>Ga0334890_1000933_pt1 | contig 44901 bp, 40 predicted proteins | sample GraSluR1_MG_3_FD_207220 | JGI IMG/M metagenome (GOLD analysis project Ga0334890, IMG submission 207220) | Sludge microbial communities from methane-producing bioreactor in Wageningen University, Netherlands - Granular Sludge_31_08-R1 | ecosystem: Engineered > Bioreactor > Anaerobic >... | reverse complement strand
TCTATATAAAATCTAGGTTTCCTATGGAGACTACATTTGCTATATTAATTTTTACGTTTGAATAAATTTTACTTTTTTATTCTATTAAAATTTTTTCTTTCTTCTCTTAAGTTTACGACATAGCCTCAAGAGGGGAATTAATTCAATGCCTTTTTTAATAATGTTTTGATTGTAAATATGGATGAAATAATGTAGCGAGCAATTGAGAATTTTCGTTATAAACTGTTTTATCCTTTTCCTAAAACTATCTATAAAATATCAATGTTGTCATATGTGCTGTAACGCCGTGCACAGTTCAGCGTGGCTGTTACACTACATTAAAGCTGTCCACCCCGTCAGTCTTCTACCGCCACCCCTCAAGAGGGGAATTAATTCAATGCCTTTTTTAATAATGTTTTGATTGTAAATATGGATGAAATAATGTAGCGAGCAATTGAGAATTTTCGTTATAAAAACAATTGAGCGAATGATAAAATGCGTTAAGAAAATAGCATGTCTGAGCGTAGCGAGTTTGCTATTTTTAGCATTTTTTCACAGAGCGAAATTTGTTTTTTAGAAAATTTGATCTTGTTCGCGTTTATTTTATCCGATATTTACTACTTCATTATTATAAGTATTTGCTTTTAATGCGTTTTCTGATCAGCTTTTCTTATCCTTCTATTATTCCAACATTTTCTGGAATTATCAATTTTGCTTCTGTATATTTTACAACTTCTTCTATTGTTGTGTCAGAAAAAATTTCTTTTAACAAAAGACCTTCATCAGTTGGTTCTATAACTGCCATATCTGTTACTATAAGATCTACTCTTCTTATAGATGTTAAAGGTAATGTACACTCTTTCATTATTTTAGGGTTTCCTTTTGCGGTATGCGTCATAGCTACTATAACTTTTTTCGCTCCTGTTACTAAGTCCATAGCTCCGCCCATTCCTGGAATCATTTTTCCCGGAACCATCCAATTTGCAAGTAACCCTTTTTCATCTACTTGAAGACCTCCAAGAACAGTAACGTCTAAATGTCCTCCGCGTACAAGTGCAAAAGAAAAAGCAGAATCAAAAGCCATAGCTCCCGGTATAGCGGTTACATACCCTGCTCCTGCATTTGTAAGATCTGGATTTTCCGTTCCAGATAAAGGTGCTCCGCCCATTCCAAGTATTCCGTTTTCTGATTGAAAAAAAACTTTAATATTTTCTGGTATATAGTCTGAAACTAATGTGGGAAGGCCTATTCCAAGATTTACTAATTGTCCATTTTCTAATTCTTTAGCAACTCTTTTTGCTATTTTTATTTTTGCATCCATTATTTTCTCCCCCCAACAACGATGTAATCAACAATAATTCCAGGTGTGTGAATTGCATCTGGAGCTAAACAACCTACCGGTAATATTTCTTCAACTTGTGCTATAACAGTTGTTCCTGCCATTGCCATTAAAGGATTAAAGTTTCTTGCTGTTAAAGAATAAACTAAATTTCCTAATTGATCAGCTGATTTAGCTTTTATTATTGCAAAATCTGCTTTTTTAGGGAGCTCTAACAAATATTTTATTCCTTCAATTTCTATAATTTGTTTTCCATCTTCTACAGTTGTTCCTACTCCTGTAGGCGTTAATATTCCTCCAAGTCCTACACCAGCTGCTCTCACTCTTTCAGCTAAAGTGCCTTGAGGAACTAACTCAACTTCTATTTCATTTTCTATCATTTGTCTTTGTGTTTCAGGGTTTGTACCTATATGCGAAACGACTACTTTTTTTACACTTTTTGCATTAACTAATCTTCCTATACCTCTGTCTACAAAAGAAGTGTCATTTCCAATCACTTCAAGGTTTTTAATACCTTTATCTATAATTTCTGTGATTATTTCGTCAGGAGTTCCCACCCCTAAAAAACCTCCGATCATAACACTTGAATCGTCTTTTATTAGTTCGGCTGCTTCTTTAGCTGAAATAACTTTCATTTTTTCACCCCTTTATATGATTTTTTATTATAATTTAAATTTTTTTACTAACTCAACTAAGCTATCGGCTAAAGTTATAAGCTCTTCGCTATTTTTACTAGTTTCTTGAGAAGATATCGCATGTTGATTTATTGCACTTGTCATTTCTGTAATTTGTTCTGTGATATCACTTACAGATTTTGTTGAGGTGTCAATGGTGCTTGTCATTTCTTCTGTACTTGCACTTAAATTTTCACTCGTTGAAGTTAATTTCTCTATTTTTTTATTCATAGAATTTATTTTTTTTATAATGTCTTCAAAATCTTTTTCAATTTGAGAAGATCTATTTGAAACATTATTAATTATTTCTTCGGTATTATCAGTAGCTTTATCAGCTTCATTCACTCCGTTTTTAATTTCTTTTAATATAGATTCTATTTCTAAAGTTGTTTGAGAGCTTTTTTCAGCTAATTTTCTTATCGCATCAGCAACAACTGCAAAGCCTTTTCCTGCTTCGCCCGCACGAGCAGCTTCTATAGCAGCATTAAGTGCTAATAAATTTGTTTGTTCTGCAATCGTACTTATTATAGAAACAATTTCACCAATATTTTGAGATTTTTTTTCTACAATTTTAACTATTTCTGATGTGTTTCTTGATTGTTTATTGGCTTCTTTTATTGATCTAACAATTTCTTTTATACTTTTAAAACCTTCATCAGAAGAATCATAAACTTTTGTTGCAATTGCAGATAATTCTTGTGATAAAGCTGCAACATTTTGAGCAGAATTTGATATTTCTTCAATTCCATGTAAAGTATTTTTTAATAAATCTGACGAATTAACAGCATTTAATGAAATGTTTTCCGCTGAAGATGAAAGCTCTTGACCGGTTGCTCCTGATTCTTCTGCAATTGCAGCCAAATCTGAAGCGGCTTCATTTAAGGTATCAGCTTTTTTTGAAATTGTATTTAATATCTCACTTTGATTATATCCAGCAACTTTAATAGATTTTATCAATAATCCGATTTCATTACCATGATTTTTTGACGCCAATTCTACAATTTCTTTATATGAGAATTCTGAAAATTTATTCTTATAAAATACTATTTCTTCTATCAATTCTTTTACAACTTCAACTTTTATATCAATACCAAAAACTCCTACAATTTCATTTTTTATTTTTAAAGGAATAGAAATAGTAGTCATTAGAACTTGTTTGCCCTCTATTTCAAAATAAAAAGGTTTAATAATATTTTCTTTACCTGTTTTTTTAGGTAGTTTATAATAATCCCAATTTTTATAATCTTCAAGTTGCATTACATTTATTTGTTCTTTAACTCTATAATAATAAGGATTGTCACTTTTATTTTCCCAGCAAATCCAAGAACCTAAAAATTTATTTTGCTTATCATCAATCATTATATTTTTAATAAGTTCATTCATTTTATCTTTGTTATTCAAATTTTTAATGATTTCTTTTTTGGTAGATAATAAGAGATTATATGCCTTTTCAAAATTTAAATAATCTCCTAAAGAGCTTTTTTTTAATAATTCAAAAGCGATATCAATATTTATCTTGTTTTGTCTGTTATATAAATAAAATAAAAAGATAATAGATGCTGAACTTATTATATAAGTAACTAAGAATAAAAAAGGAATAGAATTTTTAATATACAGATTTAAAAATAATAAAACTGGAATAACAATTAAAATTAAAACTATAAAAATATAACTAAAAAACTTTTTTTTAGTTTTAAACACAAGTCTGCCTCCTAAAATAAAAATATGAAATTTTTTTCATGTTTAACTAAATTATATCATTTATAACTAAAAAAGTGAACTATAATATATTACTGATTTATTGAATAAATCAGTATAAAAAATAACTCACTGACTTTAATGACATATTATTAAAATTATTTTTTTGTTTTAATTTTTTGTTTCATATCTTTTCAAATATAACAAAGAAATTAACTATAGTTCCTTTTCCTATTTCACTTTCTATATTTATTTTTCCATTCATCAACTCTACAAGTTCCTTACATAAACTTAATCCAAGCCCGCTTCCTGTTCCATCAAAAACATGTGCTTGATAATAAGGTGTAAAAAGTTTTTTCATTTTTTCTTTATCAATTCCTTTACCTGTGTCAGATATTTTGAATTTGATTTTATGGTATTTTGAATTTTCTTCATCAAGAGATACTGTTATTTCAATTTTTCCGTTTTTTGTGAATTTTACAGAATTAGATAAAACGTTTTGAATTATTCTGTTTAAACGATATTTATCTCCAAAGATACTTTTTGGTATTTTATCATCAATTTTTAAAGTGATTTCATTGTTATTTTCATTTATAAAATTAAAAGTTTTTACAATTCCATTAATTTCACTAAAAATATTGAAATTATCTTTTTGTAATTCTAAACTTCCGGATTCAATACTCGATATATCTCTTAGATCTTCTATTAATTTTAAAATAATATCTACAGAATGTATTATTAAGTCACAGTTATTAGCTTGATCTTCATTCAAATTAGATAACCTTAATACTTCTGTTAGACCATATATTCCATTTAAAGGAGACTTTAAATCATGAGATATTTTAGACATAAAAATATTTCTTGATTTAATAGTTTCTTCAAGTTTTTGATTTATATTTGCAAGTTCTTTATTTTTTTTATTTAAAAGTCTTCCTTCTCTCAGTTTAAAAAAAGCAATAAATATTATTAATAATCCGATAATGTAAAAAGCAAAAGCAATATTTGTTTTATACCAAGGAGAAGATATTGAGAAATAAAATTTTACAGGGTGTGATTTTACACCTCTTGCAGTATGTGCAATAACATTAAAAGTATAGTTTCCAGGAGATAAATTAGAATAGTAAATATAATCTCTCGTTCCGGCATTTATCCAATCGTAATCAAATCCTTCAAGTTTGTAAGAAAAAGTAATTTTTTCAGGAGAATCAAAATCCAAAGCAACACTTTTAAATCCTATAAAATTATCTTTATGAGAAAATTTTAATGTTTCATTGTTAAAAAATAATTTGTTAGAATCTATTGGATTTTGAAAAATATCTATTTCTGTTATATATACATTAGGAGGAGATAAAGTTTTGTCTGAAAAACTTTCTGGTATAGATATTATTCCATGTATTCCTGCAAACATAAGATTATTGTTATAATCTCTAAGATGTCCTGTGTTGAATTCCCAACCGCCAATACCATCTTCGGGTGTAAGATTATATATTTCATCGTTTTCCGGATTGATTATAGAAATTCCGTTATGAGTAGATACCCATATTCTTCCATCCGAAGCTTCGAGAATTCCTGAAATGACATTACTTGCTAAGCCTTCTCTTTCTGTAATGCTTTTGAAAGAATCATTTGTTTCGTTATAAATTGCAAGCCCGCCGCCTGTTAAACTTATCCAAATTCTTCCTTTAGAATCTTCAAAAAGTAATCTCGCTGTATTACTTGCAAGTTGTGTTCGATCTCCTGGGATACGTTTGTAAATTTTAAATTCTTCTTCATTTGGTTTGAGTAAGTTTAATCCATTGTTAGTTCCTACCCAAATCCTACCTTTAGAATCTGCAAGAACTGAAAATACTAAATTGTCAGATAATGTGAAATTATCTTTATTTATATAATGATATTGTTTAAGTTCTTTTGTGGTTGGATTATACCTAAAGGTACCGTGAGTATAAGTTCCTATCCATAAATCTTTGTTATCTGATTCTGCAAAAGAATAAATTATTAAATCTTCATAAGGTAAAATATCCCAATTATAAAAATTATCTAAGTCATAATCATAAACTATAATTCCACTATAACCTCCACCAAAAATTAATTTTTTATCACTTGTTTCAAAAATAGTTACTATAGAGTTTGTAGAAAGAGAATAGGGGTCAATAGGATTATTTCTATATTTTGTTATAGAGTTAGTTATAGGGTTATATTTGTCTAACCCTTCATTATAAACAGCTATCCATAAGTTTCCTTCAGAATCTCTAAATATATCGTTAATTTTTCCTGCGCTCAAACCTTCAGGTTGTTCGGGGTCATAAGATAATATTGTATAATTATTTTTTCTTGGATTTATCTTACAAACACCTCCACCGTTAGTTCCAACCCATAAAATATCTGAGTGGTCTTGAAGCATTGAATAAACTACAGGGTGAACTAAAGATGAATCAGAAGAATCTCCAGCGAAATGATAATTTTTTCCGTCTGGAGTAATTGCAAATAATCCTCCGCCCCATGTACCTATCCATTTTATCCCATCATTAGTCCGGATAATAGAATATACTCTATTATCAGAAAAGGTTATAGTTTTCATTTCGTTGGTTTTTAAATCAATATTTGTAATTCCTCCACCCCATAATCCAAGTGTAAGAATATTAGGCTCATATTCCTTAATTGCCATAACAAATGAAGAGGGAAGATCTATATTATATTTTTTTATTTTATCATCAAGTTTATCATAATAAAATAATCCTTCGTAAGTACCTATCCAAAGTCGATTTTCTGAGTCCAATAAAAGACTTCTTACAACATTTCCGGGTATTTCATATATTTTAACTTCTCCTGTATCTGGATTAATTTTATTTAATCCAGATAAAGTGCCTGCCCAAAAAATATCATTTTCATCTTTGGTTATAGCAACAATAACTGAATTTGAAAGATTATTTTTTTCAACTGTATAGTTTATAAATGAATTTTCATATATTTTCAATCTTGAAATTCCCTGATAAGTGCCAATCCAAAGATCATGCTTATCTTCATCATAATACATTGTTTGAATTAAATTATGGATTAGAACATCGTCTTCAAAAGGATCGTTAGTATAAATTTTCATGTTTCGTCCATCATAACGATTAAGCCCTCCTTGTGTTCCAAACCATATGAATCCATATTTATCTTGAATCATTGATGAAACAGATAAATTTGAAATGCCGTTTTCTCTATTTATATATTCAAAAGAAGGGTTTAACCCTTCTTTCAACAAATCATTTGAATAAAAAACACTTGAAATAAATAAAATAAATATTATGATATAAAAACGCTTTTTTTTCATTAATAAAACCCCTCCAAAAAAATTAAAATAATTATTACATTAATATTTTACCACAAAAAAATTATATTTTTAATTTAATTGTTTTATTTTTAATATAAAATTAAAAATAATAAAGATTACAAATATAAAAGAATCCCGATTAAAAATCGGGATTCTTTATGTTCTAAATATTTAAAGATTTTTCTAGTTCTTGCGAATCTTCATCTTCAGAAGAAACAAATTTTTTAAGTTCTTCTATTTCCATATCCATTAATTGATTAAATTCTTTTCCAGAAAAATTTTCTTTTTTAAGAAGATGTCCCGTTATTAAATCGAGCCTTTCTTTATTCTTTGTAAGAATTTCTTTCGCTATATCGTATCTCTCATTTATTATTTTCTTTATTTCGGTATCTATTATATGAGCCGTTTCTTCAGAATAATTTCTTGGTTTTCCAAATTCTCTACCTAAGAAAACTTGATCTTCATCCGTATCGTCCCAAGATAAAGGTCCTATTTTTTCACTCATTCCTAATCTTGTAACCATATTTTTCGCCATTTTTGTAGCTTTTTTTAAATCATCACTTGCTCCGGTAGTTATTTCATTAAAAATGATTTGTTCAGCAGCTCTTCCGCCTAAAGCATATGTTATTCTATCAAGTATTTCAGATTTGTTTAAAAGATATTTGTCTTCTTCTGGAATTTGTAAAGTGTATCCTAACGCCGAGTGTCCTCTTGGTACTATTGTTATCTTATGAATAGGGTCAGTATTCGAAAGAAAATATCCCATAAATGCGTGTCCAAGTTCATGATAGGCTAAGATTTTCTTTTCTTTATTAGAGATTAATCTTGATTTTCTTGCGGGACCCGCAAGAACTCTTTCAATAGCTTCTTCACAATCTTCCATAGTTATATATTTTTTTCCGCTTCTTATTGATAATAGTGCTGCTTCATTTATAAGATTTTCTAAATCTGCTCCAACAAATCCAGGTGTTGATTTTGCAAGTTTTGAAAGTTCTATATCTGGAGAAATCTTTTTGCCTTTTATATGTATTTTCAAAATTTCTTCTCTACCTTTTAAATCCGGTCCATCAATTACAACTTTTTTATCAAATCTTCCAGGTCTTAAAAGAGCTTTATCTAAAACATCAGGTCTATTAGTTGCTGCCATAACAATTATTCCAAGGTTTGCTTCAAATCCATCAAGTTCAACTAAAAGTTGGTTAAGCGTTTGTTCTCTTTCATCATTTCCTCCACCAAGTCCTGCACCTCTTTGACGTCCTACTGCATCTAATTCGTCTATGAAAATTATTGCTGATCCTGCAACTTTAGCATTTTTAAATAAGTCTCTAACTCTTGCAGCTCCTACACCTACAAATAATTCTACAAAATCAGAACCACTTATATAGAAAAAAGGAACACCGGCTTCTCCTGCAACTGCCCTTGCTGTTAATGTTTTACCAGTACCAGGAGGCCCTACTAATAAGATGCCTTTTGGCATTCTTGCACCCATTTTGTTAAATTCTTCGGGGTTTTTAAGATATTTTACTATATCTAGCAATTCTTCTTTTGATTCGTCGATACCCGCAACATTGTCAAAAGTAATTTTATTTTTTTCAGGATCATATTTTTTTGCAGGATTTTTCCCAAAATTCATACCTGAAGATTTTCCTCCGCCCATCATAGGTCTTAACAGCCATAACCAGAAAATTATTATGATTAATATAGGTAGAACATACCCTAATAAACTCATCCACCAACTTGATCCAACGCCTTGAGTATAAGAAACTTCAATGCCTTTTTGTGCAAGTTCATTAGAAAATTCTAAGTCTCTAAAAAGATTTGGAGCATATGTCTGATATTTGTCACCACTATTTATAGTTAAGGTAACTTTTCCACTGTCTTCTAAATCTATTTTATAGACTTTGTTTGTTTCTATATACTGAACTAATTCTGTATAACTGATTTGTTTTATAGATGATCTATTTAAACCAGCAATAGAAAATATAAAAATAGCAGCAATTATTATATATATCAAAAAAATTACTGCCGTTTTCGGTTTTTTATTCATAATTTATACCTCCTAAAATTCTTTTTATTTATAGTAATTTATTATATATTTTTTTATTTAATAAAAACTTAAAGCTGGAAAAGTTTAAATTTTGTGAAAATATTAGTTAATAAATAAAATTTTATACTTTTTTAATTTTACCACAAATTATTTAAAAAATAAGTTGAAATAAATAAAATCTGTTAATTTATTATAAAAATTTGATATAATTGATAAAAAGTTAGAATCTATAAAAGAAAACACGAGGATGATTTTTTATGAAAAAGAATAAAGGGGTTTTATTATCTGAAGTAATATTATCATTATTTATCGATATTATCATTTTTTCTATTTTTCTATTTGTTGTAATAATTCCTCTTGTATATTCTTTTGATAAAATTTCTGATCAATATGTTGTTTCTGAAGTTTATACTACAATGAGAGCAGCATCTTCAAAGTCTGATGATAATGTCAATAATCAGATAACTTTAACAGGAAATTTTATATATTATAAAAATTTTAGATTTTTAAATAATTCTTTTCTTTTTTTTGTAGATAGTAATAATCCTGATTCTTTTTCTTTTTATCAAGGCCAATTTTTAGGAAGAGGTGGAAGAATTCAAAAATTTCGTGGGGATAGATTATTTAATGTCACTCCAGTAACAGGTATTTTGACAGATTAGGGGGATGAAAATGTATCTAAAAATTAGCAAATATAAAGTAAAGATTGATCATTTAGAATGTTTTATAAAACCTTTTAAAAATGAATTTGAATTAAAAAAATGTTATTTTGATCAAATAGAAAATAAAATTATTTACTATAAAAATATTTTTAGCAGGGTAAATAACTATTATTTGATACTTTTAAAAAAAGAATATATGAAAATTAAATATTCATTTAATTATGATTTGTTTTTACCTGTGCAAAGTTTGATGATTGATGATTTGCTAGAAAAAGATGAGGGTAAATATGTTTTTGGAAGTGATTTTGGAAATTATATATTTTATAAAGATGAAAATTTTGTTTATTCCGGAGTAAGAGATGATGAAAAATTTGAAAATGTGGATTATCTTTATTCTAATGAAGAATTATCAGAGAAAGCAAAAGTTATACTTGAAAATAAAAAAAATAATTACATTAAAATATAAAACTCAGAGTATTAACTCTGAGTTTTATTGTATTTTTCAGCTTTTTTCTTTATTCTATTACTAACATTATAAATTCCCATTTTTCTTTTCATTTCAAGTAAAGTTTCTTGTACTTTTTGTCTTACTTCTAAAGTCCCTTTATAAATTAAATCTTCAACTAGTCCAGATGTTTCATATTTCGCACGCCTTTCTCTGAAAGGGTTTAAAAAGTTATTTAAAGCAGATGAAAGTTTTTCTTTAACCTCAACGTCTCCAACTGTTCCTTTTTTATATCGTTCTTTTAAATCATTAATTTCGTCTATATTATCATTAAAAAGATCATGATATATAAAAACAGGATTCCCCTCTACTTTTCCTGGAATGTCTGCTCTTATTCTGTTTGGATCTGTTTTCATTTTCATAACTTTTTTAGTTACTTCTTGAGCAGAATCGCTTAGAAAAATAGCGTTATTGGCACTTTTGCTCATCTTTTTTTCACCATAAATTCCTACAAGACTAGCGTCTTCTCCCGACAAAACATCTGGAATAGGGAATACTTCACCATAATAAGAATTAAATCTTCTTGCAATTTCTCTGGCTATTTCAACATGTGCCATGTTATCTTTTCCAACAGGCACTAAATGAGATTTAACGCAAAGTATGTCTGCGGCTTGTAAAATAGGGTATCCTAAAAGAGCAAAATTCATTTCGATATTAGCATCTCTAGCCATGTCTTTAAGACTAGGAAGTCTTTCAAGCCTTGAAACAGTTACCAAATTTTGAAAATAAGTGTACATTTCATGTATTTCAGGAATTCCCGATTGTAAATAAAAGTTAACATTTTTTGGTTCTATTCCCGCAGAAATACTATCTAAAACAAGCTCTCTTGCATTTTTATCTATTTCAGAAATATCTTCGGGAGTATTTTTTGTTGTAAGCATATGTAAGTCTGCAATTATAAAAATACTTTCATATTCATATTGAAGTTTTACTCTGTTTTTTACTGTTCCTATATAATGACCTAAATGAAGTTTACCAGTAGGTCTGTCTCCTGTAAGAATTCTCTTTTTTTCCATTAAAATCCTCCTTTTTTAATTAGTTGGGAAGGAAAAACAAAAACTGTTTTACGCTTCTCCTAATACTATCTAAAATATTTATGTTGTCATAAGTGCTGTAACGCCGTGCAAAGTTCGAGGCCACTGAAAAAGTCCGATTTTCAAATTTTTATATACAACATATAGATTGCACCAAACAAAAAACACATTATAAAGTATAGCAAAAAATCAAATTTTGACTTTTTCAGTGGTCTCGCAAAGTTCAGCGTGGCTGTTACACTACATTTAAAACCTGTCCACCCCGTCAGTCTTCGACTGCCACCTCTCAAGAGGGGAATTAATTCAAAGTCTTTTTTAATGTTGTTTTGACGGTAAATATGGATGAAATAATGTAGCGAGCAATTGAGAATTTTCGTTAAAAAAACAATTGAGCGAATCGAAAAATGCGTAAGAAAATAGCATGTCTGAGCGTAGCGAGTTTGCTATTTTTAGCCTTTTTTGACCGAGCGAAATTTGTTTTTTAGAAAATTTGATCTTGTTCGCGTTTATTTTATCCGATATTTACAACTTCATTATTATAAGCATTTGCTTTTAAAGCTTTTCCTTTACAACTTTATTATTATACACGATTATTTCATAAAAATCTATCTAAATCTTTATCACCCCTTCCAGAAAGATTTATGATTACTTTTTTATTTTTATCTTTCATAAGTTTAACAGCTAAAGAAATCGCATGAGCAGATTCTATTGCAGGAATTATCCCTTCTATTTTACTAAGAAGTTTAAAAGCTTCTATAGCTTCATCGTCATAAACAGGTACATAAGATACTCTATTTAAATCTTTTAAATAAGAGTGTTCAGGACCTATTCCGGGATAATCAAGACCCGATGAAATAGAGTATGCATTCGCTGGTAAATTTTCTTCATTTAATATACAATAAGAATGAGCTCCTTGAAAATTAAAAGGTTTTCCTATTGTTAAAGTTGCTGCTGTTTTTCCGGCTTTTAATTCAATTCCTCCACCTTCTGCGGCATATAAAGAAACTTGCGTTTCTTCAATAAAAGCAGAAAAAATACCTATTGCATTTGAACCTCCTCCAATACATGCAAAAATAGAGTCGGGAAGAGTTTTTTCTTTTTCAAGAAATTGTTTTTTTGCTTCTTCTCCAATTACAGATTGAAAAAACCTTACCATTGTTGGGTATGGATGTGGCCCAACAGCAGATCCCAATAAATAATAGGAATCAGAATTTTCGCAGTAATATGCAATTGCTTCGTCAACGGCTTCTTTTAAAGTTTGTGTGCCAGAGGTTACTTCAATTACTTCTGCACCAAGCGTTTTCATCTTCTTTACGTTTATAGGTTGTCTTAAAGCATCTTCTTTTCCCATAAAAACTTTGCATTTCATATTCATAAACGCTGCCACTGTTGCAGTTGCAACTCCGTGTTGACCTGCTCCTGTTTCAGCAATAATTTCGCTTTTGTTCATTCTTTTTGCGAGAAGGATTTGACCTATCGTGTTGTTTATTTTATGCGAACCGGTGTGATTCAAATCTTCCCTTTTTAAATAAATTTTTGATCCTACATATTCCGATAAATTTTTTGCATGATATAACGGGGTAGGCCTTCCTGAAAAATCTTTTCTTAATTCGTTTAGTTCCTCTATAAAATTTTTGTCTAAAACAGCTTTCTTAAATTCTTCAGAAATTAAATCTAATTTTTCTTTTAAAACCTCTGGTACAAAACAACCTCCGTAAACACCAAAATATCCATTAACTAACTTTTCCATACGAAACACCTCCATGATTTATAAAATATGAAACAAATTTATATAAAAAAACCACTCTTCCTCTTTGAATAAGGAAAAGTGGTTTCCAAATAAAAAGAGGCATCCTAAACAAAGGATGCCTCTCATCATATTTTTATGATGCGAAAACAGGGCACCCTCAGGGATGCCACCACCAAAATTTATTATTTAAATTTATAGAAAATATTTTTATCATATAATTCACCTGTTTTCTTATTTTTTTTATTATATCATTAATAAACTAATTTTGTCAAATAGAAAATAAAATTACTTACAGTCTAAAAATTTAATCTTTATTTTAACAAAAATGGTGAAAAAATTGATTTTAAAGTAGTATAATAATAATAAAAGATATTCAAATTTGGAGGTATTCTTATGCTTGAACTAAAAAATATCAGCTATGAAGTTGATAAAAAAGTTATTTTGAGAAATATTTCTTTTGTTTTTGAAAAGGGATTAACTTATTCTATATTAGGGAATAACGGTGTGGGTAAGTCAACTTTTGGGAAAGTTATAATGGGAAATACTGGATATTATAAAAACCATACCGGAAAAATATTTTTTGAGAATGTTGATATTACTGAAAAAACTATAACCGAAAGAGCGAAATTAGGAATAACGACTGCAATTCAAGAACCTGCAAGATTTAAAGGTTTATCTGTAAAAGATTATCTGACTTTAGGTCTTAAAATTAAGCATTCTGATGAAGAATTGGTCAAATTTCTTGAAATAGTAGGGCTAAATATTTCATATTTGTATAGAAAAGTAGATAAAACTTTAAGTGGTGGAGAAAGAAAAAGAATAGAGCTTTGCTCTACTATAATTTTAAAACCAAAATTAATTGTGTTAGATGAGCCTGATTCAGGAATTGATATGATGTCAAATTCTATGTTGAAAAATATTATAGATATTTTAAAAGAAAATGGTTCTACTGTTATAACTATTACACATAGGGAAGAAATTTCCGTTCTTGCAGATGAATCTTTATTATTGTGTGGAGGAACTTTTACACATTCAGGAAAACCATGGGAAATAAATAGTGTTTATAAAAAAATTTGTGATGATTGTAATCATATAAACAATCCTATAAAAGATAAATTGTCAGGGGTGAATAAATAATATGGAACTTCAAAGAGATCATTCAAAAGAATTTGAAGCTATAAGTAAAGCTTATGAAAAAGCTGGCGGGGATATAAGTGGATTGCTTTCTAAAGACATTGTTTCTGTGATAGTTAGCGGTAATCAGATAATAGGCAGAAATACTGTTGATGGTGTCGAAATTTCTGCCGATATAAAAGATAACAAGGTAAAATTGAATTTTGTTATGAAAGATGGAGTTAAATTAAATAAACCTATTCATATGTGTGTAGGTTATTTAAAAGATTTTGGCGAGCAACTTCTTGATATGAATTTCGAAATTGGAGATAATTGTAATGCAAATTTTGTTTCTCATTGTTCTTTTCCTGCGGCAAAAGATATTCTTCATAAAATGGATGCTGTTTTAAAAATTGGAAAAAATTCAAAAGTTACGTATAAAGATGAACATTATCATAATGAAGAAGGCCTTGTAAATCTTGATGCAAGTTATTTTACAACTATTGGAGAAAATTCTTCTTTTGACAATAGATTCAATCTTACTAAAACAAGAGTTGGAAATTTAAAAATTCTTATGGATGTTGAAATTTTAAAAGATGCGAAATGCTATATAGAAAGTAAAGTTAAAGAGAAAAAAGATGACAAAGTTGAAATAAAAGAAATTATGAGATTAACTGGAGAAAATTCTTCAGGAATTGCTAAAACTTATGTAATTGCACAAGATAATAGTTATGGAAAAGTTATAAACGAAGCTTACGGAATAGGTAACAACGCCTCTGGCCATATAGAATGTGATGAGATTATTGTAGGTGATGGAGTTGATCTTTCAACAATACCTCTTCTTAATGTAAAGAATGCATCTGCCGAATTAACTCACGAAGCCTCTGTTGGCAGGATTAATTCAGACCAACTTGAAACTTTAATGTCTAAAGGTTTAGATCAAGAAGATGCGACAGAGCTTATAATTAAAGGGATGTTTTCATGAACAATTTTATCTCCTTTAAAAACCCTATAAAAAAAGTTGCTGCTATACATGATTTATCTGGATTTGGGAGATCTGCTTTATCTGTTGTTATACCTATTTTATCTACAATGAAATTGCAGGTATGTTCTCTTCCAACGGCAGTTTTATCTTCTGAAACTTCTGGGTTTGAAGAGTATTCTTTTATTGATTTAACTGAATATATGGTTTCTCACATTGAACATTGGAAAAAAATATATCTTGAATTTGATTGTATATATAGTGGTTTTTTAGGTTCTCCTAAGCAGGTAGAAATTATTAAAAATTTTATTAAAGATTTCAAGAAAGAAAAAACGATTGTTGTTGTAGACCCTGTTATGGGAGATAATGGTGATTTATATAGTTCAGTAAGATCTAATATGATTGAAGAAATGAGAAAGCTTATAGAAAGCGCAAATATTATAACGCCCAATTATACAGAAGCGTGTTTTTTATTAGGTGAAAAATATGATAAAACTAATGATGAAAAGGAAATTAAAGCAAAACTTGTAAAATTATCGAATCTTGGTCCTGAAATAGTTGTAATAACTAGCGTTCCAGTCTCAGAAAAAGTAACATCTGTTGTAGCCTATAATAAAATAACTAAAAAATTTTGGAAAGTTGAATGTGATTATATACCAGTTAATTTTCCAGGAACAGGGGATAGTTTTACAAGCGTTCTTACGGGAAGCATTTTAAATGGAGAAAGTTTGCCTGTAGCTTTAGATAAAGCAGTTCAATTTATTAATAATGCTATAAAAGAAAGTATAGGATTTGATTATGATTATAGAGAAGGAGTTCTTCTTGAAAAAATTTTAAGTAATTTAAAATACCCTGTTTTATTTTCTAATTATAAGAATTTTTAAAATTATAAAAATAAGCACACATAAAAAAATTTTTTTATGTGTGCTAAATATAAAACCCCCGACGGTCCCCCCAGATTATTCTTTGTTAACTTACTTTATTAATTATACAACAAAATATTCTTTTTGTCAAATAAAAGAAACATTTATATTTACAGATAACTCGCGGAGTTAAAATTTCCATTAACTTGCGTTTCCTTAAAAGCTTTTAAAGCTAAATTTAAAGAATATTCTTCAGAAAATTTTCTTAACAGACCGGATAAAAATACACTTTCAAATGCGTACATAGCTTCTTCAAAATAAATACCATCAATTATTTCAAAAATTATCGTTTTGTTGAAATAAATTTTTTTGTTTGTAAAAGTAAAAATTTTTTTACAATTTATATCGTTTAATATATTAAAGTCTATATTATTTTCAAAAGCATCAACAAAAATATAATCTACACTACTATTTTTTATTTCTAAAAAATCATTGTATCGAATATTTAAATAGACGTTTTTTACCATATAACAAATCAATTCTATTATATCTTTATTCCAGTTTTCTAAAGATATAATAACATTTTTTATGTTTAAAAGAAATTCTTCTAAAAATAAAGGACTTATTGAATTCAAAGAAGAAGATTTTTGAAAATAAGTTTTGTTTTCATCTATTATTCTAATTTTTTTTGGGTTTTTTCCAGGGCTTACACTCCAAGTTAAAGGGATATTTTTTTCATCAAAAGAATTTATAATAAAATTGAAGTATTCATCATTTCCAAGGAAAGAAAAAAAAACCGGATAATGCTTAAGTGTTTTTAAAAAATAACCAACTTTAAAACCACTTCCGCCTAAATCGGTTTTTATATTAATATTTTCACCAGTATTTTCGACAATATGTTCTATTACAATGGGACTTATAATAGCAACTTCTGGGATAAACTTATTTGAAAAAATAGCAAGCATTTCTTCTTTTGAATCATATTTTATTCTCAATTTTCCGTTCTCCTAGAAAGTTCTTCTTTTAAAAAATTTACTATATCTAAATTTGAATTCACAGAAGATTTATTTTGATCAACAATTTTTTTGTATATTTCCCCTCTATAAATTTTAATGTCTTTTGAAGCTTCTAACCCTAATTTAATTTCTCCTCCAGCTTCTTCTAAAATATGAATTTCAACCTTTTTGTCGCCTAATTTGATTATAATATTTTCACCTTTTTTTCTTGATAATATTAACAAATCAATCGCCTCCTTTTTCATTTGAGACGATAGAAGCACTTCTTTTAATTTCATCATTAAAAGAATGTTCGGTGTTATAATCAATATTTTCAAGTATATATTGCAAAGCTTTATTGTTAACGAGAGAGATTAGAATAGGGGCAGCTAAGTTTATTGTAATATTTTCTTTTTTTTCTCTTATAGTTAAAATAGATAAAGTAAAAACATCTTCAGGTTTTTTTAATTCAAGATAATCGACTATATCTTGAGAAATATCATAACTATAGTCAATTCTGACACCAGTAGGAGGAATTACCGGAAAAGAAATATCTTTGTTCTCAAGAGAAACAAGCCATAATATAGGATTTGTTTCTTCTAAATTTAAAATGTAAAACTTTTTTAATTCCTCAAATCCCGGAATACCAAATTCAAAAAGGATTATATCTTTTTCTTCTATTTCTAGTGTTCCGAACTTTGTTTCATAACTTTTCATATTAAACCCTCCAAAATAACTCTATTAATAAATAGAGTTTTATAATAAAATTATACTCTTTTTAGCTTATAAAATCAACAAGAGTAGGAGGTATTATTTGAGAAGTAACTTTTAAAGCACTTTGAAGAATACTTTGCTGCATTGCCAAATCCATGTATACTTCAGCCATATCAACATCCGATTCTTTTGACAAAAAATCTTTTGAGAAAATCGAGAAATCTTCTAATCGGCTTTTTGCAAGATTTAAAAGTCTTTCTGTTCCTCCAATTTTAGAAAGGCCCATTAAAGAATTTTTTTGAATATTATCAATTGCACCTAATTCATTTTGGATTTTATCTTGTTCCCCTGATTCTAAAGCGTTTTGAAGTCTATCTATTATTTGAAAAACCGAAGATCCTGTTCCTGTGTTAAAAACTTCAAAAACAGTTAATCCATAATCAACATCATAGCCACCAACAGAAATTTTTAAATTATTATTCGCTGTCGGAGGAGTTTGAATTAAAAAATTATCTTCGTTAACAGGTGGAACATCAGATTTTGAGCCACCAAAAATATATCTATCACTAACTTGTGTATTTGCAATTGAAGCTAAGTGAGATTTTAAAGTTTCAAGTTCTTCAACAATAGCTTTTCTATCATCTTCGGCAAGAGAATCTGTAGCTCCTCTTACAGATAACTCCTTAATCCTTAAATATATTGCATCCATTTCTTGTAAAGAAGAATCATACATTTGAACATAACTTGTTGCTAAATTTATATTTGATTGATATCTATCAATTTCTCTTATTCTACTGTCAAGATTTGACATTCTTGAAGCAATAGCAGCATTATCTGATGGGTGTTGAATTTTTTTTCCGGTTGTTAACTGATTATATAACTTTGTTTGTCTATTAAAAATATTTTGTATATTACTTAAAGCTTGGTTATTCATCATGCCTTGAGTTATTCTCATTTTTATTTCCTCCTTATCTTCCTACAGTTCCGAGATTATTAACGATTCTACCAATCATTTCGTCTACAGCAGTTATAACTCTTGCCGCAGCATTGAATGCTTGTTGATATTTAATCATATTTGACATTTCTTCGTCTAAAGAAACACCTTTAACTCTTTCTCTTTCTCCATCAATTTGTTGATTTAACGCTCTATTATTTACAAGCATTTTATTAGCCGTTTCTCCTTTAATACCCATTTCTGCGATTACTGTTGCAAGATATCCAGAAAATCCGTCTTTACCATCGTTTAAAATAGGTTGAGAACTTAATTTAGACATTTCTACCCAAACACTTGGATTTGAAGGACCAATTGGGCTGAAAGAAACACTTCCCCAAGAGTCGCTTACACCTTTTCCAAGGTCGATTGCCAAATTTGAAGGGTTTGCTTTTAATCCTTCGGTTACATCTACTCTTTGAACTAATCCTAAACCATTATCCAACTTTAGCATATCTGCATTTTTAAACATTTCATTTATTCTATCCATTTTAAAATCAAAACCCATTATTTGAACTGTTTGAGCGGTTGAAGTTCCTTCAGGAATGAATCCTATTTTTTCAAAAAATTCACGTGTTCCTTTTATATTACTGTTTCTTATATCGAAATCTATTGTAGCTCCAGCTTTAAAAATGAATCTTCCATTTGGGGTTAAATATGCACTTATTCCTGATCCCATTTGATTTATTCCTGTTATAACATCATTTAAATTGTTTTTATAAGGATCAAAAACTTTTTTAATCCCGTTAATTTCAATTTCAATAGGGTGATCTATACCAAAAATATTGTTTAAACTAGGTTCAGAAGTATCAAGAGCGTCTACAAAAATAGTGTCGGCAGTCATTTGAGAAAAAATACCTTCTGAATCATTTAAAACAATAGTTGAAATATCAAAATCATTAACTTTTTCAGTTGGAATCATATAAATGTTTCCAGAATTACCTTTAAACGCTTGAAGGTATCCGTTAGATTGTGAATTTACAGCAGTTATAAAATCATCTACATCAGCAGCCCCTTCAAAATTTATATTAATTTTTTCTCCATTTATATTAAAATCAAATTTTCCTGATACAAAATTTTCTTCATTAAACTTTAAAGCTCTTATTTCTTTTGTTTTAAATCCCAATTCTCTAAATAGCGTTCTGTCTACATCTATCAAAAGTTTATTGTTTAAAGAATTTCCATTTTCATTAACTATTCTTAAAAGATCTTCTGTTGGGCTATAATCAAATCTAATATCAAATTTAAGATCTCCTGTATATTCAGGATGCAGCGGATCATAATCGGGGTGATCGGGATCACTTATATTTAAAAATTCCATAATAGAGGCCAAGTCTTTTCCGGCTTCAAAAGTTATGTTCTGAGTTCCTTGAGAAGAACTTGCGACTAAATTCCAGTCATTATTTAAAAATATATCACCTAAATTTTTTGCCTTAAAATTTCTATTACTTGAAACAGAGTCTACAGGACCATTTATTAAAAAGTTATTACTCGCAATTCTAAATATTCTTGCATTTTCAACATCAGTAGTTGCAGAAATATCTTTAAAAAAATTAGTTCCTGTGATGCTTCCCGTAGAGTCCCAACCTTCTTGATGAATTAAATTCATTGTATCTACAATATTTATTGCAAACTCGTCTAATTTTTGTCTATATTCAGGAATTATTTGATCTCTAATTTCAAAATTAGCTCCTAAAGTACCCCCATTAAAATTAACTCTTTGATTATTAGCATAAATGCTATATAAACCATCTGTTCCGGGGATTAAATAGGCTTTCATATCCATATAAGTACCACCATGAACTAAAACTCGATCACCAATTCTTAAGGATACCTCACCATTTTTATGATTGTCAACTTTTATGTCACACATTGAAGATAAATCGTCTACTAGACGGTCTCTTTCATCAAGCAAGTCATTAGGAGATGTTCCCATAAGCTGTATAGATCGTATTTTAGTGTTCAAATCAGCTATTCTGTTAAAATAACTGTTGAATTGATTCACGCTATTAAATATTTCTGTATTAATATCTTTTTGTAATTCTTCTAATCTATAATCAAGATCTTTCATCGTATTAGAAAGTTCTACTGCTCTTGCAACAATTTGTCCTTTAACAGCTTCATTGGTAGGATCTGAAACAATTTCCTGCATTGCAGCCCACATTTCATCATATAAAGCTCTTAAACCAGTATCTCCTGGTTCTGCAAATAATTGCTCTATATAATGCATATTTCCGTAAATAGTATCCCAATATTCAACTCTATTTTTTGTTTCTCTATATTGAACATCTAAAAAAGAGTCTCTAACTCTTTGAATATCTTTAATCATAGAGCCTGTACCAAATTGTATAGGAATATTTGGTTGTGTTAATGTGTTAACAGGAATAGGTGGAGTAGATTGAATAATAGCCCTTTGACGCGAGTATCCTGGAGTATTTGTGTTAGCAATATTATGACCAACAACACTCATTGCAAGTTTATGAGTATATACTCCAAGCATTCCCGTGTTTAAAAGCCCATATAAAGAGATTCCAGCCATAATCAACCCCTCCAATTTTTGTTTTGTTTTTGATAAGCATTTTCTTTATAACCGTTTGCGGTATAAGTTGATTTACCGGTATTATTTATGTTAATCAGTTTTAAAAAGACGCTGTTAAAATTCGAATCGAATTCTATTACTTCTCGTAGAGAATCAATTATTAATGCTAAATCTTGTAATTTTTCTAAAAATTCTACGAAAAGGAAAGCTGTCTCACTATTATTTTTCGAAAAAAAATCTGTAATATCCTTAATATTATTTTCTATAGCATTTTTTTTGCAAAATTCTTTTGTATAATCATTTCTTAAAATATCTATTTTTAAAAGTTCAGAAGATTTCTCTTCAATTTTTAATAAAATCTCATTTATTGTATTAGTATTATCTTTTTTTACCATAGAAGTTCTTAAATCTTCTAAAATATAAAAAAAATCCGTAAGGATAACTTTTTCCTTGCGGATAATATCCATTAAGGTGTCTGAAATCATTAAATTAGAACCCCCCCAACATTTTTTTTACAATGTTTTCCGAATCTATTTTATACAAATTATTTTCTATTGCAAATTTCATATCTTCAATAAGTTTTGTTCGTGATTCAGGAATAGATTTAGAAAGTTCTAAATATTTTTTTGAATCTCCAGATAAAGCAGGTTTTTTTATTTGTTTTTCTTCTTTTTCTGAAGTTTCAAGAGATTTTGTTTTTTTATTATATAAATTTTGAACAGTATAATTTTGACCTATTCTGTTAATATCCATTTTCATCCCTCCCTCTTTCAAAATATTATCGTCTAAAAATGAAAAATGATGAGTGTTAAAAATTCTCTTGATTTAAAAAACTTTTTAATGTATAATTAGTATGTTCAAAAGCATTCGTGGCTCAATTGGATAGAGCGTCGGACTTCGGATCCGAAGGTTGGGGGTTCAAATCCCTCCGGATGCGCCATAAAGATCTTAACATATATCTTCAAAAATAATAACTATTAACTAAGGAGGCTTCATAACATGGCAGAATTAGAAATACTTAAAGTTGCTGCAAATTCTAAACCAGTAGCTGTAGCAGGAGCATTAGCCGCTATAATTAGAGAAAATGCTCAAGCAGAACTTCAGGCAATAGGTGCTGGAGCTGTAAATCAAGCGGTAAAAGCTATCTCGATTGCAAGAGGATATGTTGCTCCAAGTGGAATTGATCTTGTTTGTGTTCCTTCTTTTTCAGATGTTGTTATAGATGGTGAAGAAAGAACTGCTATAAAATTTGTCGTTAAACCTAAATAGAAAAAAGGCGGAATTTCCGCCTTTTATTTTTTAAAAATATTTATAGCGGTTTCGTAACTATCTAAAACAAGACTTAAATAATTTATTTGTTCTAAAACATTTTCTTTATGTACAATATTTTTATCGTAAGGTTCTATACAGACCATTTTTTTTAAGTTGCTATTGAATTCTTCGGGGTAAACAATTAAAATTCCGCATTCAATTTCATGAACTTCTTCAGATGTATAAACTCCAAAAGGTAGTTCTCCCATATATTTTTCTACACTTATTTTTTCATTTACTAAAAATTTGATAGTTTCAATAAACTCTTCTTCAAAATTTTTTCCGTTTTTCATCATATGTAGAAGACTGTCAAAAACATGAAGTATTTTTAATGTTTTAATAGTCAATTGTTGCTTAAAATCAATAACTTCAATAAATTGTTTTATAAAAAAATGATGAATAAATTTGAAAATAGTGTCTATAAACATTTTTTCTTCTTCTTCAATTTTTGTATCTCTAACAACTAAAAACAAAAAAGATTCACCATCATAATTTCCAATAGGTAAAATAATTTTAACTTTTTTTTGTTTAAGAAAATCAAATTCTTCTATTTCTTCAATAAAAAGAGGAAGCCCCATTTCGACAGAAGAAAGAAGAATTTCATCCATTGTTAAAGTGGGCGTATTAATATCTAAATAACCAATTTTTGAAAACAAATGAGCTTTTGTTCCAGATATTTTATAAGTAAAAACACTTCCAAAAAGTAATTCTGACAAACTACTTTGTACTATTTCTAAAAAAGTATTTTCTTCCAAAGGTTCGGATAAGTTTAAAACAAGACTTTCTGTTGCCGATAACTGATAAGATAATCTATCATTTATAGTCATAAGTCTATTTTTTTCAAAAAGTTCTTCTTCTTTAGAAAAAGCTTTATTAAGCAAAAAAATAGATTCTTCATCCTCAAAATTGCCATCACATAATATAAAAGTAGCAAAAGAAAATTCGAATAAATTTGGAAGCTCAAATGCGGATAACGCATTCTCAAAAGAGTCGTATTCTAAATCAGCAACACGAACATCTTGTGCATCTAAAACAACCGTTTGATTATCGTAACATCTTAAAATCACAATTTTTGTACTTTTCGTTTCGGTTTTAATAAGTTGTCCTAAGAGGCTGTGAAAAGTAGGAGTACCTAATTCTGAAACAAGTTCTAAAATTTTTTTTACATATTTCATTGAATCTCCCCACCTTTTTAAATATTATTTTTATTATATCATAGTGTTAAAAAAATAAAAAATGATTCTAAAAAATATAGTGAAAAGTTAAAAGTGGCGAGTGGCAAGTGAAACAAAAAATTTTTAATTATAATGGTTTTACGGTAAATATGGATGAAATAAAGTAGCGAACAATTGAGAAATTTCGTCAAAAAAACAATTGAGCGAATCAAAAAATGCGTAAGAAAATAGCATGTCTGAGCGTAGCGAGTTTGCTATTTTTAGCATTTTTTGACCGAGCAAAATTTGTTTTTTAGAAAATTCGATCTTGTGAGCGATTTATTTTATCCAATATTTACCACCTCATTATTATATGCTTTTAACGCTTTTCCTTACCAACTTACCAACTTTTAATTTTCATACTTGACAAAATTATTCGGGTATGGTATAATTATTTTTGCAAATGATTCGCATTTGCAAAACATTAGTATTTAAGGAGGCGTGAAAATGAAAAAAATTTTTGTGATTTTTATTTTAGGAATAATGGGAATTTCTACAATGTTTGGTATCAAAGTATCTACATCTATAGTTCCTTATTATTTATTAGTTAAGGAGATAATTTTAAAAACAGATGAGGTAAATCTTATAATTCCAGAAGGAAAAAGTCCTCACACTTATGCATTAACACCAAGAGAGATAATTTCCTTGTACGAGAGTGATATTATAATTGCTAATGGTTTTGATAGTGAAATTTTTATAGAAAAACTTTTTGATAATCTTGAAAAAAGAAATATAAAAATATTTTACGCTTCTTCAACCATTCCTATAAAACATCTTGTAGAAATGGGAGAACATCATCATGATTCCGAATATGATGACCACCACCACGGAGATTCTGAAGATGAAGATGATCACCACTCTCATAAATTAAATCCTCATATTTGGATGAATCCATACTTTATTTATGAATATGTTATCGATGGAATAGTAAATGAATTAGTAAAATTAAATTCATCTTTTTCTCCTACTTATATTAATAATGCAAGAGTTTTAAAAGAGAGATTAAAAAAACTTGATGAAGAATTAAAAATGATTTCTGAAAATTTGAATGCTTCTATAATAACTTTTCACGATGCATTTCCATATTTTGCAAATAGATATGACATTGAGATAGCTTTTGTAGTTCAAAGTTCTCCGGGAGTAGATCCTACACCAAGAGAATTAACTGAAATGATCAATCATATTAATGAACACAATGTAAGAGCTATTTTTATAGAACCTCAGCTTTCCGATAGAGCAGCTAAAAGAATTTCGGATTCTGCAGGTATAAAAATAGGAATTTTAGATCCTTTAGGTAATTTGAAAATGAAAAACATAGACGAATTATTTTTGTATAATATGAATGAAATAATAGATAAGACTAAATAAATTTTTAAAACAGACTGACTAAAAAGTCAGTCTGTTTAATCTTTTAAATCTTTTCCCTTGAAGGAAAATGGTTCAGTATGATATAATTAAATTAAGAATCATTTGCAAAAAAGGATGTGAGTATTATGCGATTGACGAAAGCAAGAAGAGAGATTAAAAAAATTTTTGAAATTAATGAAATTCCTTTAAATGCAGATCAAGTTTACAATAAACTTGACAAAGAATATGATTTATCTACAATATATAGAAATCTTGATTTCTTTCAAAAAGAAAATTTTCTTAAATCAATAGTATTTTCAGATAAAATAAAATATTTTTATGAAGATATAGGACATTTTCATTATATTTATTGCGTATACTGTAAAAAGTTTGAAAAGTTTGATATGTGTTATGAAAAAAACATCAGTGAATATATTGAAAAAAATTTAGAGTTTGAAATAATAAGCCATACCCTTTATTTTGAAGGTATATGTAAAGAATGTCGTAACAAAGGAGAAAAAAATGAATAAAAAAGTTCTTTCAGTTAATAACTTGAATTATTCTATAGAAAATACTGAAATATTAAAAAATATAACTTTTGATATTTTTAAAGGAGATTTTGTAGGAATAATAGGCCCTAACGGAGCTGGAAAATCGACTTTAATTAAAATTATACTTAATGAAATTGAAAATTATTCTGGAAAAATATTTTTCGAGGATAAAATTGGTTATGTCCCTCAAAAAGAAGAATTTGACAGAACATTTCCTATTAAGACGATAGAATTAATTTTGCTTGGTTTGTACAGACAGAAAGGAATTTTTAAAAGATTTTCAAAAGAAGAGGTTAAAAAAGCAGAGAATTTAATGGAAAAGTTAGAAATAACGAAATTAAAAAATGTTAATGTTGGAAAAGTGTCTGGAGGAGAATTTCAAAGAATTATTCTTGCAAGAGCATTAATATCGGATCCAAATATTTTAATATTAGATGAGCCTGAAGCTGGAGTAGATAAATCGGGTCAAAGTCTTTATTATAAATTGTTAAAAGATTTAAATGAAAAAGAAAACAAAACAATAATTTTGATTAGTCATGATTTATCTATGGTTATGAAGGAAGCGAATAAAATAATGTGTCTTAATAAAACACTACATTGTCATAAAAAAACAGAAGAGATGACATCATCTGATCTTAAAGGCATTTATTCTGAAAGTCTTGAAATATTGTTTCATATAGAAGATAAAGTTAAAGTGGTGAGAAAAAATGATTGAAATATTTTCGTATGATTTTATGGTTTACGCATTAATAGGGGCTATTCTTTCAGGCGTTAGTTGTTCACTTCTTTCAAATTACATTGTTTTAAAAAAGATGGAATTTATTGGTGAAGGTGCTGCACATACTGCGTTTGGCGGTATTGCATTTGCTATATTATTCGGTTTAAATTTAAATATAATAACTATCATAACTGGAATAATCTTTGCAACGGTAGTATATTATTTGAGTAAAAAACAAAAAATTCAAGAAAACAGTATAATAGGAATGTTTTTATCCTTTTCAATGGCACTTGGAATAATTTTTCTTTCAATAAAACCCGGATATACTCCTGAGATAAGCAGTTATCTTTTTGGGGATGTGTTGATGATAAACATTTCTGATTTGATTATATTAACCTCGATTTTGATTATAATTATTTTATTTATAATATTATTTGGAAGAGAATTAAAATATTACAGTTATAATCAGAAAATTTCTAAAATCTATGGAGTTCCTGTAAATTTTATGCATTACACTTTTTTAATTCTTATATCAGTAGTTGTAGTTACTTCAGTAAAAATAATAGGAGCTATTCTTGTTACTTCATTATTAATAACGCCAGGAGTAACTGCTAGACTTTTTGCAAAATCAATAAATCAAATGCTTATAATATCAACAATTATAGGTGTTTTTAGTACATTTACAGGCATTATAATTTCTTATTACCTTAACATTCCCTCTGGCCCAGCTATTGTGATTACTATATTTTCTTTATTTGTTATTTTATATATTTTTCAAAAGGTTTTTTCATATTTTTCAAACAGAACCTAATACTTTTACGGAGGTGGGAAAAATGTTATCAGTTAATCAAGTTATTCCAGACTTTGAAGTAAAAGATATTTATGAAAATGTTATAAACAATGAAGTTTTAACAGGGAAATACACTATATTATTCTTTTTTCCAAACACATTTAAACCAACATGTACTAAAGAATGTGAGATTATAAGTGAATATTATGAAGAGTTTAAAAAAATTTGTGCAGAAGATTTTTTGTTAATAGGGGTAGCAGATGTTTCGAATGAAGAATTAAAAAAATTTGTTGAAGAAAATAAGTTTAAAGGAATATATATTTCTGATCAAAAAAAAGAGTTGTCAAACAAATTTGTAATAACAGTTGAAAAAAATAAAATAAAAAGATCTACATTTATTCTTGACAGGTGGACAAGAATTAGACATAGTTATTATGACATAGTAAAAGAAGATTTAGAAAACCATTTAAAAAATTTAAAAGAAAGTTTTAAATTAATTGTAAAAAGCGATAATAGTTTGGATTCAAATATTGAAATAAGGCGATCAAAAAGAGGTTATTTAGATAAAAAACTAGATGAAGAAAAAATATATAAATTATTTGAAGCTGCTCATCTCGCTCCTTCTTGTTTTAACAATCAACCTTGGAAATATATTTTAATAAGTGATGAAAAAATACTTGAAGAAATTTATGAAAATATTCCTGAAGGGAATTATTGGATAAAATATGCCCCGACAATAGTAGCGGTTTATTCAAATAAAGAAGATGATTGTGATCTTTCAAACGGAAGAGAATATTTTATGTTTGATACAGGAATGTCTGTTGGATTACTTATGATTCAAGCTGCAAAGATGGGAATTCTTACACATGCTATAGCAGGATTTAAACCTAAAAAGATTAAAAAAATATTAGATATTCCAGAAAAATCTGTTCTAATTACTTTAATTAGCATTGGATATCCGGGAAGTTCAGAAAAATTGAGTGAAGACCATAAAAAAACCGAAAAATCTCCGAGAGATAGAAAAGATTTAAGCACGGTTTTAAAGATTTATAAATAAAACATGAGTGAAAATTCACTCATGTTTTATTTTTATATTAAATTTATTTATACCATTTTCATGAAAATACTCGAATTCATCTGCAATATTTCGCATTAAATAAATTCCAAACCCTCCACCATGTTTTAAGCAATAATCGTGAAAAAATTCAACATCAGAAGATAAAAACATTTCTGAAATACTATCAGAAATATTTTCTGAAAAAATTTGTACATGTGAAGAAGAAAAATCAATTTGAATTTTAGCAACATCTGAATTTTTTTTCAAATTAGAAATTAACTCGTTAAGTATTAAATCGAGTTTAAATCTTTTATCTTCATTTAATTTTAAAAAATATGATTCTAGAGAATCTAGAAATTTTTTAGTTTCAACTTCTTTCGTAATATGAAAAATTGGAATAGATAACTCCCCCATAAAAAATAAATGCTTAATTATTTTTTGAATTTAGTAAAATTTTTAATTCCTAAAAAAACAAATAATATAAATGCTGAAATCCAAAAGCTATGTAATGTTCTCAAAACACCTAAATAAAGTGGTGTATGAAAATGTAAAAATGTATTTAAAATAGAAACAGGCAAAATAGATCTGGAAATTTTCCAAATAAATTTATAATTTTTATCAGGGTTTAAAAAATAAAAGAAATATGAAAAAAATTCTTTAGTGCGAGGTCTTGCAATTAAAATCCTTTCTAAAAAATCTCTGATTTTTCTTTCTAAATCAAGAACATGACCAAAATTACCACTTCTTATTATAAAAATGATAAATGATAAGAAAAATAATATCATAACAATTATACTACTTTTTTCAAATTTTTCAAAACGAATTTTTTTTAAGTTTAACAATAATATAAAAAGCGGTAATATAAGCAATGAAAGCTTAACACCTCTTACAGCATTTAATTTTAAAATGAAAAAATCATTGTATCCTGAAGCATAAATAAATATTCCAAACATTATGGAAAAAGCTATAATTTTTATGAGACTCTTATCAGAAATTTTCTGAAAAATTATTATTGATAATAAAGCTGCGGTTATAGTAAAAGACCATTCAAAAAAGAATACTAAAGATAAAATATAAAAAACATTAAAAATTGGAATAAAATACAAAAATACTAATATTATTGAAAAAATTCCTGTATAAGAAATAAAAATAGGCGGAGAAATAAATTTTATATAATTAAAACCTTTAGGTTCTCCCAATCTTTTTATTATATTATCTTTTATATTTTCAGTCTTCTCATTTTCAGGGAATAAAAAATATCTAATATTTCTTTCCCTATATGATCTTACAAATCTTTGAATTACTATGGAATCATCATATTTATCAATTTCTTCTGACTTAATATAATGAACATAATTTATTTTTTTTAATAAATTTTCGTCAAGAGAATTTTTAAAAGAAGAAAAATTTTTATCAAAATCAAAAAATTCGCATATAAAAATTTTCTCATAATTATTATTAAGAAAATTCAAAAATAAAATATGATCATTTTTTGTATAATCAAAATCTTTTATTATAGCGTTATTATCGTAAACATAAAAAACTTCATCTTCAAAATAATTTTCTTGAAGATAGGTTTCGTCTGGAAAAATAAAAAAACCATTTGAATTTTTATAATCAAAAAATGAAATCACAACAAACAAAAAAACAGAAACAATTAAAATATAACCATAAAATAACTTTGGTGAAATAATTTTTTTCAACTCAATCACCCGATTCAGAGAATTCCAACCTTTTTAATACTTCGCTTAAATCTTTATATAAATCAGCAGTAAAAGTATATTTTTTATCTTTAAATTGGAATTTCATTTTATAAGCGTGAAGGAAAAATCTTTTAAGACCAAAATTTTTTCTAAATAATTTATTAATTTCTTTATCTCCATAATAATCATCGCCTAAAACAGGTAAGTTTTTTCCGGAAAATTGTACTCTTATTTGATGCTTTCTTCCAGTAATTAAATTTATATCAACAAGCGAAAACCTACCTAAAGATGTATTAAAAATTTTTTCCGTTTCATATTCTAAAATAGCCTCTTTACCGTCTACAACAGATTCAATAAAAGCTTTTTTCATTTTAGGAACACCATAAACAAGTGTTTTATAATATTTTTCGGAAGAATTTGATTTTATTATTTCCGAAAGCTCTCTAGTAGTTTGTTTGTTTTTTGCAGCAAGAAGAACTCCAGAAGTTAGTTTATCTAATCTATGAACAAGATGAGGTTCATATTTTCCATCGGCTCTATAAATAAGCCCTTCAATTACAGTAGCCATCTGCTCTCCGCTTCCAGGATGCATAGAAATCTTTGGAGGTTTGTTAATAACTAAAAAATCATCATTTTCAAAAATTATTTCAAAATCCACTTTACGTGGTTTCATAGAAGGTATTAAAGGTCTTATTATATCCTCATTTTGAGGAAACACGATTGATATTTCATCTCCAATATTAATAATAAAATCATTTTTTTTAACTCTTTTCCCATTAATTTTTACGTCACCTTTTCTGATGATTTTAAAAATACTGCCTAACTTAACTTCGGGAAAGGAATTTCTAATAAATTTATCGAGTCTTGAATAATAATTTTTTTCATCAACTATAATAGTTTTTTTCATAAAATCTCCTTTGCATATTTTTGTATTTTAAAAAATATAATGTATAATTAAAATATATTATTTTACATATAATATAGTAGCAAATTCACACATTTCTTTAACACAAACAAATTTTCTGATATCCAACTAAATTATTTTTCATAAATAACTTTAATTATTATAACACAAAAAATAAAAAATGGAGGAATAAAAAATGTACGGGAATACTTTGTTGACATTATATAAATTCTTAGGAAAAGATCTTGTAAAAAAAGAAAATGAAAAAAATTTGGATGAAGCAATATTCGATAAATTAAAAGGAAAAAATGATTTCAAAGAATTATTTGATAATATTTTAAAAATAGAAGACTATGACATAAGTAATTACTTGAAAGAAAAATATTTAAGAGCAATTTTCAATAAACTAAAATTAAAATATAAGGAAGGAACAATATATTATGGAGATAAAAAGGAAAATGTTGATTTTAATGATTCTGCAATAATCCAAATTACTAATCTTATAGATAATACTAAAATTGAAAGCGAAAAGTTGTTTATTTTTTTAACAGGAAATATAGATAAAATCATTAATGCTTATAGAGAATTATTAGGAGAAGAAAACAATTCTAATTGGACAGAAGAAGAAATTAAAAATTATGTGAAAAATATGAAACCGCTCACTATAAATTTTTTGAATTTTCTCGTAAAAAAAGGGGAAGCCGACACATCTGAAATAATGAAAGAATTAGAATTAGAAAACACAAGAGGAGTTTCTGCACTTGTAAGCGCTGTTATAAGGAATGCTTCAAAAGATAAAGAAAAAATAATATATAAAGAAGAAGGAAAAATAAAAATAAATCCAAAATATAGAGATAATTTCATAAAATATTTATAGCTCGAAAAATAAAAAGCAGTTATAGCAAAATATAACTGCTTTTTTTGGTGGGTACAGCAGGAATTGAACCTACGACCTCTTCCGTGTCAAGGAAGCGCTCTCCCCCTGAGCTATGCACCCTATAATTATTCAAAAATTATAACATATGAAAGTAAAATAGTCAATACTACCCATTTCATTTAAAAGATTAAAAAGCATTTTATCAATTTATATTGGATCTATGTAAAAAAGTGTGGATAAAAATTATTAATTGATAGTTGGTTTTTGAAAAAGTTATTGAAGTTTATACATAATCTAAAAACTTTTTTACGTTCTGTCATCTCGAACGACGTTTTTTGGAGGAGAGATCTGCGAACTTTATTTTTTTATTAAATTATTTCAAAACATAAAATCGCAAATTCGCAGATTTCTCCTCAAAAGAAGAACGCTTTTTCGTTCGAAATGACAAATAACATAATTTTCTTTTAATATTTATAAGATTCGACTTTTCATAATTGTCCACAAAAATTTTCAGAGAACCTTTATATTTAGTTATTCAGGAAAAACAAAAAAATGTTTAAATGGATAAGTGTTTAAAATGTTGAAAAGAGAAATGATACTTTTGACAGTTTTTTATCATAATGCTTTGATGGTAAATATGATTTTTAAGTTGGTAAGGAAAAACAAAAAAATGTTTAAATGGATAAGTGTTTAAAATGTTGAAAAGAGAAATGATACTTTTGACAGTTTTTTATTATAATGCTTTGAGGGTAAATATGGATGAAATAAAGTAGCGAACAATTGAGAATTTTCGTCAAAAAAACAATTGAGCGAATCAAAAAATGCGTAAGAAAATAGCATGTCTGAGCGTAGCAAGTTTGCTATTTTTAGCAATTTTTGACAAGAGCGAAATTTGTTTTTTAGAAAATTTGATCTTGTGAGCGATTTATTTTATACAATGTTTACCACTTCATTATTATAAGCATTTAGTTTTAATGCATTTCCTTACCAACTAATAATTTTATACAATGTTTACCACTTCATTATTATAAGCATTTACAAAAACCTGTCCACCCCGTCAATCTTCGATTGCCACCCCTCAAGAGGGGAATTAAGTGCAAATGCTTGTTTTAACGTTATTCCCAATCAACTATAAAAATACCGATGTTGTCATATGTGCTGTAACGCCGTGCAGAAAACGCGTGGCTGTTACACTACATTAAAATCAAAAAACGGTTATTATTAAAATTTTTACGGGGCACTTGACAAAAGTAAAAGTATTAAATCTACAAAAAATTACAGAGAATCTTTTATTATTTAACGACTCAAAATTGTTCGTCTAACAAACTATTAGAAATAAAACAACCACCTTTAAAATTATGTCATATTTTTAGATTAATAGCATTTTTTAGCTTATATAAGATTTTATAAAGCATTATTACAATAATGCTACTAAATATAAAAAAAAAAGATTTGATTTTAAAAAGATAATGTGATAAAATACATATTGAATATGTCATTGTCCGTTGTAACTAAAGTAACAAAAAGTCTGGTATTAAGCTCACAAATATTTTAAAATCCATAAAAAGCCTTTAAGTATTTAAAGGTAAACACAGGGGGGAAATAAAAGTGGCGAGCAAAAAACTTTTCTTGGTTCTTCTTGTCAGTGTATTTTTAGTAGCATTTGTTATGGCAGAGGTAAAAGGACCTATAGTTGACAAAGTTTATATTAACGTAAGAACAAACGAAGAAATAGCGTTGAGAGACGTTGCAGAAGGAAACACAGATTTTTTCTGGTGGGGCGTTACAGGAGCACAAATTAATCAATTGGATAGAAGAGACAGAGACAGATTAGAAATTTATGCTGTACCTGATTCTTCATGGTCTTTATTTATTAACCCATATCCAGCAGAAGCTCCATATATAGCAGTTAGAGATGGATCAGAAGTTTTCAATCCTATGGCTATGCAACCAGTAAGATATGCTGTTAACTATTTAATGGACAGACAGTTTATCGTTGATGAAATTTATGGTGGTGCCGGAGATCCTATGTTCACTATGACTCCAAAAGGACAACCAGGAACAGACGGATATAACTTAATTCCTGCACAACTTGGTTTAACAGATACAGGAAACGAACAGTACGGATTACAGTTAATCGATGAAGCTATGAATGAAGCAGCAGGGTTAGATGAATTAGCTGGAAGATTAGTAAAAGGTGACAGATGGTGGATGTTCGATGGACAACCTGTATCTATCAACTTTGTTATAAGAGTTGACGACCCTAACAGAACAAGAATAGGGGAATATGTATCAAGACAGATTCAAAAATCTGGTATACAAGTTAACCAGCTTCTTTACGATAGATTCAGATCAAGTGACACAGTATACAGCGGAAACGCAGGTAATTACGAATGGACAATTTACACAGAAGGTTGGGGCGCAGGTGCTACAAGAAGATTCTGGGAACATATAGTTGGTCAGATGTACAGCTTGTGGTATGCAGGATATCAACCAGGCGGATTTTACGCAGGTGGATGGGCATATTCAAATCCTGAAATTGAAGATTTAACAAGAAGGGCAAACACTGCACAATTTTCAACCGAAGAAGAATATTACGAACTTGCTTACAAAGGAACAGAATTAGGTATTCAAGAATCAACAAGAATTTATGTTGCAAGTACAATGGCTTATTATGTAGCAAATAAAGCAAGATTTAACGACAGATTTGTTTACGGATTAGGAGACGGACCTAATAAATATTCATTAATTACAGCAGATACAAAAGATAAAACTTTAAGAGTAACACAGTATTCGGCAACTGGAGCACTTTTCATGGGTGCGGCAGATCCTGTTGGAACAGACGCATTTAATGATACATATCTTATAAATGCAACTTATCCTGCAATGGATTACGCTATGCTAGAACATCCAGCAACAGCTGTTAATATACCTGTAAGAGTAGTTCCTGATTATGACACTTTTGTTACAGGAGAACCAGATCAAATAGTTGTTCCTACAACAGCAGTTTATTATGATCCAATGACAGATTCTTGGAAAAATGTTGAAGCTGGAACAATGTCTCAAACAAAAACAACATACGATTATTTATTTGGAAACTATCATTCTGGAAATCCAATGACATTAGTAGATGTTCTTTATTCATTGGCATTTACAAGACAAATGATGACACAAACAAGTGAAGATGATTTATTCTACAATGCTTCATATGAATCACAACACAGACCTTCAGCTGACTTAAAAGTAGCTTGGGATATTGATTGGGAAAACAACAGAATTACAACATATTACAACTATAACTTCATTCCAAGTATGGAAAGAACAGCAGCTAATGGCGCTCCATATATTGGTGTAAGTCATAGAATGGTTTATATTGATTGGACAATTATAGAAGCAATAAACTTAATCAACATGGAAGGTGCGGCTTCTGGAATAAAATACAGTTTATCTCCAGGGCCAGATGTATCTACATACGATATTTTCAGACCAAGTTGTGTTGCTGATATAAGAGCAAAATTAAACGATATGATAAATAGAAAACACGTTCCATCATCAGTAAAAGAATGGTTAACAGCTGATCAAGCAGTAGCAGCTTATAAAAATGCTCTTGCTTTTGTTAATAAACATAATCATGCGTTAATCGGAAATGGACCATTCCTTATTGAAAGATACGATTCAGTTACTAATTTTATGGAATACAGTGCATTCAGAGATCCATCATATCCATTTACTTCAGATTACTGGAAAGATTATTTTGTTGTAGAAATTCTTGAAGTACAAGACGTAGAAATTCCTTCAATCGCATTTGCGGGAGACGATATTTTCGTAAGAGCTAATGTAATTGAAAAAGTATGGCCTCAAGATGTTCCATCTCCAGCAGCAGCAGCTAATGTAAAAATAGTTCTTAACGTTGGAGACGATTCTTATGAATTTGATATGGTGCACAAAGGAAGAGGAGCTTATGAAGGCATTATACCTGCAACATTCACTTTAGACCTTGATTCAGGAGATTACGTAATTCTTATTCAGGCATCTAAAGAAGGAGCAGTTCCAGGTGCAGGCTCAAACATGGTTGTTCTTTACTAAATAATTAAATGAAGACAGCACCTCGTGTGCTGTCTTTTTCTATCGAGGTGAGGAGAATAAAATGAATTGGAAATACATTATAAAAAGGCTGTTGTTAACAGTTATAGTTTATGTAATATTGGTATTCATATATTCAGTTTTATTTAATTCTGTTCTTGAAAGAACTATTAGAGTTCAAATTCAAGAAAAAATACAAGCAGAAATAATGGCAATGACTGATATGCCATCAGATCAAGTTCGAAATTATAGAGAACAGAGAATGAAACAAGAGTATGACAGATATGAACTTGATAAGCCTGTATTGCAAAGAATATTAAATAGAACTAAAAGAACTTTGACGTTTGATTTTGGTAATGCTACTCATATGAGATCAAAAACTGGCGAACAAAATGCTTGGACAATTGTTAAAGAAACAATTCCGAGGACTGTAATATTATTTTCAACAGCAACTATTATAAACTTGATTATAGGAATTATGGTAGGAATAAAGAAAGCTCAAAAAGCAGGAGGAGCTTTGGATAAAGCTACCTCGATAGGAACAATGATAGTTTTTGGTATGCCGGCATGGTGGCTTGGTATGCTTCTTATAATGTTTTTTGGATATACAATTAAGATATTCCCGCCGGGAGGTATTCAATCCACACCACCATTTGATGGATTTAGAGCTTTCCTTGATCAAGGATATCACATGGTACTTCCTGTAATTACTTTAGTAATATTAGGTTTTTGGGGAACATCTTTTTTAACAAGAAATGTAGTGTTAGGTACTCTTCAGGAAGATTTTGTTATGTCTGCAAGAGCAAGAGGAATTCCTGAAAGAGCTGTTTTATATGGGCATACATTAAGAACCGCAGCACCTCCTATAACAACTATGGCAGTTATGTCTTTAGTTAACTCTATATTTGGAAATATAGTTTTTGAAGGAATTTTTTCATGGCCAGGTATGGGGAATTTATATTTTACAGCGGTACAACAGCAAGATGTACCTGTTCAGATAACTTTGTTAGCTATTCTTACAGGTATGCAGCTTTTAGCCCTTGCAATACTTGATATAGTATATGGATTCTTAGATCCGAGAATAAAAGTGGGTGGAAGAAGATGACGCTTAAAGACAGAAAAGATAAATTTATGGAATTTTGGAATGAATATAAAAAAGTAAAATTTGGTTTAGTGGGATTAGCTTTTTTAATCATTTTACTTTTACTTATAATATTTGAGCCGCTTATAGTGCCATTTGAAGGTGCAACTGAAGCATGGTCAGATATAGCTTACTGGCAAGATTATCCTCAAAATTCAAGACCAGTTTGGACGAATTTTTTCTCAAAAGATAAAAGAACACCTTCAGTAATATTAGAAGATTTTAAAGAAACAGAATTACCTCAAAGAGGTCAGGTTAGATTTTTTGAATATGAATTTGAATATGATTATAATTATGATATAGCCCCTAAAGACATGATATTAAGATTTAAAGGAGATGGAAAGCCTTTTGTAACAATTTCAATAATAAGACCCGATGGTAAAACTATTGATTTAATTAGAAACAGAGAGATGATAATTTCTTCAATAGATGGCGCGAGGGTTTCGATTCAAAATAATTCTGGTGCAAATGCATATAATTTTGCATCTAATTATGAATCGGCTGAAAACTTAAGTGGAGTTGCAAGAGATAGAATAGATGTTATGCCAGTAATTATGTCTAAAGCAGATGTCGGGATAACAAAAGGTGCAGAAGCATTAAAAGGTACTTATACGATTAAAATTAGTGCTATATTAAGAGAACCCCAAGAAAATATAGAAAAACCTATAATAACTATGTCCGGAGCAGTTTCTGGATTAATGGGAACAGACAATCAAAAAAGAGATTTATTTACAGGAATAATTCTCGGAATTAAATGGGCTTTATTAATAGGATTACTTACTTCATTTGTTTCTATAACAATAGGAGTTATATATGGAGTAATCTGTGCGTATTTTGGCGGAATAGTCGATGTTATAATGCAAAGAATATTTGAGATTTTTTATGGAATACCCATGCTTCCGCTTTTAATAGTTGTTAGTGCTATTTTTTCGCCGAGCATATGGTTACTTATTGCTATAATGGGTCTTTTGTATTGGGTAGGACCGGTTAAAACGGTAAGAAGTATAGGGCTTCAAATAAGAGAAGAAACTTTTATTGAGGCATCTCAAGCACTTGGAGCAGGACATTTTAGATTAATATTTAAGCATATGGTACCGCTACTTTTACCATATACATTTGCAAGTATGGCTCTTTTAGTTCCTGGAGCTATAGTAGCTGAAGCAACAATAAGTTTATTAGGGTTAGGAGATACAACTATAGTAAGCTGGGGGCAGATTTTAAACTCAGCTTTCAGAGGCGGAGCGATAATCAATGGTTATTGGTGGTGGGTAGTACCGCCTGGACTTATGATAGCAATCACCGGTATGACTTTTGCGTTCATAGGTTTTGCTATGGACAAAATCCTACATCCTAAGTTGAAATCGAGGTAGAAAATATGAATAATAATGTAATGGAAGTAAAAAATTTAAAAGTTTATTATATGTCAGAAAAAGGCCCTGTTAAGGCAGTTGATGACGTTACTTTTTCTTTAAAAAAAGGAGAAACCTTAGGTGTTGTTGGTGAATCAGGTTGTGGAAAAACAACTATTGCTACCAGCTTATTAAGAATGCCTTCTCCTCCTGGTAAAATAGTTGGAGGACAAATAGTTATTGACGGTATTGATATAGTTCCTTTAAAAGAGAAAGAAGTAAGAAAAAATATAAGATGGGAAAAAGTATCTATGGTTTTCCAAGGAGCGATGAATTGTCTTACACCTGTTTATACTATTGAAAAACAAATGTGGCAGACTTTAAGAGAACACAGAGAAATGGAATATGAAGAAGCAAGAAAAGTTATGATAAAATATTTAAATTATGTTGGTTTATCTGAAGATGTTTTGAGAAGATATCCACACGAGCTTTCGGGCGGAATGAAGCAGAGAGTAGTTATAGCTATGGGATTATTTTTAGAACCAAAAGTTATAGTTTGTGACGAACCAACAACTGCTTTAGATGTTGTTGTTCAGGCACAGATAATAAATCTTCTTAAAGAGCTTAAAGAAAAATTAGGTTTATCTTTTATATTTATAACACATGATCTTGCAACTGAAGCGGAAGTTTCAGATAGAATAATGGTTATGTATGCTGGAAAAATAGCGGAAATAGGAACTAATCATCAAATATATGGTGAAAAAGGCCCTATGCATCCGTATACAAAAAAATTACTTGAAGCTACACCAAGATTGCATCACAGAGTAGAGAAATTATCATTTATACCAGGAACACCTCCAGATTTGCTAGACCCTCCAAAAGGATGTAGGTTTAATTTGAGATGTACAGAAGTTATGGAAAAATGTTATAAAGACGAACCACCAATAATTGAAATTGAACCTGAACATTTTGTAGCATGTTGGAGGTGTGTAAAAAAATGAAAGAAAATAAGCAAACTGGAAATTTACTAGAAGTAAAAAACCTTCAAAAATGGTTTCCTGTAAGAAAAAATTTAAAAGAAATGCTTGCAGGTGAACAAAAACACGTTAAAGCAGTTGATGGAGTAACTTTTGAATTAAAAAGAGGAGAAATATTAGGTCTTGTTGGAGAATCTGGATGCGGAAAGACAACTACTGGTAAATTAGTTATGAAGCTTCTTAACCCAACTGGCGGACAAATGATTTTTAACGGTAAAGATGTTACTGAGTCAACAAAAGAAGAAACCAAAAAATATAGAAGAGATGTTCAGATGATTTTTCAAGATCCTTATGCATCAATGAATCCAAGATTTAATATAAGAGACGTTCTTGAAGAACCTTTAATAATTCATAAAATTGGAAAAACAAGAGTAGAAAGAGAAGACAAAATAAAAAAAGCATTAAATGAAGTAAAATTAACTCCTGTAGAAGATTTTATGAAAAGAAATCCTCATATGTTAAGTGGCGGGCAAAGACAAAGAGCAGCAACTGCAAGATCTTTGATTCTTAATCCAAAACTTATGGTAGCAGATGAACCTGTTTCAATGATTGATTTGTCTACAAGAGCTGAAATACTTTATATGATGAAGGAAGTTCAAAGAGATTTAGGATTAACTTATTTATATATAACTCATGATTTATCTACAGCAAGATATTTTACTGACAGAATAGCTGTTATGTATTTAGGAAGAATAGTAGAAATAGGTAATGCAGATGATGTTATAGATAATTCATTACACCCTTATACTAAAGCTTTAATAAGTGCAGTTTGTGAGCCTATTGCCGGTAAAGTAAATCTTGTAAAAGAAGTACCGATAAAAGGTGAAATTCCTTCAGCTCAAAACATTCCTAAAGGTTGTAGATTCCATCCAAGATGTGTTTATGCTAAACCTGAATGTTGGGAACAAAAAGAACCAGAATTAATAGAATATAAAGATGGACACAAAGTAGCTTGTAGAAGATATAAAGAAATTTTAAAAGAAAAATAAAATAAAAAAACCTCCGATTTTTTCGGAGGTTTTTTTAATTCATATTTCCCATTTTATATCCAGATAATTCTAAAGCAACATATTTAAACCCAATATCTTTAATCTTTTTTGATATACTTTCCATGAATTTCACATCAAAAAATTTATGTAGCTCATCTTTCGGAACTTCTATTCTTGCAATTTCATTATGAAATCTCACTCTAAATTGTGATATCCCACTTTCTTTTAAAAAGTATTCAGCTTTCTGAATTTTAAATAAATTCTCTTTTGATATAGCACATCCCGTAGGAAACCTAGTTGCCAAACAAGCCATAGCAGGTTTATTCCATGTTGGAAGATTTAATTTTTGAGATAGTTCTCTTATTTCATCTTTTGTAAATTCAAACATTTTTAAAGGACTTAAAATTTCAAGTTCTTTTAAAGCTTTTAAACCCGGTCTATAATCGCTCAAATCATCAATATTTGAACCATCTAAAATAAAATTAACCCCATCTTTTTCAGCTTCTTTTTTTATTGATGAAAAAATTAATTTTTTACAATGATAACATCTGTCTGAAGGATTTTCAGTAAAAATTTTATTATCAATATCAAAAAAAAGTTTTTTATGATTAAAATTATAATTATCAACTATACTTTTTATATCTTCAAGCTCTATTTCTGAAAGAAGAGGAGAAATAACGCTTATTAAAACAGCATTTTCACCTAAAATATCTGAACAAATTTTTGCTAAAAATGTACTGTCAACTCCACCAGAAAAAGCCACATAAACTTTTTCAAGGGATTTTATATAATCTTTTAATTTGCTAAATTTTTCCATAAATCACCCTTTTTCATATGCAAAATGTTTTTTAGTTGAATTAGCAATTTTAACTAGTGTAAGCATAACGGGAACTTCTACAAGAACACCCACAACTGTTGCAAGTGCCGCACCTGAAGTAAGCCCAAATAAAGAAATTGCAACAGCAACAGCCAATTCAAAAAAATTACTCGCACCTATCATTGCTGCAGGAGCTGCCACGTCATGTGTTAGTTTAAGTTTTTTTGCAGCCAAATAAGCAATTCCAAAAATGAAAAATGTTTGTATAGTTAAAGGTATTGCTATTAAAAAAATATGAAGCGGATTATTTATAATTACATCACCTTGAAATGAAAATAATATTATTAAAGTCAATAAAAGTCCAAAAATAGTTACAGGAGTAAATTTTTTAAAAAAAATATTTTCAAACCATTCGATTCCTTTTTTCTTTATGAGAAAATGTCTTGAAAATATTCCTGCAATTAAAGGGATTACAATGAAAATAAAAATTGAAAAGAATATTGTATCAAAAGGAATATTAAAATTACTTATTTTCAATAAAAACATTACTATCGGAGTATAGGCAAATAATAAAATAATATTGTTTACAGCAACCTGAACCAAAGTATAAGCAGCATCTCCTTTTGTAAGATAACTCCATACAAACACCATAGCAGTACAAGGCGCTGCTCCCAGCAGAATCGCTCCAGCAAGATATTCATTAGAAAGATCTTCTGGAATAAGCCCTCCAAAAAATACTTTTAAAAACAGCCATGCGAAAAAATACATTGTAAAAGGTTTTATAAGCCAATTAACTATAACTGTTAATAAAATCCCTTTTGGTTTTTTTCTAACATTTAAAATACTTTTAAAGTCTATTTTCATCATCATAGGATATATCATAAGCCAAATAAGTATTGCAACCGGTATAGAAACTTGCGCATATTCAAATTTACTTAAAAATTCAGGGAAAGCGGGAAAAAATTGCCCTATCAAAATCCCAGCTAGAATACATAAAGCAACCCATACAGTTAAATATTTTTCAAAAAAACTTATATTTCCTTTTTCGCTCATTTTTCCACCACCTTTATTATATCTTACAATTTTTATTTTTATCTATTTTTTTTGAATTTTCTAAATCATTTTTAAAAGGTTCAATAGTTTTAATTTGATCTAATAATTTTTTTATAAAAGGAAAAGAATAAAAAATTTCATCGTTAATTTTATAATAACTCCAATATGAATCTCTTCGAGATTTTACAATATCAAATTTTCCAATTTTGTTAAGATGTCGCGATATATTAGATTGATTTAGATTCAAAATTGTTTCTATATCGCAAACACACAGCTCTGATTCACTTAGAATATTTAAAATTCTTAATCGAGTATTATCTGAAAATAATTTTAAAATATCTATTATCAAATTCTCTTTATCCATAACTTCACCTCAAAAAAATAAAATCTATATGACTATATAGTCATATAGATTTTATCATATAAAACAAAAAATGTCAAATTTAATTTTTAACTATTAGAACTATTATGAAAAATGAAATCTAAAATAATTACAATAGTTAAGATAAAAGCTTGATTTTCACTATCCGAAATATCAATTCCGTAAGTATCTGAAATAGAAAAAAACTGTTTACTTATTGAAGCTATATTTAAACCACCTTTTCTTATTTCAAAATTGTATGAGAAAAAATCTCCTTCCATATAATATTTTCCAAATTTACTTTCAAGATGAAATTTAGGGCGAAAAAATGTAAATTCTTTTTTTAATGTTGCAATTTGAATGTCCCCCTCAAAAATATAATATTCTGGAAGAAACGCTAAAACCTTTTTTCTGCAATTATATATTTCATTTCCTGAAATATCACAAAAAGAAAATCTGTCTGATAATGAAAGCATTTTTCCTTCTACCGTATAAACAGGATTTCCATTAGAGTCACGTATATCAAAACGATCTCTTAAAGAAAAAATCTTTTGTTTTACTTGATAACGCATCTTTTTCACCGCCCTTTTAATATTTTAAATCCCTATTTTAAAAATAAATATTTCTATTCACTAAATTATATCAAAAAAATTGAAACTCTCAAATAAATACTTTTCTCTGTTATAATATAAATAAAATAAGTACTATAAAAAAATATGAAGATAATCATGAAAAGGTGAGTGATACTATAACTAGTTTATTACGAATAATTTTAGCCAGACAAATAAAACCTTTTGTTTTTGAAAATAAAAAAAATTACAAAATAAATTATGATCAAAAAAATTTAGGAATTTATGTTCATATCCCATTTTGTAAAAAAATATGTGATTTTTGTCCATACAGTAAAATAATCTATGAAAAAAATATTGCTCAAGATTATTTTAAAGCTTTAATAAAAGAAATAGAAATAAAAGGAAAAAATTTTAATTCAAAAAAAGAAGTTACTAGTGTGTATTTTGGTGGAGGAAGCCCTGCTTTGGCTGGAGAATTTTTGAAAGAAATATTAAATAAAATAAAAGAATATTTTATTATAAAAGAAAATATTGGTATAGAACTTCATCCTGAAAATATTAATGAAGAAAATTTAAAAATAATAAAAAATGCTGGTTTTGATATGGTTAGTATAGGAATACAATCATTTAATAAAAAATCTTTAGAGAATTTAGGCAGAAATCATATGAATTCTCAAGCTCTCATAAAACAAGTCCAAAAACATAATTTTAAATCTATAGATATTGATTTAATTTTTGGAATTCCTAATCAAACTGCTGAAGATTTAAAAAATGATTTTGTGACGGCAGTAAAAAATGGTGCGACTCAAATTTCAACATACCCTTTTATAGACTTTTCTTATGCAAAAAATAAAAATAAACCTCAAGGAAAAAAAGAAAAGAAAAAAATGCTAGATATGCTTTCATCAATTTCTAAAGATTTTGGGTTTGAAAGACAATCTATATGGACTTTTAAAAAAACAGGAACTCCGACATATTCTTCAATTACAAGAGATAATTTTATAGGGTTTGGAGCAAGTGCAACAACTCTTTTGAAAGATGTTTTTTTTATTAAGACTTTTTCTGTTAATGAATATATCAAGTCTCTTGAAAAAGAAGAAATTCCAATATCATTAACAATGAATTTTAATGAAAGAACAAGAACTTTATATTGGTTATTTTGGAGTTGTTATAATATTCAAATAGATAAAAATAATTTTTTTGAATTATTTGATAAAGAAATTGAAATTTTATTTTCTTTTGAATTGAAATTAGCAAATAAATTAAAATTAATTCAAAAAAATGGCAAAGGCTATTCTTTAACTGATAAAGGAATTTATTATTTTCATGAAATAGAACAAAAATATACTCATCAATATATTGATAAAACTTGGAAAATTGCTCAAAAACAAGCTTATCCAAAAAAAATTAATTTGTATTAAACATTATTAAAAAAGACTTTGAATTAATTCCCCTCTTGAGGGGTGGCAATCGAAGATTGACGGGGTGGACAGGTTTTTGTAAATGCTTATAATAATTAATTGGCAAAAAAAATATTTTAATGATTACCATTTTTTGATTTTAATGTAGTGTAACAGCCACGCTGAACTTTGCACGGCGTTACAGCACTTATGACAACGTTGGTATTTTTATAGATAGTTTTAGGAAACTCCTTAAAACTAAACTCTTATAATAATGAAAATGAAGTGGTAAATATTGGATAAAATAATTAGTTGGTCAGTTGGTTAGGAAAAGCATTTATATATTTACTGTTTTTTGATTTTAATGTAGTGTAACAGCCACGCTGAACTTTGCACGGCGTTACAGCACTTATGACAACGTTGGTA
>Ga0334890_1000928_pt1 | contig 45128 bp, 34 predicted proteins | sample GraSluR1_MG_3_FD_207220 | JGI IMG/M metagenome (GOLD analysis project Ga0334890, IMG submission 207220) | Sludge microbial communities from methane-producing bioreactor in Wageningen University, Netherlands - Granular Sludge_31_08-R1 | ecosystem: Engineered > Bioreactor > Anaerobic >... | reverse complement strand
GATGGAATCGGAAAACGGAATGCCGATCTCGATAAGGGGAATCCCCAGTGCGTCCAGTCGGCGCAGCAGCAGACCGGTCGTGGCGAGGTCCGGATAACCGGCCGTCACGTAGGGAACCAGCGCTTTGCCGCCGCGTGCCTGGATCGCCTGGAAATTCGCGTCGATTCGATTCTGCGTCATGCGTTTCACCGGCGTTGCAGGCCGGCGCCGTCCGTCTCGTGAAGTTTGGCACGCGATGGGCCCGCGCCGGCCCAGCCGGTCGCACTGCTCAAGTTCACAGCAGGCAAAGCCGCGACCTCCCGCGAATTCTAGCCGTAATGCCCGTACAAGAAAAGGGCCTGCACGGCGCGTCCGCGGCACGAAGATTGCTGGCGCGAAAAACTTGCTCACAAACGACCGCTCATGCTTCTCCCGGAGGCCGGACGATGATATAGTACGACAGGACGTTTGAAGGTCACTGCCGTGTGCGACAGGGACTTATTTGGCTGAACCGATAAGCGAACCCCGGGAGGCCAGCATTCGGCGCGCTCGCGGACAAGCCCGACACAAAGAGCGGGACTTCCTGGCAACCGACGGCCGCCCACTTTTTGCAAGGGTTCGCCGAATACACACCCATCGGCACGGTGGTTCTTCAAACTTCTTCTGAGGGCTTGTCGCCTGACCGACAGGCCCTTTTTCCTGCGCCGCGGCGCCCCGACCCACCCCATAAGGGCCGCAGGCCCGGATGAGTGTGCGTGCCACTGCTCTTGGGCCGTGCTTCTCCCCCCGGTGCCACTGCTTCTTGAGCAGTGCCCGTCCCCCCTTTCCACCGGCGTGTCCGTGGCTTGCCGTTTCGCGGCACGTCCGAACGCCGTTGCCGTCCTTTCGCCAACGGCAGTCCCGCCTCAACATCCTTCCTCATTCCTCTGCATCCCATCCGTCCTCCGTCGCTGGCTTTCCCAACGGCCTCCCGCACGTTGCGGCCTGACCCAACTCGCCGCCCCAGTGGACCGATCCGCCCCATACGGGCCGGAGGCCCGCATAAGGCCCGCCCGTTTCAACCGCGGGTCCGCGCCGCCCCACCCAAACCCCCCCCGGTTCAGGCCGATCGGCACCCCAACGGGGTGAAGGTTTGTAGTCCCGGCGCGCCGGGAACGCGAGCCCCTGGAATTCCGTGTCCCCGGAGAATAGGAGCCCCACCGGAGCGCCACTCCGTGGCACGCGCGCACCCTGCTTCCTCCTCCTCGAACCCCATTCGCGTGCTCACAACAGTCGCAATATCAGATGTCCCGTTCATCGCCCCCCCATCAGGGCCGTAGGCCCGCCCGAGGCCAGCCCGCCGTTTCAACGGCGGGTTCGTGTCGCCCCATCTCAACCCGCCGGTCCTGTAGGGACCGGATGAATCTCCGCTCCCCCCAAGCCCGTTCACGGGCCTTCCCCGCCGCAGGCGGGCTTGTAGGCCGGCCGTTTACGACCGGTCGATCGATCGCCCCGCACCCCCCTCTTTTCTGCCCGATACCCCGTTTCAACAGGGTTCTGCGCTCCAGGAACCGCACGCGTGAATCGCGCATCCCGGCGTGGGGCGGGCAACCGCCCCAGACCACCCGGCCGTGCTCTCTCGCCTGGCTCCGTCCCGTTCGTCCACGCCATCTCGACTGAGAAGGACCAGTGGACGAACCGAGAGTTGTTCGATAGGGTCTGTAGTAGGCGAGAGCGCGGCTTTCCTGCGGATCCCGGAGTGCGCACAGATGGATCGGGCGTTTATCTTGGCGGAAGTCAGACGAACGGCTGAAGCGAACGGTGGACGGCCCCTTGGTTCCAGAGCCTTTTCCCGCACAACAGGGGTAACAAAGGGCGACTGGGGGGGCCATTGGGCACGATGGAGCGACGTCGTGCGTGCTGCCGGGCTTGTGCCCAACACGCTGACGCCGGCGTATTCACGCGAGCAACTACTGGACAAATACGCGAACTATGCGCTGCAGCTTGGACGGCTCCCAACTAATGCGGATATGCGCTTAAAGGCGCGGACCGACGACGATTTTCCCCACGACCGCCCCTTTCGGCGCCTCGGCACGAAAACCGAGTTGGTCGCACAGCTACTTGATTACTGCCGCGCACATAATGGGATGGAGGATGTCGTCTCGTGGTGCGAGGCATACACGCGTGAACACGCGGAGTGCCGAGAGAAATCTCAGCAAGACTCAGTCGAATTGGGCTTTGTCTATCTAGTGAAATCCGGGCGCTATTACAAAATCGGGAAATCCAACGCCTTCGGTCGGCGCCAGTACGAACTATCGCTACAGCTCCCGGAGCCCGTGAGAACTGTTCATGTGATTCGAACCGATGACCCGAGCGGAATCGAAGCGTACTGGCACCATCGTTTCGCAAAGAAGCGCAAGGCGGGCGAGTGGTTCGACCTCGATGCTGCGGACGTAAACGCCTTCAGACGTCGACGCTTTATGTGACCGAGCGCGTGAGGCATATGGCGACGAGGTTATCAGCCCGGGTGGCCCAGGGCGGTCACGCGCCGCTGCACACGCGAAATCCGCTCGGTCTGCGGCGGCGGCATTCATCCTGTCCCTGCGGGACGGAAAGAAGATTGGGGGTGTTGTGCGGCGAACCCGGCTTGAACGGCCGGGCTATCCTCGCGCCGGCCAAGGTCCGCTGTCTCCGCGTTTCTGCGTTTTTGCGTTTCCCCCAAGCATCGCCGCCGCCACACGCCGGCGACCTTCTCTTCGTGCCTGCGTCCCTCCGTGCCTCCGTGCCTTCTTCCGCCGTCGCTCCCTCATTTCTGCTTTTTGTTTTCTGCTTTTTGCTTTGGCCGCCGCAGGCGGCCTGTTCGCTTCCCCCGCCCCCAGTAGCAAACGTTACAACCCCCCTCACCCCTTCCCACGACCCAAACCCCCCAGCCTCCCACCCTCACTTCGTCCCTTCGTCCCTCTGTCCCTTCGTCCCTGCTTTCTTTTCACTTTTCGCCCGAGCATCTGCCCTCCAAACCCCGACATTTCAACAATTGGTCACGAAATTTCGGGCAAGCCCGGCCACCCAGGCAAACTGGGCAACCCATTTTCTGCCGCACGGTGACGCATAATCATGGGGGCTCATGCAGTGTGTGCCGGCAAGCGAACGCGTGGTTACTGCACGCAAATGCGATGCGTGGTTTCCGCGCGGCATGGATGACAGGCCACCGCCGGGGCGCCAGGCCCGGCGCACGACCTCAGGCAACCCCCGCCGGCCACTGCCGGCGTCCTCCCCTTCGTGCCTGCGTGCCTCCGTGCCTTCGTGCCTGCTGCCCACGTGCCGAAGCCTGTCCCGGCGCGCCGGGATGCCTCTTCCCCCTTCCCCCCAACCGAACACCCGCGCGGTTATATGTGCTGAAGGAGGATTCGCAATCAGCGTGACACACCACACGCATTCACAGCGCCACACGATGACACACATCCCGCCCGCGGCATCCATGCGGCTACTGGCCGTAGCGCTTCTGGAATTCCTCGCGCTGCTTGTCGCGGCGTTCCTTTTCCGCCGGGTCCATGCGGTTGAGGTACCAGCGGTGGTTCTCGGAGTTCAGGACCTCGTCAAGCTTGGCGCCCAGCGCCTCGGCCGCAGCCTTTTTGCCCGCGTCCTCGGATTGCCGGCCCCGTTCGATCAGCTTCTCCAGCTCCGGAACGAACTTCGCGTAAAAATGCTTGGCCACCTCGTAGGTGCCGTGCCAGTGGGTGTAGTCCGGGCCCATCATGGACGCGCCGTGCCGGGCGCGGCGGCCTTCGTGGTGCCAGATCTCGTACCAGGTGAAGTCGATCGGGTTCGAAAACTCCGCCGGCCGCAGAAGCGGCTTCGCCAGGGCGTACAGCTCCAGACCCGGCTTCGCGAACTTCGCGTGGTACAGCTCAATCAGGCTGTCGTACTGAACGTAAAAATTGTTCACCCACTGCGGCTGGTGGCAATTGAGACACACGTCCTTCATGGAGGCCCGCCGGGTCTGCCAGTTGATCGAGGCACCCGGCAAACCCATCTTCGCATCCGATTCCTCAGGCCGGATGGAAACGGCCGGCCGGTTGTTCCAACTGATGCGCAACCCCACGTCGTGCGAAACCGGCTGGTTGCGGGTGGCGCTCATGTGGCACGTGGCGCAGGTGGGGGCGTGGCTGTAGTCCTCGCCGACGATCCACTTGGGCGAGTCCAGGTTCAGCCGGTCCTTGTACGCGCGGAACGCGATGCCGTGCTTCGACTCGTAGTAGATCTCCATCTGCGGATGGTCCGGGCCCATGTGGCACTTGCCGCAGTTGTCCGGGTTGCGGGCCTGCTCCGCGGAAAAGGCGTGCCGGCTGTGGCAGGCGGAGCAGGAACCCTCCGACCCATCCGGGTTGATCCGGCCAATCCCCGTGTTGGGCCAGGTGGCCGGATCGAGCTTGCCGCCCGGCAACACCTTGATCTCGGACCCGTGGCACTGCCAGCAGCCCAGAACCGCAGAGGCGGCCACGCCCTGCTGGAATGCCGGCGTGACCATGCCGCGATTGCCCTCTACCACCTCCGCCAGCGTGTTGTCGAGCGAGCCCAGAATGCGGGCGCCCTTGGAGTGGTGCGACGCGCCAAACTCCGTCGTCTCCTTCACGTGGCAGCGGGCGCAGTCCTTGGGCGAAACGATGGTGGCGATCCACTGGCCTTCGTGCCGGAACGCGTCGGGATCGTCCTCCCGGGCCGCGTGACACTCATAACAGGAGATGTTGGCGCGGAAGTGCTTGCTGGAGCCCCACTGCTGATAGACGGCGGGGTCCTCCATCTTGTGACAGTCCACACACGCCCGGCTCTCTTTGGACATCTCCGAAAGGCCCCACGTCTGACCGGTGGCCGGACCCGCACCGCACAAGAAAACGACGGCCACCGCCCACGCACCGACAATCGTGTGTTTCATGATTCCGCCTCTTGTTGTTTCCATAGCAGTTTCCCCTGCGGCCAAACGCCGCATCGCCCGTCACGTCGCCGCCTTCCCCGTGCCGGGGGGAGCGCCGTGCCGCTTGGCAAAGCTCACGTCGCCCGCCAGCACGGGCACGGAAATCCGCACGAAAATCGTGTACAGCAGCAGGCCGAACGCCCAGATGCCCAGACAGACCATGATTTCGTGTCCGGTCGGGTGGTACTCGACGACCTCGCCCAGCGGGGTCGGCACGAAGGCCGGGACAATCAGGCCCATGCCCTTCTCGATCCAGATGGCCACGATCGCCAGCACGCCGGCCACGTTCAACCAGCGCAACCCGCGAGACGCCGGAAGCACCAGCAGCAGCGTCGCGACCAGGTTGAACGCGATGGCCGTCCAGATCCACGGAACCAGAGCGCGCCGCCCGTGCAGTCCGAAGTAGAGGTAGCGGGCGGAGGCGAGGTGGGCCGAGTCTGTGTAGAACTCCGTAAAAACCTCGCAGCCAAGCAGGAACAGGTTGATGATCATCGCGACCTGCACGATGCGGCGGAGCGTCATGAGGGCGTCGTCACGGACCCGGTGGTTCGTGTACCGCCGCACGACCTGCAGCGTGAGAATGATGAACGCCGGCCCCGCGGCAAACGCGCTGGCCAGAAAACGCGGGGCGATGATGGCCGAGTTCCAGAACGGCCGGCCGCCCAGCCCCACGTACAAGAACGCCGTCACCGTGTGGATGCTCACCGCCCACACGATCGCCACGAACACGAACGGCACGTAGAACACCGGAGACGGCTTTCGCCCGCAGTACGCACTGTACAGCAGGTAGCCGCAGATGTGCAGATTCAGCAGCAGGTACCCGTTCAGGGCGATCACGTCCCACGTCAGCATGGACATGGGGAAGTTGAACCGCCGCAGCAGATGCAGAAACCGGTCCGGCCGGCCAAGGTCCACCGTCACGAAAAGCAGGCACATGACAATGACGGCCACTGCGAGCAGCTCGCCGAAGATCACCACGTCGTGCAGGTGCATGTTGCGATACACGTACACGGGAATGACCAGCATCGCCGCCGCGGCCGCCAACCCCACCAGGTACGTGAAGTTCGCGATGTACAGCCCCCACGACACCTGGTCCGTCATGCCCGTGGTGACCAGCCCATGCACAAGCTGGTGGCAGTACGCATAGAGCCCCGCGAGCGCCACCACGGTCAGGACCGTCATCCACGCGTGGTACCGCCAATCGCCGACGAAGCTCAGGCGCACGCACTCCCAGACGAACGTGAGGTATCGCCTCATGCGTCGGCCCCCGGCTGCACCGGTGCGATCGGCTCGTGGTACCGGCTGCCCCGCTCGTCAAAGTAATAGAAGAACCGCGGCACCGTACCGACGTCCTCCTTGAAGACAAATATCCGCTTGTGCCGCAGGATGTACGCCACCTCGCTCTCCGGATCGAGCACGTTGCCGAACTTCCGCGAGCCAGTGGGGCAAACCTCGACACATGCGGGCATCCGACCCCGGCGCGTGCGGTGCAGGCAATACGTGCACTTCTCGACAACCCCTTTGCGCCGCGGACGGTTCGACAGATACGACATGTCCGGGTTCAGCGACCCCTCGGGGACCTCCGGCTCGGTGAAGTTGAACCGCCGCGCCCAGTACGGACACGCCGCCTCGCAATAGCGGCAGCCGATGCACCAGTCGTAATCCACCACGGTAATGCCGTCCGGCTCCTGCCAGGTCGCCTCCGTGGGGCACACCTTCACGCACGGCGGCTTGGCACACTGGTGGCACTGCACGGGCATGTAGTAGCTGTCCGGCTGCGGCACCACCGGCGGGTCGTAGTGATGGTCGGAACTCTCGACGTTCTGGCTCCCCTTGGGCATCTGCAGCACGCGGATGTACTGGATTTCCGGCGCCCGCGCCGTGTTGTTCTCCGCCACGCACGCATGCACGCACTTGCGACAGCCGATGCAGCGGCTGATGTTCAACGCGTACACGTACTCCACCCCGTCCAGCGGCGGCGGGTCGGTCAGCCGCGTCTTGACGCCGTGCCGGGCCTTCACCTCCCGCTCGATGCGGGCGAAGATCCGCTCCTTGTCCGCGGGCGTCATCTCTTTGTAGTGTTTCTGGAAAAGCCGCTCGATCGTCGGGATATCGTCCGGCGCCAGGTCACGCAACGGCGACAGCGCCGCGGCCACGGCCGCGCCACCCGCCGCCGCAGCGGCCCCCTTGCGAAGAAACCCGCGACGCGTCAGCCGGGGAGATTCGGATCCCGGATCCGTGTCACTCATGAGCGTCCTCCCCGGCCACCGCACCGGCAACGGGCTCGCGCCCGGCGCCCTGCTGGTATATGCGAAGCGGGTTGTGAACGGCCTCGGGTTCGTGCGGGGCCCCCTGCTCACCCATGCGCAGCGTGTTCGGCCCCGCGGCCGGCGGCATGGGCGGGAACGGAGGCTCGTGCGGATCGTGGCATTCCACGCACTTGCGGTGTTCCTGCGGGCCCATCTGCTTGTTCCAGAAGCCGTCTGTCCGCCCGTGCGCTCCATGGAGCCAGTCGCGGTAGGTCGGCCCGTGACACCGGGCGCAAAGCAGCGGCGGCTGGTCGAAGGGAATCTCGCCACCGCGATCGTCGACCAGGAAGTCCCGGCGCGTCGGGTGATGACAGTTGAAGCACCGCGTGTTGATCCCGTGCTTCAGCACGATTTCCGTATGCTGCGTCAGTGGCCGGTCCGTCTCGACCGGGGAGGGGAACAGGTCGTGACAATCGCTGCATCGCATGGAGAAGCCGGCCACCTCGTACTCCGGCTTCAGCACCGGCCGGCGGATGGGCGTCGGATCAATCGCCCACGCCGGCACGGGCTGGGCCGCAGGCACTGCCTCCGGCACCCGCCAAAGCCCGGCGCCAAGCAGAGCGGCCACCACCACCAGCACCGCCGGAACCGCCACGGCCCGGATTCGGTCGAATGCCGCTGTCTGTGGGTCCATCCAAGGTCTCCACCCGTCGTCGCGCCCGTGCGCAGAGCTCTGCGCCCCCTCCCCACACACGGACCCGCAACCCCGCGCCGGCAGCCCCCCCCAAAGCCACGCGCCGAAGACCCAGGCCAGCGTAAACTACGACGTGCAAGACGGACTTGACCTGGATCAAGCCGCGTGACTTTTTTCTGAATTTCTCCGCCGCGTCGACCCGCCCGGGTGCCGCGCCGCCGGGCAGGCGCCGCAAACCCCAAGGGGCATCATGCCTCCTGACTCCACCCGGGGCAAGACCCCAGGCACCACGCAGAGAGGCTGGAATGGCCCCCCCAGCACCGCCAGCTCGGTACCCACCCTCCAGACGAACCGCCCAAACCGTCGATATACAGGTGCTCCGGACGGCCGGAGCACCGGAAAACCGCAATGCCCGACCCCATGCTGCCGCCACCGGCCACTTCGACGGACCGACCCGAACCGGCGCCCGTCCGGATCGGCTCGGTCGAGGTGGGACCGGGCCGACGCGCGTACGTCATCGCCGAGGCCGGCGTCAACCACAACGGAAACGAAGATGCCGCCCACCGGATGATCGACGCCGCGCTGGCCGCCGGCGCCGACGCCGTCAAGTTCCAGGCCTTCCGGGCCGCGGATCTGGCCTCCCCAGACGCGGACGCGGCCGGCTACCAGAAGAACGCCACGGGCATGTCTTCCCAGCGGACGATGCTGGAATCGCTGGAACTGCCGGCCGACGCCTTCGACCGCCTCGCCCGGCACTGCGGCCGTGACGGAATCGAGTTTCTCGCCACGCCGTTCGGCATTCGCGACCTGCACATGCTGCGTGACCTCGGCATGAGGGCCGTCAAGATCGCCTCCACCGATCTGAACAACCTCCCACTGCTCGACGAGGTTGTCGCAACCGGCCTGCCGATCATCCTTTCCACCGGTGCCAGTCTCCCGGAGGAACTGGACGCCACCGTGCAAAGACTCCGGGAACGCCGGGCCGACGATCGGCTCATTCTGCTTCACTGCGTCAGCAGCTATCCCACGCCGTGGAACCAAGCAAACCTCAGACGCATTCAGCACCTGAACGCCCGCTACGAACTGCCGACCGGGTTCAGCGACCATACCCAGTCCATCGGCACCGGATCGCTGGCCGTCGCCGCCGGGGCGTGTGTCATCGAGAAGCACTTCACGCTGGACGGCAGCCTGCCCGGTCCGGACCAGGCGCTCTCCCTGGAGCCGGGATTGCTGGCGGAGTACATCGAACGGATACGAGAGGCGGAAGCCGCGCTCGGCACCGGCGACCTCGCCCCGCGTGCTTGCGAGCGGGAAGTCCGCCAGGTCGCCCGCAAGAGCATCGTCGCCGCCCGCCCCATCGCCGCCGGCGAAATCCTCGACGCCGCCTGCCTGGCCGCCAAGCGTCCCGCCGGCGGCCTGGAACCGCGTGCCCTCCACTCACTTCTCGGAAAACGCGCCCGCACCCCCATCCCCCCCGACACGCAAATCACCTGGGCCATGGTGGAGTAACACAGGCTGTAGGCTGTGGGCTGCAGGGCATTGGTCGGCAGTGGCTTGCCGTTTCGCGGCACGTGCGAACACGGGCCCGTTGGGGCTTCTGCGTTTTCCTGCGTTTCAGCGTTTGTGCGTCTTCAGCTATGATGGTTCCGTGCGAACAGACGCACCCGGACGGAAATGGACGGCCAGAGGAACGGGGCCGAAAGGATGGACAGGATGTTCAACCACACGCGACCGGGAATGCCGGCACTACAAACGGGGTATGATCGGTGCAGACCGATGACTGTCCCGAACGGCTCGCACGGCTCTCGATCCGGACGACTGCGGGGGAGGGTTCGCCCATGACCCGCGTTCGCGTCGCCTCCATCCACGACATCCCGGAAGGCACCGGCCGCGAACTGCTGCTCGGCCGTATTCCCATCGTGGTATGGAACATCGCCGGCCGCTTCCACGCCACCGCGGCCCGCTGCCCTCACGAAGACGCCCCGCTCTGCATCGGCTCGCTGGAAGGCGCCGTCGTCACCTGCCCCATGCACGGCTGGCAGTTCGATGTAACGACCGGCCAGGGCGTGAATCCCCCCGACCGCCGCCTCCGCCCTTACCCCGTTCACGTGGACGACGAATCCATCTACATTGACACCGCATGACTGTAACAGATGTCATCTCCAACCGTTTCGCCGCCGCGTGCGTCGGTGTTGCCGGGCCACCCGTTCTGTGCCACGTTGATAGCCCAAGGCCTGGCGGCGCCGGCGGAGGGCCGCCCGCTGTTTGGGGCTTCAAGGACGCGCCCTGTGACGGAGGTTCCCGTGCCAATTCCCATCACATGCAGGGAAGCAACCGCGCCGACGGCAGCGGCTAGCCGGGACATCACCGCCCGCGATACGCCGGCCCGACCCCAGACGTCCAGCACACTGGTGAACGGACCTACCTCTCGCGCCGTCTCCATACCGGCCACATTCTCCCGCGAGATTCCCTTCACCAGCCGCATCCCCAGCCGCAACGCCGGTGCCTCCTCCACTTCGTCCCTCCGTCCCTCCGCTCCTTTCTTCCCTCACCCCCCCGCACAGCGCGCCCCAACTCGCCGCCACCGCGGCTTCCTTCGCCTCCACTCGCCTCACCCCAGCAAGCAAACCCCACCGGGGCGCCGCCCCGTGGCACTCGTGCGCCCTGCCTCCTCCTCGAACCCCGTCCGCGTGCCGAGAACAATCGCAATATGAGAAACGTACCGTCTTGCGCATGCGTGACCTACCACGCCTGGCGCGACCATCGCTGCCACTGCCCTTGCAGGGTGGCGTGTGTGTAGGGCTCGCCGCATTCCGGACACCTGCCTTCTTCATTGAGTTCGGCAAGCGAGTAACCGCATCGCGGACAGACTCGCCATCTCTTCAGGCGGGCGGCATCGATCAGGCGCCGAACCCGCCTGGGTACCCAGTATGTGACCGCCAGACAGGCCAGAGTACCTGCGCTCAGTATGAGGACAACACCCATGAAGCCCGGCTTAACGACTACGGCCAACGCCACCGCGACAATGATGATGAAGACGCACGCTCTGAGTCCCCTGCGGCGAACCCCGCGAAACAGTTCAGGCTCAGGCAGGTGCTGCATCTCAGCCCCAGGCATGTTACTGACCCACAAGCCGGCCCTTGCGCCTTCCACGTCACGATCAAGCCGCGAACGCTCGACAACACCATCATACTGCGCGGCCGCTGCGCTGAGCACGTCAAGCATCCGCCGTCTGCCCGCAGATTTCAGAATCAGTGGTGTCCGGTTTTACACGTATTACCTCTGCACTGCTCAAGAGCAGAGGCACGCATGCGGCGGATTCAGAGTTGACGTGCTTACCCGGCCTTGCTGACGCGGACGACTTCGTCCACCGTGGTCAGGCCCGAGCGGACCTTGTTCCAGCCGTCCTCGCGCAGCATCTTCATGTCGTACTTCTCGCGGGCGAGGTTGCGGATGTCGGTGGCCGTGCCGCGGCTGACGATCAGGTTGCGGACCTCGTCGTTCATGACCAGCAGCTCGAAGATGCCCATCCGGCCTTTGTAGCCGGTGTGGCGGCATTCGCGGCACCCGGCGCCGCGGCGGAGGGTCTGGCCGGGCTCGAGCAGAAGATCCGCCGGCACCGAACCCGGCTCCGGCTGGTATTCCTGCCCGCAGGACTTGCACACCTTTCGGACCAGTCGCTGGGCCAGCACGCCCTCGATGGAGCTGCTGACCAGGAAGGGCTCCACGCCCATGTCCAGCAGACGCGTGTTCGCGGTGGGGGCGTCGTTCGTGTGCAGCGTGCTGAACACCAGGTGGCCGGTGAGTGACGCGTTGACCGCCACCTCCGCCGTCTCCAGGTCGCGAATTTCACCCACCAGGATCACGTCCGGGTCGTGCCGCAGGAACGCCCGCAGCCCGTGGGCGAAGGTCAGGCCGATCTTGCGTTGCACGCCGATCTGCTGGATGCCGTCCAGGTAGTATTCCACCGGGTCTTCCACGGTGAGGATTTTGGTGTCTTCGCTCTTGATGCTGTTCAGCGCCGCGTACAGCGTGGTGGTTTTGCCCGACCCGGTGGGGCCGGTGACCAGCACGATGCCGTGCGGCTGCCGGATGATCCGGTGGAAGTCGACGTAGACCTGGTCGATCATGCCCAGATCCTGCAGCGAGAGCAGCACGGTCGCCTTGTCCAGGATACGCATCACCACCGCTTCGCCGAACATCGCGGGGATGATGCTCACGCGCAGGTCGATGTCGCGGTTGCCCGTCTTGATCTTGAAGCCGCCGTCCTGGGGCAGCCGGCGTTCCGCGATGTTCAGGTTCGACAGAATCTTGATGCGCGAGACGATCGCGTTCTGGAACCGGCGGACCTCCGGCGGCACGTTCGTCGTGTGCAGCACGCCGTCGATGCGGTACCGGATCTTCAGGCTGTGCTCGTACGGCTCGATATGCACGTCGCTCGCCCGGTCGCGGATGGCCTCCACCAGAATCTCGTTCACCAGCTTGACCACCGTGGCTTCCTGGGCCGCCTCGATGGCGTCGGCGTCCGTCTCATCGATGTCCGAGACGATCTCCACCTGGTCGTCGCCGATCAGCTCCTCGAGGGTGTGCCCCGCCACGCCGAAAAACTGCTTGATGACCCGGGAAATGTCGGTGGAGGGCGCCAGCACGGGCTCAATCCGGCTGCCCGTGATCATGCGCAGCTCGTCAAACGCGTACAGGTCAAACGCATTCGACGTCGCCACCCGAATGGTGCCGTTCACCTTGTCGATCGGCACCAGGTGGTACCGGTGGACGATCTTCGACGGGATGGTCTTGAGCAGGGCCTTGTCGATGATGGACTCGTTCAGGTCCAGCACGGGAATGTGCAACTGCTCCCCGATGACTTCCAGCACCGCCCGCTCCGTGACGAACCCCATATCGACCAGGATCTTCTCGATCCGGTCGGCCGGGTTCTTCCGGGCGGCCAAGGCGGAGTCCAACTGCTCCTGCGTGATGAGCTTGCGTTTGACGAGTGTCGGGCCGATTCCCACGGTTCTGGCTTCCTGACGACCGCTGCCCCAGGGGGGCCGCGGCAAGATCCCTCAATGCTGGGGACCAGGCCTCGCCCGGTCCCTTCCGTATCAACGGCTCGAAGTGCGGGCGCACTACACCCGCTACCCGCTTATACCACTGTTTGTGCGTCCGGATGCCAATCCGACAGGGGATTTGACAATCCGCTGTCGATACGAACGTTATGGCTGGATCCTGCTGGTCAGTCGGTGGGCAGGTCGGCCAGGCTCTTGTTGCTGCCGACCAGAATCAGCACGTCGCCCGGCTCGATCCGGGTGTCGGCGGTCGGGACGTAGACCACCTTCCCCTGCGCGGATTTCGAACTTCCGGGGCCGCGCTGGATCGCCACCAGATTCACGCCGTACTTCGCGCGTAACCCGAGTTCAAATGGGGACTTACCGTGAAACACAACCGGCGCGACGGTGTGGATCAGGCTGTGCCCTTCGCCCAGTTCCACGTATTGCCGCAGGTTCGGCAGCATCAGCCGGTGGGCCCAGCGGGCGGCCGCCTCCGACTCCGGATTGATGATCGCATCCGCCCCGATCTTCTCCAGGATGCGGGCCTGCACGGGCGTCTCGGCCCGGGCGTAGATGCAGGACACGCCCAACCCCTTCAGCAGGGCCACGGTCAGCGCCGAGGATTCGAAATCCTCCCCGATGGCCACGATGGCCGCGTCCACCTTCTGCATCCCCTGGGCCCGCAGGGCGTCCTCACTGGTGCTGTCGAGACGGACGGCCAGGGTCACCTCGTCGCGGAACTCCTCCACCAGCCGGGGGTTGCGATCCATCGCGATCACCTCCGCGCCGCTGCGCGTCAGTGTGATCGCCAGCCGGCTTCCGAACCGGCCCAGCCCGATGACGGCAAACTTGGGAATGCCGGACGCCACGTGGAGCTCCTGTGCGCGCATCGCGCGGCTACGAGATGATCACCGATTCCTCCGGGTACTCATACGGGGCCGACACCGACCGGCCGGCCAGGGCCATCAGCAGCGTGAGCGGACCCAGCCGACCCGCGAACATCCCCAGCATGATGAGGATCCGCCCCCCGTATGTCAATCGCGGCGTCAGGCCCGTGGACAGCCCGACAGTGCCACATGCCGACACCGATTCAAACAGAATTTCCTGCGTGGACTCGGCCCGCTCGGTCACACAGAGGGCGAGGATGACCGTTGCGACCACCAGGCCCATCATGACCACCACCACGCCCGCCCGGCGCACCGCCTGCTCGGGAAGCCTCCGCCCCAGGATCTCCACGTGCGGCCGCCCGCGCAGCGTGCTGTAGACGGCCAGCAGCAGAACGGCGGCGGCCAGGGTCTTGACCCCGCCCGCGGCCGACGCCGGCGACCCCCCCACGAACATCAGCAGACACAGCAGGAAATGGCTTGCCGTGGACATCGAATTCACGTCCACCGCCGCGGAGTTGAACCCGGCCGTGCGCGCCGTGACCGACTGGAACACCGCGGCCAGGGCCCGATCCGGCACGCTCATGTCCGCCATGACGGCCGTGGTCTGGCGGGCCACGGGCGCGGCCGGCCTCTGGCTGGGCCGACGCCAGTCGCGCGTTTCCAGCAGAAACAGGCACAGGGCGGGAACGACGATAAGGAACGCGGACGAGGCCAGCGCGATGCGGGTGTGCAGGCTGAAGCGGAAAGGTCGCCGACGGGCCCTCGGCCGCGGGATGCCCACCGGCGCCGCGGCATCCGGCGTCGGCCGCCGCAGCCGCGCCGCCGCCCAGGCGGTCAGGTCGTGCAGCACGGGGAACCCCAGCCCGCCCAGAACAATCAACGGCATGATGCCGGCGTACACGCCCCAGGCCCCGCGGTACGGAACCAGGCTCTGCCCATCCAGCCCGAATCCGGCATTGCAGAACGCACTGATCGCGTGGAACACGCTGTAGAAAACGCGCTCGCTGCGCGGCCCCACGAACTCCGGCCACATGGAGTACAGCAGCGCCGCCCCGACCGCCTCGCAGACAAACGTGACCACGACCACGAACCACACCATCCGCGAGACCTGCCCGAGCACCTGGTGACTCATCGCATCCTGCAGGATCAGCGAGTCACGCAGGGACAGCCGCCGGCCCGCCATCATCCCGAACAGGCTGCCGAACACCATGATGCCCAGACCGCCAAGCTGAATCAGCACCAGAATCACGATCTGCCCGAACCGGCTGAAATCACGGCCGGTGTCGTAGACCACCAGCCCCGTCACGCACGTGGCGCTGGTGGCCGTGAAGAAGCAGTTCACGATCCGCTTGGCCAGATAGTGCCCCTCTTCATGCCGGTGCTCCACGCTCATGGCCCGGGGAAGATTCAGCAGGCATCCGCCGATCAGAATGGCCGCCACAAAGGATGTGACCATGACCCGGGCCGGCCGCAACCGCGCACGCGGGTCGCTCAGGCGACGGCCCGCCGCGTCGACCCCCAGACGCGAGACGTCCAGCACCTCAACGACCAGAACGTAGGCCACCAGGGCCTTGAGGACCGAAACGTGGCCCTCGGCGAACCCCGTCAGCAGCAGCACAACGCCCAAGACGATCACCGCCGCATCAAGCCAGGTCCGCTTCAGGAACAACCCGACCCGGCCGGCCGTCACGAGGCCGACGGCGTAATGCGCGACAAACAGCAAGACGGCCAGTGCCTGCATTGTCAGGGGCAGGACGAACTCAACGACGCGCGGAAGCTGATCGTCGTGGAACCCGTACTCCAGGGCAAGCGAGAACAGGGCGACAAACGCCGACACACGCGCGGCGACAGACAGCACCCGCTTCGGGCGAACGGATCGGCCTGACACGGTGGAATCCGGCATACGTCAAATCCACGACGGGCTGCGAACCGTCAGGCCACGTCGATCAGCGGCATGACCTCGGCAAACCGGGCTCGCAGCATCTCGCGCAGCACGCGATGGTCCGGCTCGCCCAGACGCGGATCGCGCGTCACGATCGCCGCCGCATCGTCCCGGGCAGCCTGCAACAGGTCCAGGTCCGACAGCAGGTCCGCCACCCGGAACATCGGCATGCCGTGCTGCCGCGTGCCGAGCACCTCGCCCGGCCCGCGAAGCCGGAGGTCCTCCTCGGCGATGCGAAACCCGTTCCGCGTCTGACAGAGAACACGCAACCGCGCCAGCGACTCCTCATTGTCCGTGTCCGAGCACAGAAGGCAATACGACGGCCGCGTGCCGCGCCCGATCCGCCCGCGAAGCTGGTGCAACTGGCTCAATCCGTATCGCTCCGCGTGCTCGATGACCATCACGGTGGCGTTCGGCACGTCGATGCCCACTTCCACCACGGTGGTGGCCACCAGCACGTCCAGCGCCGCGGCCCGGAATTGCCCCATGGCCGCGTCCTTCTGTGTCGAGCGCATCTGACCGTGCAGCAGGCCCAGTCGGCAGCCGGACAGCGCCTCCCGCGCAAGGCGCTCCATCTGCTCCGACGCCGCCTTCAGCGGCAGCTTCTCCGACTCCTCCACCAGCGGATACACCACGAACGCCTGCTCGCCCGCCTGCACGCGCTGCCGCACGAACGACCACGCCCGGCCGATCTCGCCCGGCCCCAGCAGCCGCGTCTCCACCGGCGGCCGACCCGGCGGCAGATCGTCAATCGTCGACACGTTCAGGTCGCCGAAGAACGTCATCGCCAGCGTGCGAGGGATGGGCGTGGCCGTCAGCACGAGGTAGTGAGGCGATTCTCCCTTCGCCCGCAGCCGTCCCCGCTGCTCCACGCCGAATCGGTGCTGCTCGTCAATGATCACCAGCCCCAGCGCGGCAAACTGCATGCCTTCCTCCAGCAGGGCGTGAGTGCCGATGACCAAGTCCAGTTCGTGCCTTGACGCCTGCGCGTATATCTCATCGCGGTGCCGCTTCGCCAGGCCGCCCGTCAACAGCGCCAGCCGCACCCGGCTGCCCGCGAGGTACCGGCTCACCTTCGCATAGTGCTGCTCCGCCAGGATCTCCGTCGGGGCCAGCAGGGCCACCTGGTGACGGGAAGCGATCGTACCCAGGGCCGCATACACCGCCACCGCCGTCTTGCCCGCCCCCACGTCCGCCTGAAGCAGCCGGTTCATTGGGCGGCCCTGCGCCACGTCTGCCGCAATCTCCGCGACGGCCCGGTTCTGCCCCGGCGTCAGGGCGAACGGCAGCCGCGCCCGGATGCGTTCATCCACCAGCGGCGTGATCACGATCGGCGCGGCGGTGGTCGCCGTGGCAGCCTGGTGACGCCGAAGCTGAACGGCCAGTTGCATCAGCAGGAACTCGTCGTAGGCGAGCCGCCGGCGAGCCACGTCCACGTCTTTCGATCGAGTCGGATGGTGGTACCGCTCCACCGCCGTCCGACGCGGCGGCAGCGTACGCCGCGTGCGCAGCGACTCCGGCAACGATTCCGGGATCAGTCCGGCCACGTCCGCCAGCGCCGTGCGGATGATCCGGGCAATCTGACGCGAGGGCAGCCTGCCCGTGGCCGGATAGACCGGCTCAAACCGGTCCGCGTCGTTCTCCAGCGGGTCCTCGTTTCCATCGAAAAGGGCGAACCGTGGGTTCTTGAATTGCGCGTACTGCTGCCCCACGTCCACCTGGCCGGTCAGTCGAATCGACTGGCCCACCCGAATGCGATCCGCCAGGTAGGCCGCGTTGAACCACACCACGCGGGCCCGGCCGGTGGCATCCTCCACGCGTGCAGTCACCGTCCGACGGCCGGGCGAGCCTCGGAGCCGAACGTCCGTGATGTCCCCGACGATGGTGGCCGTTTCGCCCAGGCCCAGCGTTCCGATGGGTTTCGATTTCGGGGCCAACTCGTAGCGGAAGGGGAAGTGCTCGACAAGCTCGCCCACGGTGCGCACGCCCAGCGTGGCGAGTTCAGCCGCGCGGGCCGGCCCCACGCCGCGGACATACTGCACCGGAGTCGCCAGATCGACCGCGCCCATGCCCCGCATTGTGCCCGCCGGCTCGCATCTGGCAATCCGTCAAAATGCGTAGCGGCCCGCGCCGACGGAACCGCCGCCGGCACGAGCCGCTCGATGCCGCAATGCCGATTCGGGACAACGGCCCTTACGGGATGACCAGTTCGGTCCCCGGTTTCAGCTTGTCCTTGTCCGGAATCTTGTCCATGTTCGCTTCCCAGATCGCCTTCCACTTCGACTGGTCGCCATCGTAATAATGGCGGGCCAGCTTGAAGAGCGTGTCGTCCTTCTGGACCACGTGGGTCCGGACGGCCGGCGCCGGCGGCGGGGGCGGCGGCGTGGTATCGATGTCATCGATCTCCATCAGCGGCTCGCTGTACATGCTGGGATCCTGCCGGGGCTCTTCCTTCGCCTTGGGCTCTTCACAGCCTACGAGCAGGGCCAGCCCGAATGTGGCTGCCAGGAACGCTACGCTCAATCGCATGGATGAACCTCCCTTTGTTGTGTTGGACATGCGAAAACGGTTGACCGCCGACCGGAAGCCTACCGCCCGGTCAGGCGACATTCAACAAAAACTTCGCTTGAACAGTGACTTACGGGATCACTCCCGATGTCGGATCAGGCTCCGCCGGGGACTGCGCCGAATCTCCCGGGGTCCACGGCACCTGTGAGGCCGACCGCGCCGAAACACACGACCGGGCGGAAACCCGCCAACATAACAGGCCCTCCCGGATCGTAGTACGTGATCGGCTGTATGCCCCCCTTTTCATCAGCGAAAAATGCCATCCCGCAGCTTGGAACCAATGCCGATCATCCCCAAGAACCCCATCAAACACCCACCGAGATCATCGATTGAAGGGCTGTAGTAACCATATATTTTGCAACGTATTACGGGCGATTCCATGCTTAGACCGAACAGACAACGTTCACCGGCTCCTGACGTAGGTACGCCCGGATGTTCGCCACCACAGTAGACATCAGCCGCCGGCGAGCTGCCTGCGTGGCCCAGGCGATATGGGGGCTGATGACGCAGTTTCTCGCCCGCAGCAGCGGGTTGTCGTCCCGCGGAGGCTCCGCGGAAAGCACGTCCAGCCCGGCACCGGCCAGCCGCCCGGCATTCAGGGCGTCAGCCAGGGCCGCCTCGTCGATCAACGGGCCGCGGCTCGTGTTAATCAGAATGGCGAAGGGCTTCATCAGCGCCAGCCGCTCGGCGTTGACCAGGTTCTGTGTCTCCGGCGTCAGCGGGCAGTGCAGGCTCACCACGTCGCTTGCCCCAAATACGGTGGCCAGATCGACAAGTCGGACGCCGCCGGCGGGATCGGCCGCCGCGGGATCATACGCCAGCACGTCCATGCCGAACGCCCGCCCCAGGTCGGCCGTGGCCCGCCCGATCCGCCCGTACCCCACGATGCCCAGGACGCGACCGACCAGTTCCACCAGCGGCCAGTCCCAGTAGCTAAAATCCGCAGAGTTGACCCAGCGACCCGCCCGCACGCCCTGGCTGTGCTCCTGCACGTGGTGACAGAAGTTCAGCAGGTGCGCGAAAACGAGCTGCGCCACCGACCGCGTGCTGTATGTCGGCACGTTCGTGACCGTGATGCCGCGCTCGGCGGCGGCGGTCACGTCCACAATGTTGTATCCCGTCGCCAGCACACCGATGTATCGAAGCTGCGCAAGCGAGGCGATCGTATCCGCGGACAACACGGTTTTGTTGGTCAGCAGAATCTCCGTCCCCTGCGCCCGGTGGAGCACTTCTTCCGGCGACGTCCGATCGTGAACCTGCAGCTCTCCCAGCGCCGCCAGCGCGTCCCAGCTCAGATCGCCCGGATTGAGCGTGTATCCGTCCAGCACGACAATCTTCATCGGTTCCATCTCCCGCACTGCCCGAAAGTGTGACCCCCGTGTGGTCCAGATGCAACCCCAACGCCTGTGGGCGGCGTTGCGCGTTCCGGCGTGGTGGACGCATGGGCAGGCGGTCGCTAGACTTCGTGTCGTCGTTACGCGTGGCGTTGCGCGATACCCGGCATTGGGACTTCCACTGGATTCCGGCAGCCCCCATGGCGAAAGACTCCATCACCCGACCCGACTGGCTGGAGCCGGGAGAGTACCTCGCCCACTGCATGATCTGCAACTACCTGCTGCGCGGTTTGCCTCAGATGGGTCGGTGTCCGGAGTGCGGACAACCGTACGACAGAAGATGGAGCCTTTGGCGGGACGGAAGCCGTCTGGTGATGATCCGATCCGCCGTGCTCCCGCTTCGATGCGTGAAATGCGGCGACGATGCAGCGGATTGGGTGCGACAGCGGGTCGTGCGGAAACACCCGGCAGTCCTGCTGCTGCTTCTGCTGGTCTGCGTGATCCATCTGGGAGGTCTGCTGCTGTACATTCTGGTTTCGCTCATCACGCGCCGGACAGCCACGATTCACATAGGACTCTGCGCCCTACACCGGCGCCGGCGTCGCAATGTGGCGATCGTGATGGGTCTGTTGCTTGGGCTGGCGGCTGGAATGGGGGCCCTGGGGATCGCCTATGCACAGCCGGTTCTGGGCGTGTCGATGTCGTTGTCCATCTTCCTCGCGGTCGGCATCTGGCTGATCTGGGGACGGACGGTGCGAGCGACGCACATCGACAGGAAGTTCGTCCGCCTGGCCGGCGTGTGCGAAGCCGTCCTGGCCGACCTGCCAGACTTCCGAAGCCCAGGCCCCGTTCCGCCGGCGAACCAACCGATTCCGTGGGCGACGGCCCCGAAAGACGCGCCCGACCAGGACTCGCGGTAGAAACGACGAAGGCATGGACCTGCTCTCCCCGACACCCTGCCCGTATCTTACGGCCGACCTGCCCGGCATCGGCGGGGTCATCAAGCGATTCAATGAGGATTTTGAGGTCGAAGAGATTCCCCTGTACGAGCCCTCCGGAGAAGGCACGCACGTCTACTTCGGCATCGAGAAGAACGGCCTGTCCACACCGCAAGCCGTGCAGAGGATTGCCCGCGCCCTTTGCCGCGACGCCCGCGAGATCGGCTACGCCGGCATGAAAGACGCCCATGCCGTCGCCCGGCAGACCTTCAGCCTGGAGCATGTGGATCCGGAAAGCGTCCAGCGCCTTTCCTGGCCCGGGCTGCGCGTGTTGTGGACCCGGCGGCACGCGAACAAACTCAAAATGGGCCACCTCCGCGGCAACCGGTTCATCATCAAGGTGCGCCAGGCGGATACGGATGCGCTTCCGCGGGTCCAGGCCATACTCGACATCCTTGCCCGTCGCGGCGTGCCGAACTACTTCGGCGAACAGCGATTCGGCCGCCGCGGCGATAACGCGGCGGTCGGGCTGGCCGTGCTTCGCGGCGATTTCGACGAGGCCGTCGCCCTGGTCTGCGGCCGACCGGGCCCGGCCGACACCGGGGAGGTCCGCGCCGCCCGCGGACTCTTCGATCAAGGCGACTTCGCGGCGGCCCTGGACGCCTGGCCCCGCGGGTCCCAGGAGCAACGCCGCCTCTGCGCCGCCATGCAGAAATCCCGCGGCGACGCGCGCAGGGCCTGGCGGGCCATCGATCGCAAGCTCGCCCTGCTGTACGTCTCCGCGCTGCAAAGCGCCCTGTTCAATCGCGTGCTGGCCGAGCGCATCACAACCATCGACCGACTCGTCGATGGCGACGTGGCCTGGAAACACGCGAACGGCGCCTCGTTCCTGGTGGAAGACCCCGCGGCCGAGCAGCCACGCTGCGACGCGTTCGAAATCTCACCCTCCGGGCCGCTGTTCGGCCGGAAAATGAAGGCCGCCCACGGCGAACCCGGCCAATCCGAGGCCCGCGCACTGGCCGAATCCGGCCTGACGATGGAGCAGTTGGCCGAGCACCGACACGTGCAGGGCGCGCGCCGCCCGCTTCGCTTCCGGCCGGCCGAATGCCGCGCGGACCTGGGTACGGACGCCCGCGGCCCGTACGTCCGCGTTTCGTTCGCCCTGGATTCCGGCTGCTACGCGACCACCGTGCTCCGTGAAATCTGCAAGACGCCGGAGGCGGGCACCGGGCCCTGACCGCCACGTCATCGCATCTTATCGGGCTCCGTTCTCTCGATGGCCGGCCGGTCCGTGATTCCCGCAGGGGTCCGGGCACTTGGCCGATATGAGCACGGGAGAGTGATTACGCGGAAGCCCCGCGTCTGCTCGCGGGTCAATCACCGCCCCTGGCTTCGTTGAGTCTGGCCCGAACCATGAACAAAAGACTTCGCGTCGGCATTTACAGCTCGAAGGATACGCGGGAAAAGGAGTTTCGCAGGCTCCTGGAACGGTGCCCGGAAACGGAGATCGCCGGTTTCGCGTCCACCCGCGACGACCTGGAGCGGTTGCTCGCCCCGGGCGGCGTGAACGCACTGCTGATCCACCTCGACGACGACGTCGAATTCGGGCTTGGCATTGTGCAGCACGTCGTGCGGCTGATGCCCGACCTGGGCATCGTGAGCATCAGTGCGGCCACGGACCCGCAGACCATCATCCGGGCCATGCGGGCCGGCTGCGCCCAGTACGTCTGCGCGCCGGTGGACGGGCAGGACCTGGCCGACGCACTGGAACGGATTCGTCACGCCCACTTCGGCGCCGTCCGGCGATCGCGTCGGGTGTGCGTGATGGGCTCCGCCGGCGGGGCCGGCGCCACGACCGTCGCCTGCAACCTGGCCCTGGAACTGGCCCGACTCAGCGGGGCCCGGGCCGGGCTGATCGACCTGAACCTCGAGTTCGGCGACATCACCTGCGCCTTGGACATCACGCCGAAGTACACGATCGCGAACCTGTGCGAGGGCAGCACCATCGATCGGGTCATGGCGGAGTCTGCGATGCACGAGCTGCCGTCGGGTGTGTGCATTTTGCCGGGCCCCAAGAAACTCAGCGAAGTGGCCCGCGTGACCGCAACGGGCATCCGGCAGGTGCTGGAGGCCGTAAGCGGCCTGTATCCGAATGTCGTCGTCGACATGCCGCGCTCAATTCATGTCGAGACCGCCGCGGCGCTGGAAGGCGCCGATCTGGTGCTGATCGTAACGCAGTTGAACGTCGCCGGCGTGCGGAACGCCACGCGTCTATATGAGTACCTGCTGGAGCTGGGCGCGCCGGAGGAAGTCGTGGAACTGGTGATCAACCGGTACAAGGCGGATCACGGCAGCGTGACGCTGAAGGACGTGGAGCAGCATTTCCGGCGTCCCGTGTTCGCCCGCATCCCGAACGACTACAAGCAGGCCATCAGCGCGCTGGATCTCGGGAATCCGATCGCCGCCTCCGCATCGTCCAGCCCCGTGCGCCTGGCCATTCAGGACATGTCCCGGCACATCGCGGTGGAATGCTGCAGCCAGGAGTCCGACACAAAGGCCCGACGCGGCCTGATCGGACGACTGCTCGCGAAGAAGTGAGGCGGACCGCGGCCGAAGACTGCACAGGGCAAGCGCGAAACACCCAACAGACGCGACGGCATGGCGCGGCCTTCGACCGCCACCCAAGCGACTTGGCGACGAAAACGGCCTTGCATCCGTGCGGGCGTGGGCCCCCGCGCGGCGAGCAGGGAACTCTGACGCGTCTCGGAACCGCTCGCCGACGGCCAGGCGTGACCGGCAAACGGACCGGCTTCAGCCGGCGACACTGTCGACGCCAGAAAAAGCCGGCTGGAAGCCGGCTCCGGAGAACAGGAAGGGGGAATCGCCCACCCCCAGTTGAAACTGGGGGCACTGGCCGGTCGGCTGAAGCCGACCTCGTGGTTGCCGCTTCAGCGCCCCGGCGATCTCCCCTCCGTCGGCCGCGTCTTCCGCGCGATCGCCGTCCCACACTCCGGGCACACGCCGCTGACGTTGCCGGTCAAACCGTAACCGCAAGTTACACAGCGTCCGCGCTTCCATCGCTTCACCGCCTGGGCGCTCTGCCACTGCCGACACCAGGGGCAACGGCGCGGAAAGTACACGCGCCAGATAACCAACGCGACAACGATCAAGACCACAGCCCCGGCACACACTCCCAGGAGCAGCAGAGACGCACTGCCGAGAACGATGAGCCAGGCGAGAGTTTCCCCACCCGGCCACAACACCGCGAACCAGCCCTTGCCATCCGCATCCTCTTTTACCGGCGGCGGCACCAGTTTCCCGCAGTGGACGCACGGCTCACCCGGCGGGAAATCTGTATCCGGACCACACAGCGCGGGCCGCTTGGGTGTTACGTGGCTCGCCGGATCGTGTTCGTCCATCGCGCATCACCGCCACCCTGCGCTGGGCATGCTCGAAAGGTGTTTCCGATTCGGGGGTAACAGAAGGCAGAAGAACAGGCGGCGATCGGATTCGAACCGATGAATACGGGTTTTGCAAACCCGCGCCTTAGTCCACTTGGCTACGCCGCCGAACCGCCCCCGCACGGGGACGGCAAGCAACGTAGTCTATCCCCGGCCGCAACCCCGTCAAGGGACGCCGCTCGCCCTCATGGAGCCGGCCCAACCGCCATACCTCGCATCCGGCCAACGATCAGGCTCCCGTCGACCGCACGGACGCCGCCAACACGCATCACCGCTGCTCAAGAGCAGCGGCACACCCATCGCCCTTCCTTGTTTCTGCGTTTCCGCGTTTTTGCGTTTTTGCGTTTCGCCGTTACGTCGCCGACTGCTTCCGCACGATCATGTCGAAGTTGCGGACCATCGACTTGTACATGCCCGCCACGATCAGCGCCACCACGCCGGCGGCCAGGGCCGATCCGAACAGCGCCAGCACGCGGACCCGCGTCGCAGCGCCGGCCAGGGCGTTGGAGTCGCCGTCGAAGAGCATGGTCGGGTTGACCAGCGTCTCCAGGGCGGTGATCGGCGTGAACGGCCCCAGCAGCGCCCCCGCCTCGCCCGCCTGCTTGATGATCTGCGACCAGATGGCCCACGTCGCCAGGCACAGCACGACCAGCAGCCCCACGCTCACCATCACCGCCTGCACCGTCTTCTTGTTCTTGAGCGACCGGTCCATGCCGATCATGCAGGCAAAGGCCGTGAAGATCACCATCAGCACGCCGACCTCCAGCGCCGTCTCGATGAAGACCGCCGGATCGGCCGCCCGCCGCACCACGTCATACAGCGCAAACAGCAACAGACTCGCCACCGGCACGCAGATCAGCGGCACGGCGAAGCTCACCAGCCCCCGCAGCTTGCCCCACACGATGTACCGGCTGGTCAGCGGCGTACACAGCAGCAAATCCATCGTGTTCGACTCCCGCTCTTTCGTGATGGCGGTGGCCGCCGTGTTGGTCGCAATCAGCAGAATGGTGGCAAACTCGATCAGCACCACCACGTGCAGCCACTCCCGGACTCCCTGCGCAGTGAGGGTCCCGTTCCCGTAGTACGCCAGCAGCAGAATGGCCGTCAGCAGGCCCCCGCCCACCAGAACGTACGTGAGAAACCCCCGGCTCAGCGCCGACGCCCGGGTGGCCGCCTCCCGCCAGGCCACGGGGTTTCGCCAAACCCCGCGGGGCGCCCGGTGCCGCTCGCCGTTGCCGCCCCGGGTGAACCAGCCCTGGATCTTCGTCCACAGGTTCGACTCGCCCTCCTTCGCCGACCGCCGCACGAAAAACAGGCTCACCAGAATGAGAACCACCGAAGACAGCGTGGAAAGCACCACGTACATCGTGTGCGGATACGCGATGAAGTACTTCGCCAGCCGGCCGTAGTGGGCCACCTGGGTGATGTGCGGCGCCTGCACCTCGTTCAGTGCCACCTGCATGCACAGGAACGGGTGAAACGCCGCCAGCCAGCTCAACTGCTCACCCGTCACGCTTTTGGGCGCCTCCGGCACCCGGGTCACGCCCCACTGACCGAATGCATAGACCGCCAGCAGGTACGTCCCGATGAGCAGGTAGAAGGAGAAGATCGTCCGCCGCGTGCCCACCCGGATCATGCTGACCGCGATGGCCAGCGACCCGGTGACCAGGGCGGTCGATCCGGCGATCACGAAGCTCTGCACGATCTGCGAGGTCGTCACGCCGCCGTAGATGGTGGTGAGCAGGAACACCGGCAGCCCGGACAGCAGCAGCGTCACCACAAAGAACAGCCGGCTCAGCAGCGAGCCGAGCACAATCTGGGCGTTGGACAGCGGCGTGGTCAGCAGAATGTTGTACGTCTGCGCGTCGCGTTCCTGCGTGATGGCGTCGGCCGTGAACACCGGGGCCAGCACGCACATCAGGGCGAGCTGCACGATGGACGCCCAGCGGAAGGTCTGCGACGCCCCGCGGGCCAGGTCGGACAGAGAGCTGGCGGCCGAGCTGCCGGAGGACATCAGCGAAATCATCACCACGCCCACCAGGACGCCCAGGTAGACGAAGCGCAGCCACAGGTGCCGTGGCCGGCGTGACTTGCCCCCGACCACCCGCACCAGGATCGGGTTGCCCGGCAGCAGCCGCCAGAACCACATGCCCAGGTTTTCAAACGGAATCGTCATCACCGCCCCCGCCGCTTATGTCCTGTCCGCCCAAGCCCCTCCGTCCCGAAGCCTGTCCCGGCGCGCCGGGATCCCTCCGTCCCTCCGTCCCTCCGTCCCTCCGTCCCTTCGTCCCTTCGTGCCTTCCTACTGCACGATCCCCTTCGTCAGCCGCATAAACGCCGTTTCCAGGTTCACCTCTTCCTCCCGGATCTCCCGGACGCGGAAGTTGTTGTCCAGCAGGGCGCGGGCCAGGCCGGAGAAGTCGTGCGTGTCGCTGTCCATCTCCACGACCAGGGCGCCGTTGTGCTGCTCCACCTTTCGGACGTGCCTGAGCCGCTGCAGCATCAGGGCCGCGAGATCCTGCTGCTCCGCCACCTTCACGCACACCCGGGTCGCCAGCTTCACGCGGCGGATGATCTCCGCGATGGACCCGTGAAACAGCAGCTTGCCCTCCTCGATGATGCCCACCGTGGTGCACAGCTCGGCCAGCTCGTGCAGAATGTGCGAGCTGATGATGATGGTCTTGCCCATGTTCCGCAGCTCCTTGAGCAGCTCGCGGATCTCGATGCGGGCCCGCGGATCCAGGCCGCTGGCCGGCTCGTCCATAAGCAGGACCTTCGGATCGTGCAGCAGCACGCGGGCCACGCTCAGCCGCTGCTGCATGCCTCGTGAAAGCGAATCCACCAGGGCGGTGGCCTTGCCGGCCAGGTCGGTCAGTTCCAGCACGTCCGCCACCACCCGTCGCCGCTGCTGGCCCGCAATATTGTAGGCCGACGCGAAAAACTCCAGGTACTCCTGGACCACCATGTCCTCATAGGCCCCGAAGAAGTCCGGCACGTACCCGATCAGCGGGCGGATCTTCCGCGATTCGTAGCCCACCACGTGGCCGCACACGCGGGCCTCGCCCCACGTCGGCTGAAGCAGCGTGGCCAGGATCTTGATGGTCGTGGTCTTGCCCGCCCCGTTCGGGCCGATGTACCCGAAGCACTCCCCGTCCTCGATCTTCAGGTGAAGATTGTCCAGGGCGGTCAGGCTGCCGTACTTCTTGGTCAGGTTGATCGTCTCGATGATCACCGCGGCACGTCTCCCGCTACGTTGCGTCCCTCACCGGCGCCGCCTCACGGCACCGGAATCATCACCCGGTACATCGTCCACGCCTCGGTCGGCATCAGCCTTTCGTACTTCCCGCTGCCGGTGCGCGTGCAGAGCTTCACCGGACCCGCGTCGTTGGTGAACCCGACCAGGACCATCGCGTTCCGGGTCAGTCGGTCGCTCAGGTCCAGCTCGCGGCAGCGGTCGGGCAGCAACTCGAGTCCGGCGTTCCACTGGCTCACGTTCAGCGTGCCCGGATAGTACTCCTCCAGCGTCGTCAGCAGCAGCAGGGCCTTCTGAAAGTCGCGCCGCACGTTGCGCGGCGAAGCCGTCTGGAGGCCCGTGGCAAAGCCGAGGCTCTCGAACGGCTTGCCCCACCGCTCGTGCCATCGGAACATCGAGTTCCCGTCCACCCAGTCCCGGGCGCGGACCGGGCGACCGGCGCTGTCCTTCGTGATGCGATCGGCCACCCGGATGGTCTCGCCGTCGCGGATCGTGCCCAGCGGATGCACGAAGGCCGTTCCTCGCACCGTCGCCTTCTGCCCGCGCGGCGAGCGGCACAGGAAACTGAGGTCCCTGTCGAACGCATCCACTTCCGCCTGGAGCAGGTAGCAGTCGTACAGATCGACGCCCAGGTTGTTCGTGAGGGTGCTCTCCGAGGTAATCTCGTCGACGGTCACGGTTCTGGAATCGTCCCCGGTCAGCGATTCCTCGACGATCTCCTTCTTCCGGGACACGCGGATGGATGCCTGTACACTCCCGGTGATCGTGCCGCTCCAGCGACCTTCCAGCCGCTTCAGGGTCGCCCGCACCGGAACGTCGTCCAGCTTGGCCGAAGCCGGCCGCAGCCGGTATTCCGTCGGGTCCGTGAACCACGACTGCGAGTCGCTCAGGTTTCCCGTCATCTCGATCATCGGCCGCAGATAGCTGCGCACGTCCGGCGACTCCGTCGCCGACGCGTAGTCATCCGGCAGCCAGACGTCCACTTCCGAGTGCAGGCCCGTCTTAAGGCCGAAATGGCAGGTCGCCACGGCCTCCGCGCTGCCGACCGAGAGGTCCACGATGCTCAACTGGTGCAGCTTCTGCCCCACGCCCCGCACCGCCTGCACCGCCGAGACGCTCAAGAGGCTGGCGAGGATCGCCAGCGCGGCAAAAACCGCCCAGTTATGCTGCAGCCAGCCCCGAGACTTCAGAAACGCCCACGACCCGAAGGTCGAGCCGAACAGGTAGATCAACGCCATCAGGAACGCCAGCGCCAGGTACGAGGCGCCCGTCGCCTGGAACCCGACCACCTCCTGCAGGTACGGAAACAGCGGGTACGTCGAAACGTTCTGGTCCGTCTGGATCGACGGTGTGCGAAGCCCCAGCACCGCCGCCAGAAACGACTCCGGATTGCCCGGGGGTTCCAGCAGGTCCCGCACCGTGGCGCCCACGAAAATGACCCGACCCCGGCCCACGCCCCGGCTCGAAATCAGAACGGTGGACGCCGGCCCCGCCGCATCCGCCCCGGGAAGACCTTCCTCCAGGATGGCCTCGACAAACGGAGCATCCCGCAACGTCGCCTGGACGACGGAGATTCCGTCACGATACCCGATCCCCTCCATTCCCTCCGGACCGGCCTTCAGCAACTGCCGCCGAAACCTCGGCAGATCCTCCGTCCGAACGACGTTCCCGAGCCGCACCGGCAGCAGCGGCTCGAACACGTCCGATCGCGCCAACGTGTCGGCACGTGCCGCCGACGCGATCAGCAACGTCCCCCCCTGCCGCACCCACTCGACCAAGGCAATCTGCTGCGCGGCCGTCAATTCCGTCACATCCGCACGGTCCCAGATCACATGGTCCACCATCTCCAGCCCGATCCACCGACTCGGAAGCTGCCCCGGCGACCGGTTGACCAGATGCACCGAAGCGCGAAGCCGCTCCGCCTTCCGAAGCGAATCCACCTTGCCCAGCGTCCACTCCACCGGCGCCACATACACCACCACAGGCTCCCGGTCCGGAATGGTCTCCACCGAGAAGCTCGGCGCCAGCCGGGTCACCATCTGGCCGCCCGAGACCATCGGCACCACCCGCCCACTCTTGTCATACAGGCTCACGGTGATCGCGGGTGCGCCGCCGGCCCCTACCACCGCGTACAACTCGAAAAACTGGAAGCCGGCGTCGGAGGTCAGGTAGACCGGCCGCGCGTCGTAGCAGAAGTCTCCGTCAGAGTCACGCTGCTCGACTCGTAACTCCCCATCAAAGCTGGATTCTCCATCCAGCGCCAGACTGACCGTGATCGGGACCCACGAGCCCACGCGGACGCCCGCCCCCCGGCCCCCCACATCCGGCCCGGTACGATAGCCCACGCTCTCGATGTCCCCCGTGATCCGGCCCATCGCCGGAGACGCGGCCAGCGCGGCCAGCAAACCCGCGAGCAACGCCCGCTTCACCGTCAGCACGCACCAGCGGGCCCCGGGACCGCAAGCCCTGGATTCGTATGCCCAGCGAGTAGACGTGATTCCGCGCATCGGGTCACTCCGTGCATAAGGTGACCGCAGACCCGAGCTTGCCTCGTCGAGGAAGACGCGAAGAAGTGGAGCCGACGCTGCCGATGGGGTCGCCCGTCTCAATCGGCGACCTATTCTATCCGCGTCCCCGTCGACCGGCAACCAGGCGGCTCGTCGCCCGGCCCCCGTCCTCCCACATTGTACACGATCGACGGCCACGCTACGATTCCAATGCAGGCCGGAGATTCAAATGCCGTCCATCCGCGTCGGAACCTCGGGGTGGTCGTACCAGGACTGGATCGGGCCTTTCTACCCGCCCGGGACGCCCGCGCGCGACTTCCTCTCCTGGTACGCCGACCGTTTCAACACGGTTGAGGTCGATTCCACGTTTTACGCAACTCCGCCGGCCAGTCGTGCAGCCCACTGGGCTGCGTCCACGCCCGCCGACTTCCGCTTCTGTCTGAAGGTGCCGCAGGCCATTACGCACGAGAAAGCCCTGCTGAACTGCGACGCGGAGCGCGACACGTTCCTCCGGGCCATCGAACCCCTGGGCTCCAAGGCGTACGCTCTGCTCCTCCAGTTTGGATACTTCAACAAACAGGCGTTCCGCCACGCCCACGAATTCTTTGATCGGCTGGACAATTTCCTACAAAAATACCCCGGTCCGACGCCCGTGGCTGTGGAGATCCGCAACCGGGCCTGGCTGACGCCGGAGTTCTTCCAACTGCTTCAGTCCCACCGGGCCGCGTACTGCCTGGCCGACCACGCCTGGATGCCGCCCCCCGAGCACGTGCTGGCCCGCCACGACCTGCTGACCGGCGATTTCCTCTACGTCCGGCTGATCGGCGACCGGGCAGACATCGAGAAGGTCACCCGAACCTGGGACCGGGTGGTCGCGGACCGAAGCGAGGCCATCCGCCGCCTGGTGGCCGCCCTGGCCGGCGTCATCCCTCGGGGGAACGTGGTCGTCTTCGTCAACAACCACTACGCCGGCCACGCTCCCGCGTCCTGCGAGGACCTTCTGGCGGCCCTGGCCCGCGCGACGCCAGACGGGTGACGCCGAGTGAGAGCGAGGCGGCTCAACGGCATCTGCGGCAGGTGCAGAGTTTCAGGAATGCATTGACTGAAACAGCACGGCCCTCGTACAAACACCCCAACCGCCGCCCCGCGTGGACGGAGACCGTTCCCGCCATTACGATGCGCACGATCCGGCCTCCCATGGGAGGCCGCTGCGCCGGTAGCTCAGCCGGATAGAGCACCGGATTTCTAATCCGGCGGTCGGTGGTTCGAGTCCACCCCGGCGCGGTCCCGCGGCTCTGCCTGCTGAGAAGGTGGTCACGATTTGCCCCAACTCCGCCGGGCGACGTTGAAGTCCCCTGCCGCGGTTGCTGTCCAAAAGCCGCGTGCGAGGGGGCAGCCAGGCGGCATCCGTTCGCCACAGCGAGTTGCGGGGGCAACCCCTGGGATCCCAATAGGACCGTCCGCGATCGTCGCGTATGCTTTGTCGGCCGCAACGAACTCCGGATGCGAGATCGAGCCCATGCCTGCAATAGCCATGTATGCCGATGCGGATGACCTTCAGTCACTGGCTGACTGGCTGCTGAGCGAGCCGGACATCGCGTGGATCGTGAGTGTTGGCCGGAAGCGGTGGAAGGCAGTCGAACACTGCAACGTCGAACCGGGCCGCCGTTACTGCATGTGGCACGAGCCGAGCGGGCCGCTCCCCCTTCACCCACAAGACCCGGACGAGGAAGTCAAACTGATCGAGGATCCTTGGGCCGGCTGGATTGAACCGGACTGGAAGCCCAGCAAGGCTCACCACAAGTTCAACCCGGAACTCCGGAAGCACATCGAGGAAACGTGGCAAGAGCGAAACCGCGCAGATCATCCCGATCCGTACTTCGGGTCAGGTCATCCCGGGATCATTTGGTTCGACGCCTACGCTCAGGGGCAAGATGCGCCGAACTCAATCGCGATGTCGAGTTTCGGGTGGATCGGCAACTATTTCAAGCTGATCGGCAGGCCCGCTCCGCCCGAGACTGAGAAGTGGTGGCGCCGACTACAACGACGGGTGCAGAAGCATGCGGTCCGGGTCACAAGGAATGGACCGCTTGACGGGCCTGGACTCGAGATTTGGGCCTTGCCCTCCGCCCTTGCGAAGATCCGGCGTGGAGTTCCGCGTGATTTGAACCCGTATCTGGAACGCGGCCCGACTCCGCCAACGACGTGAGCCGCATCCGGCCCTGGGTCATCGGCGTACAAACAGGCGTGCATGACCTGCATGGGCACGTTTCCCGAGCCGTCGCAGGCTCGATCACCGGTGTGATCGGAGCAGCCAAGGGGACGTGAATTCTGAGTACACGACCTGTCGCTCACACTTGGTGCAGTGGAACCTCTCGATTCGGCATTCCAGTTTCGCGTCAGTCTCTGATGCTCCGCGAGTGAGTGCGAACCAACGTCTGCAGTAAGGACACCGCCGCAGCAGGCCCAGGCGAAACGTGATGTTGACGAAACCGGCGCTGTGATGGTCCGCATCGTGCTTGCACGGCTCACCGGCCGTGCCCTGGCCGTCCAACGGAGTGCCGCACCGCGGGTGCGAACTGCGGTTGCGCCGAAACACAGCCAGGATGACGACAACAAGCACGCCACAGACCAGGATTCCCGGAACCAGCAACAGCAGCACGAACAGGAGCTCATGCCAACCCATGTGGGGGCCTCCCAGGTGACGTGGCTCGCGGCCGGGGGCATTCTACCACGCCAGTCACACCGAGAAAACCCGGGTGCCGGCCTCGCCACCACTCCAGCACGGTGCAAACCCCCATGCGACGCCGCCGATCTGGAAGGCGGTAACAACGGCGACGTGGACGAGGCCGACTTCGCGGTATTCCAGGCGGTGTTCTGAGTCCCCCGGCGCGGTCCCGCAACTGCCCCACAATGGTACAATCCCCCCTTGCAACGACTTTCCCGGTTCCTCCGCACCGCCAAGTGGACTGGGCTCGTGCTATGCACGCTCGTGGTCGTGGCGTGGGGTGTGAGCATAGCCTCCGGCGTCGGACGATCGTCTTTCCTGAACCCATGAGCCCGGACACCCCAGCTTCGCCGCCCATCCCCTTCCGGCCAAGGACAAACCGCTTACCCGACGTGTAGCTGGGCGGCGCGAGCCCCTGGAATGCCGCACGCCATATGCAACCAGACCCATCGGGGCGACAGACCACGGCACTCACAGACGCCCGACCCCGCCCGCTCCGGGATCCCCACGTGTCAGAGCCTGCCTGCCGTGGCGGGTCCATCCCGCCCGTTGCACAGCCCCCCCTGATCACAGCCCCCCGCTAGGGGGTCCATCGTGTCCATGGTGTCCATCGAGTCCATTCCGTCCTTTCCAGTCCGCCCCGGCCCCTCCCCTCGCCGTTTTTGTTTCTTCCGTGACTGCGTCTTCCGGTCTTTCGCGTCTCGCCTCGTCTTTCCGCCCTCCGCCCCATCCCCGCATCCGGGCCTGCGGCCCGGATGCGGGGATGGGGCGGAGAATGGGCTTGCTCATAGATGGCACGCGGTGGCACACCCGCAAATGAGCCGGGACCACTGCTCAAGAGCAGTGGCACAGGGTGGCACGCCCGTTGATGTGTCGGGAGCGCTGCGTAAGAGCAGTGGTACATGCCGACCCGGGGCTTCGCGGCGTCAGTCGAAGTGGGGCTGAATCATCGAGAAGTCCTTCAGGTCCACGTCGGTGTCGCCGTCCGCGTTCGCGCAGGCGCAGTGCGGGGCGTGCGGGACGTCCGGTCCGGCCAGGCAGTCAGCGATCAGCGGCCAGTCGGCGAGATCGACGACGAGGTCGTTGTTGCAGTCGCCCGGTTGCGACGGGCCGGGGCCCAGGTACACATCGCGAATGTCAACGTGTGCCTCGCCGAAGCGGGCTGCTTCTTCACCCTCCACGTACAACGCATGCCCGCTGAACAGGATCTGCGCAACCTGCGTGGGGTCGAACAAATCGTCGGCCACGAGGATGTCCAGCGGTGCTTCGATGGTCTGCCACGCGGGATACGTCGGGTCGGGTTGCGGGCCGTACAGCGCACCGAGATCCGCAGTGTAGCCCATGGTATCCAGCAGCGTGACATAGATCGGGGCGTACCGGTAGGGGACCGGATACGCCTCGCTCTGGTAGTAGCGGGCGGTGAAGCGCAGCATGAGCCCGGGTTCCGTGATGTTGGCCGGATCATGGCAGGCCCATCGCAGATCGATGATCGGTCCGGACCAGGCCTGGCTGGTCGGGAACAGGACGCGGGTAAACGCATGCAGGCCGTCATTGAGGAACAGCAACTCGGTGGGCGGCTCGGCCTGGATCGCGTCGAGGTTCGGGTCGCTTGGGTTGTGCAGGTTGATCTGCTGATCCATCGGGAAGACGGCCGGCAGCGGCATGCCGCCCTCGGCGACGACCGTGGTCACGGCCGAGCTGGACAGGCCGTCCTCGTCGTAGGTCGTCAGCTTGATCTCGGACGGACCGAGCGGCAGGGTGACGACAATGTCCGGATAGTCGCCGTCGTAGAGGACGTTGTTGTTGAGGGTCCAGACCCAGCGGGTGATCGGGCCGTCGGGGTCGTAGCTGCCGCCGCCGCTGACCGGCGTCGGATACCGCGGGCAGCCCGGCGGGGTTGTCGGCGTGGACGGCGGCGTGGTGACGGGCGGGTTCCCGGGGATGCACCACCAGAAGGTGGGAGGGTCCCAGTTGTCCGGCGCGGAATAGAGCCCGTCACTCAGCACGTCGGCATAGAGGTACCATGGCCCCGCGTAGGGGCAGTCATGCACGTGATGCTGCAAGGCGCCGCCACGGTGATTGGTGATGAACAGACCGCTGTGGGCGATCGGATCTCCGTCGTTCTTGGACGGGAGGCCAGGCCCCAGCTCGTACCAGTAGAGGGACCACTCGTGGAAGGTGCGCGTCCGGCGGGCGTTGGTGTCGACGATGTACACGGGCTCGCCGACGCGGTAGATGTCTTTGTCGACGTGGACGGTGATTTCCAGGTCACTCGGCCGGAACATGCAGGTTTCCCCCTGCTCGGGGTTGTGGCCGTTGCCGTTGATATCCTCCCCGCCGTCGAAATCGCCGTCGTTGTCCGAGTCGCAGTCGGACTCGGATCGGAGTCCGTCGCCGTCCCAGTCGGAGAAGGACAGGGCGTCGTTCTCGTGGCCGGGATGGTATGTGTCGTGGAAGGTGTAGTTGCGGATCTCCTCCTTATCGGGGACCTGGTCCTCGTCCGTATCCGGATTGGTGGGGGATGACTGAAGCGCTCGGGGCATCCCCTCGTCAAAATCCATGATCCCGTCGCCGTCGGAGTCGGTGGTGACCGAGGCTTCCTGCATCCGGCCGGTCACACCCGCGGTGGGCTGCAGCCAGACGGCGTCGAACCGGTTGGTGCGGTGCTGGCGCCAGTACGGCGAGGGCGACCCGGCGATGACGTAGCTGAACACGTGCGGGTGATGGGGCCCGCGCCACGGGTCGTGGGCATAGACGATCTGGCAGTTGGTGCCGCTCGTTGTTGTGAATTCGAAATAGAGGGTCGGCACCAGGCAGTGGCCGGGCACGGCAGCGACGAAGCACTCGCGTTCATCGATCCACTGTTTCATCTGCGCGAAGGTGAAGTTGCCGGGACCGACGTATTGGTAGTTGATGGCGGCGCCGTTCAGCGCCCAGGACAGGACGGTGGTGATTCGTCCGTCGCTGCTTGGCCGGTCGTGGCCCAGGTCACCTTCCGGCTGGGGGCGTTGCGAGTTCCAGTTTTCGTAGGCGATCCGATCCTGGCTCAGGTCGCCGCCGTGCCTGCCGTTGACCATCGCGATGGATGCGGCCCAGCAGTAGTTTCGGCCGTGTCGACAGCCGCTGGTCTCCGGGCTTTGGTTCGGGTGGGGCTGGTCCCAGGCACAGCTTCCGGTTTCCGGACACCCCGGGCGGGTATGAGGATCCCTATCGGTCCACAGGCACAGCAGGTTCGTATCCTTGCGCTGGTACTTGAACGGGCATGCCCGGCAGAGCTGCGCCTCCAGGCTTTTCAGATCCGGGTTGACCACGAACATCCAACCGGCGGCCCAGGGCGTGAAGTCGACCCCGAATTGGGCGCGCACGCGCCAGAAATAGACATTGGCGGACAGGGTCAGGCCGGGCGCATATGCCGCGTCGGGCAGGCCGGTGGCGTGAACCAGCGTGGTGGCGAACGTGTGGTCGGTGGCCAATTGGAATTCGTAGGCGGTCACGCCGGGGAGGGGCGTCCAGGTGAACGTGGCCGGTGTCGTGGTGAACACGTCGCGGTTGCTCGGTGAAAGTTGAATCGGGTTTTCGACCGTGTAGGCCCGGTGGTGCGCGTACAGGGAAATCGGCACGATGCGCCAATCGTCGGGCAGATTGCGGTCGAAGCCGTCGAAACATCGCGCCAGCGAGTCGCCGGTCAGGAGCTCGTCGGTGGGTACGAAAGCGCCGGCGGTCCACAGGCCGGCGTTGACCGCGTGGTCGTGAGCAACATCGGGAAGGTATATGCCGTTGCGGCTCCAGGCGACGAAGTCGACGAGGGTCGCTTCGCCGGGGGGGCCGTTGTACAGCGCGCATGCGTCGTGGGCCGGGTCAAACGGCAGGCCGATCGGGCCAAGGAACAACTCTCCGGCGCCGTCCGTGAAGTCCAGATCGTCGGGTCCGGCCGTCAGATAGAGCGTGAGGAAGCATCCGTCCGGCAGGTCCAGGGGCGGCAGGATGATGGCCGGCATGCCGTCGCCGCGGGCGATCGTCCAGTTGGCGAGATCCACATGGCCGGGGCCGTTGTTGTACAGCTCGATGCGCGTGGCGGCACTCTGCAGGTCGTCCCGGCCGATACTGGCGGGATCGTAGACGATCTCGTTGAGCAGAAGGCCGGCCGTTGCGTTCGGGCTGCTCGCGGCCAGCACCAGGGCCAGGGCCAAAAAGGGAATCACGGCCTGACCCGCTCCACGCGTGCCGCGCGTCGACTGTCTGGACATCATGTGTGGCTCCTTGGATGCGGCCGAATTCAAGACGTGTGTCCGGCCGATGCCGTATTTTTCGGTCGGCAGGACGTTGGGGGGGGCCTGATTGGCGTATCGGACATGCCCTTCCCCGCCAGAACCTGCACCAACCCGCTCATGCGCCTCCGATCAACGGAAGAGCGCAACTGCGACCTCAGGCAGTATTATCTCTTAAAGCACGTTCGCATTCAAGCGGGATGCGAAGTTTCGACACGTCGAATGACTGGAACCCGCTGCGAATTCGGTAGTTGCCGCATGTTTCGACGAGTGGTTCAGAAGTGCAGTTGCGGGGAGTCGGTGAAGCGGGCGGAAACGCGCCAGCGGGTGGCGTTGGCGCTGGGAGAGAGGGGTTCGACACGCACGACCTGGCCTTCGGTGTGCACCCGGCCGGGGTAGGGGGAGTGGCCGTCACCGGGGGGTACCAGCAGATCGACCGTCAGGCGGGTGCCGAGGGCGAGGCCGGGGCAGTCCGTCTCGAAATTGACGCCGCCGCAGCTTACGTCTCTGCAGACCGAGCGATGGACGGGGGGCGGTTCGCCATTGTGGCCGTTGATTCGATACTCCAACGGCAGCCGAATGGCCAATCGTCGATGCCTGCGCCGGTCTGCGTCGCACATGGCCGACTCTCGAAACGCCCGCTCCCCCGCATGATACAAGGCTGTTGCCATGCCCTGCTTATCGGCTGACAGGAACGGTGCCATCCCGCACAATTCGGGATCGGTCCCTGGCGGATCATCAGTAAGGGCCGCCGGAACGGGCTGTTATGGGACTTCCCCACAGGGGGGTCTGGTCGATCGGACGAAACCGGCCTTGGCAGACGTTGACGGGCGGCAACACGGTCGGGGCGTTCGTGTGGCGTTTCGCCAATGCGAGGACGGCCCGGGCCGCCGTTTCGCGGAATCACACCCATCCTCGTACAATGCCCCCACCGGCCGGCGGAAGGCCGGAACTGGCAGGAGGATATGGCAAAGCTGATCGCATCCGTAACGGGAAGCACGCTGGATGCCCTCCGGCCACTGGCCGACCAAGCCCTTGCGGCCGGTGCGGACCGGATCGAGCTGCGGCTGGACGGACACGCCTCGCCCGGCCCGTCGTTTCGGGAATGGGTGGCCGGCTTGCCGGCAGGCCGATGGATCGTCACGTGCCGATCGACCGCGGAGGGTGGGGCCTCGGATGCGTCGCCGGAGGTCCGCGCCCGGCTGCTGGCGGACCTGGCGGGCGAAGGCCGGGGGATCGTTGATTTCGAGTACGCATTCTGGCGCGCGTCGGAGGACGTTCGAAGACGCCTGGAACCGTTGCGGTCGGTGGGGCTCTCGGGCGAGCCGAGGTTGATCCTCTCGTCGCACTGTTTCGAGGGCCGACCGGCCGATCCGGCCGGGCTTCTGCGGGAGATCGCAGCGGTCGGCGGCGTGGTGCCGAAAGTCGCCTGGATGTCGCAGAACATCTGCCACAGTCTGGAGGCGCTGGAGTTGGCGCGGCAGTCGCCGGTGCCGGCCATCGTCATCTGCATGGGTGAGGCCGGGCTGCCTTCGCGCCTATTGGCCGGTAAGGTGGGTGCGTACGGAACGTATTGTGCGGCGGAGTCCGGCGGCGAAGCGGCGCCGGGGCAGATTTCGCTTGCGCAAATGCGTGAGGTCTTTCGGTGGGGCGAGATCGGACGCGGCACACGTGTGCTGGGTGTGATCGGCTGGCCGGTGGCTCATTCCATGAGCCCGCTGCTGCACAACCTGGCGTTTGCGCGGGCGGGCGTGGATGCGGTGTATCTGCCGTTGGCTGTGAATCCGGACGGCGAGGTGCTGGAGTCGTTTCTGGACAGGTGTCTGCAGGCGGATTGGCTGAACGTGCGCGGGTTCAGCGTCACCGTGCCGCACAAGGCTCGCGTGCTGGCGTACCTGGGCGACGCCGCGGACGAACTGGCGCGACAGATCGGGGCGGTCAACACGCTGGTGGCGGAGGAGGGACGATACCGCGGTCACAACACAGACTACTCCGGAGCGCTGGATGCGCTGACCGAGGGGTTGGAGTCGGACCGGACGGGCCTGAGGAACATGGAGGTGGACGTGCTGGGCGCGGGCGGCGCCGCTCGGGCGGTGGCGGCGGGCCTGCGTTCGTGCGGTGCCCGCGTGACATTGATCAACATTGTTCACGAAGATGCCGTTCGCCTTGCGGACGAGTTTGCCTGCGAGGTCCGGCCCTGGGCGGATCGCGGCCAGGGACGGGGTGCCGTCCTCATCAACTGCACGAGCGTGGGGATGTGGCCGGAGGTGGATGCCACGCCGATGCCGCCGGAGGCCCTGCCGCGGTATGGGGCGGTGTTTGACGTGGTATATAACCCATTAGAAACAATGTTGTTGCGCGACGCGGCGGCCGCAGGGTGCCGGACGATTTGCGGGGTGGAGATGTTCGTTCACCAGGCGGCGGGGCAATTCCGGCTCTGGACCGGGCGGGAGGCCGACGTGGGGCTGATGCGGCAGTTGGTGATTGGGGAGTTGACCCGTCATGGCTGATCGTCGGCCGCCGAACCTCGTGTTGATCGGCTATCGCGGGTCGGGCAAAACCACGGTAGGCCGGGGGGTGGCCGATCGGCTGGGTTTCCGGCTGGTCGACACGGATGCATTGATTGTATCCGAGGCGGGGATGCCAATCGCTTCGATCTTTGAGCAGGAGGGTGAATCGGGCTTCCGCGAGCGCGAAGCCTGTGTTGTGCGGGCCGTGATGGATGGCGAGGGGCAGGTGGTCAGCATGGGCGGGGGCGCGGTTCTGCGGGACGACAATGTGGCCTGCATGAGGGCGCGGGGATTCGTGGTCTGGCTGACCGCTCCGGTCGAGGCGCTTTGGCGGCGGATTCAGGCGGATGCCGCGACCGAGGCCAACCGGCCGGCGCTGACGTTGCTGCCGGGCATCGAGGAGGTGGAGGCGGTACTGGCGGCCCGCACGCCGCGGTATCGAGCGGCGGCGCATGTCGAGGTGGATGCCTCGGCGGAGTTGAGGTTGGTGGCGGAGGCGGTGCTGGCCGCCTACGGCTCGTCGTTCTGAGCGGGGGGTGCCGAGTCGATTTCGGAGTCTTTGCTGTCCAGGGGGTTTTCGAAGCCCTTGCGTTCGCAGAGGGCGTTGATCAGCACGGTGAAATCCCGGATCCAGTAGTCGTCCAGCCGGACGGTGGCGTCTTGAGCGTCGCGGCGGTACTGGAGCTCCATCCATCCCTTTTCGCGATAGCGGGCGGCGTCCAGACCGGTCATGGCCTCGAACGGGATCAGCGGCCTGCCGCTGACCTTCAGGCCCTGGTCGTTGAGTTGCGCGGAGTAGGTCAGGACGCGGAGGTAATGCACGATCAGGGGGATGCCGACTATCGCCAGCACAAGGGCGAGGATCTTCTGAGTGCGGATGTCCAGTTCGGTCTTGTACGCAGCCGTCGCCCGGCGGATGTTGCCACGGGGGATGACGTCTTCGCCGATGGTGGTGACCTTCATGGCGACGGCCGGGCCGAACCAGTAAAAGGAGAGCCCGTCGTCGCTCTGATGGTCTGGATCGCCGAGCACCTCCCTGACTTTTTCCAGGCTGGTGAGCTGGTCGGCGACGATTCGTTCGGTGTTCCTGACGGTGACGCGCCCGTTGATCGGCGGGTGTTCCAGGGGCACCATGTCGGGTTGGCCCTTGCGGATCTGGTCGAGGTTTTTGCGGGGATAGCCGATGTAGCCGTCATAGGCGAAGTAGGCGCCGAAGACGACGACCATGCCCACAAAAATGCCCTTCCGGATGATCTGTTCGAGAGTGACTCTGGATCGGATTTCTGCCATCGGGCGTTACCCCACCGTTGAGGACGTGGACCTGTTGCCTGCCCGCGATCGGGCGCCGGCCACTGAAGCCGGCGCCCACATGGTTCCCGGTCTTGTGGCTTTTTTCAAGTAGTCCGGCCGTGTACGGTGTTTGCCCTGTCCGGCGTGGAGTTGAAACCGGCGCCGGATACGGCAATAATCCATTGTGGGACGGTCGATTGCGACCCGATGCCTCGTGTGGGAAGCGAGTTCATTGATGAACAACCATTTGGGCGCGGTGTGCGATGAGTTCTACGTCAACTCCCGCCTGCATCTGAAGATCGAAGTGATGCCGGAGCCGGAGCCGGTGTTGCGTTTTCTTGAGCGGATTTCGAAATCCTTTCCGACCATGCGCAAGTTGCGGCAGCGGGAGGACGGCGGTGTTGTGCTGGAGGAGAGCGTCCACGCGCGGTCGCCGCGTCGCTGGCTGCGGCTGGACCCGACGAGCCTGCGGTTCGGGTACTATGCCATCCCGGCCATGGCGGACATTCGGGCCATGGCCGACGTGATTCTGGAGCACGCGCCATATTACCTGAACTTCAGCGAGCTGAACTACGACCACCTGGACGTGACGTACGGGTTTGACCTGGACTTCCGCGGGAACCACGACCAGCTTCTGGCGGAGACGTTCTGGTCGGACCATCCGTTTGCCGGGCTGCTGCTGGGCGAAGAGGCGGCGCACGTGATCGAAAGCCAGCCGTACCTGGGCATCGCGCTGACGCAGGAATGCGACCTGCAGGCGTACGCGGAGATCCGGTCGCGCAGCTCCACCTACGAGGTTCGGGCGGGCGACTTCGACTCGGGCCCCATCAGCATCTACCTGACGGTTCGTCAGTACTGGGGCTTCGAGCAGCCGACCTCGCCGGTGGATACGCATCGCCGGCTGGTCGAAATCGCGGACGAACTGGCGGGCGGCCGCGTGGTGCCCATCCTGGTTAACCCCCTGGCGCAGGCGATCGCCGGGAGACGGTAGATCGGCTGTTAGGCTATAGACCGTAGGTCGCCCCGGCGACTCGCTGTGGCGAGCTGTAGGCTGTAGGTGTGCCCGCTCGGCCGATCCGGGCGTGCCGAGACCCTCTCGGCCCTCGACGTCATCCGCACTTGATCTGTGCGCGTCCTTCCGGCAGAATCCATCGTCTGGCGACCTTCGGACCTGTCCTGCGTTGAGAATGCGATCATGAGCGACGGCGGCATCACAACCCGCGTGCTGGTGGGCATGGAAATCCACGTGCAGTTGGCCACGCGGACGAAGCTGTTCTGCGGCTGCGCGGTCGAGTTCGCCGCGGTGCCCAACAGCCGCGTCTGCCCGGTCTGCGCGGGGATGCCGGGCGTGCTCCCGGTGCTGAACCGGCAGGCGGTCGAGTTCTCCATCGCGGTGGGGCTGGCCCTGAACTGCCGCGTCGCCCCGTTCACCAAGTGGGACCGCAAGAGCTACTACTACCCCGACCTGCCGAAGAATTACCAGATCAGCCAGTATGACCTGCCGCTGGCGGCCGACGGTTTCTTCGACGTGGACGACAACGGCCGGACCGAGCGGGTGCGCATCCGCCGGGCCCACCTCGAAGAGGACGCCGGCAAGAACATCCACGACACGCCGGGCTGCACGCTGGTGGACCTGAACCGGGCGGGCACGCCGCTGCTGGAGATCGTGACGGAGCCGGACATTCAGTCGGCCGAGCAGGCCTACGCGTTCGCCACGGAGCTCCAGCGGCTGGTCACGTACCTGGGGGTCAGCGAAGGCAACATGCAGAAGGGGCAGATGCGCTTCGAGCCGAATATCAACGTGATCATCACGCGAGACGGCGTGGAATACCGCACGCCCATCAGCGAGGTGAAGAACCTCAACAGCTTTCGCAGCGTGCGTGATGCCATCGCCTACGAGGCCCGCCGGCAGGTCCAGGAATGGCAGCGCGACAACGACTACGTGCTCGGCAAACGCCCGAACGAAAACCGCGGCTGGCTGGATGATCGCGGCGTCACGGAGTTCCAGCGCGGCAAGGAGGCCGCCCACGACTACCGCTATTTCCCCGATCCGGACCTGGTGCCGGTGGAAATCGACGCGGCCTGGCTGGATCGCGTGCGCGGGCAGATGCCCGAACTGCCACGGCCACGGCAGGCCCGGCTGGAGAAGGAACTGGGGCTTTCGCCGAAAGACGTGGAAATCATCGTGACGGACCGCGCGACGGCAGACTTGTTTGAAGCCGCCGTGGCCGCGGGCGGGCCGCCCGACGTGCTCGCCCGGCAGTTCGTCAACGTGTGGTCTGCGCTGGCCAACGAGCACGGTGTGGCGGTGGCCGGTCTGCCGGTGGACGGCGCCCGCATGGGTCGCCTGGCGCGGCTTACCACGGACGGCACCGTCAGCGCCACCGCGGCCAAGCAGATTGCGGAGCGGATGCTCGAATCACAGGACGATCCGGCCGCCCTGGCGGAATCCCTCGGCCTGGTGCAGGTGCAGGATGCGGATCAGACGGCGGCCTGGGTGGCCCAGGCATTTGCGGAGAATGAGCAGGCCGTCCGCGACGCCGCCGCCAACCCGAAGAAGGCGCAGAAGGCCGCGGGCTTTCTCCGCGGCCAGGTGATGCGCATCTCCGGCGGCAAGGCCGACCCCCGCCTGGTCGGCACGCTCATTGAAGAGCGGCTGGCCGAACGGAGAACAGAGATTTGAGAATGAAGAATGGAACAGGCCGGGCAGAACGAGAGCCTTCTTCCATTCGCCATTCTTCATCTGCCATTTCGTCAGGGATATAGGCTTTCGAACAGCGTCTCGAACGAGGCGGGGTAGGGCATCTCGATGTTGGAGTACCAGGTGCCGCTGTTGTAAAGGTCGCTGATGTCCTCGCCTTCGTAGGCGGCGATGCGCAGGTCGGTGCGGCGGTCAAGCTTGTAGGGGCCTTCCAGTTTGTTCCGGGGCAGGCGCCGGCCGTCCTCGTCGAAGGCAATGATGATCTCCGGCAGCAGCGAATACCGCTCGCCGAACCGGACGACCACGCCGTACCGCCCGCAGGCCAGGCGAACCTTCGCACCGATGGGGAACGGCTGGACCACGCTGCCGAAAATCTTGAGCACTACCGGATCGTAGAACTGGGCATACGGCCCGATGGTCATCTCCCACAATGCCCGCGGCGCCGACTTCGCCTCCCGGAACACGCGCCGGCTGGTGGCGGCGTCAAACGCATCCGTGATGCGCAAAATGCGCGCGAACAGCGGAATCGCCTCTCCGGTCAGGCCGTAGGGATACCCTGTGCCGTCCATGTTCTCGTGGTGACGCAGAATGATCTCCCCGACGGCTTCCGGCGTGTCCGGCGGCAGCGCGGCAGCGCTGGCGGCCGGGTGCCCGGCGACAGTCTGCCGTTCCTCTGCGGAGAGCGGGCCGGGGTGTTCGAACACTTCCTCCAGCGGCCACAATGCGACATCCATGAACAGAGCGGCCAGGCCGAGCGGGGTCAGGTTCACGGGGAAACGGGCGCGGCTGTAGCTTCGCAGGCTGCTCCGCCGGGCAAGGTCGTGCTGGGCGAGGCCGCGAACGGCATTGCCCACGACCAGGCTCAGGTAGAAGACGTTGGCCGGATGCTCGATGAGGTAACTTCCCTCCTTGCCCGGCGGGATGACCATGGCGGCGGCGGCGGGATGCTGCTGCAGATACTGCGTGATGTATGTGAGGGCCTCATGCACGCCGCGCAGCGACATGCCGCGCAGGGACATGCGGGAGGCGAACTTCTCGCGGACGCCGGAGAGGGCGTCCACCAGTTTCTCGCGGGCGGCGAGGGCCACCGTGCTGTCCTGCGTGTCGTCCTGGAAAGGGATCCACTCATCCAGCACGGGGTCCAGGATGTAGACGTTTGCCCGAGGGTATCGCTTACGCAGGTTGTCGATCTCAACCGGATTGAGCACTCGGCCGGCGGGCAGCAGCACGCGACGGTCACAGATGACCGGTTTGGCCAGCCGCATGCCGGCTTCGAGCTCATTGGGTTGCAGGTAGAGCGGCATCCACAATCCCCACGGACACGCGCGGCGTAGCCGGTCGGCGCAGGGTGACCGGCCGGGCACTCTCCGGCCGCCTTCGCAGCCGGGTCCGCTGGTATCCCTATCGGGAAAACCGGCCGACCGGACGATTTCGGCGGGAAAGGGCCGATAATGCGAACGGAGGGACTGAGGGATCCAGGGATCAAGGGATCAAGGGATCGAGGGAGCAAGTGATCGGGGGCGCGGGGGGGCGGGGTTCAGGGTACGGGGCCGGTGCGATGCGCGCTTGCACCTCACCCCCCTGCCCTTCTGGGCCCAGCTTCTTGTATGGGCCCGGCTTCTTGTGTGGGACCGGCTTCTTGTGTGGGACCGGCTTCTTGTGTGGGACCGGCTTTCCAGCCGGTCTCTATCGATGTCGTGGTCCGCACGGCGGACCCTACACAAGGCCTGCGGTCCGCGCGGTGGACCCTACAGACTCCTTCTGTGGGACCGGCTTCTTGTGTGGGACCGGCTTTCCAGCCGGTCTCTTGCCCGTTTCGT
>Ga0334890_1000927_pt1 | contig 45202 bp, 45 predicted proteins | sample GraSluR1_MG_3_FD_207220 | JGI IMG/M metagenome (GOLD analysis project Ga0334890, IMG submission 207220) | Sludge microbial communities from methane-producing bioreactor in Wageningen University, Netherlands - Granular Sludge_31_08-R1 | ecosystem: Engineered > Bioreactor > Anaerobic >... | reverse complement strand
CCGTACTGAGCGGCACCCAGCCTCGCAGCCGGCCCGGCTTCTGCGGTGGCTCCAGCCAGACCGTCAACTCATAGTGCTCGCCCGGTTTCACCACGCGCAGTTCGCCCTGGATTCCCGGCCGGGCGGCGTCGGTGATCTTCGGGTCAATCGGACCGCCGTCTCCGCGACGGATGCTGATCACAACCGGCGCCGGACTGGCCGAATCCGGCAATTTCCCGAAATTCGCCAACCGAGGCGTCACCTGAATCGGCACAAGCACCTTGCCGCGGACCGTCAGCGTGGCCTTGGGTTGAGCGGGGTCGTTTCCGGTCACCGTCACCACCTTGGTATACGGGCCCGCCAGGTTGGTCGAGGCGATGGTCACCTTCACGGTTTCGGACCCACCCGGCGCGATCTCACGGTCAGACTGACCGTCCACGCGAGTCCCTCACCCCCCCTTGACGCGGATGGACAGCGGCGCATCGCCGGTATTCCGGATCACCCATTCCGGCTGAATCGGCTTGCCCGCCCAGAGCGGGTCCAGCTCCAGGACGCTCTTCTCGATCTTCATCTTGGGGACCGCCGCGCCGGGCTCCGGCGGCTTGGCCGCAATGGGGGGTTCGTCTTTCGCAGCCTGTCCGCAGGCCGGCTCCGCAGCCGACAAGGCGGCGGCCCGAACCAGCGCCACAACCACCACAACCCACAAGGTCCGTCGCCCGAACCGCCGGGCGGACCGAATCGTACACCGCATCTTTCGCTTCTCCCCGGGTGACCGTCACGCCGCACCCGTCCGCGTCGCCTGCCCAAACCCAGGCCGCATTATACCCAAAACGGCTTCCCAATTCTCCCCCAAACGAAATCCTTCGGCAGAATCTGTGGGTGGACCGGGGCTTGGCCCCAGACCCCGGGTTTTTTTCCCACAAGCCCCCGTGCCCGAGGGAGGGGAGGAAATCCCCGCTCGCGGTTGGACATGCGGGACCGTTCCTTCGGTACACCATCGACCTTTTCACGCCCTGTCCGGCCCCACCCCCAGCGGCACCACGGGGGAAAACGAAGCACCGGACGTCCATCCCCGCCAGCTTCTGCTGGAGTGCAGGTGCTTCTTTAAAGCAGTGCGCCTGCCAGCCACGTTGCGAATCAGCACTGCTCAAGTGAAGTGGCACCGTCAGCCCCGCCGGCGCAGAACGGGTCTGTCCACAGTACTTCAATGCTCGATTGCCTCTCGCCCCGGCGGGGCGATGGACTGTAGCCACGGGTGAAGCGAAGCGCAACCCGTGGACGCGTTGTGCTCCGCAAGATATCCGCCCCGGAGGGGCGGCGGGGCCAGGACATGTAGCCACGGGTGGAGTCCCGATGCCAATCGGGACGGAACCCGTGGTGAGGGGAACGAAAAATACTCTGCCCCGGCGGGGCAGAGGAGGCCGTCACGTCAATAGAAGACGTACTGCGGATGGAAGCTCACACCATGGGCACGCAGTAAGGCGAGAAGCTCCTGCTCAAAATCCCGCTTCCGGTGGTGCACGGCCTGCTTCTCAATATACGCCTTCACGTGCGCCTCCGCTGACTTGCTGACGGAGAAGGCCGCGTATCTCTCCTGCCACGCGAACGAACCGGATGCGGAGAAGGTCTGATGCACCCAGAGCGAAGATCGGGACTTCACCGTCCGCATCAGATCGGCAATCGTTCCATCGGTCCGCCAACATAACAGCAGGTGAATGTGGTCGGGCATTCCCCCGATGGCGTAGAGCGTGCCCTTCTCAGCGCGAACGATGCCGCCGATATAGCCATAGAGTCGTTCCTGCAGCTCGGACTCGATGAAGGCCGTGTGTCCCTTCGTGGAGAACACGACGTGCAGCAGGATTTGCGAGTACGTGCCCGGCATCGGCCTCGTCCTTCGCCCCCTCGGGGCGAAATGGCACAAGGACCGCAACCGCGCCCACGGGTTCCGCCCGTTCGCCTGCAGCGACCTCGCTCCACCCGTGGCTACAGCCCCTGACCCCTCCGGGGTCGAGCGCGAAGCGCACGACGAGTTGCTCAAATGCCGCCAGGTCGCCAGCCCCTGTCTGCCGCTCCGCAGGCAGGCTGACGCCCGACATCAACAGCTCATCGCCGGGCGTCGGCCGCGGACCGAGCGGTGCGATATCGGAGAACATCCCGCCGATCGTCACCGACGCCGCGAGCGGCGGCTACTTCGCTGCTGCGGCGCGGCGTGCAACAAGAGTGGGATGGGGCGTCCCCGGCAATCAGACCAAGAGCAGTGGCATCAGTGCCACCAGGCCCGTACAACATGGCCGCCCGCAACAGCTCGGGCTACAACGACGCCTCGGGCAAACGATGGCGTCGCCCGGAGTTCGGCGTCATGGCTTGATATCGACGGCCGAGAATCTGACGTACACGTCCTCAGTGGAGAACTTGTTTGACACAATGAACCGGACGTTCCAAGTGAAAAATGTTGCATTGGGGTTGCTAACATTACAGCGCTGGACTGCCTCTCGCCCCGGCGGGGCGATGGACTGTAGCCACGGGTGAAGCGAAGCGCAACCCGTGGACGCGTTGTGGTCCGCAAGATATCCGCCCCGGAGGGGCGGCGGGGCCTGGAGAGCACGGGGCGCGACTGCCCGCCCGTCGTCTTCCTCCGCCCCGTTGGGGCGGAAAAAAGGGGAAACCCACCTGTGTCCACGGGTTCCGTTCGCCCCCGGCGAACTCCACCCGTGGCTACACCCCGCGGCCCCGTTGGGGCCGGAACCTCTTGAACAACAAGGTTGGGGGCGAACACAGCCCTGTAGTTGTCGTGGTCCAGGTTCGTGGTGACGTTGCTCTCGAATGGGGCTCGCTGGATGGGCATCGGTTGGTCCTCGCAGACGGCAACCTTGACAGGCAGTCTACGGCCTGGTGAACGGGCGTCAACCGGCATTTGCGCGGTCACAGACGGACGGATCAGTCCCTCAGGCCCAGGCCGTTATGTCCAGGTACGGCTTGAGCAGCACCTGGGTGGCCGGATGCGCCAGAACCGCCTTGCCGAAGCCGCGGACGGCGCCCGCCTCGACGGCGGCCTCCTGGGCGTCGTCCTGGCTGCTGATCAGCATGACCGGGACGTCCGACAGCTTCGCCTCGCGCCGGATGCTGCGAATCAGATCAAGCCCGGGGCTGCGGTCGGCGTCCAGTTGCCTGTTCACCAGGACCAAGTCGTACGGCTTCTCGCCCAGCTTCGCCAGGGCCTCATCGGCACTGTGCGCCTGGTCCACGTCCACGCCGAACCACGACACGAGCACACCGCGTGTCGCGGAATGGTCCGGTCGGCACTGGCCGACATCCAGAACTCGCTTGGCACGTGCAGCCATGTTCAAGCCTCCTTCGTGGGTGGTTGCCGGTGCGCCAAGACGCACCCTGTTTTCCGGCCCCGCACGCAAGACCCCGTGTGGTGAGTGAGGGGAGGCCTCGACGCCCGACGCTCCGTCACCGGAGAGTATACAACAGGCCCCACCCGATCGGCCAGCGCCCCGCCCCGGGGCGGCTTCGGCACGAACCGATCGGCTGGGGCCCGATTGCTGCGATGCTTCCGCGTTCTTTCTCGCCGCGTATCGCGCCGGCGCTACTTCGACCCGCCGGCGAGGGCTTCCGCCAGGTCCGCCATCGGATCGCTGCCAGTCAGTCGCAGGTCGTACTTGTCCTGCAACACCTTCATCACGTTGGGCGACAGGAACGCGGGGGCCGCCGGCCCGATCCGGATGCCCTTGACGCCCAGGTGCAGCAGCGTCAGCAGCACCGCCACCGCCTTCTGCTCAAACCACGAGAGCACGATGCTCAGCGGCAGGTCGTTCACCGAGCAATTGAACGCCTTGGCCAGGGCCACCGCCACCTGGATGGCGCCGTACGCGTCGTTGCACTGCCCCATGTCCAGCAGCCGCGGAATGGGGTCGCCCCCGTTGAGCCGGATCGAGCCGAAATCGTTGTCGCGAATACGATACTTGCCGCAGCCCAGGGTCAGCACGATGGAGTCCTTCGGCGTGTTGCGGGCGAACTCCGAGTAGTAGTTCCGGCCGGGCTCCGCCCCGTCGCATCCGCCGATCACGAAGAAATGCTTCAGCCGGCCGGCCTTCACCGCTTCCACGATCGGACCCGCCAGCGACAGGATGGTCGAATGGTGGAAGCCGACCACGCTCTCCTTGTCCTTCGCGTCGGGCAGCGGCCGGCACTGGAGGGCTTTCTCGATCACGGGGGAGAAATCGTCCGTCATCAGGCGCGTCCCGCCCGGGACCGCGGTGACCCGCGTCGTGAAAACGCGATCCTTGTATTCCTCCCGCGGGATCAGGATGCAGTTCGTCGTCGCCAGCACGGGCCCGGTGAACTCCCTGAACTCCGTCCGCTGTTTCTGCCACGCCCCGCCGAAATGGCCCGCCAGGTGCCGGTGCTTGCGCAGCTCCGGATACATATGCGCCGGCAACATCTCGCCGTGCGTGTATACATTGATGCCTTTGCCGGCCGTCTGCTTCAGCAGGTTGTCCAGGTCCAGCATGTCATGCCCGGTCACCAGGATGCCCGGGCCGGCCTTGGTGCCTTCGTACACCGTGGCCGGTGACGGCTTGCCGAACCGCTCGGCGTGCCCTTCGTCCAGAAGCTGCATGACCCGCAGGTTCTGCTTTCCGCACTCCAGCACCAGCTCGAACAGGCTCTCCATGTCGAAGTTGACGTTCGTCACCGTCGCAAAGAGCGCTTCCTCGATGAACGCGCTGACCGTCTCGTCGACCTTGCCCAGGCGCCGGGCGTGGTGCGCGTAAGACGCCATGCCCTTGAGCCCGTACAGAAGCGTCTCCTGCAGAGACTGCATGTCCGGGTCTTTCCCGCAGACGCCGGTCACGACGCAGCCCGTCCCGTGGGCCGTCTGTTCACATTGATTGCAGAACACGGTGTACTCCTCTCTTGATCGTCACCACTTCAAAACCCGCTTCTTGAAACACGAATCAGGCGGCCGACTCCATGGAAACCTCACGCGACCCGAGGACCTCACCGCGCGTGCTGATCACCAGGTCATGCACCGGCACGTCCACCCCGCTCCGCCGCCGCGCCTCCAACGCCATCATAAGCAGACCGCCGCAGCAAGGCACCTCCATTCGGGCCACCGTCACGGACGCCGGTCGGTTCAACCGCAGCATTTCCGTCAGCTTCTCCACGTATCCCGTCGGATCGTCCAGTTTCGGACACGCGATCGCCAGCACCCGGCCTTTCAGAAGCCTGCTGTGAAATCCCCCCATCGCAAACGCCGCGCAGTCCGCCGCCAGCAGCAGGTGCGCCCCGCGCAACGCCGGCGCGGAGGCCGGCAACAGCCGCAACTGCACCGGCCACTGCCGCAACATCGATGGAACGTCACTCTCTCCCGCGGGCGCGCCCTCCCACGCGGCGCCCGCAACGGCGCCAAGCCGCGCGAACCGGGCGGACGGGCAACCGCCCGGCGGCGTGGGCGCCGCCGCGGCGTGTCCGGCCGGTCCCGCAACCGCCGACTCATCGAACTCATCCGCCTCACGGCGCTCGATTCGGATGGCCCCCTTGGGACAGTGTCCCAGGCACGCGCCCATCCCATCGCAGAGACGATCGGACACCAGCCGGGCTTTCCCGTTGATCACCCGAATCGCCCCCTCCGCGCACGATGGCACGCACAGGCCGCAGCCGTCGCAAAGGTCCTCGTCTATATGCACGATCTCGCGGATCATCGTTGTTTCTCCCTGGCCGGCCCGCGGTTGTCAGCCCGCGGTACCGGCGTCATACTGGCAGTGTGCCACAGGAGGCCCGACGGGGCCTTGACGTGGATCAACCTGCTGTAGAAATCTACGTGAGCGTGCGTAACCCGTGCCCTCAGAAGCAGTTAGAATCCTTCACGCCTCCGGTTTTTTTGCCGGGCTCTCCGACGAATCGCTGGGCCGCTTGGAGGCGATCGCCCGGATCGTGTCGTTCCGGAAGGGACAGATCGTGTTCCGCAAGGGCGACCCATGCCCGGGACTGTACGTCGTCGCCCGCGGCGCCGTCCGCATCTACAAGATCGCCCCCAATGGCAAGGAGCACGTGCTCCACTTCGCCTACCCCGGCATGACGTTTGCGGAGGTGGCGGTCATCGGCGGTTTCGAGTGTCCGGCCTACGCCCAGGCGATGGAAGACACGAAGTGCGCCCTGCTGCCCCAGCGAGACTTCCGCCGAATCCTGGAGGAAAGCCATCCGTTCTGCCTGCAACTCATGGCCAGCATGGCGGCCTGGGTCCGGTACCTGGTGGGCGTGATGGAGGATATCGTCCTGCGGGACGCCGCCGGACGCGTCGCCCAGTTCCTGATCCGAAGCGACCCCACAAACGGCGCCGCCGCCTTTGCGCTGCCCATTCTGAAGAAAGACCTGGCCAACCACCTGAATCTGACCAGCGAGACCCTTTCCCGCACGTTCCGCCGTCTGGCCGACGCCGGGCTGATTGATCTGCCCGACGCCCAGCGCGTCCGCATCCTCAACCCGGCTGGCCTCGCCGACGTCGCGCAGGGCACGCCCGTCTGACGCAACACTGGCTGTGGCGTTCGATATCGGGTAGGCTCGTTGCACTCCGGCCGGGGCCGACCCGGACCGGCATGTCACGGGTTTCGACAGAGGAGCGAAGCGATGCCGACGTATGTCATTCTGAGTGAACTGGATCCGAAGGCGATGCGGGACCCCAGCGAGTTTCGCCAACTCGCGGAGACCGTGGCGAAGAAGATCCGGGAGCAGTGCCCGAACGTGCGACTGAAGGAAAGCTACGCGCTGATGGGCCGCTTCGACGTGATCGACATCATCGAAGCGGACAACCCGACCGACGTGGAAAAGGTCGCGATGATCATCCGCTGCTACGGGCACGCCATGACGGAAACGCTGCACGCGACGCCCTGGAAGGATTTCCTGTCGCAGTTGTAGGCTGCACCGCGGAGGAACGCGTTCCACCGCAGTTCGACGCCGGATCCTTCCGCGGGGCCTTCGTACAGCGGTAGCCACGCCGTTTGCTGTGGGGCTTCGATGCTCCGCGGCGCCTCTCGTGGCGGGAATGCCGCTCCATCCCGGCGAGACAAGGGCACTCAGGAGGCTGGCCGGAATGGACCCGGGCCAGTGAAGCCCAGACCGCCGGCAACGATGCATGCCGCTCGTGCGTGGGAGAAAGGACCGAGCCTTCTCAGAGATCCTCGTCCCGCTCTGGGAAGGCGGACGGTCTGGACGGGCCGCGCCGGGCGGCGCCCGGGCGGATCGCGAGCACCTCCAGGGCGTCGCGCTCGACGATGCCACGGAGTTGATCACGGGGAATGACCGGCAGGTTCGTGCCCTGCACCATGTGGTTGATGCTGTACAGCGTCTCAATGCAGTTGGCGGCGGACGTGTAGGGGAACCCGCTGCCGAACAGCAGCTTGTCCATCACGCCGTGATGATACGCGCCCAGCAGGGCCTGGTACGCCTCCCACGGATGGTGCAGCAGCCAGCTTACGTCGGAATACACGTTGGGGTGCTTGGCCAACAGAACGATCGTCTCGGCCACCCACGGATAGCCCAGGTGGGCGACGATGATCTTCAGATCCGGAAACTCTCTCGCCACCTCGTCCAGCAGCACCGGCTGGGCGTACTCCAGCTTGCACGCCGTCGCCATATGGATGCCCGGGTGGAACAGGACCGGCATCTGCAGTTCAGCCGCCTTCGCGTACACGCGCATGGCCCGCGTGTCGGCCGGATGATAGTCCTGGGCCGCCGGCGCCACGCCGACCCCCTTCATCCCCAGCTCTCTCCGGGCGCGGACGAGAGCGCCGATCGCTTCCTCGGGCACCGCCGGGTCCACGCCCGCAAAGCCGATCAGCTTGTCCGGGTACCGGCGGACATAGTCGGCCACCAGCATGTCGGGGATCTCGGCGCCCAGGTAGTGGCTCTTGAAGCCAACCACGATGGCCGTATCGACCGGACGCGATGCCTCGTAGTGACGCTCCGCACCGGCCTTGGCGGGCGCTCCTTCCAGCCGGGTCAGCGCGGGAAGACCCAGCCGGCTGCGCGACCACGGCAGATCGCGTCCCAACTGCGACATGGAGTCCCAAATGTGCGTGTAACAGTCAACAATCATGAGCGTTGCTCAACGGGCTGGCGCCCCGCCGTCAGCCGAGTTGGACTATAGCCGTCCGCACGCGGGGGGTCAATTGGACGCGCCGGAGCGACAGGTCCGCGCGGCACGGCCGGCCGCGCGGCAATCTCACCCGGAAGTCAACACGACCCGCGCCGTCGGGCAAGCTGCGCGCAGCCGATCGTAACGAATGCCAGTCCAAGCGTCGCCAGCTCGGCCCCGAACGCCCCGCACGCCACGCCGCGCCCGGGAGCCATTCGGCCGGGCGTCGCGGGCGTTTCCAGCGCGTCTTGCGCCGAATTCACCGCCTGCTGAACCGCCGCCGCCCCGGCCGAACTCGTGGCGGCCTTCAGTGCCGCGTCGAGCACGGTGAACTGACGCCCGAAGGCCGAGCCGCCGCCCGTGCCGCCGGGCAGGCTTTTCACGCGTGTGACAAACCGGGCCTCCAGGTCCATCGTTTGCCCGGACCGCACATCGTACTCGTAGGTGATGACCTGGTTCGGAATCAGCGCCACGTAAAACACGCCAAGGGGTTCAATTCCCTCAGACACCGCCTCCTGCGTCCGCCCGTCCAGACCGGACGTCGAGAGCAGCAGGTCCTCCCCGCCGAACTCGTACACGAGCGATCCCAAAGGCGCCGCGGTCACCCGTCCCTCCGCCGAGCCCGTTAGTCGCAGCCCCGTGGAAAACAACTCGACGGAACGGGACCCGCTCGCCACCCGGTAAACCGTCACCTGGAACTCCGCCTCCAGACCGCACAGGCTGCGGCCCGATTCCTGCGACCACAGAACGAGTGCCCCGGAGAGGAAGACCTCGCTGCTCACGCGGGATTCACCGAACGACAGGCCCAGATCGCCCGCGGTCAGACGAATCGTCCGCGTCTCCGATGCCTCCGACTCGACTTCATACGCCGTGGCCGGCTCGGAAGACACGCACGTCGTCTCCAGCCCGAACTCCGCCGGGTTGGCGCTCCCCGTCGGACGGGTCGGATCGCGAAGATCCGCGAACGCGAACGCCACGTCCGTCAGTCCGCCGGGGTCCCCCAGCACGACCCCGACCTCCAGCGGAAACACGGACTGCGTTTCCGGAAACCGCTCGAACGCGCCATCCGACGAGGTCAGCTCACCGCCGACGAACTCCCGAACCTCTGCGGCGATGTCGGCACGGATCGCGACAATCTCCGCGCGGCCGGCTGCATTCACGCCGAGGGCGATCATCACGAACGCAACCACCGCACCACTCGTCTTGCCATGGATTCCTGGCATTCCACACATCCTTCCGCGACAGCCCCCGCGCCCACCCGTACTCTACGAGGCGGAATCGCCCAAGTCGAGCCTTTTCCGCCGGAGCCCTTCGCCCACCAGATAGCACGCCGGCACCACGATCGGACGGATCACGAACGTGTCCAGCAGAATACCCAGCGCGAAGGCGAACCCCAGTTGCTGGTAGAACGCCAGTCCCGTTGCGGCAATCGACCCCAGGGTCGCCGCCATGATGAGCCCACAACTGCTGATCACCGGACCTGTGGTCACGATCCCCCGCAAGGTCGCCTCGGGCGCCGGCCGGCTTCGGCGTTCCTGCAGAATGCGGGACACCAGGAAGATGTTGTAGTCCTGGCCCACCGCCATCATGATGACAAACAGGAACAGCTTGACCTTCCAGTCCAGGGCCTGCCCGTCCAGCCACACGCGAAACGTCCAATCGGTGACCGCCAGCGTCGTCAGGTAAAGCACCAGCGTGGCAATCACCATGACCAGGGTCAGGCCGACCCGTCGCACCCAGATCAGCACGACCACTCCAATGGCCGCCGCCACACTCACCATGATGCGTCGCTGATCAGCATCGGAAAGCGCCTTGATGTTCAGGATGTACGGGGTCAGCCCCACCGCATGGAGCCGGACGTCGGCCCCGGCGCTGCGCCGTGCCCACTCCTCGACGCTCCGCGTGAGCCGGGAGCAGAGGTCCATCGCCGGATCAGACAGCGGCGGAAACGGCTGCATGACCTCCACCCGGACGGAACAGAAACCGTCATTCACGTAGTAAGGACGGATCCAGGCCAGCGGAAGGAGTGGAGTCGACCCCCGTGAGCCGAACGGGTTGTCCAGACCCCACACGTCCACCACGCCGTCGACGGCACGACACGCCTCCGCCAACCCGGCCGCGTACGCGTCCAGCGCCGCCGGGGAACACTCCGTCCCGCCGCTCAGAACGAACGTCCAGGAGAACAGCTCCTCGGCGGAAAAATGCCGCTCCGCTAACTCCTGCCCGCGAGCCGCGCTGCTGTCGCTGTTCACCACGCCGAGCGCATCATACCGGTACGGCGTGCGGCTTCCCTGCCACGCCGGGTAGAACAGAAGCACGGCCATCCCCATCAGGATGTGAGACGGATAACGTACAACCGCGCGGGCCAGACGGCCCCACAGCCGGCTGGGAGTCTCCGCCCCGGCGGCAGAGAGCAAACGCGGCCAGAAAAGGCGCGACCCCATCAGACGCGCCACAGCCGGGACCAACGTCAACGCGGCCGCCATCGAGACCGCGATGGCCAGGCCCAGCGCCCGGCCGGCATTGTGCGTGGGCGACAGCTCCGCCAGCAACAGCATGGACAACCCGATCACCGTGGTGGCCGCGCTGGCGGCGACGGCCCCGCCTGTACCCTCCGTCGCGGCGGCGGCTGCGCCCGACCCGATTCCCCCTCGGGACTGCTCGCGATACCGGGCCAGCCAAAACATCGCGTAATCCGTGCCCGAACCGAACATCAGCACAACCACAAACGTGCGTTCCAGGTTGCTGACGCCCCACCCGGCAACCGCGAGGCGATTCAGCAACGCCAGCGCCACGTACACACTTGCGCCGATGGAGATCAACGGAACAAATGCCGCCAACGGCGCCCGGTACACGCAGATCAGAATGGTGAGCACCGCCCCCACCGTCACCCACGTTGTCCGATGATACGCGTGCGTGGTGGCGAAGCTCAGCTCCCGGCCCAGACCCCCCTCGCCCGTAATCTCCAGCCGCAGCCCGTCCGGCAACCCACGGCGAGCCAGCGCATCCACGGCCTCCACCTGGTCCACCGACGTCTTCACCAGGTAATTCGAGTCCATGTTGACCACGATCATGACCGCCTGCCCGTCGCGGGCGACCAATCGGGACTGTAGATGGGGATGCGTGGCCGGAGCCAAGACGCGCCACCGGCCGCCGGCCTCCGCCAGCAATCGGGACGTCACCTCCATCACGAAATCAAGATCCGACGTATGCAGACCCTCGGCGCGCTCGAATATCAGGACCGTCCGCGTCCGGGCCACGGTCTGCGGAAAGGCTTGGCGAGCCACCTCCAAGGCCTGGTTATACGGCTGGTGGTCGGGCAGCAGGGACGGCGGCTCCGCAGAGGCGACCGCCTCCGGCGACGGGGCCGACGCGGTCAGCAACCCGACCACCCCGACCCATGCCAGCAGAATCGCCCACGGGTGACGTGAAACCCAACGTCCCAGGTGCAGGAACATGGGCAGCGTTTCTAGCCGCCGGAACGACCCCGGTCAAACGGGGTGCCCCGGGCCGACCCGGGGGAGGCCCCTACAGACAAACGTCTGGCGTTCCGCGCCGGACATCTGCCCGAAGTCCTTTTTGCACAGCGTGTTGAAACGGCAGTGGCCTCGGGCCGGTCACCGGGCCTACAGTTGAAGGAGGGGACCGGCGTGCCTCAACTCGTGCGGCCCGGTTCGCGGGGGTTCTGGAGACACATGGGACTTGTCGTCACGATCGTCAATGGGCCCCGCCGGTCGGGCAAAAGCACCATCATCCGCGAGATGGTCGCCACGGTCTATCGCACCCCCCCGCACTACCTGCGACTGACCTGCAATGACGGCGACAAGGTTCGCCCGGCCCCTTGTGCGGCCGGCAACCCCTCCGATTGCGGGGTCGCCAGCGCGGCCTGGGTGGAGTACGACCCGGGCCGGGTGTTTGAAGTGCTGCCGGAAGCCCTCGCTGCCGTCGCCGTGCGTAATCCGAACGCACAGGTCATCATTGAGGCGGACGCGGACCCGAGCCCGCGACAGGCGTTCACCTACCACGCGCGCCTGTTCGTGATGCGAGCCCCCGACTGCGAACACGAGGTCTTCCGATCCTGCGAGGAAGCCGCCGGCCGGCTGCAGGCCGCTCTGAACGACACCTCCACGTTTGCCACGGAAGTGTTCGGTTTGTGCGGTGAACTCGCCGCCCCGGAAGACGACTCGCATCAAGACCTCCCCGGGTTCACCCCCCTTCAGATGCAGTCGTTCCTCCACTCGCCGCTGGGTCGTCAACTGGCCCTGCGAAGTCAGTTGCAGCCTGCCTTTCATGCGATTCTGGACAGCGACGTGATTGTCATGAACACCGCGTTGGGGGGTGTGAGCGCCGACGTGGACGCCACCCGACGCCGTCTGGATTCACTGGTCACCCACATTCAGAAGGGATCGTCGCGCCGCAGCCGGCTGTTCTGCTGCGATTTCATGGATCCGCAGGATCCGCTGCGTGCCGATCTGTTTGGCGTGCTGCGGGCGGCATGTTCGTGCTGAGCGGGCGGCCTCACCCCTTGCTCGAAATGGTCCAGCGCCATTCCTTCACGCCGAAACACTCCGTTGCGTATTCGATGATCCTGCGAAATGCCTCGCACGCCTGGGCGCGCTCGATCATCTGGGCCTTGGTAAGCGGAAACGGCTGCCCTTCGCCGCTGAGGGCGATTCGCAGCCAGCCCGCAAACTCCGCCGATTCGTGCAGGTAGGTGGCCAGGTTCGGCCCCACCTCGAAGTTCAACTCCGAAATCTCCAGATACGCCTCGTTCCCGCAAAACGAAAGCGTGCTGAGAATCTCGTGGCTGGGCTGCAGACCCACGATCTCCAGCTCGGCAAACGGCACACGCTCCGCTGACAGCAACTGCTGGCAGATCTTGTACACCGGCCCCTCCGCCGAAAAGAACGGCCCGATGTGCGTGTCGCTCATCTCTGTCCAGCTCGGCGGTTCGTACACCCCGGAGGCGTCACAATCGATCTGCTCCGCACGACGTGCCTGGGTCATCAGCTTCTTGAGAAGACTCTCCATGTCCGGCTTGGCCGCCTGCCGGCGAGCCTCACCGCTGATGTCCAGAATCCCGTAGCACGCCAGTTCGTGCTCGGCATCGCCGGACGAACCGCCCGCGACGGTCGCAATAAACCGCCGGACCTTCTCGGGATACACGTCCACCCAGGTCGGGCTGTAAACGATAATGTCCGTCCAGAACGACACGAACCCGGCTCCTCCAACTGCACGTCAGAACCGCATTATACGCCCCCGGTGACCCTTTGCGATGCCGCCGCCCGTCCACGTCCGGGGCTGCGACCGACACGCACGCGGTCCGACTTCCCTCCGCTCTTACGAACCGGCCTCCCTGCCGGATCACCAGGTTTCGCCCTTTTCGCCACTCTTCCCATCTTCGCATTTCGGGCCGCCCGTGTGGTGATTTGACGACGGGTGACGGGCACCGGAATGCTCTGCTGACCGGACAGGAACGCGCCGGTGACGGAATTCGGGCAACGCATGATCGACCCAACATCGCCCTGCGCGACGACCTCGCCGCCTCGCACCCCCGGGCCGGGCCCGAAATCCACGATTTCATCCGCGCAGCGCATGGTTTCCTCGTCGTGCTCCACGACGATGACCGTGTTGCCCATGTCGCGAAGCCGTTCCAGCGAATCGAGTAACCGCCGGTTGTCGCGTGCGTGCAGGCCCACGCTGGGCTCGTCCAGCACGTACAGCACGCCAACCAGGCCGGAACCGATCTGGCCGGCCAGCCGGATGCGCTGCGACTCGCCCCCGGAGAGGGTCGGCGCGGTGCGGTCGAGGGTGAGATATCCCAGGCCGACGTTCTGAAGAAACGCCAGCCGGCCGCGGATCTCCTTCACAACCTCCTCTGCGATCACCTGTTGTGTCGGCGTCAGTTCGAGGCGAGCGATACATTCACAAGCCGCATCGATGGACAGAGCCGAGAACTCGGCGATGCTCAGACCCCCGACCCGGACGGCCAGCGCCTGGCGATTCAGACGCCGGCCGGTGCAATCCGGGCAACCGGTCTGCGTCATGTATTTCTCGTAGAAGGCACGAACCAGCGGCGAACGGGCCTTTTTGTGCTTCTCGCGCAGCTCGGCGATCACCCCGGCAAACGTGCCGCCGTGCCGCCAGACCCCGCCCGACGTTCGCCACTCGAACGTGAGGTGGGCATCCCCCGTGCCGTACAGCAGGGCCTGCTTTGCCTTGTCCGGCAGGTCGCACCACGGCGTTTTCAGATCGAACCCGACGTACCGCGCAACCCCCTCGTAGATGTGCCGCCGCCATCGGCCGATCCGCGTGCGCATCGGTTCGATCGCCAGCCCGAGAAACGATCGCCTGGGCCGTGGCGCCAGGCGCTGCGGGTCGAAGTCGAAACGGGTCCCCATTCCGTCACAGGTCAGGCACATCCCCGCCGGCGAATTGAAGCTGAACATCTGCGGCGACGGTGGGGCAAAGCTGATTCCGCAGGCCGTGCAGGCATACTGCGAAGACAGCAGCAGCTCGCCCTCGCGTGATCGGCGGTCCAATGTTCCCTCGGCACGCGCCAGAATCAGCGTTTCGCCCCCGACGCGCAGGGCCGTCTCCACCGATTCCACCACGCGAGACCGAGCGGCCGGTCCCACGGTGATCCGATCCACCACGACCTCGATGTCGTGCCGGATGTTCCGCTTGAGCTGCAATTCGTCACTCAGGGCAACCACCTGCCCATCCACCCGGGCGCGGGCAAACCCCTGCCGCCGCAAGTCGTCAAACAGGTCGCGGAATTCCCCCTTCTGCCCGCGCACAACCGGGGCCAGGATGATCACCTTCGCACCATCGCCCTGGCCCACAATGCGCTCGGCGATCTGCTCACGCGTTTGGGCGGAGATGGGCCGGTCGCAGTCCGGGCAGTGCTGCGTGCCGACGCGGGCGTAGAGCACGCGAAGAAAGTCATGCACCTGCGTGATGGTGCCGACCGTGCTGCGCGGGTTCCAGCCGCTCGTCTTCTGCTGGATCGAGATGGACGGGCTCAGGCCGGTGACCAGGTCCACGTCCGGCTTGGCCAGTTGGCCCATGAACTGCCTCGCGTACGAGGACAGCGATTCAATGTACCGCCGCTGCCCCTCGGCATACAGCGTGTCAAATGCAAGACTGCTCTTGCCGCTGCCGGACACGCCGGTGAAGCAGATGAGCCGGTTCCGGGGCAGGGTAAGCGAGACGCTCTTGAGATTGTGCTCACGCGCCCCTCTGATGGTGATCGAACTGGGTTCCATAAGCCGTGATCAGGACCCCAAACCCGGAGACCCGACGCTCAGTCCGCGCCGGCGGCCGCGGCGGGTGCAGATGTCTGGGCGGGCGTCCGGACAGCCAGATGACGCTGGCCAGCGACGAAACCGACGTTCAACACCCTCCAGTACCCGCTTTCATTCACGAGCGTCACCTGAGCCACCGCCGCCGCATTCTCAGCGCCGCCGGGATCCGCCACTTCCACAAGCACGTGCTTCTCGGCGGAGGCGTCTTCCGCAAGCTTCCTCCCATCGCGCAGAACCATGGCCCGCTCCGCCTCCGGCCACTCGAAGTCAAAGCTGTCCACGTAGTGGGCAAACGTCGGGGCCCACGATTGCACAGCGCCGTAGACCGTCTCGTCACGGTCGGCCTTGTACCCCGGCCGGTTTCGCCGATGCAGGTCCTCGTAGCGGGCAAAAATCGAGTCCGGAGCGCACAGGTCCAGTTGCCGCCGCAGTGCTTCTTCGTGAGCCTGGGCCGAGGTCGCCCGAACGTCATCGCGAATCACCTTCAACAGGGCGTGCGCCACCCGCTTCGGAGACGCGGACCGGTCCAGCACGACGTCTCCGTCCGTGACCGTCCGGACGGTGACGTGGGGGACCTCCCGCCCGGCCAACCGGGCGTCCTTCCGGCAGCCGGCTCCACCGACTGCAACAGCCACCGCCATCGCCGCCAGGATGCCCGGAGCGGCCCCCCAGCCACCCACGCGGACACCGGCCGTCCCGAGCCTTTCCACTCTCCGATCGCCGATCCATCGCATGGTCACGTCTCCGCCGTTGTTCGGCCCGACCCGCCGGTCAGGCGTCTCCAACCGTTGCCGGCAACAGTCTACCGGCCAGCCGCGACGCTGAAAAGCCGCGCGTTGAGATCGCGTGCGACCGGCGGTACACTCGGCCTTGTCGGCGGAATGCGAACCATGGCAGGATTTCAAAGCAATCTGTGGGCCCCGTGGCGGATGGAGTACATCCGGTCCCTTCAGGATGAGGCCGGCACGCACGGCTGCTTCTTCTGTGCGTACTGGGCCGACCCCGCCCAGGACGAGACGCACCTCGTCGTATGGCGCGATCAGCACTGCTTTGTGGTGATGAACCGCTTCCCGTACACCAGCGGCCACCTGCTGATCGCGACCTCCGCCCACGAGGGCGACCCGCTGCAACTGACGGACGAGCAGAACGCGAGCCTGACGCGGACGACCTGGCAGGCCGTCGCCCTGCTGCGGCGAACCTTGCAGCCGGAGGGATGCAACGTCGGCTCGAACCTCGGGCTCTGCGCCGGGGCGGGCGTGCCGGACCACTACCATTGCCACGTCGTGCCCCGGTGGGCGGGCGACACGAATTACATGTCGGTGCTGGGCGGCGTCCGCGTCATTCCGGAGGGTCTCAACGCGCTGTACGCCCAGCTTGTTCAGCACGCGGTGGAGATGGGCCTACGCGACCGCCCCGCCGCTTCCCGGTGACCCATGCCCGATGCCGCGCAACGAAAGATGGCCTCGTATGCAGCCCGGTCCGCGGACTCTCGCGGCCGGGTCCATTCGGAACCGCCCGACCCGATCCGCGACGCGTTCGGACTGGACCGGCACCGCGTGCTCTCGTGTGCCGCGTTCCGCCGGCTGGAATACAAGACACAGGTCTTCGTCACCTTTGAGGACGACCACTTCCGCACCCGGCTGACCCACACGCTGGAAGTGGCCGAGATCGCCCGCCGACTCGCCATCGCGCTGGAGGTCAACCCCACCCTGGCTGAGGTCATCTCCCTCACCCACGACCTGGGGCACCCTCCCTTCGGCCACGCCGGGGAAATGGCCCTGCGCGACCTCATGCACGACCACGGCGGCTTCGAGCACAATCGTCAGTCCCTGCGGATCGTGGATTACCTGGAGCACCCGTACCCGGCATTTCGCGGGCTGAACCTGACGTTCGAAGTGCGTGAGGGAATCGCCAAGCACGAAACCCGCTACGACAGCCCGAACGCGAACGACACCGCGTACCCCTCCGCCACGGAGTTCTTCGCATCGGGCCCGTGGCCTACGGTGGAGGGCCAGATCGCCTGCCTGGCCGACGAACTTGCGTACGACGGCCACGATCTGGAAGACGCGATCGGAGCCGAGCTGATCACCGAGGCGGGTTTGCAGGCGGTGACGCTCTGGCAAATGGCCGCCGAACCCGTGCGGGCCGCACACCCCGACCTCCCCCTGCCGGCCATTCGTCGCCCCATTCTGGACGCCCTGCTGAACACGCTGCTGGCGGACGTGATCGCCGAATCGCAGCGCCGCCTTGCGGCAGCCCGGCCGGAGACGCCGGAGGCCGTCCGGCAGGCCGCGAACCCGCTGGTCGCGTTCTCCGATGCGATGAACTCGAAGGCCCGAGAGCTGGAGTCTTTCCTGCTGGAGCGGGTCTATCGTCACGCCCGGCTGGTGCGGATGGACACCAAGGCCAGGCGGTTCATCGAGCGGCTGTTCGCCGCCTACGCCGCCGACCCGCGAATGCTGCCGGACCGGTATTACCGTCGCGTCGACGAACAAGGCGTCCACCGCGTCGTGTGCGACTACATCGCCGGCATGACCGACCGCTTCTGCCAGGACGACTACAAACGCCTCTTCGAGCCGTTCGAACGCGTGTAGTCCGGCCCTTTGCGGTGTCCCGATGTCATTGAGGGAACGGGGCGGACTTCTCGAACGTGTCCGTCCGGTCGGACGGAGGCCGAGGCAGAACGCTGGGTGTAAGAGCGGGCCGCTCTCTCATCGGTTCTTGATTTGCGCGGAACGGACAACTAGACTCCCGCCCAACCGGCTCCGCATGCCCGTCATGCCGAGCGCGCGGTGTTCTGAAGGGTTGGCGAAATCAGCATCCTGCGGATCCGGCCGGATTGGCGCACCCCGTTCCCATCCGCCTCGCCTTCCGGAGGGGAGGCGTGACGGCCCTGGCCAAAACGATCCCGGCCGCGAGCCCTCGATCGAGTGCCCGCATCGGAGGCCGGCGTAGCCCTGCCGCTCCTCCGTGATTGTCGCCAGGGTCCTGAGGCGGATGCACGCTTATGATCTTCTCAGCCTGTCGTCGTTTCTTCGGTCCTGCACCGCACATGCCCCGTCTCCCGGACCCCGACATCCGGCGGCAATACCCGCGCTACCGCCGGCGGATCATGGAAGCGACGTTCATCGGCTACGCGATGTTCTACCTGGTCCGCAACAACCTCTCGCCGGTCGCCAAGGAGATGCAGGCGGCCCTTGCATACGACAAGGACATGATCGGCACGATCCTGGCGGTCACCGCGCTAAGCTACGGACTGGGCAAGTTCGTGATGGGCGCCTTGTCCGACCGGAGCAATCCGCGCGTGTTCATGGCCTGCGGACTCCTGCTCACCGCCGTCTGCAATTTCCTCTTTGGCGGGGTCACGCAGTACTGGTTGCACCTGACACTCTGGACGCTCAACGGCTTCGTGCAGGGGATGGGCTGGCCGCCCTGCGGCCGGAGCATGGGGCACTGGTACAGCGAGAAGGAGCGGGGCCTGACCTTCAGCATCTGGAACACGTCCCACAACATCGGCGGGGGGATCGCCGGCTACCTGGCCGCGTGGGCGGCCCAACACAGCCAATCCGTGGCCACGGATGCCGCCGCCTGGGCGGCCGGGCACGGATGGGACCGGGTCGCGAGCGCGGGCACGTGGGTGGCGTCGCACTGGAGCGGGTGGCATTCCGCGTTCTTCTTTCCCGGGATTCTGGCGACGATCGGCGCCGCCTATCTGTTCTGGCGGCTGCGCGACACGCCTCAGTCCGTCGGCCTTCCGCCGATTGAAGAGTACAAGAATGACTTCACGGAAGCACAACGGCAACACGGCCTGCAGGAGCGTGAGCTGTCCTTTCGGGAGCTGCTGATCGACTACACGCTCAGCAACAAGTACGTCTGGCTGCTGGCCTTCGCGAATTTCTTCGCCTACATCGCGCGGTACTGCATGTTGGACTGGGGCCCGACGTACTTCCGGGAAGTCAAGGACGCCACGCTGGTCAAAGGCGGGATCGTCGTGCTCGTCACCGAGTTCGGGGGCATCCCGTCAACGATTCTGTTCGGGTGGTTCTCCGACCTGCTGGGCGGGCGCCGCGGGGTGGTCTCCGTGCTGTGCATGGCGCCGATTCTGGCGGCGTTCGTGGTCATCTGGCTGACACCGGCGGGATACTTCGGGCTGGACCTCGCGATGCTGGCGATCATCGGGTTCTGCATTTACCCGGTCATCAATCTCATTGTCATCCAGGCCCTGGACCTGACGTCCAAGAAGGCCATCGGAACGGCCGCCGGCTTCATCGGGCTTTTCGGCTACCTGGGCCGGGCGGCCCAGGGCAAAGGCTTCGGCTGGATCCTGCAACACCTGGAACCCGCCCTTGGCACGTCGCACGCATGGTCCGTCGTCATCGCGATCATCCTGGCATGCACCCTGGCGGGCATCATCCTGCTGGCCTTCACCTGGCGTTTGAAACCCAAGGCATAGGCCGGCCGGCCAGCGAGAGCATGGACCGAGCCAAACTGCGTAGTGGGGAAGTGGCTCCACAGCAGCATCGTTCCGTTCCGTGGGCCGGCCGATGCATCAACCGGTTCCGGCCGGCGGCGGGCCGGGTGAATCGCCGTCGTTCGCGAAGGCATCCGGATTGCCGAGATCGACGCTCCGGCGCGCGCGCCGCTTCGCCTGCAGAAGCCGACGGGTCGGCGTGGCGGGATCACCCGGTGCGCCGTCTGCGTCCACGCCGCCGGGCCCATGTTGTACGCAAAATCCACCACGTACGGCGTGGCCGTCCCGGCGAAGGTGTGCGTCTCCGAATCCAGCCGCCCCATGCCATCGTAGCCCAGGTCCACCTGCACCAGGCTGTTGCTCGTCTGCGTCAGCCGCCCGGACTTGTCGTACGCAAACATGCCCTCCTGCCCTTACGTTCTTCCTTCATCGCACACGGAAGCCTCAGAAGCAGGTCATGCCCCCCCCCCCCCCCCCGCGCCGGCCGGGGATCAGCCCGCCGTTTCAACGGCGGGTCCGCGCCGCCTCTCCCCAACCCCCCGGTCCTGTAGGGACCGGATGAATCTCTGCCCTCCCCCCAGGCCCGTTCACGGGCCTTCCATCTCCGCCTTCCCTCAGCCTCGAAGAGGCGCAAGGGTGTAGTCCCGGCGCGCCGGGACGTGAGCCACTGGAAACTCGCGCCCCAGACGAATGGAGCCCCAACGGGGCGACACTCTGTGGCATTCCCGATTTGTCGCGTCTCCATCAAACCCCGGCCGCGCGGGAAAACCACTGCCAACCCCCACCTTGCCTCGCCTCCATCACTGGTGTGCCGTCGTGCATGCGTGCCGCAGCCGGTCCCGGTTGTCGTACTCGTAGAACTCGCTGCGGGTGGAGTTGACCAGGTCCTCCTTGTACACCCGGTTGCCCACCGCGTCGTAGCCGTAGCCCAGCTCGCGGATCGGGTTCCCGGAGACGGCGTGCTTCAGGTGGGTCAGCCGCCCGTTGTCGTCATACTCGAACAGGCTCGCGATGCCGTTGCCCAGTGCCGCACCCGTCCGCCGGTCGGCCAGGTCGTACGACCAGTCCGCCCCGACGTTCGCACCGCCGTTCACGGCGCCGATCCGGAACCGCCCGTCGTAGCTCCGCGTCACCGACCGGCCACCCGGATACGTCGTCGTCTGCGTCCAGGCCGCCGGGCCCATGTTGTACGCAAAATCCACCACGTACGGCGTAGCCGTCCCGGCGAAGGTGTGCGTCATGTGGACCCCGCCCGCCCGTTTCTACTTCTCTTCTTCTGCCTCGTTCCTGCCTCCGAACAGCTCGCGCGACTTCTTCTCGCGGATGTGCTCCGGATACAAATCCAGCGCTCGTTTCAACCAGCGCCCACCGTCCTCCATTGCGCCCCCGGTGCGCATCAAGAAGTATCCCAGGTCCCAACACGCGGTCGGGTCATCCGGGTCAAGCTCAACGGCCTTGCGGTATTGCTGCTCGGCCTCATCCAGCCTGCCTTGCTCCCAAAGCAAATCACCGTACCAGTATCGTGCCCATGCGGCACCAGGGGCCAACTCGCAGGCATGACGATACTCGGCTTCCGCCTTGGCATGCTCGCCCTGCTGACAGTAAAGGGATCCAAGGTAGATCGCCGTCCATGGGTTTGAGCGGTCCAGTTCAGCGGATCGAAGGAGAAGTCTCTCTGCCGTGTCCCGCTCCGCCTTCATAAGATACTGGTACCCCAACTCACGATGGGCAGCAGCGTTCTCCGGGTAATCGCGAACGGCCCGTTCCAGAAGCCGCGACGCCGCCAGGTCATCTCCGCGAAGGTGCATCGCGATGGCCAGATTCACGATGACTTCATCGTTATTCGGATCAAGCTCCAGGGATCGTCGGTAGGCCTCTATCGCATCATCATCACGGCCCAGATTACGCAGGATCACACCCAGAAGTGAGTATCTCGGCCCACTGGGCTTGAGGGCGATGCTCTTCAACGCCGCCTGCTCGGCTTCAGTGAGTCGCCGCAGGTCAACCAGGCAGAAAGCCAACTGCGAGAATGCGACCGCGCACTCCGGATCCAACTCGGCAGCCTTCGCGAACGCCTCAACTGCCAATTCCTGTTGTCCGAGATCGTCGTACGCTTCGCCCGCGAGCAGCCACAGAATCGGCATTGCCGGGTGCCCCGCCATCGCGGGCTGCAGCAGTTCAAGCGCCGAACAGGGAGCACCCTGATCAAGGGCTGCTCGTGCCTTCGCTACGATCTCCTCAGGAATCACGGACATGTTGTTGGCTTGTCTCCCTGTGGCGCTTCACCTTGACCTCCCGGCGGTGTTGAGCCTTTGGTTCCCGCAAGATGATCCTTTGCATCATCCAGCAATTCTCTCGTGTCCCTCTGCTTTGATTTCTCCTTGCTTTCTATGAAAGGTCCCTTGCCTTGCTCACCTGCTCGTTTTGCCGCGTCTACCTCCTCATAGTTCTGCCCCGGCGCCTTTTGATCATAATCCTTCGCGCTCTTTCCGTCCTTTGGCTTCTTCGGCTTCTTTGGCTTCGGTGTCGGTATATTCTTGCTCAGATCGCTCGCATCGTCTATGGCGCCCATCGCCTTGTTGCCGGCTTTGCCGCCATCGCCACCTGGAATCGCTCCGAGGGCGTTCGTGATCGCTCCTGCAACGTCGCCTTGCACCGCATCCAAGGCCGCGTTCGTGGCGTCGGCAAGCGCGCCGGCCCCTGGCACATATCCCACTACATCGAGCAGTTTCTGACGATCATCTGTTGTTTCGTTGACGAGCTGCGCAACCTCATCCTGCGCATCCATAACCGCTTCGTCATCGGTCGGCCACTGCATCCAGATAACGAGGAATACTCCCCATCCAGATCCGTAATCCCCGTCTCCGTACTCCAGACCAAACGCATCGATCCAGAGAACAGCATTGCCTCCGACCAGCAGGTAGAGACTAACCCCATCCACGTACCCGATCGGATCGCGCTGCAGCCACCGTCCCAGCCGCGGGCTGTAGCTGCGGAACAGGAAGTGGTACAGGCCCGTCGTCGCGTCGAACCGCTGGCCTGTCCAGCTCCACGGGTTGCCGAACCGAGACCAGCCGTGGAACGTCTGGGTGGCCGGGTCCTCGATGTACGTCTGGCCGTACGGGTCGTACGTGTACCGCTCCACCAGGGCGCCGGCCGCGTTCGTCAGGCCGACCACGCTGCCCAGCGCGTCGTGGAGGTAGTGCAGCACCTCCGCCGTGCCCGACTCAACGTCCCCCGCCGCCGTCCAGTCGATCAGCGCCACCGGCTCCGGGAACCGATCCCCCCAGACAAACTCCCGCAGCCGCGTGTTCAGGTGCCCGCCCACGCCGTCCGACGACACGTTGTAGTCCACCACCGGCGTCAGACCCGCGTGGATGTGCCGCGTCACCTGCGCCACCGAGTACGCCTGCCCGTCCGACGGGTCGAAAGGCTCCGGCCGCCAGCCGCCACAAAGCGTCCGGAGTGAACCGGCCCTACGCCACGCCCGTGGTGCCGAAAGCGTTCGCATCGCCCGGAATGGGTGGAACTCTTTATAAAACATGGTTTTACAATAGCTTGTCGACCATCGGGATCGCTTGCAGGCTACCGCCACCTGGATGCGGACGGGAGATTTCAGTAGAAAACAAGCCTTCAGCGGTCGCTGAAACTTGACTTCCTAGTGGAAACCGGCTATTCTTATCAGGTGGGTTTCACTATTTTGGCATACTTCAACGGATGCTGAAAATGCTCCGCAGACTGAACCTGGAGCAGATCGAACGTGAGGCGGCGGATGCCTTGCGGGCCTGCCTGGAGGAGGTCCCCTTCGCTCGCCTCGCAGACGTTCAGGAGCAACCCGGCTCGGGAGGGTCAGTTCTCGTGGCGCGCGTCGGCCTGCCCGACACGGAGCAGATCCTGGTGGTCGCGGCCAAACGCAACGGGCAACCCCGGATCGTCCGTGACGCGGTCAACGCGCTGCGGCGCTACGTGCCGCAGTACCCAAACGCCTACGGCGTATTCGTGGCGCCATACGTGTCCGAGCGCAGCGCCGCGATCTGCGAAGCGGAAGGGGTCGGCTACCTGGATCTGGCGGGTAACTGTCGCCTCTGCTTTGGGCGGGTCTACATTCGCAAGGCCGGGCACGAGAATCCCTTCGGCGTGAAACGAGAGCTGCGAACGCTCTTTTCTCCCAAAGCCGGCCGGGTCCTGCGCGTTCTGCTGACAGCGCCCCGACGCGCCTGGAAAGTGCAGGAGCTGGCGCAGGTCGCCGGTGTCAGCGTGGGACAGGTTTCAAACGTCAAGAAGCTGCTCGAAAACCGGGAGTGGATTCGACCCGGAGCCGGCGGATTGCGTCTCACCGAACCCGAATCGCTCCTCGCCGAGTGGGCGGCGAACCAACGCTATCGTCAAGACAAATCCCATTCGTGCTACTCCATCCGCTCCGGCATCGAGTTTGAGCAACAGCTCGCGGAATCCTGCAATCGTCGTGGAATGCAGTATGCGTTGACGGGATTCTCGGCGGCAGCCCGATGGGCGCCGATGGTTCGCACGCCGCGTATGGCCGCCTACGTGGATGGCGACGTGCGGGAGATCATGACGGAACTCCAGCTTAAGGAGGTCGGCAGCGGCCCGAACCTGCGCCTGATCGAACCGGGTGACAACGGCGTCTTCCACGCGGCGCAGGCTGTGGACGGCATTGTGCTGGCGTCGCCGGTGCAGGTATACCTGGATCTGAAGCAGGCGGGTGGTCGTGGTGATGAGGCCGCGGAGGCCGTTCTGAACGAGGTGATCCGGCCGCTATGGTGACGCGAACCGATTACACGGGAGACGCCGTTCAGGCGGCGCGATCGGTGCTCCTCGAAGTGACGCGGCTGTTGGGCGCGTACCGCGATCGCCTCGTCCTGGTCGGCGGTTGGGTCCCCGGCTTGCTGTTGCCGGACGCGGAACCCAGGCACGTCGGCAGCCTGGACATCGATCTGGCGCTCGACCATCGAAGGCTTGGCGAGCCGGAATACCGCACGATCCGTGAACTCCTGGCCGGGCGAGGCTACGAACAAGACGACCGCCAGCCGTTCATCTTCCGGCGTTGCGTCACCATCCACGGCCGCGAAATCAGGGTTGAGGTGGACCTGCTGGCAGGCGAGTACGAAGGCACGGGCAAATCCCGAAGGACCCAGAAGGTCCACGACGTGCGTCCGCGCAAAGCCCGCGGCTGTGACCTGGCGTTTGACATGGCCGCCGAAGTGGAATTGCACGGGACACTGCCGAACGGAGCCAGCGATTCCGCGAAGATTCGGATCGCCACCATCGTGCCGTTCCTCGTGATGAAGGGGATGGCGTTGGCCGACCGACTGAAAGAGAAGGACGCCTACGACATCCACTTCTGCATCAAGCGCTATCCGGGCGGGATGGATGCTCTCGTCACCGCGTTTGAGCCGCATGTTACGCACGGCCTGGTCGCGGAAGGGCTGGCAAAAATCGCCGGCAAGTTCACAGAGCCCGGCGGGTTCGGCCCCACGGCGGTGGCCGGTTTTGAAGAAGCACAGGACCCGGACGACCGGGCGCTGATCCAGCGCGACGCATACGAGCAGGCTTCGACGTTACTCCGCCGCCTGGGCGTTACGCCCGCCAAAACCTGATCGATGAATCGCCGTTCCGGAACGCATCAGGACGGCTTGCCAATGGGTATCGGGGCCACCCCGGCCTCTCGCACGAGCACAGCACCACCGCTCCACCAGCGCACCGGCCGCGTTCGTCAGGCCGGCGGCGGGTTCTCGTAGTCGAAGCCGCAAAAGGGGCAACGCGGTTCCGAAAGCGCCTTGAGCATCCGCTCACAGTTGATGCACTCAAACCCGTCCTTCAGGGCTTCGATGCAATCCAGGAGACGGTTGTATTCCTCCTGATAGTAGCTGTGAAGAACATCGTCGCTGAAGAGCGCCAGTTCACCAGTCGCCGCCTCCACTTGTTCGGCCGCGCCGTCCGGATCGAACCGCCATTCCAACAGTTCGTCCGCCAACTCCAGGCGCATCTCGTACGTCGGTATTCGTCGATCGAGGGCCACCTCGATGGCTCGGTTCAGGTCGCGTAGCGTGTCCGCGTGCCATTTCTGATGCAACGCGCGAAGCTCCAGAAGCCACGGATGCTCTGGATGCTTCTGCATCGCGACCTCGATCTGGTCCCGCACAATGCGTCCGCGAAGCTCGTCGACGGCGAAATCGTCGGAGTGGACATCGATGGACGGAGCCTCGGCGTTGATGCAATCCCACATCTGGCGCCAATCACGGGCGAAGGCGTCGTCATCTCCCAGAGGGTCGTGATACTCGTCAAGCGGAGTCTGCATGCTGCGTCATCCTGGCCCCGGTCGTCCACACGGGTCAATCGCCCGCGAACAGCATCGCCGAAAGGCCGCACGGGTTCCACCCTCTCAATTGCGTGACTCTTCGCGCCCGGGGGTGCCGTATCCATCCCCGATTTCAATCGGGGCGGGCATGTTCGAAACGCGACAGGTCGCATTCGCATCGCCGTGCCCGATCCGCCTTCGGCGGAAACAGGCATGCCAACCGGCCACAAAAACGGGAGAACCAGAGGCTCGATACTCGATACCAGAACGATGGAAGACCGGCTGGAAAGCCGGTCCCACACCGAAAGCTGGTCCCACAGGCGAAACGAGCCTCGCTCGCCCTTCATGCCGCCGTTTTTGCGTTTCTGCGTTTCCCCGTTTTTGCGTTTTCTCCCGTCCACCCGCCATGCTCCTGCGTCGGGGCACTGCTCAAGAAGGCTGTGGCCCGGGTCGGGGCCGAGATCCTGGACACCGATGCGCGGCATCACGGGCTGGTAGGAATCAGCGTCCGGCAGACTCGGTTGGCGATCAGGTTCACCGGGCGGCCACGGGCCACGATGACGCGGCGGCGACCGGCCTGGCAGATGGTGACGTACGCGACAGCCTGGCCGCAGATGATCCGACGCTGGTATGCGGGTAGCTCTCGACGGGGCCTGGCTCTGAAGCGCCGAGCGCGCTCGGCGCCTTGGGTCGCTGATGTCGGCGGCATTCGAGGTGATCGGATCGGTTATAACCCAATGCAAGCATTGGTCTTACGCTGATTGGAGCCGATCGGACTCGAACCGACGACCTACTGGTTGCAAATCGCCCAGTCCGCGTTCCCGATAGCGGTAATGGCGTAGCAGCGTCGCTAACTCTAGCATTTTTCGCGGCGTTTGCAAGCATTTTGCGGAGCGCTTGGCGTGTTTTTTTTCGGAGGCGATTCCATGCCCCTGGATCATCGTTCAACGATGTCCCGCAAGGCCCGCGTCACGGTCGTCTTGGACCGCAAATGGCGGAGCGCGGATTTGAGAAGGCGCCCCGCTCGGTCGGGGCGGATGCCCAGCGAGTCGGCCGTTTCCGTCAGGGTCTCTCCACAGACGAAGACCCGGAACACCACCTGTCCCTGCGGATCAGGCAGGCTGTGTCGGATGAGATCCCAGATGTCGTCGACCGCGGCCAGCGAGTCAGGCGGTGGCGTGACGGCCACGCACTGTTCGACCGGCGGCGGAGCGTGAAGTGGTTCCATCGCGATCGACACGGCCCGCCCCCCGACCTGGAGCTGTATGGCGGCCTTGCGGCACTCCTCGGACCGGGACCGGAGGCCACGATTGGTCGCACGTAACCCGTCGACGATCGCTCCATGCACCCGGCGGTACGCAAACGCTCGAAACGTGTCCGGGTGCCGGCAGCGTTCTACGGCCATGAGCAGCCCGTCGTTGGCCAGGCTGGCGAGTTCGCTCAGACTGCTCTGCGACCCGAGCCGTTGCTGCCAGGCCCAAACCGCCCGATGGACCAGGGGCTGATAGGCCATGATCAGCGCGTTGCGATCCTGGACACTTCGCGTTCGCAGGTACTGGGACCAGAGGGCGTGAACGGATTCACGTTGCGTGCGAATCATCCGCGGGGCTCTCCGTGATCGCCAAAGCACCCTTCCGGGCAATCGCCGCTCCGGATCACAGCCTCCCAGACGCGGCGGGTAATCCACGCACCGTTTGCACAGGTGTAGCGCCGCCGGATGACCTGGCAGACGCCGTCTCGGAACTGCCCGCGGGGGCACGCCCGACAGATCGTCAGTCGTTCATCGATCACAGCAGATGCACGCCGCATGGGTAGTAGGTGTCCTCGTCGTGATTGATGTCGTAGTGGTCTCGATCCAGGTACAGCAGGCCTCGTGCCGCGAACGAGCACGGCCCGGCGTACGGAATTACCATGTTCGCCTTGTCGTGATTCTCGTCGTTCCCGTCGTACTCCTCGTAACCCGCTGGCGTCAGATGCGGCATTTGCACCGTCTGTATGTCCACAAACCCACTCGCTCCCCATTCCATGCCCGTCATGCCGATCAGCGGCACCGGATGCCCACTGTACTCGTCCGCGTATTTGCCGAAGATGCGGCGCTTGCCCTGGTGTGTCGTGTGGATGCACACGAACACGAGCCGCAGGAACCACGTCTCGCCGGGCCAGACACCAGTCCACCGGGGCTGGCCCGTCCCGGGATCGGGGTCTGTCTCGTCCCGGTAGTAGAACGGCCACCAGAAGTAGAGGTGGACGAATGCCAGATACCAATTCATGTTCCCGCTCGTGATCGGGTCCGGCACGCTGCCGACGAGCACGCCATTGCTCGTGATCTCGTCCGTTTCCTCGTCACGTCCGAGCGGGTGATCGTACCCTTTCCCGTAAAGGTGGCACCCATACCGTGCCTCGTACCAGATGCCGGGTAGATGGTCCGACGGGCCTCCTGCCGCGAGGTCGGCCGCCCAAAACGTCTGTCGGTACAGCGGCGCGAAGTAGTCGTCCGGGATGATCCACTGGTGATCCTGGCTGCTGTACGGGTACGCCGCCAGATCGGCGCATTTCCGGGGCGTCCAGTGGCTGCCCACGTTTGGCGGTGCCGGGACGGAAGACCCGGTTACCATTTCGACCGGGTGATCCTTCGACCAGCGAACGCCGTAGTACAGGGAGGAGTAGAGCTTCCCTCCGTAGATCGGCGTCGCTTGATGCGCCATCTCGTGCATTTCGACGGCGGCCCGATAGCCCGCCCGCCATTTCACGCTGCGGCGGTCGTCCCGCATCAGAACGAACCGATCTCCTGCGGATGGAGCATGGGGCAGCGCGTCGTGCATGACCAGGATCGGCGTGTCCTCTTGCGTCGGTCGGTCATGATCCTCGACGTAGGTCTCGAAGTTCTTGTTCGCGCCGGACACGAACCGGATGCGGTGATTCTCCCAGCACGGGGAGATTTGCGGCAGATCGCATGAGAACGTCGTCGTTGTTGGGGTCTCTTCGTTCGTGACCGTGCCGACGGCACGCACGCCTTCTTTGAACAGCGTCCCCCGGACCCAGCTGGTGTTCTGATTGTTCCCGGCTTCCGGATCACTCTGGGGTCCGTGTCGCTGGTCTGTTCGCCCGCGGAGCCGGACGCGGGCCGAGTCGCACATCAGCAGTGGCACGCGCTTGTATGGGAGGAAGGCGTCTTGCCGACGCGCCCCGCGCGTGTCGTGGTGCAGCGGGGGGTCCTCGGGATCGAGCGGGTTCTCGTAGTCGGTGTTGGCTTTCGGCCCGAACATCCGGCCGACCACCTGACGCCGCACGGCGAGGGGGTGTTCCGCAAGTTCGTACTTTCGCTTCCACAGGCACCCGATGACGACATCGTCGCTTTCGACGTAGAGCCCGGCCTTGTGGTGGTAGTAGTTCTCGTGGTCCCACCACGTCTCCGGGGTGAGCAGCCTCAAGCGTTCCCAGCGATGTTCGGGCAACCGCTTGCGGGCGGGGTTGCCCCGGCCGGGTCGGGTGTACGCCATGACGATCACTCTTCCAGGGCGAAGGTCGCGGTGATGTCCTTGTCGTCATCCATGACGATCTCCTCGTCCGGGTCGGAACTCACCAGGTCGCCAGTCCACTCGACAAACACGTAGCCGGGGTTCGGCACCGCGTGCAGCTGCACGGAGGTCTGCGGGACGTAACACGGCAGATCGGGCACGCGGGTCACCGTCCCGCCGCCCGACGGCTCGATGGTGATCGACAGGGCTTTCTTCTCGGTGATGAGCCCCTCGTCGGCCTGGTGCGTGGTGCCCAGCTCATCATCGTTCGGTGGGTCCTGGCCCAGGTCCGGGTCGGGCACTTGGCAGATGTCCGTGTCCGGCGGCTCGTACGCCCCGTAGTCGGACGCCCCGATCGGGCCGGTGATGTCGAGCATGTTCCAGGCGATCCAGTGCCGGCCGGGCAGGCCGACGTACTGGCACCAGACCAGTTCGCCGTACTCGAGCATGGAGCCGGGGAAGGTGGCCACCTGCTGGACCACACCGTTGGGTCGATCGTCGATGCCGTCGAACAGCAGGCGGCCATTCGTGCCGGTCAGGTAATCGTTGTACGTTGCGGGCCATCCTGCCGGGTCGCCGTCGACGGGCGTGACCTCGACGCACCCGGGCCCGACGTCGCCGCCACCCACGCGGGCCACGCCGGTGACCACGCCGAGGAACCCGGTGCAGACGGCCCGGTACTGGCCGGCGACGCTGAAGACCGGCACGACCTGGCCGACATGGAACCAGCCGCGGCCTTGTGCGGCGGCAAACTCGATCTCGGCGGAGGGCAGCCCCGGGCAGTAACGCACGTGGTCCAGCGGGTAGATCGGCCGGCCCCAATGCGTGTTGATGCGGTCGCTGTCCGTCTCGTCGGGATCGCCGTGTCGGCTGACCACGACGAGGGTCAGCTCCGCGGTGCCGCCGCCACCGCCGCCCCCGCCGCCGATCCGAATCAGCGTCCAGGCGATGGCCGGGTTGTCCCGCTCCTCGACGGGCTGCACCCACAGCAGCCGGGCGGCGCCGGTTTCGGCCGAGCGAAGCCGGGCAACCACGCCGGGAGTGACGTCGGCGTAGCCGTCGGTCTCCGCGGCCATCTCGACCTCGACCGGGCAGACGCCGTCGATGCAGGCTCGCCCGATCGAACCGGCGCCCAGCGGCTCGAGCAGGATGACGAACCGGCCGACGTGCTCCGACGCCGGCGTCACGCCCCGCACGCCGAGGATCCGCTGGAACTCCGGCAGGTTGTCGGACGGGTCGATCAGCGGGCCCGCGATGCCGAGCACGCTGTACCGGTCACGCGGCTCCCCCGTGTCGTTGCGGACGAGCACCTGGGCCTGCAACGGGCTCTCCGAGCGGCGAGGGGAACCGAACACCTGCTGTTGCTGCTGCGCGTGGGTCCGGGCCGCGTCGACGAAGGCATTGTACGCGGCGGCCGACATGCCGAACGGCTCGCCGGAGTAGACCTTGCGGAATGGATCGGTGCCGACCATTCAGATCCCCAGCAGGTTCAGGTTCGCGTACACGTAGACCTGCTCGACGTAGACGGCCCTCGGCTTGGGAACCAGGTTGCTGGAGCCCTCGTCCTTGGCGTCCTCGTACCGCACCCACAGATAATCCCAGCCTCGCTTGGCGATGCCGGTGATGTCTCCGATTTCCAGACCCTCCACGTTGGGTGTCGCGGCGAAGGTGTACGTCAACGCCCAATCGCCCTGGGCCCGCTTGCGGCCGGAGACGCCGAGGAACAGGCACTCGCCCGGGGCAAACCCCTTGAACAACTCACTGTTCACCTTGCCGGTCAGGCTGAATACCAGGAGCTTGTAGGCCGGGGTGACGAAGGCATCGTCCTTGAAATACGTCTCCGTGAACCGGTAGACCGGCGTGGTAATGTCGCAGCCTTCCACGTTGCCGTTGGCAAACCCGATGGCGCCCTTGTGATCCGGCGGCGGATAGTCGGGGTGCGGCGGTTCAGACTGCTTGGGATACGCATCGGTATCCAGCGATTGCGTGATGTGCTGGCTGCCGCCCGCGGTATCGAAGGCGAACTCGGGATCGCCTGACTCGCCGGCGACGGCAGTATGTCCGTACGTGACCACGCCTTCGTACAGCGTGTCGCCAATCCGTCTGCACCGAATGCCCTGTCGGGGCAAGAAAAGAACCCCACTTCCGTACAGGTTCCAACGGTCGGGGGCTGTTGCCGCCAATGATGCATGAGCTTCGTGAAAATCATCCGTGCCGTCGATGACGTAGCAGATCTCGGCATACGGGCTGTTCCCGTACTCCGCTTCGGGTGATTCAAAAACCTCTTCGACCGTGATGGACATCAGCCAAATACCGCCCTTGCAACGCGCATGTAATGTCGCATCTGTACCAGTTCTTCCGCCGTCTTCCGTGTGTTCTTGGCCGTCTCTTCTGCCGGCCTGTCCGCGCCGAGCCCCCGCAGCGCGAACGGGCTGAACGTGCCCATGACGGTAGTGCGGGCGATCATCTCGGCGACCTTGTCCGGATCAGGCCTGTCATGCCGCTTCGCTCCGGCGGGTTCGGCGTCCAGCTTGAGCTTCAACGCGTCGCGGGCGGCCTTCATGGCCTCGTCCAGCTCTTTCTTGGCATTCTCCAGCTCCGTCTCCGCGTTGCTCTTTCGCGTCTTGGCCTCGGCATCGATTGCCTCGGTTGTCGCATTCCACTTCAGGGCAATCTCTTCCAGTGCCTTCTGCTGAAAACCCGAGATGTCTTCGGCCGTGCTCTCCGCGGCGGATGTAATCGCATCCTTGGCATTCTGGTTTTCAGCTACCGCGTGTTGCATGTCTTCGATGTAATCGCCCCACAGCGATTGCCGCACCGCTTCCGCGTCTCCGCCGGTCGCCTTTGTTGCCGCGACGACCAGCTCCATTTCCAATTTGCTCAGGATGGCCTTGCCGCCGAGCTTCATATCCTCCCACGCCTTGCGGACCTTGGCCTGGGTTTCATTCCAGATGTTCTCGATCTTTGCGCAGACGTTGACCCACAGCATGGCGAGACCCATCGTCAGATCGGCCCAGCCCTTGCGCAGGTTGTCCAGGCCCCAGTGCCAGGCGTCCGTGATCCACGACAGGCCCTCGTACCAGACGACCCGCAGGGCCGCAAAAGCGACCTTCCAGGCCGCCGCGAAGTCGCCGGCCTGGAGGGCGTCCGTAACGGCGCCGAACACCCTGCCGGCAGCGTCCTTGAACCACTTGAGCTGATCGACGATCGCCCGAAGTGCGCCTTTGGCCTCGTCGGAGTACCAGACGAACGCGGCGCCCAACGTGCCCAGGGCGGCCACGGCCAGGCCGACCGGCGAAGCCAGACCGCCCAAAACAATGGCAATCCCCTTCAGCGGCAGGAATGCAAGGGTGATGACCTTGGCCAGCCCGCCGAACGCGAATGCGAGCATCTGCACGCCGACGCCGACGCCGACGAGGGCACCGCCAATCAGCAGCGTGGCGACACCGAGACCGGCTGCGGCGACGATCAGACGCTTGTGCTCGCTGATCCACTTATTGACCGCCTGGGTGGCGGCCGTGATCTGGTTGGCAACATTGATCACGGCATCCGCCAGGACGGCCCCCACGTCGAACGCCAGATCCTTGACGACCCGGCGCAGGATGTTGAGCGTGTCAGTCAGCAGCGCGGCCTTCGCGGCGGTTTCGGTGCTGACCGTCAGGCCGAGCGACCGGGCCTGTCGGCGCAACGCATCCATGCCCGCGGCCCCGCCCTGGAGCAGGGGCAGCAGTTGCGTGCCCGCCCGGCCGAAGATCTCCATCGCCAGCGCCGCCTTGGTCGTGGGATCCGCAATGCGGTCCAGCCGGTCCCCGATCAAGGTGAACTGCTCCTCGGGAGTCAGGCCGTCCAGTTCCTCGAAGGTCAGGCCGAGCGCCTGGAAGGCATCCTGAGCCGTCTTGGTGCCCTGGGCCGCGTCCAGGATCGTCTGCTGCATCTTCCGAACGCCTTTTTCCAGTGCCTCCAGATTGGCGCCGGACTGTTCGGCCGCGAAGCCGAGCTCGCTCAGGGCTTCCGCGGACAGGCCCGTCCGCTTGGACATCTTGTCCAGCGTGTCGCCGGCAGAAGCGAAACGCTTCACGGCGAGGGTCAATGGGGCCAGGCCCGCGGCGCCGAAGGCCATCATCCGCAGGCCGACGCCCTGCACGGCCGCCCCGAACGCCCGGAGCTTGGCCTGGGCAGCCTTCAGGCCGCGCACGAGTCGGGTATCGTTTGCGCCGAGTTCGATGAACGCCTTGCCCGCCCGGATGCCGCCTGGAGCCGCCGCCATCATGCACCGCCTTTCACGCTATCTCGCCACATGGCCGGGAGGGCCGCCCGTTCAAGCGCATATGCCTTGGACATGAACGGCCGCGGTTTGATAGGGATGCGGCGTTTGCGCAGGGGCAACTTGGCCGCACGACAGCGTGCTGGACGTCGTGCCCGTTGCCACGTGCCGTAGACCTGCACCTCCTGCACTTCAGACGCGCCGCTATATTCGAGGGTTTCTGGTATCGTCCCAGAGCTTTTGCCCTTCGCGTTGAGCTTGACCGGCCCGACGACCACGCTCTTTGTCACAGGGTCGTAGGAGTAATAGATCATCTTCAGAAGACCGGTGTGTGATCGCGGAGGCTCGCCCGGCTTGCTGTTCGCCCGCGGCCGGCGTGGTTTCTTCAGCCCGCGTGCCTTCGCACGCGCCGCCTCCGCGGTATAGGCACGAAGTTCGTCATCCGTCATTTCCGTCGGGCTTTTCTGTCGTGCCGGTCGGATGATCGATCGCGCTCGTGTACGCAAGAACTTTCCCTGCTCTTGGAGCACTTTGCGGCGGGCCCGGTCCACCGCCCGCAGCACCGCCGGTGCGTCGAAGAAGAGCTTGGTCACCTTGATGGTGGGGGTCAGCATCTCAAATCACCAGCGTGTTGCGGCCGTACGCGTTCGGCACCGCACCGAACGAGCTCCAATCCTCGGCCTTCTGCCCAACGCGAATCTCGGTCTCGTACAACGTGCGTGGCATGTGATGCACGCGGATCTTCGTGCCGTCAGCGTACACGCCGGACACATCCAGCACGGGTGATCCGATCGGCTCCGGAGCGTGGGACACCAGCGGCATCCCGTCGCCTGCGGTCGCGCCATGGACGTAGCCGTTCGCTGTGGCATACGTGTCATAGGTAATGATTGCCGGATCGTCCCCACCCGCCACAAAGGTCCCGTCCGCCGAATCACACATGCAGAGAATGTCAGTGGGCCTCTCCCCCAGGTTTACGATCCCCCCCGCCACGGTCAGTTCTTCTCCCAGAAATCGCATCTTCCAGGTATTCCGGAACTGATCTGGGAACTGAGAAGAACCCGGGGCGGCTACGCTTTGATCCGAGAACATTTGCGTGTCGCACGCAGTCTGTCTCAGCGTGAGTCCGATCCGTGTCCCGGTTAGCGGTTCGATCAGGACATAGCCCCAACATCCACGCTTGTAAATCAGCCCTGCAATGTCGCCGCCCCAGGCGTCCGGATGGCCGTATTGCCCGTTCGATTGAACTCCGCCATTCATCCCAAACTGGAGGCCTGAACCCGCTGGCGGCAACTTAACGGAGTACAGCTTCCCGTGTCGGGCAACCGCGTGCGCGTGGTCGTGCGCAGAAATGAGCACAGCTCTCCGCGATCCCAGCAGGACTTGTAATCGCAGGCTCTCCGTGCCGGTGATGGTCACGCCAGAGCCACGCCAGTAGTACCCCGACCCGCCCCAGACCGTCCCGGTTTCCAGTCCAGCATCTGGGAAGGAGTGCATGAACACATGCTTGTGGGGTACGTTAGACCCGAGCACGTTCTCCAACCAGTCCCAGGTCTCCTCCGACAGACTACACTCGTTCGCGTTCGTGCGTAGGTCGGTGTGCGCCAGATCGCCCGGCACGCTGCACGAGTAGATGTCCACGCCCACAATCAGCGTCTTGTACGGGCCGCCGCCCCACTCGAAAGCGAAGTTCGTGTGAGGATCCTCCTGCCCGCCAATGCGAGCACTGTGGGACCCCGACGGCAAGAGATAAACAAACGCCTCAAAATACGCCGCGGGAGAATCAATACCTTCAGCCGCCCACTTGCCGCCGTCGGCCGGGATGTCTGGCATCCACGGCACGTTGCTGGCATAGGGCATCCCAATCTCCGGTATGTTCGGCACCGCACTCCAGGGAACGCCTTGAGCGTACGTGTTCTTGTGGGGGTTCGGAGCGTTCCGCCGCCAGCGCTGCCAGGCTTGTGACCGCCTCGGCTTCGTGGCGAGTTCCGCGTCTGTCACCGCCTGGTACCAGCCGGCCAGGTTCTCGTGGTTACCCGGTACCGCGAAGTTACACCCGCTGATCTTCAGGAGATTCTGCGTGCAGAAGCACGCATCGCTCTCGTGATCGTACCAGTTGTCCCCCACATCAAGTACGAAGTCGTACTCTTCGCAATGTTGCCGGACATCCTCGGCAAAAGCCCACGCACGATGCTGAAGGTAGCTTCCAGACTCCCTGACAATATCGAACCCGAAGTGCTCTGTTTTCGTGTGCAGATCGCCGAACGTCGCATATCGCCACGGTTGCTCGTCGGTTCGTTGCGGAAAGAACGTCCCGCGGCCGCCTGGGAACGGGTACCACGTCGTGCCGTCTGCGCTCCACTCGGCAATCCAGTAGTGCCGCGCGTTCGTGGTCAGCCCCGTCACCGAGATCGAGAACACGCCATTCTCATCGTCTGCGCTGATCTGTCGGGCAGCGGTGTACGTCGGGCTCGCCAGGATTGGATCGGTCCCGTAAGCCACACGCACGTAGAAGTCCGTGTCGGGGATGGTCGCTCCCCCACTGAACTCGAAATCCACTGCCGTCGGCCTCGGGCGGCACGCCCAGGGATTCTGCGGCTGAAACAGGTAATCCGCTGTCGGGTACGGTCGCCGGAGCAGATGCGGATCAGCGGTGAGCATCGCGACATCGAGATCGGTCAGTTGCCAATCCAACCTGTCATAGCTATACAAACGCAGATTGCCGAGTTGTGTCAGGTGCTTGCCAATCTGCTCCGCGTACCCGTTCTCCAGCAGAGCGGGATAAACGATTGGTGTGGAAGAGTTGCCCGCGGAGGCTACGCCATCGACCCACAGGCCAACCCCCCTCTCCCCCCACGTACAGATGATCGTGACAGTCTGTCCCGCAGACAATGCCATCGGCACTGAGAGCGGGGTGGCAACTGGGAAACCGCCCGCTTGATCAAATGTGTGAGTCACGTCGAATGCGTTGGTGGTTCCGGTCTGGTATCGCAACCGCATCCGCCCAGGGTACGAGGCGATGGGGTTTCGCCCGAGCGAAAAGATCGGTGAAGCAGCCGCGGTTGGATCGTTAACCTGCACCCGGAGTACGATGGTGCCACGCGGATACGTCTTATCGGTACCGCTGCTATTCGCCCAGCCTGCTGCTCCATCCGGCAGGTCCACGTACGGACCCTCGTTAGCGTCCACACCCCACGAGGCACCGGCCGCATTGACCGTAAAGTCGAAGTGGCTCGCCGTGCCGGTGCGGATCGTGCTGACGTTCGCGAGAGTCGTGCCACTGCCCTCATCGACATTCAGGCCGATGGCGTGCGCCCAGCCCAGGGGGGCCAGCTTGTTGCGGACGGGGCTGGTGGGCTTGCGCGTGAGCATCACGTCCACCCCAGCAGCGTGGCATTCTTGCCGGCGCCGGCCAGCACCAGCTCTACCGAGCTCTTGATTGCGATCTTCGTCAGGATGTGCGGCCGCTCGGCCCCGACCACGAGTCGCGTGCGGTCCGTATCGAGTTTGATCGCCTGGACCGCCTCGGCACTGACCGTCTCGGCCTCCAGGGCAACCCAGCACTCGCCTCCGTATCCGGGCAGATCCAGCAGGAGTTTCTGGATTGCGGCGCCCCACCGGGCCACGACCACCGTGTCGGCCGGGATGGTGTTGTTCTGGGCGCCTTCCAGTGTGGTCGGTGTGAATCCCGAACCGGACGCGACGGGTATCTCATGTTCCCGCATGTCAACTCTCCTGCTCCGGCGACCGGGGTCGTTTCGGATCAAAATGGTTTCGGATGGGCCGCCACACGAACGGATAGACCAGCCAGGACAGCGCCAGAATACGGTTCACCCACTTATCGCCGTGGTTTTCGGTCACGATGTCGCGCCCGGCCTGCTGGTTCTTCTGCACGAGAGCGGTGTAGGCATCGAGGGCGGCCCGCAGATCGGAAACGAGATTCAGCAAGCCGCTCTGGGCGATGGCGTCGGAATCGCCGGCGGGCTGGGACATGCCGGCCTCGCCGCCGGCGGTCTGACGGGCAGTGGCGACGCTCGCCCGTTGCGAAGCGCAACCGGCGAGCATCGCCAAGGCCATGACCAGGATGATTCGGCACGTCATGACTGTACTGCGACCTCACTCCCAATTTCCCACCGCCCGACTCAAGCGTGCGGCGTGCAGCCCGAACCCACGATAGCCCGCCAGTCCGCGTTTCATGACCCGGGCGCACGCCGCGTCGCAGTGGCATTTCAGCCGCCCGGCCCCGGCAATTCGGTCGACTCTTCGCGGGTCGCCGGCGGCGGCACCGTCGCTGGCTGGCCCTGGTCCGCCTGGGCGTGACCGGTCAACTGCCCGCTGACGCCGCGCACACGAACCACCGTCGATGCCTTCACACCCGTGCCCCAGAAGCCCTCCACGTCGATGGAGTAGCCCGGCTCGATGACCTGGGCGCCGCCCTGGAGCGTTGCCGTTCGAGTGCTCGTTTCGGCGATGGCTTTCTGGACGGCCGGTCCAATGACCTCGACAAACACGCGATCCGAAAAGCGCTCCAGCTCCGTCGCCTGCGGGGCGCAGCCCCCGGCCAGCAGCGCGGACAGGAACACAAACACAGCGCCGAACCAGCTCAGCAGCCCGGTCAGCCATCCGATGGGACTGGGAAAGTTCATGATTCGATCTCCTCTGGGTCTCGCCCGTTAATGAAAATGTCTCTCAGGATAGTGATGGGTGCTTTCACGACTTTCGCCTTCCGCATGTACGGGTCGAAATCACTCGACCGAAAGGCCCGTGTCTTTTTCGGGTCGCGATGGCAGTTCGCCAGCAGGGCCATCACCTCCGAAGTCATCCGCCAGCTCCGGCGGTCCCGTTGCTCCGCCATGTAGATCAGCTCGCCCCAGCTGAAGGGGCCGGGGTCGACGCCGAGGATCCCGGCGGCTTTCCAGAGGGCTCGCTCGCACTCTGCAGCGCTTGCTGAATCTCGGCCTCGATCGCGCCGCTTTCCAGCTTTGCCTCGATCATCTCCTGGGCCGTGTTCCGTACCTTCTGCATCTTCGTCAGGATCGCCCGAAGCAGCCGGGCCCGCCGGGGCTCGAAAAAATCCGCGAGGGCCTCCAGCAGCGCGTCCGTCGCGTCCGCGATGGCCTGGCCGTACAGGGCCCGGCCGAAGTCCTCGTCCGTGACGTTGCGGGCGTCCGCCTCGGGCTTGCAGATGGCGTAGAGCACGTCGGCCAGCAGGATGGGGTCCATACCCAGTCGGCCGAGCACGTCGTCCGCCTTATCGAAGATGGCCAACAGGTTGCAGCTGGCCATCGTGCGGACCCGGCGGATCACGCTCACATCCAGCCGAAAACTCCACTGCCGGCCCTCGTTGTCGGTGAAGTGTCGCATGGTCACTGATCGCTGTTGTACAGGACTCCGAGTTTCAGGCTGGTCGCCACGGTGTGGTCCTGGGACGCAATGCAGCCAACGACGACCTTGTCGGCAAGCGGATTCGTGGCCGTGCCACCGGAGGCCCAGAACCACGGCTCGTTGGCCACCAGGTCGACATTCAGGGCCTGCGCGCTCTCTTCGTCAAACTGCAACCGACCCCGACGCGAACACAGCGCGCCGATCATCTCAACCAGGTTCCCGACGAAATCGGTGTCGATGATGAGTTGTGGCGCCACGCGGATCGCCGTGTCCTGGTCGGGCAACGCGTCGCCATCATCGCCGATGACGGGCACGTCGTTGCCCGAGACCGTGCCGACGACCGCGTTCCGTTTCCGGCCGCCGTCCCAGTAGAGATCAACGATCTGCTCGCTGGCGATGCCGTGGCCGGACGAGAGCGTGATCGTCCCCTCATTGGGCCCGACCCGCGTGGTCAGGGTGCCCGCCTTCGCCGCGGGCAGTTGCACGTCGTGGTTGATCTGCCCGGAGGCCGCCCGCAGGATCGTCGCGGCGATCGACGCCCCGCCGATGTCCCCCGCAATGCTCAAACGACTGGTCGGCATGTCACTTCTCCAGTTGCACCCGATGCAATTCGTCCGTTTCTACGGCACCCAAGCCGGCGGCGGGTCGGCATAAGCCGGCACGGCCGAAACGCTGACGGTCAGCCCCTCCGCCAGGGGCTCGTTGCGCGTGAACTTCGTGATCTCGAAATCGCCCTGGAGCCCCTGCCCACCCTCGGCCAGCGGACCGGAGAGCACCTGCAGGCCGATGATGGCATCACCGAAAAACGCACTCTTGATCGCGGTGAAGCCAGGATCCTCATCATCCCACACCATCTCCCAGTCGACCGTTGCGTTCTTGAGCTTGCCGCGTTGCTGACGCCAGCCCTTGGCCTTCCGCGTGGTGAGGTCCGCCATCTCCTTCTCGACGGACGTGGTGACATCCTTGGCGTTGTCCAACTCGTTCCACGATCCGCCGCCGCCCTGGCCGCCCTCTTTGTAATAGAGCTTGGCATCCAACCCGAAAACTTCCATGACCGTTACCTCCTACCGCAGCACGCGGTACCGCACGGTGACCACGCTCGTGAATACGCTCAACTCGTCCATGTGATCGAGGGCGTATGCCGGATCGTTCTCAATGCCGACGAAGGCCGCCTGCGGATACGCCGCCAGGCGACGGCCGTCGACGAATGCGATCACTTCTTCCACCAGGGCCACCAGCGTGTCGATCTCGACGATGTTGCCCGGGTCCAGCAGCCGCCGCTGGATGGCCACGTCGACGGCGACCTCCCACGTGCTCCTGGCCCGGCTCGCCGTCGCCAACGTGAGTGACCGCGGCACCACGGAGACCCGCAGCACCGCTAGTTCGTCCAGACCGAACTGCGGCCGGTAGTGCCGGCAAGCGGTGAACGCCTGGCTGAACGGCTGGGCGTTCAGATCATTGGCAAGGGCTTGTGCGATTTCGCTCAGGACCGACATCGTTTCACTTTTCCACGGTCAACATGCACGGCCGGGACAACAGTTCATCAACCACGCGCCGCAACTCGATCTTCTGGGCGTTGGTCGCCTCCAGCAAATTGGTGATCGCCACCGTGTTCTGGGAGATCACCTCGGCCGTCCGCTGCATCTGCTCCGCCATGCGGGCATCACCTGCTGCTTGCGTTTCCCGAGTTTTGTCTGACTGGTCTAAAAACCGCTTGGCCAGCCAGATGAGCGTGCCCAGCAGTACCGCGGTCATGCCCGCGAACCCGGCCTGAAGCACCGGCTGCAGCAATGCGTCGAACTGCCCGATCATGTCACTCGTCTCCAACGGCCTTCGTGTGGATTCGCAGGGTGACCCGGTACGGATCTGACCAGCGCCACGGCGGCTCATCGCCCGGGGCCAGCACGGCGTACACCCGCGTCGCCGCCCCATCGCTTTCGCGAATCTGGTCACCGGCCTTCGGCGTCGTCAGCTGACCGTCCAGCACCAGATCCTCCGCGGTGACCAGGTAGTCCCGCGACTCGATGCGGTGGACCACGCCGTACTGGTCCGTCTGCTCGAACTCGGTGCGACCGATGGTGGCCAGCAGCGTCACACTCGCCGACCCGCGGGAGTAGACCACCTCGCGGGCCATGCTCTTGCGACGCTGCCGGTCCAGCCAGCGGCTACCTTGTTCGAGCAGGTCGACCACGGTTCGTCCTACACCGTCGCCAGCGTCACGCCGTCGTTGCTGACCACCCGCCACCGCTTGTTCGAGCCGACCTCGATGCCGACCAGAACGAGCACGTCTCCAGCGTCGTTGAACGTGGCCCTGTTGTTGCCGGTCTGATTGAGACCGGTGGCGCAGGCGACCACGCAGTCGCCGCCGTCCGTCTTCATGGCCAGCGCGAGCAGCTGCCCGGCATACGTGGGGGCCGCCAGGGTGCGGGTCTCGCCCCCAACCTCAGTGGTCACCAGCGGGCACGTGCCGCTGTCCGTCACGGGGATCGCACCGGCATCCCCCGGATCAGTGATCGCGGCCGTCAACGCGTTGTGCACGGTGTTGGTCACCGCCAGGGGGCCGGACCACACCACCCGGACCGTCGGGTCCGTCGCCTCGGCCGCGGCCATGGTGAACCCCACAAAAATGTTGCCGCCCGCGGACGTGGTCAGGGCCCCGGTGCTGGGGGTGCCGCCGTACGGGTCGCCGTCGGCGTCCCAGTACACGGCCGCCCCGAGACTGATCTGCTCGTTGGCCTTGACCACGTCGAAAATGCCGCGGACCGCGATGGCCCCGAGCCGGTTCGCCTCGATCGGCGTCTTCGCCACGCCGATCAGGCTGCCCTGGACCACGACCTGGCCCGCCGCCACCGGCCCACCCGGCGTGTGGTCGATCGCGTGGCCTTCCTGAATAAACGTCGCCTGCATGATGGTTTCTCCGTGTTACGGATTGCGTCTTGTCATCCCCGAGCGTCGTGTCCCCTGATGCTCGTCGACTACGCTTCACCCTTGCTCTTCACGCCGGCCCGGGTCTCCTGCAGCTCCACGCCGAAGTCGTGGTACCCGCGCATCTGGATGCCCAGCACGTTGAAGTCCGCCTCGGCCGTCTCGATGGTGGGGGACTCCTGCCCGTTCAGGAACGCGACCTCGATGACGGCCACGTCGTTCGGGTCGGCCAGCAGGTACCACGCCTTCTCGCCGTGGCCGGTGTAGTGGCTGTTCGAGAGGTACCGGCTGACCTCCGTCCGGAACTTGCCCTGGTGCGGGTTGGCCACCGGGTACTTCGTGCTCGCGGTCGTGTCCCGGATCTCCAGCGACTTGTAGAGCATGGTGCCCGTCGCACTGAGCGCCGGCGGCACCAGCACGATCACCGGCATGATCCCGGTCGGCTTCCCGTCGGAGTCGACCAGGTTCATGAACGCGACCTCGGCCTTGGTCAACCCGTCAATGCCCAGCACCGTGTCCGCACCCGTCAGGTAGTTCTTGTTGCCGGTGGTGAAGAACGAACTGTTGGCCAGGAACTTCTTCCAGAACTCGTCGTTGATCTTCAGACCGGAGCCGCGACCGAGTTTTCGGGGCACCGTGGTGATCGCCCCCAGGTCGTCGTTGATGATGTCCCGGCGGTCGATGGCCAGCAACAGACCGTGCGTGTCGGCCTGGTTGGTGTATTTCTCATTGCCCAGCGTCCCGTGCTTGAGCTCGCCGCCCGGAGCGACCGTCTCGTACTGGTCCTTGCCGATGAGCCGGTAGCTCGTGACGGTCTTGAAATCGCTGACGTTGCGGACGGCGCAGATGTTTCGCCACGTCCGCTCCACGCTAAAAAATCCCTCGAGCAAGAACTTGTTCGTGACGTTCGACAGAATGTCGCTGATATCGATGGTCGAGAACCCAGCCTGCAGGTCTCGACCACACGCCGCCCGCAAGACCGCCCGGTGGTCCCGGAAGTTCCGGCCGGTGAAGCCGTTCGCCCAGGCCGCCTCGAGCAGCAGCTCCTGCAAGCCGATCCCGCCGCGGAACCGCCGGGACGCGGTGTCCAGCGTCTTCTCGTCGAACTGCTTCTCGGTCTCGGCGTGCTTGGCGGTCAGCAGGCAGGCCGCCTCGAGGACGTGCCCGTTGGTCACGTTCTCCGCGGCGTGGATCGCCGGAGCCTTGGGCCGGCCGGCTCGCAGGACCTCGAGCTCCGCCTTGTCGCGCGTCCACCCCTCCTCGATCGCCTTCACCTCGATGTCGGGATGACCCTTGCAGGCGGCCTGGATCTCCTGAATCCGTTTCTTCTCCGCGACCACCTCGGCCCGGATATCGTCGGCAACGGACGTTTCATCGTCGTCCGAACCCGCGGCCTCGACCTTCGGCTTCGGTGCCGGCTTCGGCGGATTCTCGGGCGGCGCGTCGCTGTCCTTCGCCTGCTCGGCGTCGAACATCGCCTGGAGACTCGCCCGCTGGTCGTCGGTCAGCGCGTCCGGATCAAACCCCTTGGCCTTGAGCCACTCGTTGAATTCCATGTCAATTACCTCCGCGGCATGTCCCGCTGCGATCTTGCCGGACGCCTTCTCGTCCGCGCCAATTGCCAGAAACGACACTTCTCGAAGCGATCCGGCCCGGACCACGTAGATCGGGCCCTTGAACGTCTGGCCGTTGACGGTGACGCTCGTCTTCTCGTCCACGGCCTCAAGCTTGTGGATACTCACACCGACCGACGCGCCCCACACGAACCCGTTCTTCGCGTGGGTGACCACCTTGCCCGCGGCGTCGTCGTCGCCGGTCACTACCCCGGCGAGCGTGATCTCCCGGGGCTCGATCGACACGTCGTCCGCCTGGCCCACGATCTGCGTCGGGTCGTGGTCCAGGAGAATCGGCACCCGCTTGTTCGACTTCAGGCCCGCCAGGTCGATGACGATCGGCCGGTAGAACCCGGCCACGCGCATGGCGCCGCCGTGGTACGCGTGGATCGTGAACCGCGGCCTCCTGGGCGGCTGGCCCGCCTCGGCCGCCAGGCACTCGATCGTCGCGCTACACTGCAACTGCAGTGCGTGCGGCGGACTCGGACTCTTCGTCCTCTTCCTCGTCTTCGTCTGCGGCATCGTCGTCCGCTCCTGATGGCGCCCGCACGTCGGCCGGCGTCAGTCCCAGTTCTCGCATGAGCTTCAGCTCGCGGGCCCGCTGCCGAAGCTCCTCCTCCCAGTCCAGTCCCTTCTTCGCGTACTCGGCGGCGAGCGTGGTCGTATGGTTGTTCAGGTGGGTGTCCTGGGCGTTGGCCTCCTTGGCCGGGTCGACGTGCTCGTACCCGTCCCAGAACCACTGCCGCGGCAGGTACACCCCACGCTGACGTACCCATTGCGGCAGGTACCCCTCGATCAGGACGGCCTCGTTGAGCCACCAGGCGAACACCCGATCGAGCACGACGTCGTCGAGGTGGTTCTGGTCGATCCGGATGGCCTTGAAAAACGACTGGTGATCCAACCGGCCCGAAGCGTAGTTGTAGCCCGAGCTGTTGCCGGCGGCGATGTTGTACGGCATGTCGATACAGCGGGCCGCCTCGTTGATCACCTCGTGCTTGAAGTCGCCGTACGTCGTGGTCGGCTGCTCCGCCTTGACCTGGCTGATCCGCCAGCCCAGCGGCATCGTCAGCCACGTCCCGCGGTCGAGTTCGATCTGGTCCATCGGCTCGACGTTCTCGTCCGGGTCGGCCGTGGAGTCCGTGTGCACGACACCGCCAGGCAGCGCCGCCTGCTCCGCCGCGCCGAGCACGGCCAACGTGTACCGACGCATGATCGCGAAGAGCGAAACCGAGCTCGTGATCTCGGGGATGCCCCGCACCTGGCCCGGCCGATCGACCCGGAACA
>Ga0334890_1000925_pt1 | contig 45240 bp, 39 predicted proteins | sample GraSluR1_MG_3_FD_207220 | JGI IMG/M metagenome (GOLD analysis project Ga0334890, IMG submission 207220) | Sludge microbial communities from methane-producing bioreactor in Wageningen University, Netherlands - Granular Sludge_31_08-R1 | ecosystem: Engineered > Bioreactor > Anaerobic >... | reverse complement strand
TGCTCGGAGTATTCTTTAAACATAATCGCCTATCTGTAGTTTATTTTATTTATAATATATTGTATATATAATAATCACTATATGTCAAGCATTAATCCTACTTTTTGCAGTAGCACCATTAATAGATCTATTTTTGTATAAAATATAATATTATATCTACCCGTCGCCTCCGGCGGCGGGGTGAAGCATTTACTATGATAAAAAGTAAAATCGTTGTTTTTATCTGATGGATATTTTAAAAGGAATCATTACAGGGAATGATAAATTTATCGTATTTACTCAGTTGTTTTGCCACAGATTCACTAAGACAGGTCGGTATCGATGTGTAATTTGATTGGAAGTCGGGATAAAAAGAATAATTCTCTGAGTCTCTGTGCCTCTGTGGCATAATTTAACAGGTAACCAGTCTCATAAATAGCTGAGTAGTAACAATTTTTCGATATATAAGCAGGGTAGTTCATGAATGCAAACGAAATAGTTAAACTTCTGCTCGATGCAAAGGAAGCATATTACAACAGTGATTCCCCCATTATGAGCGATGCTGAATTCGACTCTCTGGAGGAGAAACTCCGGTCTATTGATCCGGAGAATGAATATTTTTTATCTGTTGGAGTTATTGCGGATGAAGGTGAAAAAATAAGGCATAATACACCTATGCTCTCCATGATGAAGGGTAAGAGCATTGATGATATTGCATCATGGATAAAGAAAATTGATATAAAAGAGGAGTCCTCGTTTATTATTGAGCCGAAAATTGACGGGCTTTCAGCGACATGCAGGTACAGCAGGGGGAAACTTGTCTACATCGCAACACGGGGGAATGGAATAGAGGGGCAGGATATCTCCCATATTTCGGAATTTGTTAAGGATATCCCCCATTCAATCGATTTTACTGATGAAGAGATTGAGGTGCGGGGTGAGCTTTATCTCCCCAGGAATACTGATTTTGATACAGAGGGGAGACCCCTGAGGAATTCATGTGTGGGGCTGATAAACCGGAAAGAGAAGAGGGGTGACCTTAAATATGTCCGCTTTGCCGCATTCCGTATTGTGGGTATGGATACCTGTCCCTTTGAAAATGAAAGGATTGACCTGCTTGTTAAATGGGGGTTTAATGTAATTGAGTATTTTACGGCTGCAGATGCTGCAGAAATTGAAAGCTCTTATAACAAATATATAGAACATTACAGGGGAACCTGGGAATATGAGACAGACGGATTGATTATATGCGTAAACGACAGGCGTCTTTTTGAGGAAATAGACAGTAAGTGGGTAGTGGATCATCATAACCATTATGCCATAGCTTTAAAGCCGCCATCTGAGTCGCGTGAAACTATTGTAAAGGATATTGCATGGCAGGTGAGCAGGCAGGGGAATATTATACCTGTTGCAATCTTTGAGCCTGTTTTTATAGGTGGGGCAAAACTGTCAAGGGCTACCCTTAATAATTATGAAAATGTCGTGAGGCTGAAAATTCATCGTGGAGATACCCTTGTCATTGAACGGGCGAATGATGTGATACCATTTGTTGCTGATAATAAAAGCTCAACAGGGAGAGAGGCGGATCTCTTTTCTCCTGAAATTATTATAAGCAATTGCCCCTCATGTAATAGAGAGCTTGTAAAAAGCGGAGTCCATCTTAAATGCTTCAATCAGTCCTGTAAGGAGCAGAATATTCAGAAGATTGTCTACTGGGTAAAAAATTCCGGAATAGAAAATGTCGCGGAAGCTGCGGTGAGAACCCTTTTTGAAGCGGGTAAAATTTCTTCCATAAGGGACCTCTATACGCTTAAAGAAGATGATTTTGAAGGGATAGGGGGATTTGCTGATAAGAAGATTAAAAATTTTATTGCTGAAGTGGCATCATCAAAAAGGCTCCCTGTGAGGGATTTTATAAGCAGGTTGGGGATTCCCCTTGTTCAGAAAAAGAGTCTCAATAAGATGGGGATCAATAGTGTGGATGATTTTATAAAGTTTAGTGACTCCTCCTATGTTATGGGGCGGAATATTATTGAGTGGAAGAATGATCCTGTGAATATGAAACTCTTTAATGAGCTGCTGGAAGTGCTGGAGATTGAGGATGAAGAGATAAGGGAGAGCAGGGGGAAGGTGGCAATGACCGGGAAGGGCCCGGGAAAGAGAAGTGACCTTATTAAAATTATTGAGGATAGGGGTTATGAGTTTTCTTCAACTGTTACCAGGGATCTATCTATACTTATATGTGAGGATGTGAATGGTAAGAGCAGTAAACTTGATAATGCCAGGAAAAATAATGTAGAGCTCATAAGTTATGAGGATTTTTTCAGTGATAAAAATAATTGACACTATTGAAACAGAGGTTTTATATCAGTAATTATTCATAGAGATATTTTTTAGTGCAATAATGATGTTTTCCATGGGGCTGTCTCAAAAGTAATTTCCTTGTCATACCGGCTGTAGCGTAGCGGAATGCCGGTATCTCTTAGGCCTGATTTAATCAGGAGATTCCGGTATTTGCAATAATTGAAGTAGCAAAACCGGAATGACAAATCCCTGAAAATCCGACTTTTGAGACAGCCCTGGGAATATTAGAGCATTATATTTCAAAAAAAAGTTAAGGAATTAATACTGGTTTTATATATAGATGATTTCCGGTTATAGAAAGGGGATCGAATTTAATTAAGCGGTAAATGGTGAATTAAATGAATGAAAATCGGATTAAACATATTCTGACACTTGAAGGTGATGAGAGAGAAGTTCAGATTGAAGGGTGGATAAGGACAAAGAGGGATTCAAAAGAAGTATCATTTATTGCGGTTAATGACGGTTCCACCATGGAAAATATTCAGATTGTAATTGAAAGCTCATTCAGCGGTTTTGATGAGATTAATCCCCGACTTGTCAATGGCGCTAGTGTTTCAATAAAGGGGAAGCTTGTTCCATCCCAGGGGAAGGAGCAGAATGTTGAAGTTATCCCCCTGGAAATTGAGATAACAGGTGACTCCCCTGCAGATGAGTATCCCCTTCAGAAGAAGAGGCATTCCTTTGAATTTCTGAGGGAGATTGCACACCTGAGGCCCAGAACAAATACATTCGGCGCAGTTGCCCGGGTCCGCAATTCAATGAGTTTTGCTATTCATAAATATTTTAATGACAGGGGATTTGTAAATATTCATACACCCATTATTACAGGGAGCGACTGTGAAGGGGCGGGGGAGATGTTCAGGGTCACCACATTCCCCCTGCCGAATGTTCCTGTGGCAGAAGGGAAGGTCGATTATTCAAAAGATTTTTTCGGGAAAGAGGCTTCACTTACTGTGAGCGGCCAGCTTAATGCTGAAATATACGCCCTTGCCATGAAAAATGTTTATACATTCGGCCCCACATTCAGGGCGGAAAATTCCAATACATCAAGGCATCTTGCCGAGTTCTGGATGATTGAACCTGAAATGGCATTCTGTGATATTAATGGCAACATGGATGCTGCTGAGGATTTTATTAAGTTTATTCTCAGTCATGTTCTTGAAAATTGCGCAGATGATATGTCTTTTTTTAATTCAATGATTGAAAAGGGTATAATCGAGAATCTGGAGCATATAATCGGAAGCAGTTTCGGACGTATAACATACACAGAGGGTATTGATGAGCTTTTAAAGTCGAAAAAGGAATTTGAGTTCCCTGTTAAGTGGGGGATAGATCTGCAGAGCGAACATGAAAAGTATCTTACCCAGGAGGTCTACAAAAAGCCTGTTATTGTGACAGATTATCCCAGAGACATTAAGGCTTTTTACATGAAGCAGAATGATGACGGTAAAACCGTTAGAGCCATGGATGTACTGGTTCCCAGGCTTGGTGAAATTATCGGCGGCAGTGAAAGGGAGAATGATTACAATAAGCTTCTAAACCGGATAAAGGAAATGGGGCTTAATGAAAAAGATTACTGGTGGTACCTGGAACTGAGAAAGTACGGGTCGGTACCCCATTCAGGTTTCGGCCTTGGCTTTGAGAGGCTTATTCAGTTTGTAACAGGTATGCAGAATATCCGGGATGTTATCCCGTTTCCACGCTGTGTGGAAACCCTTGATTTCTGATTTATATAATTTAGCTCATTCCGGATTTTCGGGAAAAGTAATAATACTATTTTTTCACATATTCTGGAGTCAGCCCCCTGTCCCCCAAAGGGGGCACGTAAAATAAAAACTTGAGCAAGTTGATGAATTAAAGTATTAAAAGATCCTTTCTATTGTTGAGCTTGCAAAAGATTTGCGGTACAATATAAAGGGAACAGTTATCGAAATGGTAACAATTATATTTTCAGAGTGTTAATAGATAACTCGTGCCCCCTTTGGGGGACAGGGGGCAAAGCAAAGAAGTGATCCCTTTGTATCCCGAAAATCCGGAATGAGCCTATATTTTTCAATGTTTCTGTGATTTTTAAAATACCGCCGCTGACAGCGGCGGTATTTTTTTAGCAGATTAGAGTCGGGTTAACTGTTACAGATTGTTAAGATATTTTTCAAAAACAGGGAGTGCCGGTTCGCCATCCACTGTTGTAACACCATCCAGCCATTTTTTGTATGCCTGTGGATTTTTTTTCATCCATTTAATCCCTGCGTCAATCGGCTTTAACTGTGAATCTTTGTTTAGCATATCCATGATTTCATTTGTCATGGAAACAGGAAGAGTATAGTTTTCCAGAAATTTAATAATATTAGGATCTTCCTCTTTCAGCTTTTTGTTGATAATAGTTGAAACATTTGCTGTACCGTCGTTTTCACCGAAAGTTTCATCGGTGCTTCCTGTAAGGTAGGCCATGTCTATAACTTCGTTCATATAGTGAGGCGACCATCCCAGGAATACAACCCATCTTTTTTCTTTTATTGCAGACTGTACCTCCCCAAGCATCCCCGCTTCACTTGAAGCTACAAGTTCAAAATCTCCAAGGCCGAACATGTTGTTTTTAATCATGTTCAGAATAATTTCATTCCCGTCATTCCCCTCTTCAATGCCGTATATTTTATTGTCAAGCCTGTCGCTAAAACGGGCAATGTCTTTAAAATCCTTAAGCCCCCCTGCTGCAGCATATGAGGGAACGGCAAGGGTATATTTTGCGTTTTTTGTGTTTACTATAAGCTCCTCAACATTACCTTTTTCATAATACCCCTCCGCCATTGTCTTCATTGACGGCATCCATACTCCAAGAAAAACATCAGCATCATAGGAGTCTACAGCCTGAAAAGCAATCGGCAGGGAAAGCATTATATTGGACGCATTATAGCCCAGGCTGTTAAGGATTGTAACCGCCATATCTGTATGAGATGTTACACATGTCCAGCTTACACTTGCAAAGCGGACTTCATTTTCCCCTTTCCCCATTTTTTTGCAGGAAGTTAATGCAATGGTGAGTGTCAGCGACATTAAAATGATCATTAATGCTTTAAGCGTTTTACGGTAGTTCATTTTTTTCTCCTTTGAGTTATATTTTAGATAAAGCCTGTAATAAGTTTCAGCAATTATTCCTGAAGATATTTCTTAGTGTAATAATGCTGGTTTTAATATCCATGCCGCCTTCGGCAGCGGGGATATTGGAGCATTTTATTCCGGATAAAAGTTACGGAATTAACACTGAATAAGTTTAAAACTTATTACAGGCCTGAATTGAACCATTTTGAAGGTTTATAATTATGATTCTGAAATACATGCTTAAGCTCAGTGTATTCTTCAAAACCTGTTTTCCCAAGCTCTCTCCCTAAGCCCGATTGTCTGTATCCCCCCCAGGGGGCTTCAGTAAAATAGATGTTGAAATCGTTTATCCATACAGTGCCGAACCTGAGAGCTCTTGACATACGGAAGATGCGGTCCGGGTCTTTAGTGCGGAACCCGGCTGAAAGGCCGTATATAGTATTGTTTGCCTTTTCTGTTACTTCTGCCTCTGTGTGAAATTTTTCCACAGTAATTACAGGACCGAAAGATTCCTCCTGAACTATTTTCATATCTGCTGTACATCCGGTAAAGAGAGTGGGGAGGTAGTAATACCCTTTGCTCAGTTCAGGGTTTTCCGGCCGCTTACCACCCAGGACAAGTTCTGCACCTTCATCTATCCCTGTTTTTACATAGTCCTCGATTTTCTCTCTATGGGCTTTTGAAATTAAAGGACCCATTTGAGTATCTTTATCAAAGGCATATCCCAGTCTGATTTTACTCATTGCGGATTTAAGCTTCTCCACAAATTGATCATGTACCGGTGCTTCAATCATTACCCTTGTGCCTGCTGAACATATTTGTCCTGCGTGAAAAAATACTCCATTAAGAACAGAATCGAGAGCAGCTTCCATATCCGCATCGGCAAAAATTATATGGGGATTTTTCCCCCCCAGTTCCAGTGCAATTTTTTTTACATTTCCGCTTGCAGCTTTCATTATTGTTTTTCCGGTTTCGATTCCGCCGGTAAATGAAATAAGATCCACATCGATGCTTTCCGATAATTCCGCACCTGCACCGCCCGGACCTAAAATAAGGTTAATTACCCCCGGGGGGAATCCTGTCTCCTCTGCAAGCTCTGTGAGTTTAATAAGGGTAAGAGGTGTTATTTCACTCGGCTTCATTACAATGGTGCACCCTGCTGCCAGGGCAGGGGCCATTTTCCATGCTGCCTGGAGAAGAGGGTAGTTCCATGGAGAGATTTGTCCGCATACCCCCACAGGTTCACGGATGATTATGCTGGAGGATTCAGGGATGGGGGAGTTTAGAGTCTCACCCCCCTCTTTGTCCGCCAGGCCCGCGTAATATCTGAAAATTCCTGCAATGTCGTTCATGTCCCAGCGGCTCTCTTCAACTGTTTTGCCAGTATTAAGGCTTTCCAGCTCTGCCAGCTCTTCACTGCTGCTCTCTATAGCATCCGCAAGTCTGTACAAGAGGAGTCCCCTTTCCCGTCCGGTTGTGATGCGCCAGGGGCTTTTGTCAAAGGCTTCCCGAGCTGCTGCTATGGCCGCTTTTGCATCAGACCTGTCACCTTCAGGAACCCGGGCAATGATTTCTTCATTACCCGGATTTTCAATATTTCTTGTTTTTCCGGAAACCGCATCAACCCACTGACCGTTTATGTACATTTTTTTGATGATCATTTTTTTGCGGCCCTTTTCTTCTTCTTATGTTTATAAAAGGGGGCATTTTCCGGCGCTATGGGTGTATTCCCTAAAATCAGGTCTGCTGCTTTTTCTGCTATCATCATTACAGGCGCGTATATGTTGCCATTGGTGATTGAAGGCATTACTGATGCATCAACAACCCTGAGATTCTCCACCCCATGAACCCGGAGTTGGGAATCTACAACAGCCATTTTGTCATAGCCCATTCTGCATGTACAGCTGGGGTGGTAGGCGCTTTCCCCTTCTTTTGCCACAAAATCAAGAATCTCCTCATCTGTCTGAACATCTTTGCCCGGTGCAAGCTCATCACCTCGAAGTTCGTCAAAGGCGGGCTGAGCAATAATATTTCTTGAACAGTGTATGGCCTCAATCCATTCCTTCTTCTCCTGATCGGTAGAAAGATAGTTAAAGAGGATAGATGGGTATTCCTTCGGGTCTGAGCTTTTTATTTTAACGCTCCCCCGTACATCGGTGTTCATGGGGCCCACATGGAGCTGAAATCCGTGTCCTGCATTGGGAGCGGAACCGTCATATCTTATGGCTATGGGCAGAAAGTGAAACTGCAGATTGGGATATTCAACTCTGTCATTGCCGCGGACAAACCCCCCTGCTTCAAAGTGGTTGCTGGCCGCGATTCCCTTTTTATGAAAGAGCCACTGGTACCCTATGAGAGGCTGGTTCCGGAATTTCAATGAAGGGTAGAGGCTCACAGGTTTTTTTGCCGCATACTGAACGTAGAGTTCAAGATGATCCTGAAGGTTTTCCCCTACCCCGGGCAGGTCTTTAACTACATCTATTCCCAGCTTTTTAAGTTCTTCGCCATTCCCGATCCCTGACAGCTGCAGGAGTTGCGGTGAGTTTATGGCTCCTCCGCAGCAGATAATTTCTCCGGCATAAACCTTTTTTGTGAAGAAGCCTTTTTTGTATTCTACACCAACAGCTTTGTTCCCTTCAAAAAGGATTTTGTTAACATGAGCTTTACATTTTACTTCAAGGTTAGTACGGTTCTTTACAGGGTGTATATAGGCTCTTGCCGCATTCCATCGCCTGCTTCTGTTTATGGTGGCGTCAAATTTCGAAAACCCCTCCTGCTGGTAGCCGTTTACATGCCTGGTAATGGGGTATCCCGCTTCCTGTACTGCTCCGAAGAAGGCATCAAAAAGGGGGTTGTCGCATTTCGGCGTTGTTAAGTATACCGGCCCCCCTGTGCCCTGGTATTCATCAGCCCCTTCCATTCTGTATTCAAATCTTTTAAAATAGGGGAGACAGTGGGCGTAATCCCACTTCTCAAGGCCCTTATTTTTACCCCACTTCTCGTAATCCATTGCGTTTCCGCGGATGTGGATCATTCCGTTAATTGTGCTCGATCCACCGAGAACTTTTCCTCTTGGCTGGTATATTCTCCTTCCATTCATATGCGGCTCAGGTTCAGATTCGTACCACCAGTTATAGAATCTCCCTGCCAGGGGGTATGTCAGGGCTGATGGCATATGAATCCGGAAGTCGAGAGTATGGTCTTTCCTCCCTGCCTCCAGTACCAGGACCTTGTGGTCGGGGTCTGCGCTTAAGCGGTTCGCAAGCACGCTCCCTGCGGATCCCCCCCCTATTATTATGTAATCGTAATTTTTCTGCTTCATCTTTCCTCCATTTATCCGATGTTTCAGATTTTTAAATTTTAAGAAAATTGAATTATACCCCGGGGGGCATATTTATTAAGAAAGAAGCTCTTCTCTTCCATCTGCGGATTCAGCCCTGGACTGTACATGTTCTCTTATGCATTTTTTCAGCAGAATATAGTGATTGCTGACATGGGATAAGGCTTTGAGAGGCTCATTGGCTGCTATTTCTTTTGCTGTTGCAATCCAGTTCTCTGCAGTTACTTTTCTGTATTCCTGGTTCTGGTAGAGAGCATAATCGTAGGAGCTTAATCCTGACTGCAGTGCATGCATTATCCACTCAAAAACAGGATTTTTTGTCATCTGTACCAGGAGAAGATTCAGTTCACGGTCAAGCTCGATAATAGATTCCATGTCCGGCTCAGGAGTGAGTAAAAGTTCATGGAGAGTGAATGTTTTTTCCAGAAGATGATTCTTCTCCTCTCTGCTCCCTCTGGCAATGGCAAGGGTTGTAATAGTGTTATCTATGCTTTCCCTGAATTCTACAATTGAATCGGGATTTATATTGCTCTGCTTTAAAAAGAGTGACATGGACTCGCTTACTTTAATTGCATCCAGGTTTTTCACATAGGCGCCCCCTTTTGCGCCCTTCTTTATTTCGATAAGCCCCTTCTGTTTCAGCGCCTGCAGAGCTTCCCTTACAACACCTCTCCCGGTATGAAAATGAGTATGCATTTCTCTTTCACTGGGTAGCTTTTCTCCAGGGAGGATGTTTTTATTTATAATTGCTGCTTCAAGCTGAAGAACAATATCTTCAACAGCGCGGCCTGTTTTTACAGGCATGAAAAGAATTTTGCTTGTATTATCCATTTAATGGTCTTACCTTTATCTCTTTTATTATCATTAAAACAGGTTAAAATCAATTATTAAGCCTTAATGGTAATACCATTATGCGTAATTAGCCCTGCATTGTCAACCCCCTGCGGGGGAATATTTAGATTTTTTTCTCATTTTTTTATAAATTTCACAATATAACTTTCCGGGCGGGCTTTTTTATCTTGAAAGATAGGTAAAATAATTATTTTCTGTATTTTTCAGTGCAGTAATGATCTTCCCCATATCCCCGGCGCCTTCAGCAGCGGGGATATTAGAGCATTTTATTTTAAATAAAAGTTAAGGAATTAACACTGATTTTCAGTATCTTTTTACTTAAGTGCATGCTAATTTTTCCCCGGAGTATTATGATGATTGACAGACTTATCAGCCTCTTCCCTCTCTGGGCAATATTGATGTCCACCCTTGCTTATTATTTCCCCGGGGTTTTTACACCGCTTAGTCCTGCCATAGTACCTCTTCTTTCAGTGGTGATGCTTGGTATGGGGCTTACCCTGCGGTGGGGCGACTTCCTCTCTATTCTGAAGTCGCCATTCCCTGTATTTCTCGGTGTGGGGCTGCAGTTTACTGTTATGCCTATTTCTGCATATTTTATATCATCATATTTCGATTTTACTCCTGAAATGGTTGCAGGGATGGTGCTTTTAGGAGCAAGCGCGGGTGCTGTTGCATCAAATATTATGAGCTATGTGGCAGGGGGTAATGTTGCTCTTTCAATTATGATGACCCTTGTTTCCACACTCCTTTCTGTGGTTTTTACACCGGCTCTGACCCTCTTTTATGCGGGGCAGACAGTCCCTGTTTCATTTGCTGCTATGGTTTTAAGCATAATCAATATGGTTATTATACCTGTTGTAATCGGGACTACATTGAACACTTTTGCAGGGGGCAGAATAAGACGGCTCAGCACCATTTTCCCCCTTATTTCCACGTTTATAGTAGTTTTAATTATAGCAATAATATTTGCATTAAACAGTCAGCGAATATATGAGGCGGGATTTGTTATTCTCGCTGCTGTAATGATTCATAACGGGGTCGGTTTTACAGCGGGTTATGCGGTTTCATGGCTTATGCATTATGACAGGGCAACATGCAGAACTATCGCAATTGAGGTTTCCATGCAGAATTCGGGATTAAGCGCTGCACTGGCTGTTAAGCATTTTGCAGCAGCTGCAGCAGTACCTGCTGCAATTTACAGCATATGGCAGAATATTTCAGTATCAATAATTGCAGGGATATGGGGGCATTTTAAAAAATAGCCTTTAGTCCTGCCCGCTTATCCTTCTGAATTCATCAAGGGTGATAATCTGGAAATATTTATTAAGATTGGATATATCGAAAAGTGTGGAAACTTTTTTGTTCAGTTCACAGATGTAGAAGTCTATGTTATCTTTCTCCGCAATCTTAGCCATGCTTATGAGTGCGCCAAGTCCTGATGAGTCAACGCTGCTTAGATCTGTGCAGTTTATCCCGATTATTTCAGGATTGTTAGTAATAAGGCGTTTATAGTCATTAAGCATGGGGTCAATGTTGTGAATATTCAGATCCCCTTTTACAATAACTTCTATTATACGGTTATTTTCTTTAATAATTATCCTGTTCATCAAGTCTCCATCCCTGTTTACCTGAATATCTGATTTATATTTCGGCCCGGAGCAGGTAATTTTATGACTCTACGGGCGTATTAAAAGATGATTATACACCAAAACAATACTTGCATGATTTTTCAACTACTATTTAATTGTATTGTATTAAGAGGGGGAGTTTTTTATAATTATCATACCTTCTGTGTATTCATAAAGTTTACACAGAGGCTGATGAATAGAGAGGCTTTAATGGAAAACCGGATAAAGGGGAGCAGGGAATTTGAAGTGATGCTTTATGATGCAGGTCCGGGAGGGGCCGCTTCTGTAAGGGCATTGTTTAACTATATGCAGTCAACAGGGGACAGTCATTCAAGGAGCCTGGGGACCTCTTTGAGCGATTTTGCGGATAAAAACCTGGCCTGGGTTTATTCAAGATATTACATTAACATTTTATCATTGCCCCGGATTTATGAAAAGATCATATGTGAAACCTGGCGTTCCGGAATCAATGGTAATTTTGTGCTGAGAGAGTTCAGCCTTTCCAGCCCGGAAGGGGAGAAACTTGCTGAAGCAGCAGCGTCTCTTGCCCTTATTGATACAATTTCCAGAAAGCCTGTAATGATCCCTGAAGATATAAAAGAACAGCTTGCAATATGGAAAAATTCCAGCATAAAATATAATTTTCCCCCTATTGAAAAAATTTCCCACTTTGATTATATTTATGAAACAAAAGTGAGACATGAGGACATGGATATTAACAGGCATATGAATAATGCCTCTTATGCCCAGCTGGCATGTGAGAGTGTAATATCCAGATTCACCTCTATTGATCTTGAAACGCTTGATTTGAATTTCAGGGGTGAAGCTTTTACAGGAGATATTCTTGCCTGTTATGTAAAGAATGAGGGTGATAACATTTTTCTGCATAAAATATGCGCAGGTGAAGAAGGGAGGGTAATTTTAACAGCAAAAAGTAAGTGGAGGGGCAGGATTTAATCCTGAAAATAATCATTCTTTTCCAGTATTCATTCCTTAACTTTTATTTGAAATAAAATGCTTTAATGTCCCCGACGCCGTAGGCGGCGGGGACATGTGAAACATCATTATTGCACTAAAAAATAGATTTTGGAATAATTACTGATTATTTTTATTAAAAGTACTTGCTCTATAATAACTTGTATAGATAGATAGATATTGTTTTTTCAGATAGTGAGATAGACTAAGGGTGAAGCGGATAAAATGGCAAGAGAAAGATTACATACAAAAAAAGTATTAGTTGATCTAGACTATGTGATGCCTGATACCGTTTTTATACACCCCATCTTTTCTATCCAGGGGGAAAAACTCTTAAATGAGAGGGAAATCCTCACAGGCCTTAAAATTAAATCTATACGGGAAAAACATGGCTGCAAGATTTATTATTCTGTTCCCGGCGATGAAGCAGGATTAATCCCCGACACCCTTGTTACAAGGGCCTTTAACCAGACAAAAGTGGTAATGGATGATATTCTCCGTAAAGATACCCTTTCAAAAGATGCATATTTGAAAAGTGAAGATCTTGTAGAGGAGATAATAGATCAGCTAAACTCCAGTGAGCTGAAAGTCATTAATCTCTTAAAAGACATGAAAACCTATGATAATTACCTTTATTATCATTCTTTAAATGTGGGGCTCCTTTCAGCGGTGCTCATCAAAAAGAGGAGAAAATACTCAGCAAATGATGTTAAAAATGTGGTCCTCGGCGCCTACCTGAGTGATCTTGGAAAGATTAAGCTTGAAAAAGGTATTCTGGATAAACCTGAGAAATTAAATGAGCAGGAGCTGCTGGAGGTGAAACTTCATCCTCAGCATGGATATAATATTGTTAAATCCCTTGAAGGGGTAAGCCCTGTTGTTCTACAGACAATACTTTTCCATCACGAAAGATATGATGATGAGGGATATTACGGCCTCCCATATGAGACTCTCCCCACATCTCCCAAGGTGGTGGCCATATGTGATACCTATGACGCATTAACCTCACCCCGCCCATTCCGTCAGCAATACAGCCCTGCTGAAGCTATGAAGCATATTGTTAATTCTGTAGATACAAAGTTTGACAGGCAGCTGGTTACAGATTTTATTAATGCTCTGGGGTTCAGCCTTAACAATTCCCAGTCATTTTATAAAAAGGGGGATTTCTGTATTTTAAGTACAGGTGAGATTGCTGTCATTACTGAACTGGGGAATAAGGATCTTCTTAAGCCCAGGGTTATGGTTTTTGCTAAATATGCAAAAAACGGGCCGAAGGTTTCCATGAATTTTTATAATCATCCTATTGAATTAGACCTTGTGATGGATATGAACAGAAATCTCGCTAATATAATGGTTAATGAAAAACTTGTTGAAGCTATCAGAGCAAAGCTGATAGAGAAGCGGATGCTTGTGGATTATCTTTTTACAACTCTTCCTGACAATTTTTAATGATCCCTGATTAAATATTTTAGCATCAGTGCCGGGAACTTAATTTTTATTTAGAATATAATGTGCTAATGCCCCCGGTGATGTTGGCGGCGGGGTATACAATTCAGCATTATTACCCGAAAAGATATCTTTAAGAATAATAACTGTTTTAGTGTAAATTTTCCAAGAGGAAATATCTTTGCGCAAAGAGAAGGATAGCCAGCTTTTATTTGACTTTGTCCAGGGGGAGAAGTCTGTCAGCTTTGAAAAGGTGAAAGGCCTCTGCAGATGCGGATATGAGGCTGAGGCGCAAAAAGCATCAATTGTAATTGAAATGACAGTAATCTGTCCAAAGTGCAAATCAGTAATAGTTCTTGAGAGTATCAGATAATCTGTTCCCGCTTCACACTGCTGCCGCATTTTCTGCACTTGTAATTTTCCTGGGGTGTGCCGAAATCGATATAAACATTAACCGTGTAGCCGCATTTGCACTTATAGGCAAATCTCTTATAGGTATATTCCATAATTATAATAACCCCTGTTTACAGGATTTCTTTCTGCTCCACTTATATTATCGGCATTAACCTTAAGTACCATTAGAGTGTCTATCTGAATGACTTAATGAATATCTCCCTTATGTCATTACCTGAAGGGGGGATGCTGGTATTTGCAATATTTTTCTGCGCTGATTCAGCTGTTGCAGTAAAGAGCGCTATCTCTTCATCTGACAGCTTTTCTTTCTCTCCAAGAAGCGCGTCAATGGTTTCGCCGAACTGATCCAGGGTCATCTCCATTGCACTTAGAATTTTTTCCACCCTGCTGCTCCCTTTAAGGAATTTTAAAAATTCATACATGAGAAGTCCGTTTGCCTTGCCGTGATCAATATCTTTGTAATATGTAAGGGGGTAGCCCATGGCGTGAACAATAGTGGTGCCAGTATGTGCAATTACAATCCCTGCCAGCATTGATGCGTAGAGGAGCTGCTCCCGTGTCCCTGAATCGGGGTTTTCACCTGCGGTAAGGAATTTAAGGGACCTGCCCAGGATTTTTATACTTTCAAGCGCAAAGGGCTCAATTACTGCTGTCGCTCTTTTTGAAAGGTACCCTTCCACTGAATGGGAAAGGGCGTCAATTGCCGTGTTTACTGTTGTGGCAAAATTAAGGGTCTCTGTGTATGCCGGGTCGAGGAGTGAGAGCACAGGGAATATGGATTCTGAGCTTATACTTTTTTTATTTCTGATTTTATTATATGTAAGTATGGAGTAGGGGGTTACCTCGCTCCCTGTACCTGCTGTTGTGGGTACTGCCACTACAGGAAGCGGTTTAACCGGGAAGATCCCGGAAAAAAGGGTTTCATCATCTATGTCATTTGATGCAAGTACTGCTATTGCCTTTGCCGCATCAAGGGGGGAGCCGCCGCCGATCCCTATTATAAAATCGGCCCTTTCTGCCCTGGCCTCTGCTGCTGCCTCCCGTACTGTTTCCACAGAGGGGTTTGCTTCTATGCGGTCAAAAAGATGGTGCTTAATATTTTCCTTATCCAGTGCAGATGTAATGTCTTTATAAGAGCCGTTTAATTTTGCAGATTTTTTACCTGTTACTATGAGCGCTTTTGTACCGTACGGTTTTAATGCCTCACTGTTTTTTGAAATGCAGTTTCTGCTGAAAATAATTTTTGTCGGTATATTATAGATAAATTCCATTTCAGGTCTCCTTAAGGGGGTTCTGTTTATTAGGGTATTATTTTTTTCAGGCGTCAATTATTATTTTTCAGAATAAATTTCAGCGGAGAGGATTAGCCAAACAATGTGGATATTTTTTGACTTCACCCCGCCAGTTCGGCAGGCTCACCGCATCGCTCCGGCGCGCCCTCTCCCCAGTGAGAGGGCTTCGTATAAAATAAAACTCCGCAGACATAGTAGGGGCACATCTGTTACTGTTCAGGGGAGCAAAAGTGTAAATCTATATTTGTATATTAAAAGTAAAGTATTTGTGTGTGAGTTAACCGTCAGTGAATCCTGATTATCTAATAAATCATGGTTGAGACAATGATTTATTTTTTGACATAAAAACAGTCTTTATTTATATTCAGATAATACTTTGAAGCAAAGGAGTATTCATGGATAAAGCACTACTTGAAAAAGCAATGGAAATGCCGCCAAATGAACGGGTTGCCTTTGCAGAATTAATTCTTGAAAGCATTGATTATGAAGTAGAAGAGGTTCGAAATGCACGGCTTAATGAAGTGAAAGATCGTATGCAGGCAGTAAAAGATGGCAGGGCAAAACTCATTGATTTTGAGGCGAGATTTAGTGAAGATTAAAATCACTGAGCTTGCTGCTCAGGAATTTGAAGATGCTATTGGCTGGTACAACATGCAGTCATCCGGCTTGGGAAGGCGTTTCAAAAAAGAGGTTTAAAACAGATTAAAAAGATTAAAGTGAATCCCACCTGGTTTTTATTTGAAGAAGAGCCCATATATAAAGTATTTATTCCAAAATTTCCTTATAAATTATTATACACAATTGAAGAAGGTGCCATCATAGTCTGGGCAATATCACATCTGCATAGAAAGCCATGGTATTGGCAGTCTCGAATAAACCAGGATTTAAATGATGAAATGGTGTTGAATAATGATTTGCATGATTAATCTGTTAAATTTCTGAATCCCCCCCGGTATAATTGGAGTTGACTTTTTGTTTTTTGTGCTAATTTTAGTGTAAAATGAATTTTAATCTAATATTTATTGTACCGGAGGAATTATGACACCTGCAACAGAGCTGGCACTTTCAGGCTTGCGCGATCTTTCCATGATTAAAACGACAGACAATAATTAGAATACCAGAGAATTGGGTATAAAAGTATTTGAAAACAAATTTAAAAGAGTTTCATTTTTATATAATCAATTTCATCTACAGGAAACCTATCCGATTCTTTCCATCCCTCCATCATCAGGTCAGAAATTATATGCTGCCTGGCTGCCTTTGCAGCTGCAGCACCCCACATCCTTTCAACTTCCATAACACCAGCAAGATGATGTCTCAACCTCCGGTGCTTCATTCCATAAGGCTTTTTACCTGCAAACTCATCAAGCCAGAGGTGAACATACTCAAATGATTCACCAAAAAGAATCATAGATTCAGCGCAGTGCTCTTCAAACTTCATTGTATAAAAGCCCTGCTTATAAACCGGAGAGAAATGATTATGATAAAATACTCTACACACTCAGACTTTATGCAAAAACAAATGAAGTAATGATTTATTCAGACAGGTCAGAGGGGAATCTTCCGGCTGAAAAATTAAAACAGCTGATAAGCATGATCAGAAAAAACTGCACATGTGAAATCGCATATTGTGAGATCCCGGAAAACCTCTATGAAACTGTAGCCTCGATTTATGCTAAATGCTACACTCATCGCAGACAGCTTGAAGACTGCAGCAAGAATAGGAGAAGGATTGATGATGTATGAAAGTATCCGTGTACAGGAACCTTAAGGAATTTGCTGATTATCTTTACAGAAACAAGGAACAGGGTATTATTAAATGGTGCTCTTTTAATCGTTGATCCTGGAAAACGAAACATCGGAGTAGTCTAAATGAATAAAATAGATCATGAAGTTTTATCAAAAGCGGAATTTTCACTTTTTAATAATGATAATGAATTTCTGGCTCAGCTTCATTATCTGCGTGAACTTAATATTGAGGATGCGGACAAGGTGAATGATGCGATAAGGGCCCTTGAAATATTACAGCAGAAGTTGACCGTATGGGTAAATGAAAACAGAACAGCTTTTGAGCCGGAAGAAGCGGCATTCATAATAAACATATATGTAAAACACCTTGCTCTGCTGAAGAAGCATGAAGGGGTGAATTTTGAAAAGACCCTTATATCGTATAAAATGTGCCTTAGAGTTTTTCAATTTATTATGGCTGCTCTATACGATTACCCTGACAGTATATTCGGTCCCAGGGTACTGCCGCAGGAGGTAAGGTCAGTTGTATAGCAAGTTTTATCCAATCCTCATTTATAAATCATTTATGGTCTTTATTAAAATAACTGCTTTGGAATAGATTTGACTTTATCGTGTTTTAACACTTAATGTTTAGTTAAACTACTGGAGGGATTCAATGGAAAAGAAAATGACAAAACCTGTTTACTACCATCCGGAATTTGTAACACAAGCCGTTGATAAACGCATAGTGGAAGAAAACAAACGATTATGGCTTACACTCACAATTGATAAAGATAAAAAAGAAAGCATTGTAGTTATTCTTAAAAATCCCAGTAGAGCTACTAAAGACATTTCTGATAAAACTGTTTATACCGTTACGACTTATATTCATAAAAACCGGGAAAAGTATAAACAACTAAATAATGTCGGAACAATTATCATTCTTAATTTAATTCCATTTTACGAAACATATTCAGATCAGCTCATTAATTCCAAATTCGAACTCATTGACGTTAAAAACATGGATGTCATTAAAGAATTTACTTCAAAGCATAAAAATGTAATTATTGCATGGGGAGATCACCCTAAAGGCTTGTTGAAACAATATAAAGAATTAACAGATACTGTGCTAAGTATATTAAAAGCTAATAAAAACAATATATATTATGTTGATAAATTATCAAAAAAACTAAATCCAAAACATGGGCAAGTCTGGGCTTATAGTAATTTATTAAAGAATTATGATATAGATTTCTTAAAATAAATGTTCCCAAGTGCCTGAGCCCGCCCGGGGGCTTTGGCCGATTAGATTTTATTTGATCATTGTCACTGTGAAGAAAAAAAGCTTATGCAGCCCCAAATATTTGAATTGGAAAAAAAATAATGAGTGCGCCAAGCAAAGCTTGTAGTTTCTTGCCGGTTAAAGTCCGGCACAGGCAAAGCCTAACCAGCAGTCCGTCACCAGAAGCGCATTGGGGGAGGTAACGAACCAGATGAAACCGCTACTTATCAGAGATGCCATACAGAGTTATGTAAAATAAAAATGCAATAGTTAAGAAAATATCTGACACTTCCAGAATATGTATTTAAGCTCATCCGATTAAAATTTCCAGATCTTAACCGCAATTTCAGCTAAATCCAATCCTCTTTTTTCCTGATTTGCAAATTTGAAATGTTTAAAATTCTCAACAATAGACTTATTTAAAGATAAAGACGATATTTTATAAAAATCTTTCTTCTTTAAATAAGGATTGTTAGATGCACCGAGATTCAACTCATCAGCTAATAAAGTCAAATTCCCGATCCTCCATACATACTTTTTATGTTTATCCTTATAATCTGCCCCTAAATATTCTTTCCAGTCACCATATTTACTTACAGCTTTTCTGGAAATTATTTTCAAAGGCATAATATGTTCTAAGTGTACATCCTCATTTGTGTTAATTATATATTCATTTTTATTTTCTGTTAAATAATATTCTATTTGTTCGAGTACATATTTAGCCCTATCTTTATTTTTCCCCTTAAACTGATGCTTTTGAAATGAATTGATAAACTCTTTATTAGTCGGGAGATCGTCTATCAGATCATTTTTCATATTGGAGATAAGAGAAGTACTTGAAACACGACAAAGCCTTGCGAAAATAGAATCTAATTCACCGGTCCGGTACTCACAAATATTTCTTCTGATCATAAAAGATTTAATTAAGTCTAATGCTTTATAATACTCTTTAACATGCAGTTCTCTGCTAAAAAGATCCAATAAAAAAATATTTGCGGGAAAAGACTGAATTCTTTCTAAATCATAAAGTGACCTATTTATATTAATATCATCAAAAGTTTTATTTCTTATATGAGAATATATTTCAGAAGATTTTTGAATTTTTTTAAGAAAAGAGATTATATCAATTTTTTTAGAATCCTGAAACTGCTTATTCTTTAAAGTACTTTCATTGCCATTGCCATTGCCATTATCATTATCTTCTATATAATCCTCATTTTCATCATCAATGTCATAGTCATCATCTTCAATTGTAAAATCAGAGACCATTTCAGAATGAATAACATTCTCTTTGTAATAATCTTTAAACTCACTGATTAGCTGACTTTTCGTGACTTTCTTTTTTAGAAGACTGGATAAAAATTGCCTTAAAAAATTATCAGTATTAATGTTATCCAAATTAACTATTATCTACGACCATATCCTTTTTACCTCTGAAAGGGTATCTTCTCCAAGCTGTGAAGCGTGACCTAATATAAAATTTTTGATTATATCTGTTGAGCTTAACCTTAGACCCCTGTTATTAATAATCTCAAAAAGCTTATATACATTTTTAAACATAGGAAATGACTTCCTATGTTATAATACTACTCCATTGGATTTTTGTATTCACCAAGTGCAAGTATTTGAATAATATATTCCTCTTCATCTTTATTCAGCAGATTAATAATTTCATCCTGCGGTTTTACTAAGGCAGCAGAAAACCCTTTGTTCCCCTGATATAAAAGAAAATTCTCTGTAGAGATATGCCTATTAGACCATTCCAGTAGATCTTCATAGACATGTGCTGATATAAGCTCCCGGGCGGTTTTGTATTTTTTAAATCTATCCTTATCATAATCTTTGCAGAGGGTACATCCATATTCTCCAGGATTAAGCTTTTCCACTTCAATTTCAAAATCACAGATTGTATCAAAACGGCTCTCCCTGTAATTAACCTGAACCTGAATGCAGTTGTCCATAACCATAACATAAATATCAGGAATAATACCTTTATATTTGAGTTTAAGATACCGGTAATTATCACTATCACCGGATCTGGCCACAATCTGCAAAGGGTGCTTAAACCTGCGATTATTCTTTTTAAGCCATGAATTGAAATATTTAATAACCATCCGGTTAACCTGTTTTAATTACTCATCAATGTATATTAGTATAAATTTTGTTAGTATCAGTATCTATGATATGATATTTCATTACATTCAAGTTCAGTTGTTTTATTTTTTCATTTGCAATATAACATTTTGATGCATGCTGTCTGTATTGCTGCTGATATTGTCTCCATATTTTTTCATCGATAGCAACATCTTTGATGCCTAACTCATTAATCTTAATCCTTGTGACCTTTATAGCTTTTATTTGTGTAGAACGTTCAGCGAGAACGCTTAATTTTAATTTATGATTTTTAAATTCTTTTGCATCATTTTCATTCATTGAAACAAAAAATGGTTTGGATACCATTTCAATTATTTTAAATGCACCTGAACCCATCAAGCCGCCAATTGGCGTGATTTTTTTTATTGTGCAAAAATATCCTTTTTTATCAAAATCATATTCTGAAAATTCAAGCTCAAGCAGTTCATCTGTCGAATCTGAATGGATGAAAAGAAATTTTTTATTCCGGACTTTCTCATAAACAGGTTTTTTTTCTCTATAAATAAATTCATCATTATCGAGTTTAGTGCTATTAAAGATATTTGAATTCTCTTTATCATTAAAATAAGCCTCATCAAAAAGGTCATAAAAACTTAAGTCTTTATATTGAGAAATTGAGTTCATTTTTTCAAAATTCTTTTCACTTGAAAAATCCAGAATAAATAGATTGCTGCTGTCAACGCTTGATAATATTTTATTTATATCATCTTTGACTTTTTTTATTTCATTTAATGCATTGGCAATATTATTTATCATTGTGGAGTCTGTTATATAGACTAAAGGTCTTGATTCACGGCTGGATGCATTAGTAATAACCAATAGATTTAGATTCTCAAGAAATGGCAGATAATTACCATTATACCCATTGTTATTATTATGATACTTATTTATTGGGAAATAGATATATCCTTTCAAATTGGCATAATCAGAAGAATAAAGATTTATAAAACGGGAATGTGCATTATCACCTTTCCATTTAATATCCTCCTGCAGTTTTAAATATACAGCACCTTCGATTGTACCATCAGTTTTAAATATAACCTTATGGTATTCTCCGGGGCTTTCTTCATCAAGTGTATATATACCTGTGGTAATTGTATTATAGATTATAGGTGAACTTGATCTCATTGTATTGGATGAACAGGCAATTGTTAAAAATATTAAACTTACTATCAGTTTTTTCATTATACTTTACTCCAAACTTAATTTTTCTAATATCTGCATATCAGTTTTATTGATTATACTTCCCATATTAGCTGCTTACATTTATCGCTAACTATACAGTCCCTGTTTTTTATTAATACTACAACAGAAAGGTAGCAAGTGATTTCCCATGTTGGAAGAAATTTCTGCTAAATATACAACCTCAGTATACTGCAAATAAGTGTTGACCTACTCTTTAAATTCAAAACATACTCAATTGATCAAATAATTACATGAAACTTTTTACTATATATAATCTCTGGAGCCTGATATGAAAAAAAGCGGTGAACGTCAATTCCCCAATCCTGAAGGTAAGATAAATGTACTTAAAAGATACCTCCATGTACTGGCACTGATGCAGCATATACCGGAGAACGGGGAGACCTGGAATGCGGGGAAACTTGCTGAGCTGTTATCAATTGATGAGCAGAAGGATTCAGGTATAAGCGACAGCAACATAAGAAAATATATAAAAGATCATATCGAAAATGAATTGGGCATAGATGTGGACAGGAAGCAGGGGGGTCTCATATCCACTCTTGCAGAAGACCTGGATATTGAAACCCAGCTAAACGCAGCCAGGGTTTATTCTGAGTTTGTGATTAAAGATACTACAAAAGATATGATATTGAGAAAATTTATTGAAGCAATGCCTGACAGGGCATTGTGGACAATGGCCCGCATATATTTTGCTGTTGTTGAAAAAAGGATGATACAGTTTAATTATACCACAAATACAGGATACAGGATAAACAACTGGAAGCTCTGCCCCTACTATCTGGTTTTAAGAAACAATAACCTCTACCTGGCTGCATGGGACCCTGTACAGAAAAAGAAGCTCCCTCTCCTTGCAGAGAGGATAAAGGACCTTACAGTACTGGATAAAGCTGATAGTATTAACTGGGAGATACCTGAAGTTGATGAGCTTTTCAAGGACTCCCTGAGCGCATATATATGCGACAGCGGCTCCACTGAGATGCGGATAAAGTATTCCGGTAAAATAAGGAGTACAGTTGAAAATATTATAAGTATACTTGAACCTGATATCAAGAGCCTCGAGAACGGCTGGTTTGAGTCCTCCTTTAAAATTTCAGATTATCTTTACCTGTGTAAACAGTTTGTCCTTTACGGAAAAGAGGTTGAGATTCTATCCCCGCCCAATGTTAGAAAAGCAATGACTGATATGCTTAAAGATAGTTTGAGTGTATATGAGTAAAAACTGATAAGTTATGTAACTGCTCAGATGTAACCAGGCAACTTTTATTTGAGCCTGCCCCCCCTAAATCCCCCAAGGGGGGACTTGGAAAATTATTTACAAATAAATCTTTTGTATGTAAGTTAAAACCATGTTGTACAATAATCAGAAAATAACCACACTGCCATATGTTATCGCTCTGGCTAGAGAACAGCGAATGCATTTAACAGAATCTGAAAAGATTTTATGGTTTTATCTGCAAAATAAAAAACTCGATGGTTTTAGATTCAGGTGTCAGCATCCGGTATATAGATATATTTTAGATTTTTATTGTCATGAAGTTCAACTGGCAATAGAGGTTGACGGCAGAATTCATCATCAACAAAAAGATTATGATGAATATAGAGATACATTCCTGAAAAATATTGGTATAACAACAATTCGGTTTGATGCTGAAGACGTTATAAATAATACTTCACATATAGTAAATGAAATATTAAAAACTATATTATCAATAAAAAATCAGAAGTCCCCCTCCGGGGGATTTAGGGGGTTTTAGTCTGAGCATTATCTGAATAATGTAGAAATTTGATGCCACCCCCCCACATCGCAAGTGACTTCATACCTTTTTTTTACTGCTTCTGTTATTATGGATTTAATATTATGAATAACAGGAGAGAGCCCTATGAAGAGGCGAATAAAAGTAATTAACAACCGTAAATCGAAAAGAATATTTTTTGCTGATACTGAGTCTTTTACAGACATTTCAATTAAGCGTTCAATGAGGGAATACGCACTTAATCTTGCCGGCAAGGCAGGATTTAATGACAACATAATGATTTTAGCAGTTTCCTGCCTTAGTTATAAAAGCAGACTGAAGCTTGTAGAAACGTTACATACAGAGTCAAAAGAAAGTAAAAGTGATGAGTTGAGAGAAGAGATGTTTTATGAGGAGGCAATAGATGAAGTAGGGGAACCTGATAACCTGGGGCGAACTGTTATGAAGTATATAAACAGAAGGTTAAACGGCTTTACCATGCAGAAGACAGGGAGGATTATATACTCATACCTTGAGGATGAATACAGGGGAACAGCTAAAGGGGAGGGAAGCCTTGATAAAAAGCTTAATCAACTGGGGAATATTTTTAATCTTTCACAAAATGATTTAAATATATTAAAGCTGATTTATCTTGCATACACTATTAATAATGACCATTTGCGCAATATCTTTGACGGGATTAATTACAGTGAGTTTGTAAAACTGGCCGGAACAGCAACCGGTCTTACACCTGCGGAGATAAGGAGGTCTTTAAGTAAATCCGGAACCCTGGCAGGCTGCGGAATTTTTGACAATATTGACCATACAGGGCGGAACTTTATAAGCATTGATGATACGATTTCAGAATATTTAACAGGCATTTCAGGGAAGAACCTGATTGAAAAGTATGTACGCCTTGAAAGAGGGAAAACCCTTAAGCCGGAAGATTTCAGCATAAAACCTGAAGATACAGAGATAATAACAGATATATTAAAAAGCAGAAAACCCTGTAATATTCTTTTATACGGCATACCAGGCACAGGTAAAACCGAATACGCGAAAACAATCGCAGCTGTATCAGGGGAGAGGGTATATACTGTCCGTTACGGCGAAACAGACAGTAATGACCGGGGAAATACCAGTGATCGTATTGTAGCATTAAGAGTGGCAATAAGCACAGTTTCTGAAAAGGGGGGGATACTTATTGCTGATGAAGCTGATTTTCTCCTTAATACCATGTCTGTTTTTTTTGATTCTAAAAGCCCTGAAAAGGGGTGGCTTAATGACCTTCTTGATAACAGCAGGGCACAGATTATATGGATTACAAATAGAACCGGCTCAATGGAGGAATCCACACTGAGGAGGTTCAGCTACAGCCTGGAATTTGAACGGTTCACTGAAGAGCAGAGGGTATCTGTATGGAATAACATACTGAAAAGAAATCCCCTGAAAAAATATATTACACCGCAGATCGTGAAGGAGCTTTCACAGAAATATGAGGTAAATGCCGGATCAATTGCCGCAAGCCTTGATGCCTTAAAGCAGATAAAAAACACCAGGGAAATAGGGGAGGCCGAGATAAAGCCGATACTTGAAAATCTGCTGGAGAAAAATTCCAGGCTCTTGAGAAAGAATATTAAAAAGAAAAACCGCCTTAATGAGCTTACAGGGAAATATGATTTATCCTTTGTTAATGCTGACATGGACCTGAAAATTGCTGTAAATGCTGTAAAAAAATTTTCAGCCGCAATAAAAGAAAAGAAAGAAGCTGAGGGGATTAACCTCCTTTTATGGGGGGAGTCGGGTACAGGTAAAACTGAATTTGCAAAATACCTGGCCTCAGAATCGGGGAGGGAATTGATAATAAAGCGAGCCTCTGACCTTATGGATATGTATGTGGGGAACACAGAGAAGTATATAGCTGAAGCATTTAAAGAGGCTGAGGATAAAAATGCAATACTCTTTATTGATGAGGCGGATACATTTTTAGGCTCCAGGGAACGGGCTGTCCGCTCATGGGAGATTTCACATATAAATGAATTCCTTGTGCAGATGGAGAACTTTAATGGAGTGCTTATATGCTGCACAAACCTGCTTGAGATTTTTGATACTGCATCAATGAGAAGGTTTAACTGGAAAGTAAGGTTCAGCCCTGTAAAAGAAGAGATGCGTGTACCCCTTTATGAAAAATATTTTGTAACAGAGAATTCCCCTATAACTGCAGGGCAGAAGAGGCGGATAAAAAGTATTAAATCTTTGACACCGGGCCATGCCAGGGCTGCAAGCAGAAGAATAGCATATATAGATGGAGAGGCTGTTGACCATGATACTATTATTGATGAGCTTGAAAAGGAAGCGTCTTATATGCAGATAAGAAAGGATAAGAGGGTCGGGTTTGATTAAGTATTGAGGGATGTTTTTATGTTTGCTATGGAGAGTATTTTTTAATTAAATATTACTGTACCGTAAGGGGGTGTTAGTGCGAACACCCCCTTACGATCCCCCCCCGCACTGCCTCAGACGCCGGCAGTGGCTGGGTTTTTCTGCTGCCTGAATTATACTGCGTGGGGCCTGCGGACACGTCCATGTTAGTCCTCGGCCCCAGCCGAATTCGGCCTACATCCTTGTAGGCCTCACTTGAAACGGGCGAGGAAAGGACCGGCCTGTTTTTCGGAAATCCGTCAGGAATAGCAAAATAAAAAGGATTGAATATTATGGTAATCATGGATAAAAGGAGCACTATGAAACTGAAACTGACTAAATCCCGTTTTAAACTGGCAATGGAATGTCCTGTTAAACTTTTTTATACAGGGAGAAAAGAGTACCCGGACACAAAACTTGAAGATCCCTTTCTGCAGGCACTTGCGGAAGGGGGCTTCCAGGTTGGTGAGCTTGCCAAGCTCTACTACCCTGAAGGTCATGACATTAAAACCATAGACTATGACAGTGCACTGGAACAGACAAATGAGCTGCTGCAGCTTGAGGATGTTGTAATATTTGAAGCTGCTGTACTTTACAAAGATTTTTTTATCCGCATAGATATACTTGAAAAAAAGGGGGACAGGGTTAACCTTATTGAAGTAAAGGCAAAATCTATAGACATGGAAAACCATGAGGGATTTTTCTCTTCCAAGGGAACTCTTAAAACCGAATGGGCACCATACCTTTATGATGCCGCATTCCAGAAGCATGTACTTGAAGGGGCATTCCCCGATTATAATATCAATACATTCCTTATGCTTGCCAATAAAAATGCGGAAGCTTCGGTAGACGGCCTGAACCAGAGATTTTTACTTGTTAAAGATGAAAGGGGTAGAACCTCGGTTAAGGTAAAGGACAGAAGCGATACAGGGAACAAACTCCTTGCACTCATTAAGGTTGATGATGAAGCCTCCCATATACACGCGGACAGATACACCCTTGAAAATGAAGACCTTTCTTTTGCTGAATACGCAGAGAAGCTGGCATATGCCTATGTTAACAGGATTAAGCTGAACCACCCTATAGGGACTTACTGTGCAAATTGTGAGTTTAAAGCATCGGAAGATGAGGAGAAGAAGGGGAAAATAAGCGGATTTAAGGAGTGCTGGAAATCACAAACCACTTTGACAGATGAGGATTTTAAAGAGGATCTCATGTTTGGACTCTGGAATTTCAGAGGAAAGCAGGGGCTTTTAGACAGCTATACCTATCTGCTTAAAGATATTGATGAATCTATTTTTGAAGAAGAGGAGAGAAAGAAGCCGGGCCTCACATCAAATGAGAGGAGGCTTCTTCAGATAAGAAAAACAAAGAACAGGGATTCTTCGCCATATATAGATGTGAAGGGATTGAAGGATGAAATGAATACCTGGGTATACCCGCTGCACTTTATAGACTTTGAAACAACAATGGCAGCAATCCCTTTTCATAAGGGGAGAAGGCCCTATGAGGGGATAGCATTTCAGTTTTCACACCATATAGTAAAAGAGGATGGAACCATAGAACATGCGGGGGAATATCTGAACACAACACCGGGATACTTTCCCAATTACGATTTTATCAGGGCATTAAAAAGAGAGCTTGAAAATGATAATGGATCGGTTTTCAGATATGCGGCTCATGAAAACACCTACCTTGTAATGATACATGGCCAGCTTGCTGAAGATGAGGCAGATATACCGGACAGGGAAGAGCTGCTTCAGTTTATTAAAAGTATTACCCATTCAAATGAAAGCAGCGGCGGGAGATGGAAGGGAGAGCGGGACATGATAGATCTCCTGGAGGTAGTGAAGAGCTTCTATTACCACCTGGCAATGAAGGGTTCCAATTCGATTAAGGCTGTTTTACCTGCAGTACTCCGGAGTGATTTTATAAAGCAGAAATATTCCAGCCCTGTCTATGGAGATGAAGGGGATATTAAAAGCCTTAATTTTAAAAATCAGGTATGGGTTAAAGAAGATAGTAATGGAGAAATAATAAGCCCCTATAAACTCCTTCCCCCGGTATTTGAAGATATAGCACCTGAAGAAAGGGAAAACTTTATCACTGATGAACGGATTTCTGACGGCGGTGCTGCAATGACAGCTTACGCGAGAATGCAGTTTACTGAAATGACTGAAACTGAAAGGGAAATGATTGCAAAAGGACTCTTAAAGTACTGCGAGCTGGACACCCTGGCCATGGTTATGATTTATGAATATTTCATGAGTGAGATTTATTCCTGATGAAAATTGTGAGGGGAATATGGATCTTGATATATTAAAGCATCAATTCAATAATGATATAAACAATATCCGGGCAATAATTAATGAAGGTTTAATGCAGCGTTCTGAATTTTTAAAGAATTACCCTGCAAATAGAATAAAAAATATGCCGCTTGAACAGTATGTTATAGGAATGAAGTACTCATTCTGCTACTGGCTGGAACAGAAACTTGACCCTTTAGGACGTATAAAAGGAAACTCAACAGATGATAAAAAGTTCGGCCTTTATTACGGGAAAACAAAAAATGATCAGGTAATAAAATACAGGCATATAAAGAAATGGGGTGAAGACCATATACAGGCTTATGATAATATTAAAAATGAGATTGTGAACCTTTTAACTGCGGGTAAAAGGAATGATATTGGGAAAATAGAAAGCAACCTGCTTTCTCCATTATTTAAAGGGAAAATATTATCAATATATTTTCCGGTAAAGTTTTTAAATATATTTTCAAATGACCATATTGAGCATTTTATTGAAACCATCGGTATAAGTTATGACTACGGTACAATAAATACAGTAGAGAAGAAAAAACAGCTTTTACTCGATTTTAAAAATAATGACCCCTATTTAAAAAGCTTAACCAACTATGAGTACTCATACTTTCTCTATACAAGATTAACCCCGCCGGCCAAAAGCAGAAATAAACAATTATCGGGAAATACAAATATACCCTTTGAACCAATTAAGAATGTAGACCCTGAAGTAATTACTATCACAGTAGATAAATATACCTCTGATAAAACCGGAGGGATTAGAGAAAACCCCGGACATATTTCAGCAAATGAACTTGAAGAAAAAATTAAAAGGATCGGGAATCGCGGTGAATTGGTTGTCTTTAACTTTGAAAAGAATAACCTGATTAAAATCGGTAAACCTGACCTGTCAAAGCGAGTGAAAGATGTTTCCCTGTTAAACAAAGGTTATGACATAATGTCATATAATGCTGACGGGACTGAAAAATATATAGAAGTAAAATCAACTATTTCCAGCCCGCCGGGAATCAATTTTTATATAACCGGGAATGAACTTAAAAAAGCCGTAGAGATGTCTGATTATTACATCTACATGGTATTTAAAGTTAATACAAAAAAACCGGAAATATTTATATTTAATCCATTTAAGCAGGGGGAAGAATACTATCATTTGACCCCATTGTTATATCAAGTAACTATAAACAGCAGGTAAACACTGCAAGTAACTTCCTATGATTTAACCATTAATCTCTTTATCATATATTCCAAATAGTAAATATACCGGAAATAATCGAGGATATATATGACACTAAAAGAATTTATTGATACGTACGATTTCCCCGGAGCTGTAGTTCTGCTTGAAGGGAAGAGAGAAGTTAAAGAGGAGGATAAAGCAAAACTCACAGCACTTGGCAGACTCCTTGCATCCTCCACCGTAAATATGATATTCCGAAGCGGAAATGCAGATGGTGCTGATTATCTCTTTTCATTGGGGGTTGCTGATGCTGATGCTTCAAGGCTTGAAGTGATAACACCATATACCGGGCACAGATCCAAAGCAAATAAAGCAGCAGTTACTATTCCACTCGATGGAATTGACCTGTCCAATGAGCCGGAGATTGCAGTACTGTCAAAGACTAACAAAAAAACGGAAAGACTTATTAACGATTTTATAAAAGGTGAAAGAAACCGCTACACCATTAAAGCAGCCTATATAATACGTGATACGGTTAAAGTAACCGGAGCTGCAGGGATAAACCCCGCTTCATTTGCCCTCTTCTATGATGACCTGGAAAACCCTGAAAAAGGCGGGACCGGGCATACAATGAATATATGCAGAATAAAAAATGTGACCCTTGCTGACCAGAGGGTCTGGTCCAGCTGGTTGCAGGATTAATCCGATTAATATGACAACATGGGAAGTAACTTCCTATGATAATAAGCACATCCCCATATAATTGTTATTAAGAATTGCCGGTATATTTACCGGCAGAGGCCGATTTACACCAACTTGCGGGCCTTAAATACAGCTAAAAGGGGAGTAACCATGTATTCCATCCAGAAGTATGTTAAATCAAAAATGAAAGAGAAGGGAATTAAAAAATCTGTATTTGTTAAAAGAGCAGGCTACAGCAATATTTCCAGAGGATGCAAGCGGTTTGACAGTTTTATGAAAGGGGAGAGTTACCCTGACATTATTATGAAGAACCTTGCCGCGTCCCTTGAGGTTCCGGAAAAGGAATTAAACGAAGTCATTGCAAAAAGTAAAATGGAGATGCAAAGAGATATTGAAAGAAGCAGGGCAAAACAGAATGACATAGACCGGAGGAACTTTTCGCCCTGCCTCTATTGCCATACTGAGAGAAGAATTCCCAGCCCCATATTTGTATGCGCAATATTGGGAGCTGACAGAATGAAAAAGATTAAGCTTCCCAAATATTTTTTAATTCTTTCAGATGAAGAGAGAGACGCGGAAAGGAGAGAGCTTATTAAAGAGACAATGATGCGTTATGAAGGCATAATCCCCAGCTTTGGAAGTATTCTATGTTTCACTGAAAGGCTGAGCTTTGATGATGAGGAGGATGATCGGAGAGTTTATAATTTAAATGGAGATTTAATAGAAAACCCGCCCTCTGAATTTAAAAAAATTTATGAAGGTAAAGCTACTCTTGAATACAGAGGGAGAGATATTACAAAATTTTTTAATAATTATTTTTAAAGATGAATTTAAGAGCAGCAATGATTTTTTGTCCCCCGCCGCCTTCGGCGGCGGGGTCTCAGAGCATTCTATGCTGAATAAAGGTTAAAGAGTCAGCATGGAAATTTTTCAGGGGATGGAGGTAGGAAACAATGAAACTGAAAGAATATAAAAATACAAAACTTTTTATAAATACCATATTTGATTTTTTTAAAGAAAAGAACCTGCCCTGGGGCCTTGGCAATATAATCGATAATGACAAACTTAAAAACATTTTACTCGACTCAGAGTTTTTAAGCTATAACTGCTCCCCCTCCATTGAGCATTACAGCATAGAATTTAAAACCGGTAACTTCCTTGACAGAAAATATAAAATATGCTCTATTTATATTATTAAATTAGCTGCATATTAGTTAATAAACCAGTAATTATTCCTAAAGATATTTTTTAGTGCAATAATGATGATTTCCATATCCCCGCCGCCGTAGGCGGCGGGGATATTAGAGCATTTTATTTTAAAAAAAAGTTAAGGAATTAACACTGCAATAAACAATAATTAGCTGCAGCATAGGAATAGTCTAATGGAAATGTTCGGAATAGAAGTTGATAAGATCTGGATACTGGCGGGTGTATTGATCGCATTCACAGAACTGCTGTTTCCTGCTATGGTATCGATATGGAGTGGATTGGCAGCCGTTATAGTCGGCTTAATGGTCTGGTTCGGCCTTATCAGTCCTGAAAGCTACAAGTGGCAGTTTCTCTGGTTTTTTTCACTGACTATATTTCTGCTGCTCTTCTGGTTTTTTTATCTGAAAAGGCGTTTTTCCAGTTATGCTAACGATACTAGAGATTCATCATTATTAAATTTAAAGGGTGTTGCCTTAACAAAAATTGAAAAAGGAAAACCTGGAGAAGTTGAACTTTATCAGCATTATCATGGAATCAAAAAGTGGAAAGCTGATTCTGATGTAACTATTGAACCTGGTGATATAATTGAAGTTTTTGAAGCCTCAGGTATTAAGTTGAGAGTTAAAAAGTTTTAAAATACAGTTGTCTTTGAAATCATACGGTACCGTCGGATAATATTGTCTAAATAATGCTTATAAGAGAGGAAACTATGATTTACTTAATTTTAGCCTTAGCTGTAATTGCCGCAGTACTTATTTCTAAAGGTGTAAGAATTGTACCCCAGGCTGAAAACTGGCTTGTAGAAAGATTCGGAAAATATTCAGGCACCCTTGAGCCGGGATTAAACCTTATTAATCCGATTTTTTCAAGGATACCTATCGGCGGTAAAATTGACATACGTGAGTGTCTTATCGACCTTAACCGCCAGACAATTATTACAGCAGATAACGCCAATGTACATGTTGACGGACTGGTCTACTATAAGATTATGGATACATACAAAGCTTATTATGGAGTCAGTAACTTCCATCTGGCCATAGAGTCACTTGCAGCAACATCTCTTCGTGCTATAATGGGAAAGATGACTCTTGATGCTACACTCTCCAACAGGGATGTAATAAATGCCGAATTACTTGTACTGCTGGATGAGGCCACCGATTCATGGGGTACAAAAATTACCCGTGTTGAGATACAGGATATAGCACCACCGGAAGATATTCAGCGGGCGATGTCAGAACAGATGAAGGCTGAGCGGAGCAAAAGAGCTCAGATAATTACAGCAGAGGGAGAACGCCAGGCAGCCATTGAAAAGGCTGAAGGTGAAAAACGGGCCGCAATCTTAAAAGCTGAGGGAGTAAAAGAGTCTGCCCAGCTGGAGGCTGAAGCCCGTGAAAGACTTGCTCAAGCTGAAGCAGTTGCATTGACTGTTGTAAGCGAATCACTTAAAGGATCCGGAGATCCCATATCTTATCTTATAGGGAAAGAATATGTAGACAAAATGGGAGAAATGGCAAAATCTCCAAATTCAAAGTTTATTGTACTACCTTCTGATCTGCTGAAAAGTATAGAAGGCCTTATAGGGAAAAAATAGATATAAAGCGTATATGCGGCATTACTTAACCATTTTTGTTTGCCGCATATCATGCCCTCACCCCGCCTCCGGCGCGCCCTCTCCCCAGTGCTCACTACTACCCACTTCTTTCAAGGAACAATTAATTCGGCTAAGCCCCCGGCGGAATGAATTCTTTTCCCCTAGGAAATCATTTCCCGCCACCCCCGTAGGGGGTTAATTAACTTTTTTTGTGCTTTCTTTGACTTGTTTGTTTTACCCTAGCATTAATTAAATAAAAATATGAGTAGAGTTTTTCCATCCCCCTCCGGGGGAAGCCGGAATAAGTTCATTCAGCACGTCAGGTTAATCGGCTGGGGGCCGGGAGAATAAATGTGGGTAGAAGTTAGCTCCCCAGTGAGAGGGCTTCGTGTCATGAAATTCAGGCTGAAGAAAGGTTACGCGCATTCCTTTGGAATGACTGCGTAAGGGCTGCGCTTGTTTGGTGTCCGCCTTTGGCGGATTTTTGACTTACTTTTTGTAGTGATATAATTTAAAGCTTACATTTACGCTGCAGGCATGGACCGGTTCCCGAGCGGACTTGTGATGAGCGGAGCCGAATCAGTCGAGGGATGGTTCCTTTTGTGTGTGGTCCCGGAATTTTCAGTGCCATATATTTCTAAATATTTCCAGCCCCCTTGTTAAGGGGGCCGCATGAATCGCATGCGGGGGGATTGAAAAGTCCATGCATAACATACGTGTGGGTCACTATTTGTCACAGGTTCTGTGGTATAATTGTACTGTGATTTTTTTACCGGAAACGCAGACACAGTAGGGGCGCATGGCCATGCGACCCTACTGTGTCTGTCCTATGCTTATATTTTCTGTGCGGATTTACACGTACGGAACAGGCATGCCTGTTCCGTATAACTTATTACTACAGGGTGTTTTACAACATATTGAGGGTTTCCCTTAAGAGGTATATGAGTATTTATAATTGACATCCTTTTAATGCTGGTATAATAATTTTTATAAAAAAATGATTGTTCAGTAATTTCCCGGGTCGAAGCTGTGCTCTGCGGCCTGCGACAGAGATACTGTTTATATTGAGACGGGAAATTACTTTATCAATAGTATTGAGGTAAATTATGGCAGATAAAATATATGTTAAAGGTAGTGAAATTACAATTATTTCGTTTTCGGATGATGATTATATCTGTATTACAGACATTGCCAGATATAAAAATCCTGAGGGCAGTGATGATGTCATCAGGAATTGGCTAAGAAACAGGAACACAATAGAGTTTCTTGGTATATGGGAGCAGCTTAATAATCCCGGTTTTAAACCCGTCGAATTCGACGGGTTTAAAAAACTCGCAGGCCTGAACAGTTTTACATTATCTCCAAAGCAATGGATAGAAAAAACCGGGGCAATAGGTATAATTTCAAAATCAGGGAGATATGGGGGTACTTATGCTCATAAAGATATTGCTTTTGAATTTGCATCATGGGTATCAGTTGAATTTAAACTCTATCTTATAAAGGAATTTCAAAGGCTAAAGGAAGATGAGAACAGCAGACTTAAACTTGGCTGGAATTTACAAAGAACAATTTCAAAGATTAATTACCGGATACATACAGATGCCATAAGTGAAAATCTTATACCGAATGAACTTACGGGTAATCAGATGAAACAGATTTACGCGAATGAGGCTGATATTCTTAATATGGCACTTTTTGGAATGACAGCAAAAGAGTGGCGTGAAGCCAACCCTAAAGATAAAGGTAACATTAGAGATTACGCGACACTTGAACAGCTTGTTGTGCTGTCAAATCTTGAAAGCATTAATTCGGTATTGATTCATCAGAGGATTGAACAGAGCGACAGACTTGTTCAATTGAACAGAATAGCAATCAGCCAGATGAAATCATTGATATCAAACCGCTCATTAAAGAAGCTCAAATAAAGTCTTTGAACCATGATTACGGGGATTGAATAATTTTATAAAATAAAATGAATTTAATAAAAAGGTACTAATGAAAGATCCAGTAAAGGAAAATCTATATAACAATATAGCTTCCCTCATACGGGAATCTCAAAACAATGTCCGTACTGCTGTAAATAGTATAATGGTCATAACCTATTGGAATATTGGGCGACTTATTGTTGAAGATGAACAGCAGGGTAAAACACGTGCTGAATATGGGAAAGGTGTTCTTGATGATTTATCAGAACGATTAACAGCTGAATTTGGAAAAGGCTTTGATGTCACAAATATTAGAAAGATGAGACAGTTCTATACTCTGTTTCCAATTCGAGACTCAGTGAGTCTCGAATTGAGCTGGACCCACTATCGTCATCTTCTCAAAGTTGAAAGTGAGAAATCAAGACTCTGGTATAATTGAAGAAACAATTAGGGAAAACTGGTCAACCAGAGCTCTGGAAAGACAGATAAACAGTCATTATTATGAACGTCTTCTTGCAAGTCAAAACAGAGATCCTGTTATGAAAGAAGCTTCATTGAAAACAGGCAAACTTGCACCAGAGGATGTGTTGAAAGACCCTTATGTGCTGGAATTCCTTAATTTGCAAAATCGACCTGAATATACTGAGAATGAGCTTGAAAGCGCTTTAATTGATCAGCTTCAAAATTTTCTGCTGGAGCTGGGCAGCGGATTTTCCTTTGTAGCCCGGCAAAAACATTTTCATATTGATGGAGAGCATTTCTATATAGACCTGGTTTTTTATAACTATAAACTTAAATGTTTTGTACTTATCGATTTAAAACGCGGAAAACTGACCCATCAGGATGTCGGCCAAATGGATATGTATGTACGTCTCTTTGAAGAAAAAATAAGAGAGACGGATGATAATCCCACAATTGGACTTCTTCTATGTTCTGATAAAAGTGAAGCAGTGGCTAAATACTCTGTTCTTTCGGAAAATAAACAGCTCTTTGCCAGTAAGTATAAACTCTACCTCCCTTCAGAAGAAGAACTTCAAAAAGAGCTTCAAAAGGAAAGAGAAATGCTGGAAGAGAGATTTATTGAGTAATAGAAAAGAGGAAATCAAATGACACAACAGGAACTTGAAAAAAATCTCTGGTGTGCGGAATAAAGCCTGCGGTGCACAATTACCTGCCTGGAATTTTTATGTATTATTTATTTTTCAGAATAAATTTCCGCTGCTGCACCAGCCCCCTTGTTAAGGGGGCCGCATGAATCGCATGCGGGGGGATTGAACAGTTCCTGCACCAACATACGTGTAGGTCATTATTTGTCACAGGTGCTGTGGTATAATTGTACTGTGATAATTAGTGTGTTTAATCGTTGACATTGTTTTAATGCAGGGTATAATAATTTTTATAAAAAAATGATTAGGTGGAAATTTCCGGGGGCAGTGCTGTCGGAAACAGATCTGCTGCCTGTGTTGAGACAGGGAATTGTTTTAACCGGAAAATCTATGAACCATGATTAAGGGGATTAGAGGATTTTCATGATTTAGCAGGAGTGAATGTACAGTAAATCCTGTTAATCCCTTAATCATGGAAATCACGGTTCGTAGTTTGAGGAGATAATTGTTTTCCATTTAACAGAAAAAGTATTTAGATCTGGAAGTAAAATATTTTAGGAAAAGATAACGAATGTCAATACCTGATATAATTGATAATAAAGCTGAAATGAATCTTGCAGATGCAATTAATTCATGCCTTAAATCTGCTGAATTAAGCAAGATGGCTGTGGGTTATTTTTATCTCAGCGGATTTAACGCGATTCGCGATAACCTGGAGAGTGTTAAAAAGCTTAAACTTCTGATTAATAATGAACTTGATAAACGGACATTTGATGAAATTCAGAAAGGGATTGAACTGTTCCAGGAAAATGAGCTTCCCGGGTTTGTTGATCATACAACCCGGATTAAAATTAAGAATAATGCCTTCTCAGAATATTCAGCTCAACTGGAATACATTGATCAGAGTGAAAAGGAAGAGGATGGTATTTTTACACTTTATTCTCTTATTAAAGAAGGGCGTGTTGACATCAGGGTATTTACCGGCGGCAAGCTGCATGCAAAACTTTATTTAATAGATTATCACAGAGACTCCGGAAAAGATTCCCGCGGCATAGCCTTTCTCGGCAGCAGTAATTTAACAAAAAGCGGTATAAAAGACAATGCCGAGCTGAACATAACTTTGAGAGATAATACTTATTTTGAAAAACTTTCTTCATGGTTTGATAATCTCTGGGAAAATTATTCTGAGCCTTTTAGTGCTGAACTGATTAATGTTATAGAATCTTCCTGGGTGAAGCAGGTTGTTACACCATATGATATATACCTTAAAGCTCTTTTCCATCTGAATGAAATGAGACTTGAAGTTAAAGACAGAAGTTATATGCTTAAAAAGCTTGGCCTGGAAAAACTTTATGATTTTCAGAGATGGGCTTTCAATGATGCTCTTTCTATTCTTGAAAAATATAATGGAGTCTTTATTGCTGATGTTGTGGGTCTTGGTAAAAGCTATATAGCCTCAGCCTTGATTAAATATTTTCTTATCAATGATAACCGTAGAGCATTAATAATATGCCCCGCCTCCCTGCAGGATATGTGGAATAATTATAATGAAGAACATCAGCTTGGAGCTGGCATTCTCCCCATGTCCCAGCTTAAGTATCCTGAAAATCTCAGTGAGGAAGAACAGAACCGTTATTCTCTGCTTGATGAAGAGGAGTACAGCGGATATGATATCGTCGTAATTGATGAGTCCCATAATTTTAGAAATAAAGAAACCCAGCGTTACAAAATACTTAAAGATTATCTTGAGGATAAAAAAGTTATTCTTCTTACAGCTACCCCTCAGAATAAAAGCGTTGATGACATACTTAATCAGTTTGAACTTTTTCAGCACTCAGATGATATAAGCGGACTTAATTTCGGGGAAAATGATTTAAACCGCTTTCGCCAGCAGTGCCAGGCAGATTCAACAAAGATATACCCTCTTCTTGAAAACTTTATTATAAGACGAAGACGGAAAGATATTCAGAAGCTTTCGGAATCATTTGACTTTCATTTCCCTAAAAGAAAACTTTCTAATGCTGAATATAACATTGAGAATATTTACGGGGCAGGACTTTTTGAAAAGATTCTCGATATTATTACAGGTTTTAAAAAGAATAATGAGAGTAACGGCAATTATTTCAGATATACCCGCTATGCACTTTCTAATTACTTAAACGATCAAGGGAGAAATTCCAAAGAATATGCTAATATATCACAGGCTGGTCTTGAACTGAAAGGGCTCATGAAAATACTGCTTTTTAAAAGACTTGAAAGCTCTTTTGCCGCTTTTGAGGATACTATAAACAGGATGATTTCTTTTTATAACACATTCCTTGCAGGCATTGAAGATGGCTGGCTCATTGGAGGTAAGGATCTGCAGAAAACAGTTGCTGTCAGTGAAGAGAAAATAGATGAAAGGATGCAGCAGATTTATGCAAAATCACAGCCTTATAAAAAAGATTATTTCCGGCATTATGAATTTATTGAAGATTTGAATAACGATATAAAAGCCCTTGAGGAATTACAGTCATATTGTGAACTTATAAAGAAAAATATGGCTGATGATAAAATCCAGAAACTTTTTAAAATTTTAGATGAGTATTCCGGACAGAAGATACTTATATTTTCTGAATATGAAGCTACTGCTGGATATATACATGAACAGCTTAAGAATAAAGGGTTTAAAAAAACTGAAATAATAAGCGGGAGCACAGTTGATAAACTTTCAATAATTGAGCGGTTTGCCCCTGCTGCAAATACAGCGATGAAACACCTTCCAGAGGGAACAGAGGAGATAGAAATTCTTGTATCAACAGATGTACTTTCAGAAGGTCAGAATCTGCAGGATGCATCTGTTGTTATAAATTATGACATACACTGGAACCCTGTAAGGCTTATACAGAGAATAGGGAGGGTTGACAGAATCGGCAGTGAAAATGAAAATATCTATATTTATAATTTTCTGCCGGAAGGGGGTGTTGAAGAGATTTTAAGGCTTCAGGAAAGGGTTCAGTTACGGGTCAATGAGATTCAGCAGTTGTTAGGCGAAGATGGCCATATCTTTACAGGTGATGATACCCAAAGTGAAGATATATATACAAGAATTTATACCAACAATGATGACACCATACTTGATGAGGATTTTGGACGTGATAGTGAGCTTGAAGAAGGTAAGCGCTTAATAATCGAGCTTCAGAAAAACGATCCTGAAAAGTATAAATATATCAAAAACCTTTCAACCGGTATCAGATGTGCCAGAGTGGGGGCTGAAAAATATTTTATACTGGCAATGTCTGATGATGGATTTCCTCTTATCAGAATATATTACCCTGCTGAAAAACGTTATGAAGATAATATAGAGAAAATTCTGAAAGAGATTAAATGCGCACCTGAAATACCTGCTATTGAAATACCACAGGATTACAAAAAAGAGATAAATGCTGTCTATAAAAAAATGGTCAGTATTCAGAAGGGGATAGATAATCAGCGTATAACTACTCATAAGGAGAAACAATACCTTCGTGACAGGTTAAGTAAAATGTACTCTCTATGGGATAATGAAGAATATATTGAAGAAAAGACCCAGTTCCATGAAAAGATTCACAGCTTTATAAAGGATACTCAGGAACATAAGTATTTAAAACTTTTCAGGGAACTTAAGCGATCCCGTATTGAAGATGACATGGTTCTTTATACACAGTTAAAAAATGCCTACCTTGAATATTATCATGAAGCTAATTCAAATAATGAAAAAAGGCAGAAGGCTTACAAAATTATATGCAGCGAAATATTTCTGGAGAAGTAAATGAGAAATACAGCACTTGATATAGTAACCAGGCAATTTGTTGATGATTACAAATATGATTATATTAATATGCAGATTCCGGCCCCGCCCGATCTTGAAGACCGGATTATTACATGCAAAGAATATCTTCGAATACATAATTTTTCTATTATTCTTCTTATTGAGGATTCTCCCCTTGGCAATAATGATATTATTCCGGCTATTAAATACTTTAAAGAATTATACGGCCCCGATTTTGCACTCATGGTAACTGATTCACAGGAGAGCCGTGTCCGTGTTCACAAAGAGATAAAAATTGAAAAAGACGATAAGCAGTATAAAAGCTATAAGGCTTTGATATATGACCCTATTTCAAAAAATGAAAAACTTTTCTGGGATAAGATTTCAAATTTTGACGCGGGTAAGGATCATATAACCACAATTGAACTTAATGCCCGTATTGATGATTCATTAAAAGCTGATAAGGTAACTAAAAAGTTTTTTACCGAATTTCAGAAAGAGCATAAGGCTTTTCTTGATTTCATTGAAGGTATTGATGAGATTGTTGACCGGGAGTGGTATGCTTCCCTGATGATGAACAGACTTATGTTCACATATTTTATTCAGAAAAAGTATTTTCTTGATAATGATAAAGATTATCTTAAAAACAGACTTGAGAAGATTCAGAAAAAAAGCGGCAAGGATAAATTCTATTCATTTTATAAAAACTTTCTCCTTGCCCTTTTTCATGAAGGTTTTTCCAGAAAAAAGGGTGAGCGTGATTCGGAAACTAAGGAACTTATAGGCTGCATCCCCTACCTGAACGGCGGTCTTTTTGATGTTCACGAAATTGAAAAAATATATGCAATCAAAATTCCCGATAAGGCCTTTGAAAAGATTTTTGCCTTTTTTGATAAGTACACCTGGTATCTTGATGATAAGCCTGTAAATTATGAAAACGAAATTAATCCTGATGTTCTTGGTTATATTTTTGAGAAATATATTAACCAGAAACAGATGGGAGCCTATTATACAAAAGAGGATATAACAGAATATATTTCCAAAAATACCATTATCCCTTTTCTCTTTGACAGGATGAAAGAGAAGTATCCTGAAGCCTTTGCACAAAACGGCAGGATATGGACTATGCTCAAAGGAAGCGGTGATAAATATATCTACAGTGCTGTTAAGCATGGACTTGAAAATATTGAAGAAAAGATGCCTGAAGATATTAAGCAGGGACTCGATACTTCAGAACCGGGACTGCTGGAAAGAAGAAAATCCTGGAACCGTAAAACTGATGAGGAGTTTGCCCTACCTACAGAGATCTGGCGTGAAACCATCGACCGTTGGAACCGCTATAAAGAGGTTAAAGAAAAAATTTCATCAGGAAGCATTACTTCTATAAATGATTTTATTACCTATAATCTCAACATAACTGCTTTTGTAAAAGATCTGCTTAACTCCACAGATGATGAAAAGCTGATAAAAGAATTTTTTGATGCTGCTAAGGAAATTACTGTCCTTGACCCTACCTGCGGTAGCGGTGCTTTTCTTTTTGCAGCTTTAAGTATTTTATCTCCGGTTTATGAAACTTGTGTGGAAAAAATGCGGGAGTTTATTTCTGATAAAGAAAAAAAGAGAAGTTACCTGAAGGAATTTAAAGCGGTTATTGCGGAAGTAAATACCCATCCCAATGAAAAATATTTTATTTATAAAGCTATAATACTCAACAACCTCTACGGTGTTGATATAATGCACGAGGCTGTTGAAATCGCAAAACTGCGTCTTTTTCTAAAGCTGGCATCATGCGCCAATTATGATGCTGAAGCAAAAAACTTCGGCCTGGAACCATTGCCCGATATTGACTTTAATATTAAAGCAGGTAACACCCTTGTAGGTTTTGCAAACTTCAGGGAGCTTGAGGATACAATAAAGAAGGGCCTGGATTTTGGAGATAATATATCCAAATTCAAAGAGCAGGCGGAGATTATAGGGAAAACAAGCAAGTCTTTTAAAGACAGCCAGCTTGTTGAAAACCGTAATAGTGAGGAATATCACAGTGAAAAGGGTAAGCTGCAGCAAAGGCTTAATGAGCTTAATCATGAGCTTAATGTTTACCTGGCATCGGAGTATGGAATAGATACAAATAACATAAAGAAGAAAAAAGATTTTGCAGAAGCTTTCCAGGCATGGAAGGAGAGTCATCAGCCCTTTCACTGGGTAAGTGAGTTTTATGAGATAATTGAAGAGAGGGGCGGGTTTGATGTAGTGATAGGGAATCCTCCTTATGTGGAGTATAGTAAGGTAGAGAAGCTTTACCAGCTAATTGATAATTATCTTACAAAATCTTGCGGGAATATATACGCAAATGTGTTTGAAAAATCATTGAATCTCTGCAACGAACTCTCTAAATTAAGTTTAATTGTTCCGATTAGCCTTGGTAGTACTAAAAGAATGAATGAACTGGTTTCATTACTAAAAAAGAGATCGTGCTATTATTGGACAAGCTTTTATGCGGAAAGACCTTCCAAATTATTTATGGGTGCTGAAATACTGCTGAATATTTCAATAGTTTCATTAGGTAAAAGTAGTGAATCAAATTTTTATACAACAGGATTAGTGAAGTGGTATTCTAATTACCGTGGATACTTATTTAATAATATGAATTATATTAGATATAATATTTCATTAAGAGATTATTTAATACCTAAAATAGCATCTAACATAGAGAAGAAAATTATTGAGAAATTATATAATAATTCTACATCTCTCATAAATTATTTAGTTAATACCTCAAATCATAAAATATTTTATAGAATTGGTGGAGGTAGATATTGGAAGATATTTACAAATTTTCAGCCAAAATTTATTGTTAACGATGAAGAGTCAATATCAAGTCGTGAGAATTATCTTTTTTTGGATAATGAAAAAGAAAAGAATATAGTAATATCATCCTTAAGCAGTAGTCTTTTCTTTTGGTATTTTCAGTTAACGACTAATGGACGTGACTTAAATCCATTCGATTTAAAAGAATTCCCAATAATTAAAAAGGAATTACATTCCAAATCCAGACTCTCTGATATTTGTATTACCCTCATGAATGATTATAAAAAAAATAAGCTGATCTGCAATAAGGATTCAAAACAAACAGGCTCAATTAAATATGAAGAATTTTATCCTAAGTTTTCGAAGCATATAATTGATGAAATAGACAAAGTCCTCGCAGAGCATTACGGCTTCACTGCAGAGGAGCTGGATTATATTATTAACTATGATATAAAGTATCGCATGGGTGATGAGCTGGAGAGTGAGGAATAGTAAAAAATAAAAATTTTTAATTTTTTGTTTGAACTTTCTTAGTAAATTATCTAAAATTAGCAAATAACATTTTGTGTGAGAAGGGGAGTTTATGGCCAATATAAGAGTTTTTCAAAATGTTTATAGCAATGGGCAAATTGAAGAGATAACAAATATAATAAGAAAAAGATTTGAATTAGAAACACCTGTAGATGTAAAAGACTTTATTAAGGATAAGTTGCTTGGGGAAATTATAGAAAATGAATCCTTGAAGTACGAAGGTGTTATAAAAAAATCAGGCAACTCTTTTATAATTGAATACAGGCCGAACACCGTAAAGAGGAGGGACAATTTTACACTGGCCCATGAACTTGGCCATTTATTCCTTCATCTTCATTATATGACAAATGATTGGGGGAAAATCGATCTTGATGAGTATAACGAGGTAATATTTACAAGATACGGCTCAGGATCAATAGAAAGAGAGGCGAATTCATTTGCAGGTTCATTTCTTATGCCAGAAGAAGAGTTTACACTAGCTTTTTACAAATATTATGATTCTAACCTGCCTGATGAAGTTGATCTAGAAGCGCTTGCAGATAAATTTAAGGTATCAAAACTTGCAGCTCATGTGAGAGCAAAAAGACTCGGACTTATTACATGACATCAAGTAAGCAGAATCCGGAAATACCTGAACTGGCCTGGTTGCTCAATACAAAAGAGGATAAAAAAAAAGATTCTTTTTTATTTTTTGTAGCCTTTGATGTTGTAAACTCTACTGAAATTAAATCTCATAATTATATTTCAATTATTGAATATCAGAAGCATCTGAAAAATAGTTTTTCTAATATTACTGATATGCTTTTTGAAAAAGACCAGGGATTTCGTTTGTGGAAATTTCTTGGCGATGAATTTATATATTGTGTTGAGGTAGCTGCCAGGAATTCACTTGCGGAATATGTGGGAGTTGCGTATTCAACACTTAAGAATATAAACAGTACTTCATCTTTTCTGAGATTCAAAGCAGTCTCTTGGCTAGCTTTTTTTGATAAGGAAGAGAATATCAAAGTCGAATTTGAAGGCTCTGATATAGGTATTGATTATATCGGGAAACACATAGACCTCGGTTTCCGTCTCGGTAAGCATTCTACAAGGAATCGTTTAATTCTAAGCCTTCTTGTTGTACAGTTTTTATTTCAACTTGCAGATGACTCTGTAGAAAAAAAAATTTATTTTATGGGCAACAGGGATTTGAAAGGGATATGGGGGGTGGATCTTTACCCTATATTCTGGTATGAAGATTTAGTAAAAATTAATTATGATTATTATGAAAAAAATGATTTGGGTTTTTTTAAAAATCCTACTGATTCAGGTAATGAAGTCGCCAATATACTTTGTGATATTTTAAATAATGAACCTTGGAAATTGCCGGATAAATTTTTGAATGCTTTTAAAAATCTTCCAGACACAGAAGGAAAAGGAAAAAGAAGACCTGAAGGGAGAGAAGATATTAGATATAGAAACGAGTTACATGTTGCTACTGTTATCTATAATATCAGATCCGATAAGTTTTTGATTGGTAAGCGGAGTAATATAAAAACAATTCTTCCCGATATCTGGGAGTTTGGTGGAGGGCAAATACATCTAGGAGAGAAGATCAGTGATGGGGCTAGACGTAAAGCAAAAGAGGAGTTCAATATAGAAGTCGACCCTCGTGATGATATTGTCTCACTATATTTTATTTCTGAACAAAAAATTAACGGGATAAAGATTTTTTGTCTCACAGATGATGATAAAGTTGAGATTGATAATTCTCAACATCAGAATTATCGTTGGGTAAGTCTTGATGAGTTGAAAGAACTTAATCCTGATGAATGTATCGAAAAATTATATGATGAAGCATTAACTTTTTATAATGAGTATAAATCAAAAAAATGAATTTATAATTAGATTATGAAAAGCAGAATACAGATTATTTTTATAATTCTCTCAAAATCAATAGCAAAAAATTAATTGAGATTGATCGGGTCCTCAGGAAATAGTTTAGTTTTAACTTTTTTCAAATAATCAAAAAAAATTTCAAAAAAACCCATCCGGAAAACGTAAGTAAGCGCAAAATTAACCCCATCTTGAAATAAATCAAGTTAAATGCTATAGTCCGCTTCAAAAAATGGAGGGACATAGAATGCATAAAAATTCAAACAAAAAATACCAGAAGCACGACCCGGAATAC
>Ga0334890_1000922_pt1 | contig 45357 bp, 36 predicted proteins | sample GraSluR1_MG_3_FD_207220 | JGI IMG/M metagenome (GOLD analysis project Ga0334890, IMG submission 207220) | Sludge microbial communities from methane-producing bioreactor in Wageningen University, Netherlands - Granular Sludge_31_08-R1 | ecosystem: Engineered > Bioreactor > Anaerobic >... | reverse complement strand
TTGATCGAGAATTCGGTTATCCATGATTGGGCCCTTCCTTTGCAGGTTCCTGGAATCTCTTGAAATCCTTCGATCCTACAAAAAGGGCCCGATTATTCTACCCACAAACGTGCAGTGCACCCGGCCGCCGATCGCGGCCGATTTGGAGAACGCCCTTTCGTATGCCATAATTTGTGTGGATCGTAGAAGTGCGGCACACTCTGATCGAAAGGATGCTTTTCCGGGGGAGGACACCTAATGTCTACTGCACGTACATCGATTTACAGGTCCAAAGGGACCGCACTGATCCTGTCCATGATCGTCGTCCTGGCCTTCTCGGCCCTGGCGGTGTCGTTCGCCGCCATCTCCGGGGCGAACGTCCAGGTGGCCTCGAACCAGCACAAGATCAACGCAGCGCTCTACGCCGCGCAGTCCGGGCTCGAATGCGCCAAGTATCTCGTCGGGACCGTGCAACTGAAATCGACAACGAGCAACTTCGTCGAGGATGACGAAGCGGACGAGGTTTGGTATGCGCTGTGCCAGTATGCCGACAGCCAGGCACTCGATGGCAGAGAAGTGGAGTACGACGACGACGAGCTGACGATCAGTGGGATGACGCTCGACGGCCTGAACGCCACGTTCACCGTCCAATTCTACCGCGATGCCGACAACCCACGTATCATCGTGCTCAAATCGACCGGCACGCACGACGGTGCCAGCCGGAGGGTGGGCATGACGATGGCCATGACCAAGGACCGAGAGGTCCTGAACTACGCCGTGGCCAGTCGAGGCCGTATCTGGCTGGATGAGGGCAGCGTCGTCCACGGTCCGCTCTTTAGCACCTGGAACAGACCCGAAGTCGGCCCCGGCATCGAGACCGCGCCCGACACCGCCGTCTATGGGACCGTTGGCACGGTCATCTCGCTTGCGGATTTCCAGGCGAACGGCATCCAGATGGAGACCGTTGGCGACAACGACAATGCCATGTTCTACTTCGGTGTGTCCGCGTTCGATGACGAGGGCAATCCCGTTTCCGACACCTACGGTCCCGTGGACAATGAAGGCTATCTGCTGGACCGCGACTTGAACCCCGTCTACGACGAAGGCGGCAATCGGATCTTCAAGGACTACGACCTTCGCTACCACAGCAGCGACGATCACGTCGAGGGCTACCACGAAGACATCCTTTACGACGTGCCGTTCAACAGCGACATGCCCGGAATGCAGCCAGGGGACTACGACACCAGCGACTACAAGGCCATGTGCAGCGAAATCGGCAGTCACAGCAGCACGACCACGGAATACTTCCCGCATGCGGAGGGCAACTACAGCCTGCCCAGGAGCAGTTCCAGCTTCCAGTACAGCCGTCGCGTGTACGAAAACCAGACCTTCTCCAACGTGCGCGTCCCGCAAGGCAAGCACGCCCTATTCAAGAACTGCACGTTTGAGGACGTGCTGTTCATCGAGAGCCGCGAAAGCTACTACAACCACTCCAGCTATACCAACAACATCCGCTTTGAAGACTGTACGTTTAACGGGGTCATTGTCACCGACGTCCCCAGCAGCACGAACCATTACAGTTGGTGGATGCGCAACGCCCTGACGTTCACGGGAGCATCGGTCTTCAACAACACGTCGAGTATCCAGGAGGCCACCGTCCTGGCCCCCAATTTCAACGTCAACATCGGCAGTACCGCTCAGGTCGGCGACACCTGCAACAGCATCATCACCGGCGCGGTCGTCGGCGGGATCGTAGACGTGTACGGCGACGCCACGATTCATGGGACCATTATTTCCATGTACGACACCAGCGCCCACTCCAGCGGCTACATCACCAACATCGGCGACCGCGAGGACGGCGGAAGCGAGTCCTACGGAACCATCCAAGGTCAGATTACAATCATACCCGACCCGCACAGACTGCTGCCCAGCGGGATCAGCAGTCCGATTGTCATCAAGCCCGATCTGGGTACGTACTCTGAAGACATCTGATCTGCCGCGACCAGAAGTAGTGAACCATCCATTTCGACCACTGTAAGAAAGGAGCCAACATGCACAAAGTCTCTGTTCGAACCCTGACCCTGTTGCTCTTGTTGCTGGCCTCGGTGCTCGCACACCAGTACGTCGCGCTCATGCCGACGGCACGGGCCGATGCGATCTGGCTGGAGAGCGGCGACCCGAACGACCCGAACCAGGGGCCTCTGCCCGAGTGCTGCTTCTCGGCCATGCACCGGACGTGGTTGGACGACGAGCCCAACGAGCCGTCGGAGCCCATGCCCGAGATGGCCGGCGGGTGGCGAGGCCTTCTCGCCACAGGTGACGACCCGAACGATCCGGGCGAGCCGATCCCCGAGCGGGCCTGACGTCCGCAAAGACAGACCGCTTTGCAACAGGCGGCGCAGGGACTTGCCCTGAGCGAAGCCGGAGACAGTGCGACGCCCACCCAGAACCAGGACGCACGCTGTCTCCGGCGTCAGGGATGTTCCCGCGAGCCACGCCCCCCTTCCGCAGTCCCCGACTCATCACATCGTCCCACCACAGGATCTCTCGAAGCCTTCGCCCGGCACACCGAGCACTGAATCGCACCACAGCAACCCGCCAGCCTGAGGCGCACGCGGCGCCCAATCTCCTTGGGGTTTGACAATCGAGAGGTCATGTGCTCTAATCCCGCCGATCTGTTCGATGCCCAGCAGCCTCTATCGGAGATCGGTTTTATACAGGAGACGACTCAATGCCAAAGCGCGCCGACATCAGGAAGGTCATGATCATCGGGTCCGGTCCCATTGTGATCGGGCAGGCCTGCGAATTCGACTACTCGGGCACTCAGGCCTGCAAGGCCCTTCGTAGCCTGGGCTACGAAATCGTGCTGGTCAATTCCAACCCGGCCACCATCATGACGGACCCCGGCATGGCCGACGCGACCTACATCGAGCCTCTCACACTGGAAACCGTGACCAAAATCGTGGCCAAAGAGCGTCCCGACGCCCTGCTGCCGAATCTCGGTGGGCAATCCGGGCTCAATCTGAGCTCCGAACTGGCGCGGGCCGGCGTGCTCGAGAAGTACGGCGTCAAGATCATCGGGGTCCAGGTCGACGCCATCAAGCGAGGCGAAGACCGCCAGGCCTTCAAGGATACGATGACCAAACTCGGGATCGACATGCCGCGAAGCCTCATCGCCAACAACATGACCGAAGCCGAGGCGGCCATCGAGAAGATCGGCCTGCCCTGCGTGATCCGCCCGGCCTACACCATGGGCGGGACCGGCGGCGGCTTTGCCTACAACATGGAAGAGTTTCGCGCCATCGCCGAGCGCGGGCTCAGCGCCAGTTTCGTCGGACAGATCCTCATCGAGGAATCCGTTCTCGGCTGGGAGGAGCTGGAGCTCGAGGTCGTGCGCGACAGCAAGAATCAGATGATCACCGTGTGCTTCATCGAGAACGTCGACGCCATGGGCGTCCACACCGGCGACAGCTTCTGCACCGCGCCGATGCTCACCATCAGCACCGAGTTGCAGAATCGCCTTCAGAAGCACTCCTACGATATCGTCGAGGCCATTGAGGTCATCGGCGGCACCAACGTCCAACTGGCACACGACCCCAAAACCGGACGGATCGTCGTCATCGAGATCAACCCGCGAACGAGCCGCTCGTCGGCCTTGGCCTCGAAGGCCACCGGGTTCCCCATCGCTCTAATCTCCTCCCTGCTGGCCGGCGGATTGACGATGGACGAGATTCCCTACTGGCGGGATGGAACGCTGGAGAAGTATTCACCTTGCGGCGACTACGTCGTCGTGAAGTTCCCGCGATGGACGTTCGAGAAGTTCGAGGGGCTCCAGGACAAGCTCGGCACCCAGATGCGGGCCGTCGGCGAGGTGATGAGCATCGGCAAGACCTACAAAGAGGCCTTTCAGAAAGCGATCCGCTCCCGCGAGGACGGCCGTTACGGGCTCGGCTTCGCCAAGGACTACCACACCCGGAGCCTTGAAGAGCTGATGCGCATGCTGACCGAGCCGTCGAGCGAGCGTCAGTTCGTCATGTATGAAACCCTGCGCAAGGGCGCCGACGTGCAGACGCTCCACGAGACCACGTATATCAAGGTATGGTTCATCGAGCAGATGAAGCAACTGGTCGAGCTCGAAGAGACGATCCTCCGGTTCAAGGGCAAGACGCTGCCCGACGAGTTGTTGATCCAGGCCAAGAAGGACGGGTTTGCCGACCGCTACCTCGCGCAGCTCTTGGGACAGAAGGAGACGGAAATTCGCAAGCGGCGTAAGAAGCTGGGCATCGTACAAGGCTGGCATCCCGTACCGGTCAGCGGGGTCGAGAACGCGGCGTACTACTACTCGACGTACAATGCACCGGACGCCACGACCGTCTCACCGAATCGCAAGATCATGGTTCTCGGCGGCGGCCCGAACCGGATCGGTCAGGGCATCGAGTTCGACTACTGCTGCGTCCACGCCGCCTTCGCCCTGCGCGACGAGGGCATCGAGTCGATCATGGTCAACTGCAACCCCGAGACCGTCTCGACCGACTACGACACGTCGAACAAGCTTTACTTTGAGCCGCTCACCGTCGAAGATGTGCTAAGCATCTACGAGAAGGAAAAACCCGAGGGCATCATCTGCCAGTTCGGCGGCCAGACCCCGCTGAACATCGCGGCCGAACTTGAGGCGGCGGGCGTCAAGGTCATCGGCACCAGCCCCGACACCATCGACCTGGCCGAAGACCGCGACCGGTTCCGTCAGAAAATGGAGAAGCTCGGCATCCCGCAACCTGAAAGCGGCATGGCCAGCACGCAGGAGCAGGCACTGGAGATCGCCGCCCGCATCGGGTATCCGCTCATGGTGCGTCCCTCGTTTGTCCTGGGCGGCCGCGCCATGGAGATCGTGCACGACGAAGAGATGCTCGAGCGCTATATGCGGGCGGCCGTCGACGTCTCGCCCGAGCGGCCCATTCTCATCGACAAGTTCCTGGAAAACGCGATTGAGGCCGAGGCCGACGCCATCGCCGACGGGACCGATGCGTTCGTGCCGGCGGTCATGGAGCACATCGAAGAGGCGGGCATTCACTCGGGCGACTCGGCCTGTGTGATCCCGCCGACGACCATTCCGCAGAAGCATATCGACACGATCTGCGAGTATACCCGGCGGATCGCCGTCGAATTGAAGGTCGTCGGGCTGATGAACATTCAGTACGCAATCCACAACGACAAGGTGTATATCCTCGAAGCCAATCCGCGCGCCAGCCGGACGGTGCCGCTGGTAAGCAAGGTCTGCGGGTTGTCTATGGCGAGGATCGCCACCCAGATCATGCTCGGCAAGAAGCTCGCCGACCTCGGTCTCAGGCAGCGCAAAGTCCCCCATTACGGCGTCAAGGAGTCGGTCTTTCCGTTCTACTTCTATCCCGAGGTAGACCCCGTACTCGGACCGGAGATGCGATCGACCGGCGAGGTCCTCGGCATGGCCGATTCCTTCGGCCTGGCCTTCTACAAGGCCGAGGACGCCGCCCAGGGGCGCCTGCCCGTCGAGGGCACCGTCCTGATCACCGTGGCCGACAAAGACAAGAAAGCTGTTGTAGCCGTCGCCAGACAGTTCGTCGAACTTGGCTTCCGGATCAAGGCGACCGCCGGTACCCAGGAGTTCCTCGCCAGGAACGGCATTGAGGCCGAACTGGCCTTCAAGATGTACGAGCAGCGACCGCACATCGCCGATGAGGTGATGAACGGCAAGATCCAGCTCGTAATCAACACGCCCAAGGGCAAGGCCAGCAAGACCGACGACTCCTACATCCGCAAGGCTGCGATCCGATACCGGGTTCCGTATATCACAACCATCGCCGCCGCCCTGGCAGCTGCCAAGGGCATCGCTGCCGTCCGACAGAAAGAGTCGGAGGTCAAGAGCCTCCAGGAATACCACACCGCCATCAAGTAGATCCCACCTGCCTTGGTGGACGGACCATCGTACGGCGCGGCCCGCAGTCCCAGGGGCGGGACGCTTCTGCGCGGCGATTCTTCGTGGAACTCGGCATCTTCCAGGTGATTCGGCGATTTTGCCTGTGGGAAAAGCGGTGGGCGTCGAGTATGATGCGAGAGAAAAGAGGAACTCACTTGGACGGATGCATGGCAAGCTATTTGAACAATCTCTTCATTGTGGATGATAACGACTGGCTCAGCGACGCCGTGGGAAAGGACAGCGCCCCCATCGACGGCTACATTGACATCGATGCCGACGAAACGGACGGCGCCGAAGGCGACCTCGGACCCCAGGTCCCCGACGTAATCGGCATTCTCCCAATTCGCAACACCGTCGCCTATCCGGGCACGGTCACCCCCCTAACGGTGGGCCGCGAGCGGAGCAAGGCCCTGCTGGCCGAGACCGAGCCAAACGAGTCGCTCATCGGCCTGCTGACCCAGCGCAATCCCAATACGGACGCCCCCGGCTTCGCCGATCTCTACTCGGTCGGGACGACCGCCTCGGTGCTGAAAATCATCAAGATGCCGCAGGGTTCGGTCAATATCTTCGTTCACGGAATCGCCCGGTTCAAGGTCGTCCGGCGAGTCGCCACCGAGCCCTACCTGAAGGCCCGCATCAAACTGCTGGACGTCAAGACGAAGATGACCAAGCAGCTTCAGGCCCTGATGGTCAGCGTCCGACAGAGCGCCAATCGCGTCGTGGCGCTGAGCCCCAACGTACCGGAAGAGGCCTCCGTGCTGCTGGAGAACATTGAGGATCCCTCTTCGCTGGCCGACTTTCTCGCGGCCAACCTCAGCATGGACATCGAGAAGAAACAGCAACTTCTGGCCGAACTGGATCCGGCCAGGCGACTGGAAGAGATCTCCGTGATCCTCGCCCATCAGCTCGAGGTGCTGGAGCTGAGCCACAAGATCCAAGGCCGGGTCCGCGACTCGATCGACAAGAGCCAGCGCGAGTACTTTCTCCAGGAGCAACTCAAGGCCATTCAGTCGGAACTCGGCCAGCAGGACGTCCGCACCGAAGAGATCAGAGAGCTCCGACAGAACATTGCCAAGGCCAGGATGCCCAAGGCCGTCGAGACCGAAGCACTTCGCGAGTTGGATCGGCTCAGCAAGATCCCGGCCGCCAGCCCGGAGTACAGCGTCATCCGCACCTACCTCGACTGGGTCTGCGAATTGCCGTGGGCGGTCCAGACCGAGGATCGCCTGGAGATCAGCCAGGCCGAGCGCATTCTCAACCGCGATCATTACGATCTGACCAAAGTCAAGAAACGCATCCTCGAATTCCTGGCCGTGCGAAAGCTCAACCCGAAGGGCAAGAGCCCGATTCTCTGCTTCATCGGCCCGCCCGGCGTCGGCAAGACCTCGCTGGGCAGGTCCATCGCCCGGTCGATGGGCCGCAGATTCGTCCGCATCTCGCTCGGCGGCATCCGCGACGAGGCCGACATCCGCGGCCACCGACGCACGTACATCGGCGCCCTGCCCGGACGGATCATGCAGGAGCTGCGCAAGTGCAAGAGCCGCAACCCGGTCTTCATGCTCGACGAGTTGGACAAGATCGGCGCCGACTTCCGAGGCGACCCCGCCAGCGCCCTGCTCGAGGTGCTCGATCCCGAGCAGAACAGCAACTTCAGCGACCACTACCTCGACCAGCCGTTCGACCTGTCGGCGGTGATGTTCATCGGGACGGCCAACTATACCGAACCGATTCCGCCGGCGCTGTTCGACCGCATGGAGGTGATCGAACTGCCCGGCTACACCGAGACCGAGAAGCTCCGTATCGCGAAGCGATACCTTGTGCCCAGGCAACTCAAGGAGCACGGACTCACGAAGGCCCAGTTGACCGTCAAGGACGAGGCCATTCTGGCGACGATCCGCAGCTACACGCGCGAGGCGGGCGTGCGCAACCTGGAGCGGCATATCGCGGCGATCTGTCGGGCCGTGGCGACGCAGATCGCCAAAGGAACCAAGCGGCGCGCGACGATCGGGGCGCGGGACTTAGCGGCCATCCTCGGTCCGGTCCAGCACGAGTCGGAACTGGCCCTGCGGACCGGCATCCCCGGCGTCGCCACGGCGCTGGCGTACACCCCCATCGGGGGTGAATTGCTGTTCATCGAGTCGGCCGCCATGCCCGGCAAGGGACAACTGCAACTGACCGGACACATCGGCGACGTGATGAAGGAGAGCGCCCAAGCCGCCTTCTCTCTGGTCAAGGCCAATGCCAAGCGCCTCGGCATCGACGACACCCAGTTCGGCAAGGCCGACTATCATATCCACGTGCCCGCCGGAGCCATTCCCAAAGACGGCCCCAGCGCCGGCGTCGCGATGTTCACCTCGCTGGTCAGTCTGCTGCTGCAAAGACCCGCCCATCCCGACGTTGCCATGACCGGGGAGATCACCCTGCGCGGCCTCGTCATGCCGATCGGTGGGCTTAAAGAGAAGGTGCTGGCGGCAAAGCAGGCCGGCATCAAGACCGTCCTTCTGCCGACGCGAAACAAAAAGGACGTTCCCGAGATTCCGCGCGAGGCCAAAAAGGGCTTACACTTCGTCTTCGTCCGCAACGTCGACGACGCGATCAAGGCTGCCCTCAACGCAACGCGAGACCATTGAGATGGCTGCCACAGTCCGTCCGCCCACGTAGCATCGTTCGATATGGAACGCCAGAGACACTGGGCCACCCCGATCGCAGCGGGAACCGTCCGCACAATCGACGCGTCCCAAGCCGAGCGGGTCATCTCCGGCTGGCCGCCAGCTTCAGGGCCGCTTCGGCGACACGGACGCCGAGCTGTTTGGCGGTTTCGATGCCGAACTCGTCCCTCATGATGTCGTCGTTCCAGTTGTTCCAAAGGGTCGCGCCCTGGTGGGCCCGGGGCTTGCCGCCGACGACCACCACCTCGTGGACCAGCATGGCCGTCTGTATCTCTTGGACGACCAGTTCCTGACCCCCATTGCGGTGGGCGCCGGTGGCCAGCGCGCCGAGCGGCATGTCCGCCAGCATCAGCCTAGGCGAGCGGAAGACCTGCAGCCGTTCGATGAAGGCCTTGCACAGCGCGCTCATGCTGCGGAAGTAACTCGGCGAACCGATGATCATGCCGTCCGGCAGCCGGGGGGCTTTGAGCACGGGCAGCACTTCGAGCTCGAAGTCGTCCTCAGGCTGTGCGGCCTCATGCGAGGTCGCACCGCCAAGCGAGCCGGCGATCTGAAGGCCGCCGAGGTCGATCAACTCCGCTTTGATCCGAGGGCTCACCGTCTTGGCGGCGTCGAGAGCGACTTGCATCGCCGTTGCCGTCGTCATGCCCTTGCGCGGGCTGCACGCAATACCGACGATTCGGACGGTCTTATCGTCCTGGGCGGCCGCCGCCGTGGAAGCCACCGATGCCGTTGCGCCGGCCGCCAGTGTCGTTGCCAGGAATCTGCGTCTGTCCATTCTTGTCCTCCCTTGCTGAAGAAGAATTCGATTTGCCGGGACGCCGTCTGTCCCGTCGTCTCTTTCATCAGGTCATCGTGATTCCATAAACGTATGTCAGGCTGTAGTACAGCCCGGCCAGGACGAACACGACGCCGGTGATGACGCGCACCGCCCGTTCGATCTGTGTGAGCCGGTTGAAGGCCTTGCCGACGTGCTGCGAGGCGAAGGCCATCAGGAACGCGAAGACGAGGACCGGCAGCGCCGTGCCCACGCCGTAAAGGCTCGCCAGGACGAACCGCGATTCGTTTGCCATCGACAGGGGAATCAGGCCGCCGAAGAACAACCCCGCTGAGACCGGGCAAAACGACAGGGCAAACAGAATGCCCAGCAGCAAGGCCCATCCGGTGCCGCCTTTGGAGGCGCGATGTTGAACGCCTTGCCCTGCGAAGCTCAGCGAACTGGAGACGTTCAGCAGTCCCAGCAGCAGCATGCCGACCAGGATGAGCACCGGCCCGAGGATCTGGTTCAGATGCCGCTGGAGGAATCGCGCGATCTCGCCGCTGGCCATCAGGCCGGCCATGATGACCACACCCAACGCCAGGTAGGCGGCGGTCCGGCCGATCGTATAGAGCAGGCCCGACAGAAACACCTGTCGCGTGCTGCCGACCTTTCGACCGATGAAGGAGATCGCGGCGATGTTGCTCGCCAGCGGGCAGGGGCTGATCGAGGTCAGGATGCCCAGCCACAGGGCCGATCCGAGAACGAACCACGTCATCAGGCCACCTCCTCGTCGATCTGTGCGAGCTGCGACCGGATCGCCTCGCGGACATAGGCGATGAACGCGTCGCGATCTCTCACCTTCGTCCAGACCTTGTCGAGCCGCTGGAACCCCGCCTCCTGTCCATCCTCGAAGCGGACCACGACCAGCGTGCTGGAGGCGATGTTGTAGCGACGGGCGAACTCGGAGTCCTTGAGGTAATCCACGGACCGGTATTCAATCGTTCCGCCCGCCATCGGTTCGGCGAACTCTGCATCCAGCAGTTCCTTGGTCAGCCATTCGATCTGGTTGCATTCCCAGCAGCGAAACGTCATGTGGACGGAGTAGACCACCACTTTGTCACTGTTTGCGCCCGGCTGCATTGGCTCGACGCCGCTCTCGTCGGACGACGAGTGAGCCGACGGCGCCGTCTGACGCCCCAGCGCAAAGCCGATCGTCACGAACACGAACGCCAGCAACAGGCGCGTGATCCACGCCTTCATTGCCATACCCCCGGAATCGGCCATATCACTTCACCCCCATCTCGGCCAGCTTGCTCTCGATTTGATCCTGCGACATCAAACCCGTGTGGCGAAGCACTTCGCGGCCGTCGGCGTCGAAGAACAGCACCAGCGGGATACCCTGCACGCCGTAACGTGACGCGAGAACCTGCTCTTTGCCGACGTGGACGTAGACGACGTTGAGCTTGCCGTCGTACTTCTCGCGGACTGCCTCGCGCGTCGGGGCCATCTTCTGACACGGGATGCACGTGTCGGCCCCGAAGCTGGCGAACGTGGGCTTACCGCTGGCACGGGCCTTGTCCACAGAATTGTCTCTGGCCCGTTGCACCTGGCGCTCGACCCAGCCTGCCGAGACGAATACCGGGATGCGTCGGCCCAGTGTCCGAATGTGCTCGTCTACCGCCTGTTGCTGCTTGTCTCGCAGCAGGTATTGCCGAATCTGGGGCGCGACCTGTTCGAGCGTCGCCTGGCCGACCATATCTCGATTGTCCTTGTAGAACGTGGCCACCTCCTCGTCGCTGACCTTCACATTGGCGACGAACTTCCCCAGGTACGTCTGGAGCAGATCCTCCTCCGATTGCCCCAGAGATTGCTTGCCATCCAGGATCGCCGCGGCTTTCGCCTCCTCCGCGAGCAATCGGCGCGTCGCCGTCTGCTCCAGGAGGAAGAACGCATTCTTGCTCAGTTGATCGCGCAACTCTTGCGGTGCCTCGACAATTTCGGCATTGACGTCGCTCTCTCGAATCGTCACGCCGTCGGACTGCAGGATCGTGCCGTCGGGCAGGTCGGCCAGGTGGGCGTAAACCAGCGCCGCCGAGGCAAGATTCGGATACGCCTCTCCCACCATCGGTCCATCCGCATTCATGGCCACGGCTTGCGTCTGCACCGGAGCGGTTGTGTTCTGATTGCCCTCGTCCTGGGTGGCATTGCCGGCCGGCTCCGATTTCGAGCAGCCAACCGTCAGGGCCAGCAGGAGGAGGACCGCCGTCGCGCCGGCTTGTCGGCTCGTCCGGCCTCGTCGTGTCGATTGGTTTATGCCGTATCGCATCAGTCATACTCCCTATCGCTGTTTCGTTTTCATGGTTGCTGCTTCGGGAGGGTCTCATCCCGGTCGGTCCGATCCGACGTCAGGACGAAGCCCAGTTCGCGCCATTTGTCCAGGATGTCCTGTTCGGAATAGAAGCCTTCGTGTCGAAAGAGTTCCTCGCCGGACGGATCGTAGAAGATCTGCGTGGGAATGCCCCGAATCCCGTACAGCGACCCCAACGCCGGGTTCTTGTGCACATCGAGAAAATGGACGTCCAGGATCCCGGCGTATCGGACCTTCAGTTCTTCGAGGATCGGCGCCATACGTTTGCAGGCCCCACACATGTCGGCCCCCAGATCGACGAGCGCGGGCCGCCCGTTGCCGGTGAGCTGTTCCAGACCGCGCGCAGCGGCTGAGGCCACGGACCGGCGCTGTCCGACGGCGACCACCAGCACGATCGCAGCAATGGCCGTGCCGACGATGGCGAGTCTTGCCCATCTGCCGAGCGAGCCCTTACCACCGGCCCGAATCCAGTTGATGGCCAGCCACGTCCCCGCAATCAGCCCAAGCAGCAACAGCGGGCTGCTCCTGCCGCCGCTGCACGGGCACCGCACTTGAAGGAGCGGGTGGATCATTTCGACATCCAAAGAATGCACCTTCGCTATGCCAGCATCTTCTTGATCTCGTCGGGCGAAGCCACTTTGCCCACGCTCTTGACCTGGCCATCGACGGCCAGGGCCGGCGTGACCATCACGCCGAACGTCATGATCTCGCCGATGTCCGTGACCTTCTCGATGTCGAATTCAAGCCCGAGCGCCTTGGCGGCGGCCTTAGCGTTCTCCGCCAGCTTCTTGCACTTGGGACACCCGGTCCCCAGAATCTGGATTTTCTTCATGTCTGTATCCTCAAAAGAGGGTGCCGAATATCATGCCGGAGATCGTGGCCATGACGATGACCAGCGCGGTGAAGACGAGCGTCTTGCGCGTGCCCATCACGCTCCGGATGACCAGCATGTTGGGCAGGCTCAGGGCCGGGCCTGCCAGCAGCAACGCCAGCGCCGGGCCCTTGGCCATGCCCGCACCCATCAGGCCTTGGAGGATGGGCACTTCGGTCAGTGTGGCGAAATACATGAATGCTCCGGCTATCGCCGCGAACAGATTGGCCCAGACCGAGTTGTTTCCGACGGCGGCGTTGACCCATCGGGTCGGGATGAGACCCTCGTGCCCGGGCCGGCCCAGCAGGAAGCCCGCGATCAACACGCCCAAGAGCAACAGCGGAAGGATCTGCTTAGCGAAACCCCATGTGGCTTCGATCCACTCATGGACTTCGCCCCGACTGAACCACGCGCCGACCATGAACAGAAACGCAACCAGAAGGCCAACGACTACGACCCAGCGAACCCGGTGGATCATCTCATAGAGGCCGTTCGTGCGCACCTCTTCGACGCCCCGGAGCGTCTCGGTCGGCAGTTGGCGCTTCTTCCCGGCGGTATCGACGATTGTGACGGTCTCGCCCGTCTTCTCGACGATCGTTCCCTCGACCTGAAAGGTCGTCAGGCCGCCGGGACAGCAGAGAAACACTGCCCGAACGTCGCCGCTGCGGGCCCAGTTGGCGAAGACCAGGATGCCCACCATCGAGGCGAAATAGAGGCCGTTCTTCCAGAGTGGGCGTTGAACCTGCTGCTCGGGCATGGCCATCTGCACGTTGGCCTTGGCAGTCTCTTCCTTTCGGTAGATCAGGTGCATCAGCAAGCCGATGACGATGCTGAACACGATCGCGCCGACGGCGCGGGCGATGCCGAGTTCCAGACCCAAGACGCGAGCCGTCAGGATGATGGCCAAGACGTTGATCGCCGGGCCGGAATAGAGAAAGGCGGTGGCCGGGCCTATGCCGGCGCCCATCTTATAGATGCCGGCGAACAGCGGCAGGACCGTACACGAGCAGACCGCCAGAATGGACCCGGAAACCGAGGCAACGCCGTAGGCGAGGAACTTGTTGGCCTTGGCGCCAAGGTACTTCATCACCGACGCCTGGCTGAAGAAGACGGCGATGGCCCCGGCGATGAAGAAGGCCGGGATCAGGCACAGCAGCACATGCTCGCGGGCATACCAACGGACCAGATAGAGCGATTCCACGATCGCCTGCTCGAATCGCTTGAAGCCCACCGGCAGATAGAAACATGCCAGGAACACGCCGACGATCGCCGCCAATTTCTTCCACTCACTTCTCCAACTCATGCTTCGGCTCGCCTTCCCCTGAACTCCTGCTCATTCGCCTGGTGTTCGGCCGGCTTCGGCAGGCTGCCTGAATGCATCCAACCTCCGCCACTATGCTGTGCAGTACTCACCTCTTGGCCTCAAGGAGGATGGAGGCGAGTTTCCCGCCGTGCGATCAGAGTTTCTGCAGCAGCGCTGCCTCGCGATGCACTCTCTCTCGCAGGGCCTCATCGACACACGCCAGAAAGTTGGCGATGCACGGGGTGCGGAGTTTGTAGATCACCTTGAGGCCATCCTTGCGGCTCTCCAATAGGCCGGCCTTGTGCATCACGGATAGATGCCTCGATACATTCGAACGCTGTGCCCCCACATGCTCGACGATATCACAGACGCACTGCTCACCCCGGTTGAGGAAATCGATGATCTCAAGCCGGATCGGATGCCCCGCCGCCTGAATGAACGCGGCCTTCAGTTCGTAAAGTCTCTTTCTGTCTGCATCCATACACATACCCATCAGGTCAACCCACTGCGCCAGTATAACACAATATACTCACATATTGGCCAATAGCAACACTTATTCGATTCTTTTTCGGGCCGGGACCGAACCTGCGTCGGCACACATCGCGCAACCGCTTTTCCATAAAGACGTTAGAGATAGAGTACGGGACGGCCCGGCAGGCACTGCATATCCGCTCCGCCCTTCATATTGCGCGCCCCCCCTCTGAATGTCACCCAACAGAAGAGGCTCCCAGAGATAAGTCTCTGGAAGCCTTCGACTTATAGAAACGCGCCCGGCAGGACTCGAACCTGCAACCTTCGGATTCGAAGTCCGATGACCAGAAATCACAAGGCACGATAGAACAAGCACTTAGCGAGAGGGGGTCAAGCTGTGGGGCGCGCCAGGGGGCGCTTTCGGTGCGCGCCGGGGGCGCGGGATCGGGGCAAAATGCCGAAATCGGGGCCGGGCTGGATCGGCTGATTGCGGCCTGGCCGGGGATGTCGGCACGGCGGCGGGCGGCGGTCCTGAAGGCGGCGGGCCTGGACGATTCGCCAGCACGCGCGAGGGGGTGAGGCTGTGGCGCTGTGGTGCCCGAACGGCGGCTGGGGTGGCCCCACGGGGCGGACGGGGGCGAGATCGGACGCCACGCGGGGGCAGGCGCAACGCAACGATGGGTTGACGCGGCCCGGCGATGTTGATAAGAGCGCGTTTGCGGGCGACGGCCCGTAGACGAAACAAGCCTGGCACGCCGACGGAAACACCTATCGCCGTCGGCGGGCCGGGCCGAAAGGATAGGTGAACCATGAAAGTTAGAGTGCCGAGTGAACCATGCCCCCCTGTTGCGAGCGATTTGCCGACAGAACCCTTGACGCTGGCCAAGCTGCGCCGACTGGCGGAAACCGTCAACGACCTGGCCGAGCGGATCGAGGCTGTCGGGCTGACGGCGGCCACGCGGGCCGACGTGGACCGGCTGCGCCTGACGGTCCGTCATTCTGCCCGCTGGGATGGGCTGCGCGATGGGAGCGGGCCCCCCTGGGCCGGTGAGGCCGAGGATCTGCTGACGAAGGCGCTGAGCCCGCTGAATTGGTGTTATGCGAGCGATGGCGGCAAGCATACCGATAGCGAGATTGTTGCGGCCCTTCGCCGGCTGTCGGCACGCATGGCGAAGCTGGCGGGCGGTCAAGCCGAGCCCGTTGCGGATCGAGGCTGGACGCCAGAGGAAGCGGCTGAGATCGTGGCGGGTTTGCGGACCCTGGCGGCGGCGGTCGATTGCGAGCCGAGCGGACACGCCACGGGCGCCCTGGCTGCTCGGATTGAGTGGTCGCTGGCGAACGTGTATGGCGGGCTCTGTGGTAGAGAGGAAACCGCCGACGAAATGGCGCTGGCGGCCATTGTAGGCAGCACGATGACGTTGTTGCAGAAGATCGAGCAGCGGGCGCTGCCGGCCGACACCGGGGCCAAGCTTCGGGCGGCGGCCGATGCGATGGAAGCCGCCTTCGGGGAGATCGACGGGGAGCGGCCGGCAGCGTCACCGGCCGGGCCAAGGAGCGGGACGAAACCGCCCAAGAGACACACGCGACGCAGCAAGACACCGGCAGAGGTTTTGAACGAAGCGAGAGAGCGCCACGCGGCGAAGATACTGGCGAGACGACGCGTCACAGTGCGGGAGTTGGCTCAGGAGTTGGAGTGTAGCCCTTCCACGGCGAGCCGTCTGAAGGCTTGGAGGAATCGGGGGGTGAATGACTACGAACTGCCGAGGGGCTATCGCCTGGAGCGGGCCGATGACGAGGGCGGGGCAAACATAGAGGGCATAGCGGATTGACCTGTTTCACGTTTCATTTGTTTCACCGTGAAACAGCGGAATGAAACAGAATCCCTTTTTTTTTGGCTTCATAACCCGTTAGCCAATACCCATTTACGACAGGCAGCGGCAAGTGTCTGCGCGCACATCTGAAACAACACGCCTACTTGTATGAGCTTGTCGATCGTGGAAACTGAATACTTGAGGCTCTTGCAGCCCGAACTTGAGGCGGCAATCGAGAACGGCGAACCGGACCGCGCCGCTTCCTTCGCCAAGGAAATCGCCCGGCTACGGAGAAAGGCCAAACGCGGCGGCGGCGCACAACCTGCCCCAGCGACAGACCGGGGGGCCGAACGATGACGGCGCAGCGGGCGAAATCATCGAAGGCATCGGGCCGGCTGGTCTGGCACGTCACAGACTATCGCGTGAGATTTGAACTGCGCGACGACGTCAAGATCGGCAGGCAGAGTCCCCTCGCCTACGCCAAGCTCCACGTTCGACCGAACGATATGGGGGCTGTGACGTACCTACGGCAGCTTGGGCGGCTGCGCCAGCGGGACGATGGGGCCGAATTGGAAGGCTTTTGGACGCGGATCATCCAGTTTACCAGTGACGCCGACTTTGCGCACCGGGGATATCTGGTAAACGATACGTTGCGGCCGGCCAGCATCGACGAAATAGCCCGCGACGTTCTTCTGTGCGACGGCAAGCGGGCGGCTGTGGTCCTTAAGGTGTTATGTGAGATCGGGCTGGCCGAAGAGGTTTTGGAGCCTGACTGGAAGGCGAGAGAAGCGGAAGGCGAACGGATTGCCGATGCAGCAAAGAACCGCTCCAAGACAGGCAAAAAACCGGCCCCGAAGAATGCGAAAAGCGGACGCGGGAAATCGGTTTCCCGGAATGTTCCGGAATGTTCCGGGGCAGCCGGGAATACTCTGCGCCCTTCAAGAACTAAATCGGAAACCGAAGAGGAATCGAGAAAAAAAGAAGAAGAACTAAATCGGAAACAAATCGAACGGAACGGGGAGGCCAAGGCAACGGAACGGGGAGCACAAGGCAAAGACCACCCGACCCCGACCGCCACCCCCCCCGAAGGCTCCGGCGAACCCCGACGCTGGGGCGGGTCCGCTATCAAGCGGTCGAGAAGCCCGCCCCACGTCGATACCTACGCTGGGCCACGTGGTCAAGCTGAGCCGCTACCGCTACGATCCGGCGGCCTGGGCCTTCGCCGATGGCGTTCTTCTGGCGTCCGGGTATCGGGCCGCGAACGGACCGGAGCGGGAGTGCGAGCGGGCCCACTGGGCGAAGGCATGGCATGACGCGGCGGCCGAGTTTTCGCCCGAGGTCTGCGAGCGGTTGAAACGGCGCATCATCGAGGCGGCGGCCGGGATTCATGGCCGGCGGGGTGACTACCGAAATCCCGAGGCGTACCTTTTGCGGGCATTCCAAAACGATTGCCGAGACGCGCGACGGTCCCATCGCGCGACGGGGAGCGGGTGACATCATGCAGACCGAGCCGAGCCCCCAAATGTTGCTGTTCAATCCAGACCGACCGACGCCACGGGCAAGCTATCAGGCGGTCAAGTCGATGGAGCCGCTGAGCCGCAACGCCGATCCCGTCGGCAGTTTTCAGGCAGCCGAGCGGACCCGCAAGACGGGCCTGGGCAGCCGCAAGCGGCTGGCGGTGTACCATGCACTACGTCGGTATCAGGGGACCACGTCGGCCGAACTGGCGAAGGCGGCCGGCTTGGATCGTTACGATGTCGCGCGGCGCCTGCCTGAGTTGGAGAGGGCCGGCTGGATCGTCCGGGGCCGGCGTCGGCGATGCGCGGTTACGGGGTGCGATTGTGTCACGTGGTATGTGACCCGCCGATGGATCGACGCGACAGACGGCACGCGGCGCGCTGTACCATGCGAACGGCCGACAGAGGCGGCCACGGCACGGACAGAGCCGAGATCGTCCAGCACGCAAGGGCCTGGGCCTGCTCCTGTACCTGACGACGTGTTGACCACGGCCGAACGGCGGGCCTTGCGTGAACGCCTGGCAGCCGAAGGCGACGAACGAACCAAGAACTTTCTCCGGGGGCTCCGATGACCGGCAGGGCCATAACGTGCAGTAACACCCGCGCCCCGTTGGGCCTGGGCAATCGCGAAGGCGCGATGGCCCGCGACAATGGCCCCCGTAGAACGCATCGAGAGCGGCTGTGGATGCAGAATTTCGATGGGTCCTACCTGAGAGGTCGTGACTTGCGGTTCAGCGGATGGCCAAGGACGGAAGCTTATAGAAAAATTTTATGTCGTGGTATGAGTGTAAGTATCCTTAAGGCATAGGCTTATGGCAGACGAAAAAGGGGTCGTGACATCCGAAAAGAAGGCCGGGCGATTGCCGGTTTACGGGACGCTGTACGCGTTGGTCGATCACGAAGATTTGGCCCGCCTGAAGCGTTTCAGATGGACGATCATGTTGCGCAACGGGCGGATCGTCGTTCGCCGTTCGACCAGCATCAACGAACGGACCGGCCCCTGCACAGTCTCTTTGAGTCGCGAGATCACGGGCGCCGGGCCGGGCGAGATCGTGGAGCATCGGAACGGCAATCGCCTGGATTTCCGGCAGTCAAATCTCCTATGCAGGCGGCGAATCGCCGCAAATCGTATCGTTCGGCGGGATCGGCAGGCAGGGGCGGGTCGTCTTCCCGCCCCTGCCCGGCCCCCGCACGAAGCCGAATGTGTATCCAAAGATGAAAGGACCATCGAAATGAACGCATCTGCAAAACCGACCAGCAAGGCCACCGAAAACGCGGCCCTGAGGCGCGAACTCGCGAAGTACAAACAACAAATCGCCGACGCGCCGAAGCAGGCCGAACTGGCCGAACTTCGCGCTGAATGCGGCCGGCTCAAGGCGCAGTTGATCGACCTGGAAATGTCCACGACCGACCGCCACTTAACCGACGCGCAATTGCGCAACAAATTCGCGAAGACGCCCCAGTTGCAGGACCAGTTTTCGGGCCCCGACGCCTACACGGCGTATGTGAGGCACGTGGGCAAGTGACATCATCGTCAACATGAAGAAAGTGACCAACGCCACGAACGAAAGGACTCACGGAATGGCAAAGGCAGAAAAGAAAGAACCGAAGATCGACATTTCGGGGACCGTCCGCAGCATCGCGGGCGAACTCTCCGCGCTCCAGACCGAGCACGAACGCCTCACGGGCGCGATCGAGCAAGCCGAGGCATCGCGCACACAAAAGAAGGCCGACTACGAAAACGCTCTGGCCGTCGGCGATGAAAAGCGAATGAGCGCGGCCTTGGCTTCCATCCGCAAGGCCGTTGTCGATGTCCCGCGTCTTGAAGCCGAGTGGGCGGGCCTGGCCGATAGGCTGGCCGCAATCGACACGCGGCGTATGCAGATCCTCACCGTCGCGCGGGAGCGGTTGCAGGCGGCCGAGAGTGACTTTGCGCAGGCCCGCGCTGCACGCGAGGCAGCCGAGTCGGACGTTGGCCGCTGCTCTGCTCTTCTTGGGCAGGTCAATGAGGCACGTCGGCTTCTGTCGCCCGCGTCGGCCCCCGCACCGATGCCTCTCCGCGAAATCACCGACGGCCCTGTCAGTGACCTCCCCGACGGACCGTTTCAGGTTTTGCCGCAGTGAACGCCATGAAGGCCGAGAGCCTCAAACAGCAAATCGACCGGCACGCCGACGCCATCGCGAACTTGGCCGCGAAGATCGACGCGGTTGTCCAGCACGCCGACAACCTCACCCAAGAGGCCCGCGCCCGTTTGGTCGAATACCAGACCCGCAAGCGCGAGGCCGGCAACGTCCTGGCCGAGGCGGGGCGCGACTTCACACACGCCCAACGGGCGCTTGGCGCCGTTGAAGCGTTGCTCCCGGACATTGAGGCGGCCAAGGTCGAGCACGTCGGCCTGACACGCGCGTTGAATCGCTTCCTGCTCGACCACGGCGACGGCCCCGAAGGGCGTGAACTCCTGACGGCGTTTCGGCACCAGAGGCAGACGCTTCGGCGGCAATACGGCCGGATCGTCCGTTGCCAACGCGATGCGCGAAGGGCCGATCAAGGCGAGCGTGACGGGGAAGCCAAATGAATCTATCCAACGTGGCGATTCTTACGTGTGTCCCGCCGGGCGGAGCGGTTCATTTCCAGACAGCCCACGGCATTGCCGATCTCGTTGCACGCGGGGCGAGCTGGTATTGTCACGCTGGACCGTTCATCGGCGCGAATCGCAACGCGCTCACCGAACACGCGATGCGCGAAGGGCATCGGTTCGCGATGATGTGGGACAATGACATCGTCGTGCCGGGTGACGGCCTGGACATCCTGCTCGATACGATGGAGAGCCGACCGGACGTAGACGTTCTGTCGGCCGTCTATCCGACTGTTATGTCTTACCCCGTCGAGAACCGTTCCCATCTGGTTTGGGTCGCCCAACCCAAGGGCTATCCCCGCTGGCTGCTCATCGGCGAACAGGTCCCGAACGGGGTCTTCGAATGCGAAGCCATTGGCACGGGCGCCATGCTCACGCGGCTGTCACTGTATGATCGTCTGCCCGAGCCCTGGCACGGCATGCCCGACGTTCTCAAGGGCGAGTGTCTCGGCGATGGCACCATGTTCTGCCTGCATTGCCGAGCCAACAAGATCAAGCTGTATGCCCACGGGGATGTCGTCTGCGAGCACCACAAAACCCTGGACGTCGGTTCGCTACGCAACGTCCTTCCGGCAATCCGCCCATCGCGGCCAGTTGAAGACCGCGCGGCGTTCCTTCGCCGAATCTGCGAAATTGAAGCCGTCGCCTGTCGGAGCCCACGCGATCATGCCTGTTGACAGCACGGTCCAGACTTCTGATTGTGACCACGCCGGCGGTGCTCTGCTGCTGGATGGGCCGGCCACGGCCAAGGCCCTGGGGATCGGTCTGAGTCTGCTCTACAACCTGGACCGATCCGGGCAGTTGGGGCCCGTTGGCGTCAAGCTGGGGGCGCGGCGGTTATGGCCTCGTGAAGAGCTGGCGGCCTGGGCCCGGCATGGTTGCCCGCACCGCGAACGATGGGAGAACCTGTGGAATGAACTGCGGTGCCGGCCGGATCGGCCTTGACAACCGGCCCCCCGGCGCGTTTCTGGGGGGTGTTGGGTATCGGGCCGGGCCGGGATCGTCCATCCTGGCCGGCCTGGCGAATCGAAAAAATCGAGAAACCGCTTGACGGGCTCCCCGTCGGCGATATGATGATGACCATGAAACGTATCGCATCAAATCTGTTCATCCAATCCAAACATCCGGGCACGGGTAAGGTCTGTCCGCAAGGCTGGCCGCGCCGCGATACGGCGTCATTAACTCCCGTGCCCACCTATTTGAAGGGGTGCAGCAATGGAACGTATCGAACACGCGCCGAACGGCAGACCTGACTGCACGCTGGACAAGGCCGCGCCGATCTTCAAGCCGATTGTGGCCTGGCTCCTGGACCGAACGCCACGCGAGAAGCTGGCGGCAATCGCCTTGGTAAATCTCATGCTGGGCGACGTCCAGCAGAACATCAAGGACACCAAGCGATACGCGGGCCAAATCGGCGACGATCTTCGGCGCGACTGGCGGAAAGATGTCGTCCGCATAGCAAGCGAGCCCGCGAACGATGGAAGGATCACCCGATTTGTCCTGGACTGCGAAAACGTGTACGACGTGGACGAGTAGCAGACTGAAAGGCGGTGACAGCATGCTCGACAAGACACAACCCGGCTTCCATGCGGTGCATAACCTGGCGAAGGCCCGGCACATCGAGCAGGTCAAGAGGCTGTTTTCCGATCCGATTTTCGACGAGTTTGATGTTGAGGCCTTTGAGAATCTTGTTCGGCGCTATCGAGATCGCCGCTGTGAAAGGATGGTGACACGTGCGAGTCTTCAAGAAACAACGCGACTCCCGAACGTGGACGGTTGAATGTCGCGACCATCGAAAAATCGTCCGGCGATTCGCGGGCCTGCCGGACCGTCGGCAGAGCGAACAGTTGGGCCGGCGGATCGAAGATTTGATCGGCTTTCGAGCGGGCAAGCAATCGCCCGACCGCGAAACATCGGCCTGGCTGGAGCACGCGCCGGCGGCTTTGAAAGAGCGCCTGGCCAAGCTGGGCATCATCGACGCGGCCCGCGTGTCGGCGGCCAAGCCGCTGGGTGCCCTGCTGGACGACTTCCTGCAACACCTGAGGGCCAAAGAGCGGACGGCGAAGTATGTAGGCGAGAACGAATCCATGCTGTTGCGGATCTTCAAGGGTTGCCGATTCGCGAGCTTCTCGGACATCGCGCCGGGCAGGGTCGAGCGCTTCCTCAAGGGCCTGCGCGACGACGGCTTGAGTGTCCGGCGGTCGAATGGGTATCTTACCGCGGTCAAGGGTTTCTGCCGTTGGATGATCGACACGGGGCAGGCAAGCGAGAACCCCGTCCGAAGCCTTCGCAAGCTGAATGAGAAGACCGACGTGCGCCGGGAGCGGCGGGCGGCTACGCCGGACGAACTGCGCAAGCTGATAGCCACCACGGCCCAAGGCCCGCAGCGTTTCGGCATGGACGGGCCGGAGAGGAGCTTGTTGTATCGCTTCTGCGCCGAAACCGGCTTGCGGGCGAACGAATGCCGGACGTTGACGGCGGGGGCCTTCGATTTGGACGGCCTGACAGTGACCGTCCGGGCCGGCTATTCGAAGCACAGAGAGACCGACACGTTACCGCTTCGCCCGGAGCTTGCCGAGGCCCTGCGCGAGCACCTGAGCGGCAAACTGCCCACGGGCAAGGCATGGGGCGGCCGATATGTCCGTCTGACCAACAAGACCGCTCCCATGCTCCGCGCAGACCTGGAAGCGGCCGGGATCGACTATGAGGACGACCAGGGAGCGGTCTTGGACTTTCACGCCACGCGGCACACGTTCATCACCGGCCTGAGCCATGCACCTTCACGCGTCGCCCAAAAGCTGGCCCGGCACAAGTCCAGTGCCATGACGGATCGGTATACTCACGTCCGGCTGAATGATGAACGGGCGGCCCTGGGCCTGCTGCCCGATTTGACGCTCCCGGCGGAATCTGAGGCGGTCAAGAAAACCGGCACGCATGACGGCCCGGCCGATGCAATCGGCGCGATGCAAAACAAGGGAAGTGACATCGGTAATTGTGGGGCGCGCCCTGGGGCGCTTTTGCACACAAGTAACCGCAAAGCTGTGGAATCCTGCGCAAAGCAAAACCGCGTTGACGGTATCGCCAACGCGGTTTCAGCACGCGCCCGGCAGGACTCGAACCTGCAACCTTCGGATTCGAAGTCCGCGACTCTATCCAATTGAGCTACGGGCGCACATCATCTGACGACAGTGCCTCACGAGAATGGCACAGTGGCCTATTATCACCACATACAACCCTGGCCACAACCACAGAATCGCGTGCCCTGCGGTGGTGGTCCTCGGAGAGCCAATCACGATTGAGGACGCCACCCATGGTCGATTCCAAATTCAAATCGAAGGACGCGATCCGACGCATTCCCGCGTACTTTACACCCAACAGGGCGGCTGTGCAAGCAGGTTAAGGGCAAACTCGATGACTTTGCGACCGACGGGACGAAAGCTCGGCAACCTCCGTCTCGATTTCGAGGGCGGACGAGTCCCGCCGCCCCGGAGCGGCCCTACGCCCGGCTGACAGGCACACCGCGTATCACCCGAAGAACCCGACACCGTCGGTACTCCGTGCCTCCGGCGATCTGGCAACGCGCGAAGTCCCACAGAATCTCCTTGGCCCGGATGGGTGGAAGGAATATAGTGTTCCGTAGCTCATCGGCCGACGTAGCCGGGCAGGGTGTCGTCTGGGAAACCCCGGTTCTAAAGGAGCAGCTATGGACCATCAGAACGAGAAGCAAGCGAAGCCGTCGGAATCGAAGATCGATCAGTCCACCCGCCGGGGGTTCCTGGCACGTAGCGGACGGACTGTGGCCGGCTCGGTCCTTGCCGGGGGCATGTTGTCTTGTGCCCATGCGCACGAAGCCAACACGATCCGCATGGCCGCGGCCGGTGCGGCGGTCGTGCCTACCGCCGCCCGCAAACCGCATGTTGTGTTTGTCGCGGGCGACCACGAGTACCGCTCGGAGATCACGATGCCGTTGATGGCGGGCATTCTCGAAGCCCATCATGGGTTTCGCACGAGCCTCGTTCTGCCCGTGGATGACGAGGGCAATGTAAACCCGATGGCCGACCGGAGCCTCCGGGGGCTCGACGCGTTGGCCGAGGCCGATCTGGCCGTCTTCTACCTGCGCTGGCGGACACTGCCGGACGATCAGATGCAGAAGATTGTCGACTACGTCAACTCCGGGCGACCGATGGTCGGGCTTCGGACCACGACGCATGCATTCCGCAACCAGGAAGGCGAATATGCCCGATGGAACCACGGTTTCGGGCAGGAGATTTTCGGTCAGCGGTGGATCACCCACCACGGCGCCCAATCGAACACGGCGGTGTATGCGGCCCTCACACCCCATCCCGTGCTACGAGGCGTCGCGCCGTTCGTCGGGCGGAGTTGGCTGTACCACGTCACGCCGATCCACGGTGAAGACGTGCAGATCCTGGCGCTTGGCCGCGCGATCAACTCAAACCGTCCCGCCGACGGGCCTCACCCATGGATCGAACCGGTGGCATGGACCAAGACCTATACAGGCGATACCGGACGGACGGCCCGCGTGTTCTTCACGACACTCGGCCACCCGGAGGAGTTCACCGAAGCCAGTATGCGGAGGCTCTTGATCAACGGCATCTACTGGGGTCTGGGCCGCGAGGCCGATATTCCCGAGGAAGGTACGAAGACGGACCTGATAGGTAGCTATAGTCCCCCCGGCATGTAGAGGAGAAGCGAGGCACTGACGGGGCCGGGACGCCCGGACCATGATCCGGGCGGACGAACGGGTCCATTGGCTGAGAGCTCGGATGGCGTTGCCCAAGCTGCAATTGCACACCAAAATCTTGCTGGCGCTGGTCGCGGGGGCGGGGGTCGGGTTGGCGACGCATCGGTTGGGGCTGGCTTGGTTCGCGATGACGTATATCCAGCCGGTCGGGACGGCCTTCGTGCGGCTGATCGGCATGGTGGTCGTGCCGCTGGTGTTCGCCTCGCTGCTGGTCGGGACCACGAGTCTCAAAGACGTCCGCCGGCTCGGCTGGATCGGGGTCAAGACGATCGTCTTCTATCTCTGCACGACGGCCATCGCCGTCAGTCTCGGATTGCTTCTGGCCAACCTGCTGCGGCCTGGTTTGGGGTTGGCGGAACAGACGACGAGCAAGCTGATTGACGAGGTCGAACGGCAAAACGATGTCGCCGAAGTGGTCCAGGCAAAGCTCTCGATCAGAGACGTCCTGCTGAACATCATCCCGACGAACCCGATCCGCGCCTTTGCCGAAGGGCAGATGCTCCAGATCATCTTCTTCGCCCTGGTGGCCGGCGTCTGTCTGACGCTGATCCCGCCCGAAAGGAGCGAGCCGGCCGTTCGCTTCTTCGAAGCCGTCAACGATGTCATGGTGATGATGGTGCACCTGATTATGAAGGTGGCGCCGTTTGGCGTCTTCGCATTGATCGCCGCGGTGGTCGCCGATTTCGGCCTTCACATCCTGCTGCTGCTCGCCAAGTACTGCGCGGTGGTGGTCGTCGGGCTGCTCGTTCACATGCTGCTGGTCTACTCCTCCGCGTTGAGGCTGCTGGCCGGGATGGGGGCGGTCCGATTCTTTCGCGGCATCCGCCCAGCCCAGTTGATCGCTTTCAGCAGCAGTTCGAGTTCGGCCACACTGCCGGTGACAATCGAATGCACGACAGAGAACCTGGGCCTCTCTCGCACCGTCTGCAGCTTCACCCTGCCGCTGGGTGCGACGATCAACATGGACGGCACTTCGCTCTATCAGGGCGTCTCGGCCGTCTTCCTGGCCCAACTCTACGGCATGGACCTGAGCGTCGCCCAGCAGTTGGCGGTCGTGCTGACGGCCACGCTGGCATCCATCGGCACGGCGGGCACGCCCGGCGCTGGGATCGTGACGCTGGCGATCGTGTTGAGCAGCATTGGGGTGCCGTTGCAGGGGATCGGCATCATCATGGGCGTCGAGCGGATTCTGGACATGTGCCGCAGTGTGGTCAACGTCACTGGTGACGCCGCCTGCGCCGCCGTGGTGGCGGCAACGGAGGATCGTGCTCGTGCAACGGCATAGGTCCTATGGGTCCGATAGGTCGTATGGGACAAATAGGACCAATGAAGAACCGGAGGTTGTGAAGATGTTCGACAAAAGCAGCAGCCTGGCCCTGCTCGTCGTGGCAATCCTTGTGTCGTTGGCGGCGCCGTGCGGAGCCTGTTTCTCCATCGTCGTAGGCAAAAACGCCTCAGCCGACGGCGCCGTGCTGGTCGCCCACAACGAGGACGACTATCCCCCGCAGGTGGTCCACCATCACAAGGTGCCCAGGCGGACCTACGGACCGGGGGACACGTTGGTTCTTCGCAACGGCGGCGTGCTCGAACAGGTCGAGCAGACGTGGGCCTATCTCTGGTCGGAGATGCCCGGCATGCTGTTTTCCGACAGTTGCATCAACGAGTGGGGCGTGACCGTCACGTCGGACAATTGCCCTTCGCGTGAGGACCGGGCGGAGCTGACCGAAGGCGGCATCGGCTGGATGCTCCGCCACCTGATCGCGCAGCGGGCGCGGACAGCCCGCGAGGGCGTGCGGCTGGCGGGCCGGATGGTGGAGCGGTTCGGTTACATCGCCTCCGGGCGGACGTATATCATCGCCGACCCGGATGAGGGCTGGCTCTTCTGCGTCGTCCAGGGCAAGCGATGGCTGGCCAAGCGAGTCGCCGACGAGGAAGTGGCGATGGTGGCCAATACGTACACGATCCGCCAGGTCGATCTGTCGGACGAAGACAACATTCTGGCCTCGAGGGACATCGTCACGTATGCGGTCGAGCGCGGATGGTACGAGCCGGCCAGGGACGGGCCGTTCGATTTCGCGGCTGTCTACGCCAACCCGGCTTCGGCAGCGCATCCCGACAACGCGGGCCGGCAGTGGAGCGGTCTGAGGTATGTTGCGCGCGATCCGATCGCGCCCGGTTTCGATCTGCCGTTCTCCGTCGTCCCCAGGCACAAGCTCAGCGTGGCCGACATCCTGCAGATTCTCCGTCATGACGAGGCGGACAAGCCGGAGTCGCCCACGTCCGACCTAGGGTTCGGCTGTGCGCTGTGCAGCGGCGCGACCCAGACCAGCTTCGTGGCCCAGTTGCGCCGCGGACTGCCGTCGGACATCGGCATCGTATACTGGGTGTGTCTGGCCGAGCCGCGAACGTCGGTCTATCTGCCGTTTCACTTCGGGATTTCCGGCTTCCCGTCCGGCTTTCGCACGGAATGCGAGCGCCCGGCGAGTGATGTCTTTGACCGCAGGGTCACGGCGCCGTTTACCAGCGATTCGCGTGAGGCGTTCTGGACATTCTCGAACTTCCGCGACAAGGTGGACCGACAGGGACCGGCCCTCGTTGCGGCGGCGAGAACCGAGGCCCTGCGCATCGAGGGGCGTGCGATGGCGATGCAAGCGCCGCTGGAAGAGGCGGCGAGGCGACTCCACGAGACGGATCGCATCGCCGCCGGCGAGGTGCTAGCCAATTTCTCGAAGGGGCTGTATCTGTCGGCCCTGGAAAGCATGGACAAGGTGCTGAAACAGCCGGCCGACGACGAGCGGATTGTCGCGAGGGCCAAAGCGATCCACGAGGCAGTCATCACGCTCGATTCCCACGTGGACATCGCCGAGGAGCGGTATGCGACAGCCGAGCTCGACCCAGGCGTCGATCATCCCGAACTCCGCTGCGATCTCGTCAAGATGGCCAATGGTGGCATTGACGGCGTGTTCCTGGCGGTGTACGTTCGACAAGCGCCCGAATTGAACGCCGAGACCTACGCCGAAGCACAGCAGATGGCCAACAGCAAGTTCGATGCGATTGCGCGGCTGACGCAGAGCATGCACCCGGACCGCTGCGCCTTGGCGCTGCGTGTCGACGACGTCGAGCGGATCGTGGCGTCCGGCAGGACGGCCATCATGATCGGCATCGAGAACGGCTTTCCCATTGGCGAAGACCTCGACATGCTGAACCACTACTACGACCGAGGGGCCCGCTACGTGACGCTCAGTCACAGCGCCCACAACCAGATTTGTGATTCCTCGAGCGATCCGGAACCGCTGCACAGCGGCTTGTCGCCGTTTGGCAAGCGCGTGGTCGCCCGGATGAACGAACTGGGCATGATGTGCGACGCTTCGCACATTTCCGAGAAGTCGTTCTTCGATCTGGTGGACGTCACGCGGGCGCCGATCCTGGTGTCCCATTCGGGTTGCTCGGCCGTTCACTCGCACGACCGGAATCTCACCGACGAACAGCTTCGGGCCCTGCGCGACAACGGCGGCGTCATTCAGATCGTTACGCTCGATGCTTACCTGCGTCCCGAAACGCCTGAACGCCAGGAGGCCGTTCGCCGGCTCCGGGAAGAGTTGGGCATTCCATCGTATGCCGAACGACAGAAGTGGTCCACCGAGCAGCGTGCCGCGATGCGACCGCGATTGCAGGAATACTACCGGCGCTACGAGGAGATGGCAGAGACGGTTCCGATTGCAACGGTCAAGGATTTCGTCGATCACATCGATCATGCCGTCCGCGTCGCGGGCATCGATCACGTCGGGATCGGCACCGACTTCGATGGCGGCGGAGGCATCCCCGGCTTTGCCAACCACGCCGAGGCACTGAACGTCACCATCGAACTGGTTCGCCGCGGCTACTCGGACGAGGACATCCGCAAGATATGGGGCGGCAACCTGCTGCGTCTGTGGCGCCGCGTCGAGGCCGTGAGCACGAAGAGGTAAGTCCATGAAGAAGGTCGCTGTCATTCTGCTGCTGGTCCTGTGGACTTGCACCCCCGGCTGTCAGAACCGTCTCACGCACGTTTCGGAGAAACCGTTGATCGGCATCACGACGGTTTTCGACGAGAAGCGTCAGGTCAGCGAGGTCCACATATCCTACGTGGAGGCGGTGCTTCGCAGCGGAGGCGTTCCGCTGGTCCTTCCGCCGATCGACAGCGCCGAGGCGGTGGATCGCTACATTAGAGAACTGGACGGTCTGGTCCTGGTCGGGGGGCGCGACATCCCGCCTTCGATGTACGGCCAGGAGCCGCACGAGACGACGAAGGTGCTGCCCAAACGACGGACCCAATTCGACAGCATGCTGATCGCCCGGTGGATGGCCAGTGGAAAGCCGCTCCTGGGCGTGTGCCTGGGTATGCAGTTCACCAACGTCGTCATGGGCGGCAGCATGATCCAGGACATCCCCTCGCTGGTCGGCAGTGATGTGAACCACAAGAAGGTCTATCACCGCATAGCGATCGCGCCCGACAGCACGCTGGCCGGGCTCCTCGGCACCGGGACCGCGATGGTCTACTCCTCACACCATCAAGCGGTGGACCGCATCGGCGAGGGGCTCAGACCCGTCGCCTACGCCGACGACGGCGTGGTCGAGGCCCTCGAACGAACCGACGGCGGCCCCGGCTTGTTTGTCCAATGGCATCCCGAAGCCATGATCGAGGAGGACCCAGACCACGCCAACGCGATCTATGGGTACCTTGTCCGATTGGCCGTAAGGTGCAAGGATTAGCCCAGCGTAGGGATGCCCCCACACACAGATTCACACGAAACCGGACGAAAGCCGTGTTCCAGAGACTGGCAGAGCAAACACGCGTGCGCTCAACCGCTCGCCGACGCCCTGGGCTCAACGGTCGGCGTACATGGTGTCGTAGTATCTCTGGTAGTCGCCGGAGACCACGTGGGCCAGCCACCGGGCGTTGGCCAGGTACCAGTCAATGGTCTTGGCGATGCCCTCTTCAAACGTCACGGAGGGCTTCCAGCCCAATTCACGCATGATCTTGCCCGCATCGATCGCGTAGCGTCGATCGTGGCCCGGCCGGTCCTTGATGTGCTTGATCAGTGCTTCGGGTTTGTTGAGATGCTTGAGTATGAGCCGAATTACCTCGATATTCGGCTTCTCGCTGCAACCGCCGATGTTGTATATCTCGCCGGACGGCGCCTTCTCCAGCACGCGCCAGATCGCGGTACAGTGGTCGTAGACGTAGAGCCAGTCGCGAACGTAGAGGCCGTCGCCGTAGACGGGAAGCTCCTTGCCGCGGATCGCGTTGTGGATCATCAGCGGGATCAGCTTCTCCGGGAACTGATACGGACCGTAGTTGTTCGAGCAGCGAGTGATGTTGTACGGAACGCCCCAGGTGTGCCCGAAGGCCCGCACGAGATGGTCAGCCGACGCCTTGCTGGCCGAATAAGGGGAATTGGGGCTCAGCAGTGTCTGCTCGGTGAACATTCCCTCGGACCCAAGCGAACCGTAGACCTCGTCCGTCGAGACCTGGACGAACCGCTCGATCTTCTTATCCCGAGCGGCTTCGAGAAGCGTCAGGGTGCCTCCGACGTTCGTGTCGATGAAGATCTTCGGCCCCGTAATGGAGCGATCCACGTGGCTCTCGGCGGCGAAGTTGATGATGGCATCGATCCGGTGTTCGTCGATCAGGCGTGCGACGAGCGGACCATCGCAAATATCGCCCTGGACGAACACGTGGTTGTCATGCCCAAGGAACTCGGCGAGGTTCTCAAGGTTTCCGGCGTAGGTCAGTTTGTCGAGATTGACCACGCAACAGTCCGGGTGCTGCGACAGGACCATTCGGACGAAGTTGCTGCCGATGAAGCCGGCGCCGCCGGTGACGAGGAGTCTTCTCATAGCTGCCTCAGAAAACGTCTGAGCCCCTGCTGCCAGGGCTCGATGGGGGTCTTCAACAGGCCCTGGATCTTACGACAATCGAACCGGCTGTTCAAGGGCCGGGTCGCCGGCGTCGGATATTCGCCGCTGCAACACGGCGTCAGTGCGGCTTGAAGTCCCAGTCGCTCGAATACGAACTGCGTCATGCCAAACCGGCTGACGGACCCGGCGCTGGCCAGATGGAACGTCCCCTCGGCCCGGCGCTCGAGCAGCTCGCAGGCCACGTCGGCCACCAGCGTTGTGGCTGTCGGCGAGCCGATCTGGTCCTCGACGACAACAACCGGTCGGCCCGCTTTGGCCCGCTCGATGATCTTGGTCACGAAGTTGCTTCCGTGCAGCCCGTAGGTCCACTCAAGCCGGACCAGACAATGGGAGCAACCGCTCGTTGCCAGTCGTTCTTCGCCCGCCAGCTTGCTGCGGCCGTACTCATTGATCGGATTGGGTGCGTCGGCCTCCGCGTACGGCCGATCGAGTGTACCGTCGAAAACGAAATCGGTGCTGAAATGCAGGACCCACTTGCCGTCCCGAGCCGCCAGTTCTCCAAGGCGTCCCACGGCTTCGGCGTTGATCCGACGGGCCAGCACCGCATGGGTCTCGGCGCCATCGACGTCCGTATAGGCGGCGCAGTTGACGATGGCATCCGATGCCTCGACCACGCCTCGCAGATGCTCGCCGTCGGTGATATCGAATTCGGGCAGGTCATAAATTCGAACGTCGAACCCTCCGCTGGCACACGCCGCCACGAGATCGGTCCCGAGCATGCCCCGGCCGCCGAGGACGGCGACGACGGGCTCTTTCGTGCGTGCGATCTCACGTGTCACTGCGGCGGCTCCTTCAGCACCAGTTCGTTGGCCCGGGCGAGGGACTCGAACGTCCCGGCGTCGGTCCACCAGCCCTTCAGAATATCGTAGGCCAACTGCCCTTTGCCAATATAGGCGTTATTGACATCGGTGATTTCAAGTTCGCCACGAGCCGACGGTTTCAGCGTTCGGATGATATCGAACACCGTCGCATCGTAGAAATAGACCCCGATGATCGCGTAGTCGGACTTCGGCGCCTTGGGCTTCTCTTCGATCCCGAGAACCATCCCATCGCGGATTTGTGCGACGCCGAACCGCTTGGGATCGGGCACCTGCTTCAGCAGCAACCGGGCCCCCTGACCTTGTTCGACGAACCGCCGGGCGTGTTCCTTGAGATCGCCTTGAAAGACATTGTCGCCAAGGATCACAGCCACCGACTGGCCGTTGGCGAAGTTCTCAGCCAGTCCCAGAGCCTGGGCGATCCCGCCGGCCTCGTCCTGAACCTTGTACGTGAACCGGCACCCGAACTCCCTGCCCGAACCCAGAAGGCCCACTACATCACCCATATGCTCGACGCCCGTGACAATCAGAATCTCTTCGATGCCGATGCCGGTAAGCCTCTCGATCGGGTAGTAGATCATGGGCTTGCGCCCGACGGGGAGCAGGTGCTTGTTGGTAACCTTCGTCAGAGGTCGCAGACGCGATCCCGTCCCGCCCGCAAGCACGACACCTCGTACATTCATGGCTGTATCCTTTGCTGGCGAAAGTGTTTGACAGCTTCTTCGAGAAGGTGCTATATTATCGCAACTTAGAAGCACAAGGGAGTGTAGCTCAGTCGGCAGAGCAACGCACTTTTAATGCGTAGGTCCTGGGTTCGAGTCCCAGCACTCCCACTGGTCCGATGCCTTCGGGCCTTGTCTGATTCGCCTGCATCATCCTTACGTCTGTTGTCCGGGCGACGCTTGAGCGCCGGCTCGCCCGCCTTCCAATAACATCGACCCAACCCATCGGTAACTTGAGACCTGTTATGGAATTGCGCGCAGCACGTGCTTCAGTCTCTTCTCGATTCCATCGGGATCCTGTAACCCCTGCACCAGGAAGCGAGGACGGCCCGGCCCGGGCGCACCGCTGCCGATGGCGCGATGACAGCCAGTCCGAACATCCCACGGTCCGAAAAAACGACAGCCTGGAAAGAGAAAATGCGACTTTTCCGTTGCTTTTGTGCTCCGGTCAGCGGTATACTTGTCCTGGATTGATCGCAATCTCTGGAGGAGGTTACAACGCACGTCGCGTGAGGATAGGCGCGCCCTGCGACAAGCCTCTATGCATCGCGATTCGCAAAGACAGCACGCGGGAAAGGGATGCCCGTATCGGCATTCTCTTTCCGGTGGCGCTTCGTACGAGTTCAAGTTTCGTCCACGGACAGGAGGGCATGACCATGAGAGGGTCAAGAGAATCTCGTTCACTCCAAGCGGTTCTTCCCATCGTGTTGATTTCGATCATCGCTCTGGCGGGCTTGGCCCTTGGGCAGACGACCATTGATTGCGGGTGGGAGTCCGGCCAACGGCACAAGATGCATTGGCCGCAACTGCCCGACTTCACATGGACCGGAACCAGTATGGACCTCTCGGCCGTGGCGCTGGCCGATGACTTCCTCTGTACGGCCACCGGCCCGATCGAGGAGATCCACATCTGGGCGACGTTCCACAACGACAGCCTGCCCAAAGAAGGAGCGGACAGCCTGACACTGGAACTGAGCCTCTATTCGGACCGCCCCGCTGACGGCGCCGGATCGGGACGTCCAGACGAACTGCTGTGGAGCCGCACGTTCTCACCGGGCCAGTACTCAGTCCACAGCTTCCACGACGGGCCGACCGACTGGTATGACCCGGCGACGCAAACGTATCTGTCCAACAGTCATAGGCAAACATATCAGTACAGCTTCTTTGCCCCGGAGCAGCCGTTCGTTCAGCAAGAAGGAACCGTCTATTGGCTGGGCCTCCGAGTCGCCGAGCCCGGCACGGACTATGCCTTCGGATGGAAGACCACGTCGCGGCGACGGCAGTGGAACAGCAGCGCCGTTGTGCTGACCCCGCCATCATGGAATTGGGCACCTGTCAACTATCCCGACGCGCATGCGCACGCCGGCGCTCCGGTGGGCCTGGCCTTCGTCATCACCGCCGGCGACGAGACGACACCGGAATACGATCTCGGTGATGCGCCGGACAGCACCGGCAACTTCGCGACCGTCAAGATGCCGGCATATCCGGGCGGGATCGCAGGTGATTTCCCGACGGTATATCGCGAAGGCAGCCCGCCCTACGGCCCACGGCATCGACGGCCTCGAGACGCATTCCATCTCGGCACTTGGGTCAGCCTCGAGAACGAAGCTGACCTTGGCCCGGACGACGACGGGGTCAACAACCTCGACCCCCTGTCCGGCGTGTCAAACCAGGACGGCGGCGATGACGGCCTCGTACTGCCCGTGGTCATGCCGCATCTCGGACAGACCACTCTCGACTACACGGTGACGAAGACCAGCCACCTCGCCAAGGAAGCCTACCTCAATGTCTGGTGCGATTGGAATCGCGACGGCGACTGGAACGACATGATCGTCGCCTCGGACGGCACGCTGATCCCCGAATGGGCCGTTCAGGACCATCCGGTGAACCTTCGCGATATCGGGACTCACGAGCTGACGACGCCGGCCTTCATCTGCTGGCACCCGCGGGGCGATGAAGCCGACCCGATCTGGGTGCGTATCACCCTCTCAGAACAGAGGTGGCGGGACGCCGTGGCCGCATCCAGGACAGGCGGCGCCGGCCCGGCAGGTGGCTACGAGTACGGCGAGACAGAGGATTACTACCTTCGGCCGCTGACCCAGGCTCCCCCCGTGCGCTACGACTGGGGCGATGCTCCCGCCGGGTACCCAACCCTGGCTGCCGACAACGGAGCGCGGCACATCATCGCCGGGCCGTGGCTCGGCGACGCTTCGGACCGACCTGACGCCGAGGCCGACGGCCAGCCGCAGCCGAATGCGTTGGGCGACCTCTTCGAGAACGGCGTGTCCATCCCACCCTTGGTCCGGGGCTTGCCTGCCTCCATCACCGTCGAGGTCAGCGGTGGCGGCGGAGTCGTTCAGGGGTGGATCGATTTCAACGCCGACCAGACGTGGCAGGCCAGCGAGCAGGTCTTCAACGGCTTTCTGCCCGACGGCATTCATGTCCTTTCGGTGACCGTCCCGCAGAACGCGGCGATCGGGCAGACGTTCGCAAGGTTCCGCATCAGCACACACGGGGGCCTCGACCCCGACGGCCCAGCCGCCAATGGCGAGGTGGAAGACCATGAAGTGTGGATCGAAAGAGTCCCGGTCAATGTGAAATGGTGCCAGCGTCCCGATCCGACTCCTCATGGCGTCGGCATTCGCGTAGACGGGACGCCCGACTCCCCTCGCGCCGTGGCCGACAACTTCGAGTGCACCAGCCGTGACCGATTGACCCATGTCCGCCTGTGGGGCTCGTGGAAGAACGACCAGAGAGGCCAGATCGATCTGGTGCGGCTCCGCATTCATGGCGACGATCCGGCCGGGCCCGAAGGCACCGACAAGACGAACCTGTTCGGCAAGCCCCGTCCCGAAATCCTGTGGCAGAAGGAATTCGGCGCCGGCGAGTTCCTCAAGACCCTCCACCATGTCGTGACCATCGACGGTCAGTGGTGGTGGGACCCGGCCTCCGGCGAGACAATCGCCGGCAGCAACACGCAAATCTGGCAGCTCGACTTCGAGATCGAAGCCGATAAGGCCTTCCGGCAGGACGGCTCCGAGCAGGATCCCCGCATCTACTGGCTGTCGGTCGAGATGGAGACCAGGGACGGACAGTTCGGATGGAAGACGCGCCGATGGCCCGAATACTTCGCCCACGATGCCGTGTGGGACCTCGGCAGCAAACTGCCCCGCCCCTGGCAAGAGCTCCGCTATCCGCCGGACCACCCGTACCACGACTGCCGGTGGAACTCCGTCGACATGGCCTTCTGCCTGAGATACACGTCGGAGGGCACCGCTGAACCACCGGTCACGTCGCGTCCATCCAGCGTGACCTATTGTCCGGCTGTCGAGACGATGTGCCCGGCGACGGAAACGAAGTGCCCAACGACGGTGACCCAATGCCCGACGGTGCAGACCCAGTGCCCCGCGACGGTGACGCAATGTCCCGCATTCCAGACGCGGTGTCCTACGGTCCAGACCCGGTGCCCGGCAAGTGTCACCCAGTGCCCGACGATGGAAACCCAGTGCCCAACGACGGAAACGAAGTGCCCGGCGACGGTGACCCAATGCCCGACGGTGCAGACCCAGTGCCCGGCGACACAGACGCAATGCCCCACATTCGATACCCGGTGTCCTGCCGTCCAGACGCAGTGTCCGGTGATGGCTACTCAGTGCCCGACAGTAGAGACACAATGCCCAACCAGTGAAACCAAGTGTCCGCCAAGCCTGACCCAATGTCCCCCAACCGAGACGCGGTGTCCGCCGACGGCAACGCAGTGTTCGACGAGCAAGGTCGTAATGGCTGGCAGATCGGGGCGGTACCTACTGGCGCGGGAGTGCCCGATTGTGGAAACCGAGTGCCTCGGCGTCGCCGACTATCTGGCAATGATGGCAAGATAGGCCACCTCGCAGGTGCAGGCGTTTTCCTGTTGCCCGACGGGGAAAACTCAGGGATAATCCACCCGTGCACCCTGTTGAATGCGAACAAGACGAACAGCGGATGGTGGATTCTCCGGCAGATGCGTCGGTCGCCTTTGGTCCGCTGTTGGCGGTGCTGTCTGCTCTGGCGGCTGCTTGGCTCGCTGCCGGCTCGACGGGCCTTCTGGCCCATCCGTTGCGGCGCACGTGTACCCTGATCGCAATTGGGATTGCCTTGTTGTCTGCCGGCCTCGGGGCGAAACGCCCCGGCGTGCGCATCCTGCTGACTCCTATCGTTGCCTGCGCCGGCGTGGCAATGGTCGCCCTACCGTCAACGGTCGTCAACGTCCTGGCCGCGGCGCTTGTGCTGGCCTTCCTCGCGTGGGTCTCGGAACGCCGCAGCCGCGATGGCTTCTGCGTCGCCGCCGCAGCGACTGTCATCCTCGGCCTGTATGTCCTTGCGCGCACGACAATCCCTTCGATCTGGCTGCTGGCGAACGGTCTGGGCCGCACGCTCGGCGTGTTGGCCGGCGCGATCGTGCGGCGGCCGCTCCACGTCGGCGCAACGTTTGCCGGCGTGGACTACTTGATCGTAACCAGTACGTTCTGGGGTCTGTATCTGGTCGGCACCCAACCACCTCGAACGGCGCGGGCGGCCTACGGCTTCCTGGCCATCGGCGTCGGACACGCCCTCTATCTCGTCGCGATATCCCATCTTCCGGACCTTCTGGCGGCGATTCCGGAGCCGGCCGGTCAAGACACAGGCTGGCTGGCCGCCTTGGCGCGCAAGGCACTGCCCTGGAATGCGCCTGTTCTGGCGTGCGCGATCCATCTTCTCCTCATCGGTACGATGCTCCGCTGGTCGGCACGTTCGTCCGCCGCCGTCAGACCACCGGGCGAGCGCTCCGCCCGCTTGGCCTGGACCCGCCTGGCGTTGGCCTCGGCGGCGCTGGCGACGGCAATCCTCCTGCCGGTCGTGACCGTGCTCGATATCGGTCCCCTGAGCGCCGAGGGCAAGAAGATCGTCTTCTACGAGAAGGGTTTTCTCAACTGGCTCAAGCCGACACATGGTTCCTATGGCAGGCTGTCCAGTGGGATGTATGGGATGCTGCCGGAATTCGTCGAGAGTCTCGGTGCCGAGAGCCGGATCTCGCCCGACCTGTCCGAAGCCGACCTTGCCGACGCCGATGCGTTGGTGCTGATCTTCCCGCACGAACCCTGGGCCGACGGCCAACTGGATCGCGTTCATCAGTTCATACGACGCGGCGGCTCGCTGCTGCTGCTCGGGGAACACACCACCGGTGATGCCGACGGCAACAGTCGATTCAACGATGTCCTGGCGCCGACGTCGATGCGCATGCGCTTCGATTCGGCCACCTTCGCGGTCGGCGGATGGCTTCACTCCTATGAGGCCATGGCCCATCCGACGACCACAGGAATCTCCGACGATCGCAACGAGTTCGGTGTGGTGATCGGCGCGTCAGTCCAAGCGAGGTGGCCGGCGCGGCCGCTACTCGTTGGGCGATGGGGCTGGAATGATGCCGGCGACGAGGCAAGCGCCCGCGCCATGATGGGAAACGGCCGCTACGACTCCGGCGAGAAGCTCGGCGATCTCATCCTCGCAGCCGAACAGCCGATGGGCAAAGGCCGGGTCATCGCCTTCGGCGACACATCAAGCTTCTCCAATGCGATCAACGTTTCATCGCACGTATTCACGTCGCGGCTCCTGGCCTATCTTGCCGAAGGCGCAGACGCGCACCCAATGTGGCGTCAGCTCCTCGCAGCGATGATCGCCCTGTTGCTGGCTGTCCTGCTATGCCTGCGTCCGGGGATCGCGAAGATAGCTCTGGTTGCGGTCGGCCTGGCCGCATCGCTGGTGGTTTGTGCACAGGCGACTTCGGCGGCCGCAAAGCCCCTACCCGATGGACGCCGAACGACACCCAACAATCTGGCCTACATCGACGCATCCCATCTCGAAGCCTACAGCGGCGAATCCTGGCGGCCCGACGGTGTCGGGGGCCTGGCGCTGACGCTGATGCGGAGCGGCTATCTGACGCTCTCGCTGGACGAACTGACAGCTGAACGTCTCGAACGCGCCGGCCTGCTCGTTTCCATCGCATCAGCCCGAACCTTCTCGCCTGAGGAGAAACGGACGATCGCCGATTTCGTCAGCGCCGGCGGCTCATTCATCATCACTGTTGGGCAGAATCGAATAGGGCCTTCACTGCCCCTGCTCAGAGAGCTTGGTTTCCAGCCTGAACAAGCCGATGCCCTTGAGCCCGAGCCCTTAGGCCATTTCAAGTCGCCCTACCTCGAGTCGGCCGAGCAGCGCGTCTACGTGCGCTTCCATGCGGCCTGGTCCGTGCGGTCGAGCGACGCAGACGCCCGTGTGATCGCCTACGGTCGCGACCATCAGCCCGTGATCATCCTCCGCAGGATCGGCGCCGGCAAAGTGGTTCTCGTTGGCGACACGGGCTTTGCGATGAACAAGAATCTCGAACACGAAGGGGGTGAGCCCTTTGAAGGTCTGCGTGAGAACGCGGATTTCTGGCGCTGGCTGCTCACCGTCCTGCGCGAGGAACCCATGTGGCTGCCCGAGACCGTGCGCGAACAGCCCACCGGCGCGGAGGTGGCGCCATGAGGCGGGCCTGGATCGGTCTGGCATTGTTGAGCGCATCGTGGCTCTTCGGGCTGGGCTACTACCACAACCCCAACTGGACGGTCTGGGCCGTCCTCATTCTGGCCGGCATCGGGTTTCTGCTCGGCATCGATCTTCCCGCGCCGGCGCGCATCGAATCGATCATCGCGGCGGCCCTGTTGACCCCGGTGCTGATTCTGATTCCCTGGCCGTGGCGGGCCGCGGCCCTGCTGCTCGCGATAGGGCTGCTGCTCTGTGCGGCGCCGATCCCGAGGCGATGGCCCAGTCGCGTGGGCCAGGCGGCGCTGGCGGCCGGGACGATTCTCGTCCTGCAAGCGGCCGGAATGCTCGTCTATGAATCCGTCACGGCTCGGTCGCATGAACTGCCGCCGCACCTTGCCAAGGCAATCTATGCCGTTGCCCAAGTGATCGGGATTCCCGCCGCCCTCGATGGCTCAACGCTGGCCCTCTACTCGATCCGCCACACCCATCGCCTCGGCGCCACATGGGGGCTGTTGCTGGATCCGATGACCTTCAGCTTTCTCATCGGGGGCATGGTTTTGATCTGCCTGCACCTCTGCAGGGCATCGATCTCGCGGACCCTCGCACGGCTGCTCGGTCTGATCCTCTGTGTGGCCCTCTGGCTGCCCATACGAGCGGCGATTCTGATCGCGGTCCACATGCACCGCGCCCTCCGCACCGAATACAATGAGCTGCTGGCACTGATGGGCCCGTTCTGGAACCCGTGGGTGCTGCTTGCGCTTCTCGGCGGTCCCGTCTTCCTGGTGTGGCGCTTTGTATGCACGCCGCCGATAGCGGTTCAGACGATGGAGACACCAGGACGATCCAGGCGAATCGTGTGCGTCGTCCTGGCGTCTGTCGGCGCACTGCTTGTGACGATAGGGCTGCTATGGGCCCCCTCGGGCCCGCGCAAGCCCGGACGCATCTGGGTGGACGAGCACCGCTCGAACTGGGAACGCACCGACCGGCCCTACGACACCGACTGGTACGGGCAGGAGTCCGGCTACAACTACGCCTGCATCTACGATTACAGCTCCCGCTTCTACGACATGGATCGGCTTTACGACCCCATCGATACCAACACGCTGGCCGAATGCGACGTCCTCATCGTGAAGGTGCCGACCGCACGTTATACAGATCGGGAGATCGAGCACATCGAGCGGTTCGTCGAGAACGGCGGCGGCTTGCTGCTGATCGGCGAGCACACCAACGTATTCAATTCGGGAACCTATCTGAACGACATCGCCTCGCGTTTCGGCTTTCGCTTTCGCCACGATTGCCTGTTCGATATCGACACGGTCTTCGAACAGCTCTACCACCCGCCGCTCGTGCCACACCCGATCGTCCAGCACATGCCCCCAATGGATTTTGCCGTCTCGTGCTCGATCGATCCGGGCACAAGCTGGGGTCGGGCCGCCATCCGGGCGACGGGGCTTCGCAGCCTTCCGGCCGACTACCACGCGAGCAATTACTATCCCCAGGTCGAGGACAGGGCCGATGCGCGATACGGCGCATTCATACAGTTGTGGGCGATGGACCACGGTGCCGGCCGCGTCGCGGCGTTCGGTGACTCGACGATCTTCTCCAACTTCTCGACGTTCGAGCCGGGCAAGGCCGAGCTGATGCTGGGCATGCTCGAATGGCTCAACCACAAGGCCCCTTCCCGAAACCTGCGCCCGGCCGTGATCGCGCCGGGTCTTGCGATTGTCGTCATCGGTCTGATTCTCAGCTACGGATGGTCCGGCGGCCGATTCGTCCTGCTGGCCGGCATCCTCCTCGGCATCGCGAGTGCCGGCGTCAGCGTGCGAGCGATGCATCAATCGACGATGCCGGTCCCCAAGACCGTCCGGCCGTTCGCACACGTCGTCATCGACCGGACCGTGTGCGACTCGCCGTTGTCCAGGAGCGGGTTCATCAGCGGCCAGGCCGATGGTTTTGGCATCTTCGAACGCTGGATCCTGAGGCTGGGCTATTTCACTTCACGCCGCGAAGGTCGCGACGCGTTCAGCGGCGATCTGCTCGTATTCCTGTATCCCCGCCGCGAAGTGGACGCCGACTTCCGCAGACAACTGGCCGACTACGTTAACGGGGGAGGCAGAGTCCTTGTGATCGATGCGCCCGCAAACGCGCGATCTACAGCCGATGCCCTTCTGCACCCGTTCGGCATGCGATTGCTCAGCAGTCCACGACTGGCTGGGGCATTGGAAACACCCACCGGTTGGCCCGCCGGGGTCACGACGAAGAACGCCGGCCAAGTCGAAGGTGGAACGCCTGCAATCCGAATTGCAGGATACCCCGTGGCCGCAACCGTCGAATTCGGCGCCGGGACGGTCACCGCAATAGGCTTCGGCGCACAGTTCGCCGACGTGAACATGGGGCTGACCGGTGAGACGATCCCGGATGCGGCGATGCGGAACCTCTACGAGCTACAGTTCCAACTGTTGCGCTCGATCCTGTCCGACGACCAGCGTCTCGAGACAGGCGCGGATACCGTCGCCGACTGAGGAAGCGCGCAGACGCGCCCCGTCACGCTTTGACGATCTTGCTGCGGCCACCGCGAACCGAAGCCGTGGCGTTGCGGGTGTCCACCACCAACTTCGCGTGCCTGACGATCCAGGCGTAGTCGTAGTCGCTGTGGTTGGTGGCGATCAACACCGCGTCGTAGCCGGCAAGGGCCTTGACCGTCAGCGGCTTGCTCTTCATTCGAAGGTCGTACTCGCGCTGCTTGTGCGTCTGCGGGATGTACGGGTCGTTGTAATCGACCTTGGCGCCCTTGGCCTTGAGCATCTCGATCAGCTCCAGAGACGGCGATTCGCGCACGTCGTCGATGTCGGGCTTGTAGGCCAGACCGAGCACGAGGATGCGAGAACCCTTGAGACTCTTTCGCCGTTCGTTGAGGGCGTCGGCCGTCCTCTGGATGACGTATTCGGGCATGCTCGTGTTGATCTCACCGGCCAGCTCAATGAAGCGCGTCGGCAGCGCATACTGGCGCGCCTTCCACGTCAGATAGAACGGATCGATCGGGATGCAGTGGCCCCCCAGGCCGGGGCCCGGATAGAACGCATTGAACCCGAACGGCTTCGTGCCGGCGGCCCGGATGACTTCCCAGACATCGATGCCCATGCGGTCGAAGAGCATCTTCAGCTCGTTGACCAGGGCAATGTTGATGCAGCGGTAGGTGTTCTCGAGAATCTTGGCCGCCTCGGCCACCTCACAATTCTCCACCGGGACCAGCGTCTCGATCGCACAGCGGTAGACCTGCAGCGCCCGGCGCAGGCTCTCCTTGCCGTAGCCGCCAATCACCTTGGGGATCGTGGACGTCCGGAAGCTCTTGTTGCCCGGGTCCTCGCGCTCGGGCGAATAGGCCAGGAAGAAGTCCTTTTCGACCTTGAGTCCCGACTGTTCCAGAATCGGCAGCATAACCTCGCGGGTCGTGCCCGGATAGGTCGTGCTCTCCAGAACCACGAGCTGACCCTTGCGAAGGTACTTGGTGATTGTGTGACAGGTGGCCTCGACGTATTGAAGATCGGGTTCGCGGTTCTTCGTCAGAGGCGTGGGCACGCAGATCAGAATCGCGTCGGGCTTGGACAGATCGCGCATGTTCTCGGTGGCACGAAACTGGCCCGACCGAACCATGTCCGTCATCGTGGCGTTGGGGATGTGCTTTATCGGACTGCGGCCTCGATTGATCGTCGCGACAGTCTTGGAGTTGACGTCGAAACCCAGGACCCTCGCCCCCACCTTACAGAACTCTCGTGCCAGCGGCAGTCCGACGTAGCCCAAGCCAACGATGCCCACATAGACGGACGCGCCATCGCTCTTCGAATTCGCTCTCTTGCGTTTTGCCACAGAAACCTCGCACTCACAAAGACCCGGTCTGATCGCGCCCGACACTCGGGCCGTATCGATGCGTTCATATCGTATTATCGGCAGGCGTGACACCGGAATTTGCATTTCCGCCGGCCGGGGGCCAAGAAAAATGATTGCAGGCAGATACATCGCCGCTCTGGGCTCGCCCAACTCACTCTGCGCTCAAGCTCACCAAAGGCTCCCCTGCAACGAGCCTTCGCGGGTTCTCCACACAGAGAATATCGGCCTCATCACGTCCGACGTGTCGGCGAAGCAACTGATAGGCCTCGCTCATGCAAGGCGCCCGGCCCGCCGTATCGTGGGCATCCGTGGCCACAACCAGAGGCAGAGGCTCTCGCAGGAACGCCCAAGCCCCGTCTTCCGCTCGCCGGCCGAAACCGCCGAGAAAGCTGCCCGCGGTGATCTGCAGGCATGGCCGGTGGGCGACCCACCGACGAACATACTCAGGATTCTCGGCAAGAAAAGCGTGACGCTCCGGATGCGTGATGACGCTGGAAAACCCGCTCTCTGCGAGGCTTGCCAACAACATCTCCGGGTCGATGAAGACCTCGTGGGGCAGTTCGAGCAGCAGATACCGCCCACCGTCGGCCACGGTGAGAATCACATCGGACCGCACGAGATCTTCGATTCGCTCGTCGATTCGAATGTCCGCCCCCGGCAAGACGTCCAGAGGTATCCCGGCCTCGGCCAGCAAGTCGTTGAGCTGGGCCACCGCATCTCGAATCGTCCGGGCATCATAGCGGCCATCGTAGCGCCCGAGCTGGTGTGGCGTGGCGACGACGGTCGCGATGCGGTCCGTCGCCAGAGCCCGACACAGGGTCAGGGCCGCCGGCACATCGGGCGGGCCGTCGTCGAGGCCGGGTAAACAGTGACAGTGCACGTCGATGAACGTCGTACTCTGTCCGCGTTCAACCGTATTGGGATCGAGGTCCGTCATAGCGCCTGCAGCGTCACTTCGACATCGATCTGTTCTTCCGGACGCCATACACGCAAAGCCACCCGATCTCCGATTTCACGAGCGTCGAGAAGACGGAACAGATCGCGGCTGTTGCGCACCGGCTGGCCGTCCACGGCAACAATCAGATCGACCCTGATCCGGCCACGCGAATCGTATTGCAGGGGTCGCAGACCCGCCTTCTCGGCCGCACTGTCGGGTCTGACCTCTCTGATGAGCGCCCCTTCCATGCCCAGACGTCGGGCCATGTGATCGTCGAGGGTCACACCGAGGCCGGCTCTGGGGGGTCGGCCGTAGCGGATGATCTGAGGAACGAGACGGTTGACCACATCGACCGGAACGGCGAAGCCAATCCCGGCGTACGCCCCGGAGGGACTGACAATAGCCGTGTTGATGCCGATCAGTCGCCCCGCACTGTCCAGCAAAGGCCCGCCGGAGTTGCCTGGATTGATTGCGGCATCGGTCTGGATCACCCCCTCGATGGGCCGCCCGGTCAGCGACTGGATGACACGGCCCAGACCACTGATCACGCCGGTAGTCAGCGTCTGGTCAAATCCAAACGGGTTGCCGATGGCAAACACCTTCTGGCCGACCTCGAGATCAGCGGATGTCCCGACCGCAATCGCGTGAAGGGCCCGGCCCTGCGTATCAATCTTCAACACCGCCAAGTCCTTGTCAGGCTCGACCCCGACGAGGCGGGCCGGCCATGTCGAGTGGTCCGACAGAGTCACGTCGGCCGCCTCAGCGTCTTTGATGACGTGGAAATTGGTCACGATGTACCCGTTCTCATCCCAAACGAAGCCCGACCCGGTCCCTTGGGGCACTTCGGTGGCATACAGACTGAACAGGTCTCGTCGACGGGCCTTGCTAGTGATGAACACCACCGATGGCGAAGCCTGCCGGAACAGGTCGATGGTGCTCCTCTCATCCTCCGCCAGGTCGCCTCGCGGCGTTATGGCGCGTGGCATGGCCTTGCGATCGTGCACGCTAAAGAGCCAGGGTCTGATCTGCCAAAAGAGCAGCACCACCAGCAGCGCCACGAGCAGAAGGATCAGCCCCCGGCTCTGGTCCGGTCGGGCGGCGATGCGGTTTCGATCCATGTTATTCTGTTCCATGACAGCCATCTCCCGTCAGTGGCCTGGCATCCCGCCAGTCGGCGCGCCTCGAGCGGCCATTCGTGTGTCGCTGGCTATCATAGACTTCGAGCGGATTCCTGTCAAAACACTATACCAACCGGCTTACGAACCGTGTGTGTGAAGATTTCCGGGCGAGGCCACGTCGGGCACAGAGAGCCGCCGGTGGCCGCCTGGGAGCTTGCGCCCAGCGAAGTCGCATGGGCCCGCAGGGCTTGGCGATGGTGGGCCGTTCGTAGT
>Ga0334890_1000920_pt1 | contig 45438 bp, 31 predicted proteins | sample GraSluR1_MG_3_FD_207220 | JGI IMG/M metagenome (GOLD analysis project Ga0334890, IMG submission 207220) | Sludge microbial communities from methane-producing bioreactor in Wageningen University, Netherlands - Granular Sludge_31_08-R1 | ecosystem: Engineered > Bioreactor > Anaerobic >... | reverse complement strand
CCAAGCCCTGCGGGCCCATGCGACTTCGCTGGGCGCAAGCTCCCGGGCGGCCACCGGCGGCTCTCTGTGCCCGACGTGGCCTCGCCCGGAAATCTTCACACACACCGAGCGTCCTCGGCGCGGGGTTGTTTCTTGACGTCCGATGGGGCCGCGCATATAATTCGGCCTGTATTGGGCTTGGGCTGTGTGAAGCTCGAACGGATAAGCTGTTTGCAGGAATGAATCGAATATGATTGCACAACTGACCGTAGCGGACCTGATTCGGCCGTGGGAGAAGAAGATCGCGTGGCTGTACGATGTGGCGCTGGTGCTGGGCGGATCGCTTTTGATCGCTCTGTGCACGCAGATCGCGGTGGGCTTTCCGGTGCCCTGGACGGGGCAGACGTTTGCCGTGCTGATGGTCGGAGCCTTGCTTGGCTCGCGTCGAGGCGCCGCGTCTGTCCTGGTGTATCTGCTGCAAGGTCTGGCCGGACTGCCCGTTTTCTCGCATGGCAGGGCGGGTCTGGCCGTCCTTTTCGGGCCTACGGGCGGATATCTGATCGGATTCGTGCTGGCGGCCTACGTCGTGGGGTGTCTGGCCGAGCGCGGCTGGGATCGCCGGCCGGCCACCACCGTTCTGGCGATGGTTCTGGGCAACGCGGTGCTCTACGGCTGCGGCCTGCTCTGGCTGGCCTGCCTGGTCCACCTTCTCGGCCGGCCTCTCGGCAACGTCCTGGCTGTCGGGCTCTATCCGTTCCTGCCGGGCGAAGTCGTCAAAATCGCCCTGGCGACCACGCTGCTGCCGGTCGGATGGAAGTTGATTCGCCATTTTGGATTTGATAAAAGGTCTCAGATGTGATAGGCTTGTCCTCGTCCGATGCCACGGGACCCTTGGGGAATAGTGTAACGGTAGCACGACTGACTCTGGATCAGTTAGTCGAGGTTCAAATCCTCGTTCCCCAGTTCCCTCGTGTTCCTCGCAGACGCTTTGCCGGTGTATTATGGGGCATTCCACCATCCCACCCCACATTCCTGTGAACGGTGACCGTGTATCCATTGCGGCCAGAAGGTGCTTGCGAAGTCCGAGGTCCGACGATATGACGTGAGAAACAGGTCGTCACAAGCGTTCCATTTGCGCCGGGATTGGCCGGCCGGGGCGGCAGAGAAGATGTTTCTTGGAAGGTGCTGAAGTTCATATCGCCATGATGCCGATTGCTGTGTTTGCCATCGAGTCCCAATTCTTCGCCTGGGTGCTTCTGCCCATTCTGATCTTTCTGGCCCGAATCTGCGACGTGACTCTGGGGACGGTGCGTCTGATCTTCGTATCCCGAGGCTTCAAGTACCTGGCCCCCGTCGTCGGCTTCTTCGAGGTGCTGATCTGGATCCTGGCGATCGGCCAGATCATGCAGAACCTCTCGAATTGGGTCTGTTATCTGGCCTACGCTGGCGGCTTCGCGACGGGCAACTATGTCGGGATGCTGGTCGCCGAGAGACTCTCGCTGGGGATTGTGTTGGTTCGCGTGATTACGCAGCGGGGAGCCAATGCGCTGGTGGATCGTCTCAGGCAAAACGACTACGGCGTTACCAGTGTGGATGGCGAGGGGGCGACCGGTCCGGTGCAGGTGATCTTCACCATCGTGCCTCGCCGGGAAGTTGGCGCGGTTGTGCATTTGGTCAAGGCGTACAATCCGAAGGCGTTTTACTCCATCGAGGAGGTTGGCCACGTGGAAAAAGGCGTTTTTCCCGTGCGGAAGGACTGCCGCTACATCGGCCTGGAGCGGTTTGTGCGACCCTTTCGCAAGGGCAAATAGAAGACGGGACTGTTCACGGTTACTCTCTGCCTATAGAATCACCTGTTGCGTGATCGCACCAGAGCATTGATCCGACGGACGGTCAAGTCGTGGTTAGGGAAAAGGTTCCTTGGATGAGAGCGGCTGAGAAGACGGGGTCGAAGCTTCAGAAGTTGACCGAGTTGTTTGCGGGCAAGTCCTACCTGCTCATCATCATCCAAGACAATCCCGACCCGGACTGCATCGCGGCGGCGGTCGCCCTGCGAAAACTGGCCAACAGCATGGCCAACCTCCAGTGTTCCATCGCTTGTGGAGGGACCGTGGGACGTGGCGAGAACCGGGCCCTGGTGAAATACCTCGGCCTGAATCTCCGCAATTGCAGCGAGATCGACTACAGCAAGTTCGATCTGCTGGCGATGGTGGACACCCAGCCCGGCACGGGCAACAACTCTCTTCCCGCACAGCTTCTGCCCAACATCGTCGTGGACCACCATCCCATCCGGCAACTGACGCGAGCCGTTCCGTTCACGGATATCCGCAGTGGCTATGGCTCGACCTCCACGATCTTCGTCGAGTACCTCATTGAGGGGGGGATCACGCCGGAGACGCCGCTCGCCACGGCGCTTCTCTACGGGATTCGGTCCGATACCCAGGACCTCGGCCGTGAGGCCGCCCGGGCGGACGTCGAGGCCATCCAGTTCCTCTACCCGTTTGCCAACAAGCGAATGCTCAGCATCATCCAGCGCGGCAAAGTGCCCCGGGTGTATTACCAGATGCTCGCCGACGCGCTGCGAAACGCGCGCGTCCAAGGGCCGGCCGTCATCACCGAACTTGGTGAGATCGACAATCCCGACATGATCGCCGAAGTCGCCGACCTGCTGCTGCGCGACGATGAGACGACCTGGACGATGTGCACGGGACTGTGGAACGACAAGCTTCTGATCTCGATCCGGACGTCCGAGGAGAACAACGTCGCCGAACACGTGATGAAGCGCATGGTTTTCCGGAAGGGCACCGGCGGGGGCCATCTGACCTACGCCGGCGGCCAGGTTCCCCTGGCCAACAGCACCAAGGCCGAGCGACAGAAGCTGGAGCGACACATCGAAGAGAAGTTCCTCAAGGCCATCGGCGCCGAGGCCGCGACGAGCGCCCGACTCGTCAGGGTATAGACCCGCTCGATCCCGGACTCGGCGGGTGGTGCCTCGGCGCGACAATCGTCTTGCTTTTCGTCCCCGACGCACTACCATTGCTCGTGGGCGTACAGACTGGGGCGTATCCGTGCGGCTTGGTGCGCCAGGGACGAATCCAGTCGGCTTTGGACATCGCGGGAGAACAAAACGATGATGCAGGATCGAGTGGCCCGTCTGAGTTACGAGTACACCAGTTGCGCCGTGATCGTGGCCCATCCGGACGACGAGACTCTCTGGGCCGGCGGGACGATGTTGTTGCACCCGGATAGCTGCTGGACCGTCGCGGCCCTGTGCCGCAAGAGTGATACGGATCGGGCCCCGAGGTTCCAAAGGGCTATGGAGTGCTACAACGCCAAAGGTGTGATGGGCGACCTCAACGACGGACCCGAGCAGGCCCCCTTGCGGACCGTGGAGATGGAAGATGCGATTCTTGACCTGTTGCCGTCGGAACGATATGACCTGATTCTAACCCATAGTCTGTGGGGCGAGTACACTTCTCACCGGCGTCACGAGGAGGTGGCCAAGGCGATCATGGCGCTGCGGGAAAGCGGCCGGCTTCTGGCAAGGGAAGTATGGATGTTCGCCTACGAGGACGGCGCGAGAAAGCACCTGCCCAGGCCGATCCCCGACGCCGACGTGTACGTTCGTCTTCCGCGCGATGTCTGGGAGCGCAAGTACGAGATCATCCGCACGATCTACGGCTTTGAGGAAGACAGCTTCGAGGCACGGACCACGCCCAAGGAAGAGGCGTTCTGGGTCCTCGGGAAAGGCAAGTGAGTGGTGCAGGTGTCCGAAATTCGCTCCTGATGGTGATCGGGAGAGCCGCCGGGAGGATGCATGAAGGTCTTGCTGCTGTACGATTATCCGCCGTCTCCGGCCGGTCTGGCGACTCAGGGGCATCTGCTGCACCGGGGGCTTGCGGAACTGGGCGTCGAGGTCCATTCGGTCCATTTCGAATCGGCGCAGGAGAAGGAGTGGTACTACCGCTGGTTCGAGCCAGACATCGTCCTCGGCGTCGGATACTGGGGGCACACGCCGTACCTGGTCCTGCACCCGCAGCGCTACGGGGTCCAGCCGGTGCCCTGGCTGGTCGCCGACGGCTACATGGCCAACTATCATGAGGTGCTCGAAGCCCTGCCCCTGATCCTGGTCACCAGCAAGTGGGTCAAGCAGGTCTATACGCGCGATGGGCTCAGCGGCAAGAACATCGACGTCCTTCCCGTTGGCTGCGATACCGATGCGTTCATCCCGCGCGATCGCAACGACCCCAAAGTTGCGACGGTCCGCGAGGCCCTCGGCGTGGCGCCCGACCAGATCATGATCCTGACGGTCGGCGGCGACGCCACCAGCAAGGGCGCCCAGGAGGTGATGCAGGCGCTGGCGACGATCGACACGAAAGCGCCAGACTGGAAGTACGTCTGCAAGGTCTGGCCTCAGCCACGGACGCAGCATCAGAGCCTCATCGACCTTCAGCTCGCCACGCAATTGGGCATCGAGAAGAACGTCGCCTATACCACGAATGTGATCTCGCGGAACTTCATGCCCTATTTGATTGCGGCCTGCGACATTTACGCGGCGCCGTCGCGCCTGGAGGGGTTCGGGATGATCCAGGTCGAGGCCAACGCCTGCGGCAAACCCGTCGTCGGCATCAAGGCGATGGGTCTGCTCGACACCATGATTCACGGCGAGACCGCGTATCTGGCGGGTATCGCGCAGGAGATCCGGCTGCGCGAAACCATCGTGGGGGATGAATCCGGATACGAATCCGGCCATCGCGTGGTCTTCAAGAGCCCCCGCACCGTGGACTATCGCGCCAGCGTTCACGATATCGCCAATTATCTCCTGGAGTTGATGCAGAACGCCGAGTTGCGAACGAAGATGGGTCGCGCCGGGCGCAAGCGGGTGGTGGAGCATTTCGACTATCGCGTGGTCGCCCGGAAGTTCGTTGAGATCATCCAGAGGAAACTTGGAATTTCCTGATATGACAACCCCCGACTGGACGCTCGTCGAGCGCGCCAAAACGGCTGCCGTTGAGGTTCTCCTGCACAACTTGCACGGTCCCTATCGCCGATTGCCCCGCACCGCCGGGTGGGGCTATCCCGAGCCCTATACTCGCGACCTGATGATTGCTCTGCCTGGGGTTCTGGTCGCAGGCAACGACAAGCTGCTCAAAGGGTGGCGGCGCTCGCTCGAAGGGCTCGCCGAGACGCAGAGTCCGCTTGGCCATATCGCTTCGCTGGTGCACGATCCCGAGGATCGCGGCGCCAGTGACACGACGCCGCTGTTCCTCTTGGCCACGGCGATGTTTCGGATCAGTACTGGAGAGGACGGCTTCCTGGACGAGGCGGTTGGCAAGGCACTGACCTGGATGGCCTACCGCAGTCCCTGCGATCGCGTCCTGGTCGCCCAACTGCCGACCAGCGATTGGCGCGACGAGCAGTGGGTGCTCGGCTACGGTCTCTACGTCAACACGGTCCTCTATGCGGCGCTGCGCCTTCTCGGCTGCCACGAACGGGCCGACGCACTGCGCGAAATGATGGAGCATTTCACCGTCACGGGCGAGCGACAGCAGCGTCACGTTCACGAAGGCCTCGTGTTGCGATACAAGCCCTACTACGCGATGTGGTCGTACAAGGTGTATCGCAGCGAGCGATTCGATCTGCTCGGCAACAGCCTGGCGATTCTCTCCGGGATCGCCTCGCCCACGCGAGCCGGTCATCTGGTGACATGGATCGAAGCCGAGTGCGCGGCGTTGCGCCGGAACGGGCTTCTGGCGGTCGAGCTGCCCCCGAACTTCTTCCCGTACGTTGGGCCGGACGACCCAGACTGGATGCCGCGATACGCGAAATACAATCAGCCGGGGGAGTACCACAACGGCGGGGTCTGGCCGTTCATCTGCGGCCTCTACATCGCCTCTCTCGTGGCCGCCGGACGGTATCGACTGGCCGAACGCACCCTGCTGGCCCTGACCGAGCTTGTTCGCCTGCGACGCGAGGCCGACGTCGAGTTCGGCTTCAACGAGTGGCACCGGGCCCAGGACGGAACGCCCCAGGGCCAGGACTGGCAGACCTGGTCGGCCGCCATGTACCTCTATGCCGCTCATTGCGTGCAGACCCAGACGACGCCGTTCTTCGACCGCTGTCGCCAGGGTTCAGAGACGTAACCGCGTCAGTCGTTATGCATTCCCAGGGTCTCGAAGAGGAAGGCGTAGATGTCGGCCTGCTCTTCGATGGCCTTGGACACGGGTTTTCCGCCGCCGTGTCCGGCTTTGGTCTCCACGCGCAGCAAGATGGGGTTATCCCCTCCGGCCTTTTCCTGGAGCGTTGCGGCAAACTTCTTGGCGTGCAAGGGCACGACGCGGTCGTCGGTGTCGGCCGAGGTGATTAGGATCGGCGGATAGCTGACACCGGGCTCGACGTTGTGCAAGGGGGAGTAGGCGTAGAGGTAGTCGAATTCCTCCCGGCTGGCTTCGGCGTTGCCGTATTCGGGGATCCAAAAACGACCTGCGGTGAATCGGTGGTAACGCAGCATGTCGATCACCGGGACCTGGCAGACGACCGCTCCGTAAAGGTCGGGCCGCTGGAGCATGCAGGCGGCGACCAGGAGGCCCCCGTTGCTGCCACCGCGAATCGCCAGTTGCTCCGGCCGGGTGTAGTTGTTCTCGACGAGCCATTCGGCGGCCGCGATGAAGTCGTCGAAGACGTTCTGCTTCTTGTCGAGCATGCCGGCCCGATGCCAGTCTTCGCCGTACTCACTGCCGCCCCGCATGTTGGCCTGGGCGTAGACGCCGCCGGCTTCGAGCCAGGCGAGCGTCGAGGTTGAGAATCCCGGCTTGATGTTGATATTGAACCCACCGTATCCATAGAGCAGCGTCGGATGGTTGCCGTCCAGCGTCAGACCTTTGCGGTGCGTCAGGAACATCGGCACGCGGGTCCCGTCCTTGCTGGTGCAGAAGACCTGCTTCGTTTCATACCCGGCCAGGTCGAAGTCAATCTCGGGCTGATGAACGATGCGCAATTCGTCCGAGCCGAGGTCATAACGGAAGCTTGTGCTCGGATACAGAAACGAGGTGAACGTGAAGAACATCTCCGGATCGTCCTGCTTGCCTGAGAGGCCGGCGACGGTCCCGATACTGGGCAGAGCGATGTCGCGAATGTATTGGCCGTCGAGATGGAAGACCTTGAGCTGGTGGTGCACGTGGTGCACGTAAACGACCACGAGATGATTGTCGATCCAGCCGGCGTAGTCGATTGCGTCGTCGCCTTCCGGGACCACCGTGATCCATTGGCTCGGCTCCGGCTGCTCGGTGTCGATGGCTACGATGCGCCCTTTCGGGGCATCGAGGTCCGTCAGGAAGTAGAAGACCGGGCCCAGGCTGCCGAGGAAGTCGTACCGTGCATCGCCCTCGTCGAGCAGCCGAATGAACGGGCCGTCGTCGTCGAGCGGTTTGTAGTGGATGCGATTCCTGGGGTCCGTCCCGTGCTGGATGTAGAGGACCAGATGCTCGCCATCCTCGGTGACAACGGGGGCGAAGCTCAGTTCCTTGTTGTCGGGCCGCTCATAGATGAGCGTGTCGGCCGACTGGGGTGTCCCGATCCGGTGCCAGTAGACGCGGTTGTAGTTCATCCGGTCTTCGGGTGCGACCGTATCGGGATCGGGGTAGCGGCTGTAGAAGAACCCGCTGCCGTCGGGGTGCCATGCAATCGTCGTGAAGCGGCACCATTGCAGAAGCTCGTCGAAGTCCCGCCCCGAGTCGATCTGGCGAATCTGCACCTCCCGTTCGTCGCTGCCGCCGCGTGACAGCCCGTACGCCAGCTTCCTGCCGTCCCAACTCACCGCCGCCGTTGTCACGGCCACCGTACCGTCGGCGCTGAGCAGGTTTGGGTTGATGACGACCTTTCCCGCGTCGTCCAGCGTTTCGTGAACATACAGCACCGACTGGTTCTGAAGACCGTCGTTCTTCCAGAGGAAGTACCGTCGGCCTTGTTTCGACGGGGATGAGAAGCGCGGGTAGTTCATCAGCGACTCCAGCCTGGACCGGATCTGTGGCCGGGCGCCGGTGCGCGCGAGAAACCGCTCGGTCAGCTTGTTCTGTTTGGCGACCCACGCCTGGGTCTGGGCCGAATCGGCGTCTTCCAGCCATCGGTAGGGGTCGGCCACCTCGACCCCGTGATAGACGTCAACGACCGCGTCCCTGCGGGCCTGCGGGTAGACCGGCCGGCGCGCGGTCGATCGCGGGTGACAGCCCGTGCACAGGGCCGCGAGCAGGACGCCGATCATTGTGGCTGAGATGTTCCTTCTGTTCATAAGCAGGTCTCCATTCCAGATTGATTCCATGCCAGGTGGCGGTGGTCGGCCCTATTGAACGCGGTGGCGGCCGTGTTGTCAAAGACGGACCCGACAAAATGGCCTTTGTGTGCCGGCGGTACGCCGGGTGGATGCCCTGGGCCTCAAGATGGACAAGGCGGGTGACGATTCTTGCAGTCAATCTGGGAAAAAGGTGTTGAATTCTTCCGGGCCGGCCGCTACGATGCACGTGACGTGCCCCGGCTTGATCTGTGCGCCTGACGGCGAGGTGACGATGTATGGCTGAACCGACCCGAACCAGCAAGGATCGCGAAGACGTGAAGGCGGAAGAGGCCGCTCGCACCCCGCCGATCGCCCTGACTGACTACGTCAAGCGTCTCAGTGCCGAGCACAGGATGCTGGTCGCCCTGAAGGCACAGTTGTACGGTGGTTCGTGGGAGCCGATGCTGGACGATCTGCGGAATCGTTTGGCCGGGCAACCCTACATCTTCAAGCTGGTCAATCGAATCCAGGACGATATCGAACGCATCGAAGAGATGAAGCGCTTCGAGTCGAAGCATGGTGTCGATCTGGCTGAGTACGTTGAGCTACCCTGAGGCTCGGAAGTATGACACCGTGCGTGTCGCTCGTCTGGAGGTGGTGTGGCGTGTACACCTTACAATCGGCTGAGCGCCACGTGGGTTGATCCCGATGCATGTCGGGAGGACACGCTACAGGCTGAGGAGGCCCTTTTGACGAGGATGTGGGAAATGGGAAGACTGGTGATGCAGAAGGCGTGGCCGTTCCTGGCAGCGGCCCTGATCGTGAGTGTTTCTGCGCCGGCCGGGGGCTCCGAGTGGCTCGTACCGAAGGCCCTGCTGGGGCCTGCGAAGCTGGTCCCGGTCTGGCAGGCGGCTCTTCCGGTGCGCCACGGCGAGCCGCTTGAGATGATGAGGATCCTGGGAGATCGGCTGTACGTGCGATCGGCCGAGAACTACGTCTGGTCGCTCGATCGTCGTACGGGCGATATCGTGTTCGGCTGCTCTATTGCGCCGGCCGGTTTCCCGATCTTCGGATGGGTCGCGTACGACGATCGGTTGATCACCGTGATCGATAACGAGATCGTTGAACTTGATGCGAACACGGGGACACGAAGAAGAGTCAGCAATCTGGCCCTGAGCATCATTGCGCCGCCGGTGCGGAACAGTGAGCTCTTCTACATCAGCGCCGCCGACCGGCGGCTCCATCTGTTCCGAGCGGAAGACATGGTCAAGATGCGCATGGCCTCGGCCGACAACGATTCCCAGATTACTTCGGTCCTGGCCGGAGAGGACATGGTCGTCTTCGGCACGGATGCAGGCAATCTGGTGGCGATGGCCACCGATGCGCCACTGAAGCTGTGGCAATTCGATGCGCCTGGTGCGATCGCCGGGCCGGTCGTTCGCGACGGCTGGTCGTTCTTCTTCGCCAGCAAAGACACCTGCGTCTATCGTGTCGATGCGACCGAGGCGGCAGATGCCTCGATGGTCTGGAGATACCAGACCGAAGCCGTTCTGGATCGCGAGCCTCGGGTGACGGCGACCGCTGTCTATCAATACGCACCCGGTCGCGGCGTTACAGCCATCGGCCGGCAGTCGGGCGAGGCGCTGTGGACTCTTGCCGAGGGCGTCGAATTGCTGGCGGAGGCCGGCAACAGGGCATATGTTTTCACGAAGTTCAACACGCTGGTCGTCATGGACAATGCATCGGGCAACCAGGTCTTCTGGGTCAATTGCGCCGATGTTGCCTACTATGCCACCAACACGAACGATGCGCGAATCTATCTGGCCGATCAGGGTGGACGGGTGCTTTGTGCAGAACCGATCCGATAGGGGGCCGGTACGGCATACGCATCGATCGGGATTTTTTGAACCCAGTGAGTATGGGAGAAGGAGTTGATATGGACGTCACAGTCAAGACCGCGTTGATCAGCGTTTCCGACAAGACGGGGGTGGTCGACTTCGCCAAGGCCCTGGCGCAGATGGGCGTCAGGATCATCAGCACGGGCGGCACCGCCGCCAAGCTGACCGGGGCCGGCGTCGAAGTCGTGAGCATCGACGCGGTGACCGGGTTCCCCGAGATGATGGACGGCCGCGTCAAGACCCTTCACCCCAAAATTCACGGCGCGCTGCTCGGCTTACGTGACAAGAACGAACACGTCGAGGCCATGACTGAGCACGGGATCGAGCCGATCGATCTGGTCTGCGTCAATCTCTATCCGTTCGAGGCGACGGTGGCCAGAGCCGACTGCACGTTTGAAGATGCCATCGAGAACATCGACATCGGCGGGCCCAGCATGATCCGTTCGGCGTCCAAGAACCACAAATTCGTGACCGTCGTCACCGACCCTGGCCAGTATGCCCAGGTCGTCGAACAGATGCGAAACAACAACGGCGCCGTCAGCGCCAGTCTGCGAAGCGACCTGGCCCGGGCGGCGTTCGCTCTGACGGCCGCCTACGATGCGGCGATCGCCCGATACCTCAACGCCAAGGCGGGGGTCGAGTTCCCGAATCGGATCTCGATGGCCCTGGCGCAGGAGACGGTCCTTCGCTATGGCGAGAATCCGCACCAGAGCGCTGCGTTGTACAAGCTGCCGACCAGCGGTGAGCCTTCGGTCTGTAACGGCAGGCTTCTGGAAGGCGGCACGGAAATCAGCTTCAACAATCTGCTCGATGCCAACGCGGCCTTCGAACTGGTCAAGGAGTTCGACGACCCGGCGGCGGTGGTCGTCAAGCATCTGAATCCGTGCGGGTGCGCCATCGACGACGACATCAACATCGCTTACCGCAAGGCCTATGAAGGCGACGTCGTCAGCGCGTTCGGGGGGATCATCGCGGTCAATCGCAATGTCGATGTCGAACTCGCCCAGACGATCATGGAATCTTATGGCCGCTTTGGCAAGGCCCTCGGCGCCAGCGGTTTTTTCGCCGAGGTCATCATTTCGCCGCGATTCGAGGAAGACGCTGTCGAGATCATTCGCACGCTGAAGACCTGGGGCAGCCGCGTCCGCCTGATCGAGACCGGCCCGATCGACCGCACGAAGATCGATACGTCCGAGTTCGACGTTCGCTGCATCATCGGCGGCCTGCTGCTCCAGAAACGCGATCTGGTTGGCTGGGAACCCGACGTGGTGACGTGCCCCACCCAGACCAAACCCACGCCCGAGCAGCTCGAAGATCTTCGGATGGCGTGGCTCGTGGCCAAGCACACCAAGAGCAACACGATCATCCTCGCCAAGAATAAGCGCATCCTCGGGGTCGGCGCCGGGCAGATGAACCGCGTCGAGTCGGGCCTGCTGGCGATGAAGCAGGCCGGGGAAGAGGCCCGGGGCGCCGTGATGGCTTCCGATGCCTTCTTCCCGTTCCCCGACAACGTGGAGAACGCCGCTGAAGCGGGCATTGCCGCCATCGTCCAGCCCGGCGGCTCGAAGAAGGACCCCGAGGTCATCGCCGCCGCCGATGCACACGGCATCGCTATGATCTTCACGGGAAAACGTCATTTCAAACACTGACATTCCACCTGCCTGCTGGTGCGATCGTTGACTGTCGGCCTCAGGTCCACGGTCTTGCGGGTCCACGGGGGGCTCGATTTGCGCCAAGAAAGTGTAGGATGCCCACCGTAATAATATAATTTTCTCAAAACCCGGCCATCCTCGGATCGTACCATCTCCATTGTGAGGGGAGCTGATGAACTGTGGCAAGTGAAGAGGCGGCCGTGGTTCTTGGCGCCGAGGCGCCGAATCCGGGCCGCACGCTCTTGAGAACAATGCAACTCTTGTGAGCCGGGCCGACGGCTGCACGGCCGCCGGCTGTGGGCACAATGCTTGGGAGGTGACCAGGATGGCTACCCAACAGACAATCAGCAAAGTCAATGGAATCGATCTGGATGTCCTTCAGGAGACGGTCAGTGCGATCGAGAAGGACCCCGGATTGGGCAAGTGCACGTTCCGGGCGAGCAACAAGTGGATCAACGGCAACCACAATCGAACGCAGATCACGGGCTTTTACGGCGCCGGACAGGAAATGGAGCACCGACAGCCGTATGAGCTTGATTGCGATGAGCCGCCCGTGCTGGCGGGCGATGACGAGGCGCCGAACCCGGTCGAGCACTTGCTCAACGCCCTGGCCGGCTGCGTGACGACGAGCATGGTGGCCCACGCCGCCGTGCGCGGCATTCACATCGAGGAGCTGGAATCCCAGTTGGAGGGCGACCTCGATCTGAGAGGCTTCCTCGGCTTGTCGAACGACGTTCCCAGAGGCTATACGAACATCCGCGTCATGTTCAAAGTCAAGGCCGATGCCGAGAACACCGAGCGCCTCAAGAGGCTGACCGAGTACTCGCCCGTGCTCAACACCATCACGCACGGCGCAAAGGTCGATGTCACCGTCGAGCCCAAGTAGGGGCGAATGACTGTTCGCCCCCATGGACCCTCTTGCGGGAACCGCGCGGCGACGGTTACTCGCTGCAAACCTACGCCGTCAGCGACCCGGTGGAAGTGTCCTGTTTTTTTCGTGGAAAGGAGGCCGATCATGGCTGCTTCGGCTGTCAAGACCATCTCCAGCGGCACGCTGACCTTGGAGGAAGGCACCGTAGCCGAGTTGGGCGCCTCTCTTCGTGGTGAGCTGATCGAGCCGTGCGATGCGGCGTACGACGAAGCCCGGACCCTGTACAACGCGATGATCGACAAGCATCCGGCCCTGATCGCGCGATGCCGGGACGTCGCCGATGTGATGGCGGCTGTGAACTTCGCCAGGGACAACGACATCCTCCTGGCTGTCCGGGGGGCCGTGCACGAGGTGGTCGCCGACGCTACCGCATGGAGCTACCGGGACGCGACCTGGTCGACATCAAGACGAAGTGCGATCCGACAAACCTGTTCCGAGTGAATCAGAACATCAGACCCAGAACCTGAGGGGGTGCAAGCCAATCGTTCCACCTCAGGTTGGATAAGGAGAGTTTGCATCATGGCAAGGTTTCTTATTGAAGTCCCGCATGAGGCGACGACGAAGGAGTGTGCTCTTGCGGCCAAGATCCTGATTAGCACCGGCTCCCAATATCTGGCGCATGCGGATTTCGGGTGCCTGGACGGAGAACACAAGGCATGGATTGTCGTAGAGGTCGCTGATAAGAAGGAAGCCCGGTTCATTGTTCCTCCGCTCTTTCGACCTCGGGCCAAGATTGTCCAGTTGAACAAGTTCTCCTTGGGCGAACTCGACGAGATTCTTGGGTGCCACGAAGAGCCGCCCCTTGAAGAAGCGGTGTCGCGCGCACAGGCAGAGTACAGTCCTTCACCATCTGCCTGAAAAGGCAGGGCACGATGGATGGGCGTACATCAGAGTGTCCAATCCTGAGGTCGAAGCAGCGGCATCCGACGTTTGGGAATGGGAGGTTGAATCATGGCAGCAGTACAACTCAGCGCTCAGAAAGCGCGTACGGCAGTGTCCAAGGAGGCAGTGGCAGAACTCCGAGCGGCCATACACGGGCAGGTTCTTGTTCCGGCCGGTGACGGGTATGAGCAGGCCCGCCGGATCTGGAACGGCATGATCGACAAGCGGCCGGCGCTGATCGTGCGGTGTGAGGGCACGGCCGATGTGATCGCCGCCGTGGACTTCGCGCGCGAGCACGGCGTGCCTTTGTCGGTTCGCGGCGGAGGCCACAACGTGGCGGGCAAGGCGCTGTGCGACGACGGACTGGTCATCGACCTGTCGCCGATGCGGGCCGTTCATGTCGATCCCGATGCACGTGTGGTGCGCGCTGGGGGTGGTGCGACACTTGGCGACATCGACCACGAGACACAAGCGTTCGGCTTGGCTGTGCCGCTTGGGGCGGTCTCGCAGACGGGAGTGGCCGGGTTGTGCCTCCACGGCGGGATGGGCTGGCTGACGCGCAAGCATGGTCTGACGCTGGACAACCTGATCGGCGTAGAGATCGTCACCGCCGACGGCCGATTGCGTCGAGCCGGCGAGACCGAGAACGCCGACCTGTTCTGGGCCGTCCGAGGCGGGGGCGGCAACTTCGGCGTCGTCACCGCGTTCGAGTTCCGCGCTCACTCCATCAGTCCGGAGGTCTGGTTCCTCTGCGCGATGTACCCGATGTCGCAGGCGAAGCGCATCGTGCAATTCCTCGAGCGGTTCATGCGGCAGGCTCCCGAAGAACTCGCGGTCCTGGCGTCGCTCTGGAGCGCGCCGAACGACGAGTCCATCCGGCCGGAGCATCGGGGACAGCCGGTGATCGTTCTGCTCGGCTGCTACAGCGGGCCGTTCGAGAAGGGCGAGCGGGCCATTCAGCCGCTGCGCGAACTCAGCAAACCGGTGGCCGACCTCAGCGGTCCGATGCCGTTCGCCCAGGTCCAGTGTTCTCTCGATGCGGACTACCCCGACGGCCGGTTGTACTACTGGAAATCCGTCTATCTGCCGGAACTGGACGAAGAGATCATCGATGTGCTGGTCGATGCGGCCCGGCGACGGCCCTCGCCGTTGACCTCGATCGACGTCTGGTTCCTGGCCGGTGCGGCGATGCGCGTCCGACCTGACGCCACCGCCTATGCTCGCCGGGATGTCCCGTACGCGATCGGTATCGAATCGAACTGGACCGAGCCCGCCGAGTCCGACGCCAATGTGGCATGGGCCAGAGAGCTGTTCGACGCGCTCCAGCCGTTCTCGCGGGGCACGTATCTGAACTTCCCCGGCTTCATGGAAGACGGCGAGACGCTCCTGCGCGGCGCTTACGGGGCCAACTACAAGCAACTCGGGGCGATCAAGGCCAAATACGATCCGGCCAACCTTTTCAAAGGGGCTCTGAACATCCCGCCCAAGGCCTGACACGACCGGGGTGGCAGACGCCGATCCAACCGGTATAAGGATCGAATGCGCATAGTGCGCTTGCAGAGTTGGTAGAGCATGTGGAACGACCGGTTCTCGGGGGCTTTCTGGCCGATAAGGATCAGGAGGCCGGGGCGGATCGGTGCCGCCCGTTGTCGCGGGTTACTTCTCTCGCGAGAGCACCCGCTGCCGCCAGGCGGCCCAGGAGGATCTCAAGCGGATTCGTCATCAGTTGGTCAAGTTCCTGACGCGTCACGGCTACATCTGCTCGGACGGCCGGCACTGGACGAACAAGCACATGGCGTGGCTGCGATCACGAAGACGGACAACGGACGGGTGCGTCGTCTGTCCTCGGCAAAACCGCTCGGGGCCCCGGAGGCCCCAATTACCCGCCAGGGTTGCCCTAATTTGAGCCTTTGCCCAATCGGTTTTGCCGAGAGGATAGCGGCTGAAGTCATTGTGTTCAAAATGCAAGCATGGTCCAGGCATCGCCAAACAGAGCATCACAAGAGACCGAAAAAAACACAAAAGAAACTCGTTCGACAAAAGTCGTTCCATATCAGGGTGTGCGTAGCCCACCCTACGCGATAACCGAGACGCCGACGGGTGCGGCGGCCGGTTCGGCCGCCAGGTGGGATCTCCGGGGCTAATTCCGTCGCCGCGTCCGCAGCCACACGACCACCGCCGTGATGATGACGATGACCAGGACCTCGCGCGGCCCCATCAGGAACATGCTGACTACGTCAATGCTCTGCTCGTGTCCCATCGCTTTCCATCGTATATCACGGCCGAGTTGCGCCGGTCTGTGCCTTGTTGCTGAACACCCTATTTGACCACGAACGCCGCCAAATATCCAGTGCAGATGGCCCGGTTTTGCCGTCGATCAGGAAAATCAGTCCCGCCGGCGGGTTTGCCACATTAGAATACCATCTCCCGCGTCCTACCCAATGAACCGACCGTTCTGTGACGCAGTTGGATTGAGGTGGAGATTTGAGCGAGCGGCGACTGATTCAGCGGCTCAGGCGAGGCGATACCGACGCCCTGCGCGAGATCTACGTGGCCCATAAGGACCAGTTGCTGACGCTCGCCTATTCGCTGGTGCATGATATGAGTACGGCTGAGGACATTTTGCACGATGTGTTCGTTTCGTTCGCGGGGGCGGCGGGGACGCTGACGCTGCGGACGGGCCTGCGGCAGTATCTGACGACGTGCGTCCTGAATCGGGCGCGGGACCGGTTCCGTCGGCTCAAGACGCAGGCGGAGCGGACGGAGGGTAACGGTCCAGGGGAGGCGACGGTGGCGGGGCCCGAGGAGGCGGCGGCTTTCGCGGAGGAAGCGGAGCGGCTGACGGGGGCGCTGGCGGAGTTGCCGGCGGAACAGCGGGAGGTCGTTACGCTGCGTTTGAATGGGGGGCTGCGGTTCAAAGAGATCGCCCGCCTGCAGGAGACATCGGTGCCGACCGTCCAAGCGCGGTATCGCTACGGAATCGAGAAATTGCGGGCGTTGCTGCCCGGAGGGTCGCTCCAATGAGATATACAGAGCGCATCGAAGTGCAACTGGCGCAGTTTCGCGTGACAACCACGATCACGCTGGACCAGCGGATTCTGGACGAGGCGGGTGCGGCGCTGGAGCAGGCGACGTCGCGTGCGGCGGGGGCGTGGTACGAGGGCGACGTCGGGCGCGTGGTGCGGATCGCGGCGGGTCTGGCGGTGGCGGCGGTGGTGATGTTCGTGGCGTTCGTGGTGTGGGTGCCGACGGGGACGCAGCGGCAGCGGACGACCAGCGAGCCCGGGCCCGATCCATCGGGCAGCGCGGAGATGACCGCCAGGCGGCTGGTGAAAGAGCGGGGTGAGATCGAGACGATGACAGCGGCGCGGAATATCGGGGGACTGGTGACGATGCTGGAAGCGGGGTTGCCGGCGAGCCGACGGCTGGCGGCCGAGTCGCTGGGGGCGGTGGGCGATGCGCGGGCGCTACCGGCGCTATCGCGACTGGCGCAGCAGTGGGAGGGTGAGCCCGACGACAATCCCTTTGCCCGGGCGATCGACCAGATCACGGAGCGAAGCGAAGAGAGCGAGCCCAACGAGCCTATCGTCCCCGACGCGAACGACACTGCCGTCTCGCGGATCATTTTGCAGACGGAGGCGGCTCCGGCTCTCCGCGGGATTATTACCGACATCGATTCGGGCGAACCGCTCGAAGGTGTGCAAGTTCAGTTGCATGCCCGTCGGTTGTACGAGACCACGACGGACAGCAACGGTCTCTATGTCTTTAACACCGTCGAGAAGGAAGGTTCATGTCGTATCCAGTTGCTTGCCCCCGAGCACGTGACGCTGGCGGATTGGGAACTGGAGGGCAACGTCCAGACGGTTGAGTTACGCCGGGGCCGTCCGGTCGTCAAAGACTTCGCTCTGGCGAAAGGGGCGGCGATTCTCGCGACGATCGTGAATGAAGGCGGGCAACCGGTCCAGCGTGCGCGTATCTTCGCGGCGTATGTTTCCGATCAGATCGGCAGGGGACCGAAGCGGCCGATTCACTCGAACGGTGACGGTATCGCTGCGCTGGGCGGCTTGCTCGCCGATGAATATTGGGTGACCGTCTCCGACCCCGACTATGCGTTGGCGGGACGCTCGGTGGTCCTGGGGAAAGCGGGACAGGTGGAGCGGGTTGAATTTGTCCTGGAGAAAGGGATCGACGTGGTCGGCGTCGCCACTTGTTCGGATGGTTTGCCGGCGGCGGGCTGGCGAATCGACGCCAAGCCCAAATGGTGGCACAGCATCTATTCCTGGCCCGGTGAAGATCGCGTGGCGGAAGACGGGACGTTCGTTCTTCCGCATGTGGCGCCGGGTCTGCACCGCCTGGAGGTGTGCATCCCCGTCGATGGTGGCTCGCGCGGGATCTGGTCGACGGACGTTAACCTGCCGCCCGAGACGGGGCTGCTCGATCTGCGGATTCCCCAGCCTTCGCCATACGGTCGCGCGAGCATTTCGGGGACCCTTGTCTTTGCGGAAGGGGGCTATGAGGGAGGGGGCTGGATTCATGCGTACGGCGACGCCGGCCATTTCGGCAGTACGCATATCGAGGCTGGGCAGACAGAGTTTACGCTGACCGATCTGGTTCCCGGTCTGTATGATCTGGAAGTCCAGGCGGGCGGGATCAAGCGGTTCAAGAATATCGAGGCGCCGAGCAAAGGGGTGGTGCTGGAGATACCGGTTGGACATCAGAGCGGCACGATGGGTTGGGCTGCGTCGGCCGAGGAACTCCCTGCGCGGCTCCTTTCCGGCGTCGTGGTCGATGAAGCGGGACGACCCGTCGAAGGGGCCACCGTCAGCGATAGCGATACTCGCGCGCAGACTGCCGAGGCGAAGCGACTGGCGGCGACGGATGTCCAGGGGCGTTTCACGATTGGCGATGTCCGAGGACGCGAAACAGAACGATGGTTCGTGTTTCGCCATCCGGAGTATGCGCGCACATTGCGGTGCATCGAGATGGCGGCGGAGGGGGTGACGGAGGCGCGGGTTGTCCTGAGGAAGGGCGGAGCGGTCGAGGGGATTGTGTACGACTGGCAGGGGAGCCCTCTGCCGGAGGCGGACGTGTACTTCATGGACGAAAGTGATTTCCACTATTGGGCGCAGAACCGCGCCCGGCTGGGCAAAGTCACGACGGATGCGTTTGGATACTACCGGATCGAGCACCTGCCCGACGAGCTGTGTTACGTCTTTCGGGGCGATCCGGCTACGGAGTTGGGTGTTGTGCTTACGTCCATATTGCCGCGCGCGGGGCAGACGGTGCGTTTGGACATTGGTGGGCCCTGGAAGACGACGGGGCGTTTGATATGCAGGGGGGAGCCGGTGGCGAATACGCAGCTGCTGGTGAAGGTTCAGGCGGGCTTGGCCCAAGGGTTCGAGGCGTATGCACTCAGCGATTCGCTCGGGCGGTTCCGCTTCTACGGATTGCCGACGGGTCGGCGGACGCTCTATTGGTCTGTGCCCGGCGGTCGCGGCACGAGACAGTGGTTTGAGTTGACAAACGTCGATTTCGCGCGAGGAGTGGATGTGGACCTGGGCGATCTGGAAGCGGTCGAGGCGGAGGTGACGGTGGAGTTGCTCTTCGCCGATGAGACGATGCCGATTGACCGGTGGGACGTGTCGCTTTATGAACGCGATGAAAGTCTTCTGAGTCGGCAGGTGGGGCGACTGCGATTCCGTCGCAAGCCTTCGGAGCCTTTCGTCTTCGGCACGCTGAGTGCGGGGCAGTTTGAGGTTGTGGTGAGTCGGGAAGGGTATCCCACGATTCGCGAGCGGCTCGAGATTGCAGTGGGGCAGTCGCAGGCGATGATCGCGGTGACGATTCCGTCGGGGGATGGGCGGATCTCGGGGGAGGTGGTGTCGTGGTCCGATTCGGAGCCCTGGCCTTTGACGCTGCAGAGCGCCGATGGGCGGATCGAGATGTCCGTGACGCCCGGCGCCGACGGCACGTTCGAGATCGAGCATTTGCCTGAAGGGGAGTACCTCTTCTCGCTTTCGCGACTGGATTCAGCGCTGGCATGCGTTAAGCTCGCGCGTAGGGGGCACGAGGCGGTTCGCATCGAGGCGAACCCGGTCGACGAGCATGGCTATCTCCGCGTGTTGATCGTTACGGAGGCGGGAGTGCCGCTGGCGACGCCCGACGTCTGGTTCGAACGCGACGGGCGTGTGGTCGAAGCCTACTACAACAGCGACGACGGCACGACGTTTGCAGCACCGCGGGGGACGTACACACTTTGCGTGCACGCGCCGGGGTTTCGGTCGGTGCGCCAGAGAGTCGACCTGCGAACCCGGGAGGGCCGCACGACGCAGGAGGTCCTCGAACCGATGGTGATCACCATGTCCAGAGAGTGATTCCGACCTCGCGACTCGCTGCGAGAGGTCACGCTGCGTCGTAACATAACCGTAACAAAGCGGTTTGTAGTGTGCCCGTAAGGGCATACCACCCACAAACGCGGCAACGCCTGACGGCGTCACTACAAACGGGGTAGCGTCTTGCGATGCCACTACGAACCGAAAAAAGCCTCCGTGCCTGCGACCTCGGCTGTAACCGCTCCCCGGGATTCTTCCACCCTCCCGGCATCAGAGCACTCGAAGAGAAAGTTCTTTTTGGTTGTAATAGATTCTTCTTTCGCGCGTCTTTAGGGGTGAGGAGCACCTATGGAATGGATGCTTGGACAACTCAATACGATGGGCGAGGCCTTTGTGGCGTTCGCGTTGCCTACGCTGGTCGAATCGGCCTTGTTGATCGGCTTGGTCTTTCTGATCGCCTTCTCGATTCGGCACAAGGTCCGCGCCGCTCTGCGGTTTGGGCTGGACACGCCGGTTTTGGTGCACCTGACCGTAGCGCCTTCGCTTCCTTTGTATCCTCCTTCTCACTTCTTGCCTTCGGGCAACGCTGCCTTCGCAGACCCGACCACACACCAGGCAGCGGAACACCCGCGCGCTTCCCTATCCCGGCCTTTCACCGGACAGTCCCAGACCACCACGGCTGGGATAGGGGAGCCGCCTCACCCGATCGCATAGCTGCTGCCGGGGCCTGACAAGCGTTGCGATCGACATTCCTGCGGCAGAAGCCGGGGTCCGAGCCGCACCTTTCCCGCAATCGTCCGATTCCTGCCAAATACTGCATTTCAAGATGATGTTGCGTGTAACCTTCTCGGTTTGGGAGTACACTACCTTTACAGATGGGTCGACCGATCCGACGAACGATTGAACCTGAAAGGGGGTAACACGATGAAGACGCAACTGATTGCAGCGACTGCGTTTGTGCTTGTCATCGGACTGACCGCAACGGCTCAGACGGCGCAGACGGCCGACGCCGAGACGGCCCGCATCAACGCCGACGCGATGCAGGCGCCCTGTCCTGGAGTGGAGCCGAAAGGCGATCTGATTGGTCCGCGCGACCGCACGCGCGGCGACAACCCGCCTCGCGACGGTCGTGGCATCGGACGTGGGTATGGACGCGGTCAGCGCGATGGTCTCGGAGTCGGACCCACTCGTGGTATGAGACAGGGCCAGGGACGTGGCCTGCGCGACGGCAGCGGACTCAATCTCGGCATTGGACGGGGTCAAGGCCTCGGTCCCCGCGACGGCCGCGGACCCGGTCGCGGACAGCAACGGGGTGGCCAACGGGGCCTCGGCCCGCGCGACGGCACGGGCCCGAATGCGGACTGTCCGTTGAAGTGACATCGCGGATTCCCGCATAATCCTCGCAGTAGAACGACAGCCGCCTGTCGAGGCGCAGCAGTATGGGTTTGGGCCTCGACCGGCGGCTGATTGCACAACTGTCTCTTGCCGTTTGCGGCCGGATGGCCGTTGCCGTTCGCTGTTTCGGTCAGTCGAAGCTGTGTCGGGCAGGCAGGTAGGTGTAGGGCATCTGGACGTAATCGAAGAGGTTCCAGGCCCGGCGTCCGGTCAGACGATCGAGCAGATAGGTCACGTTCAGGCCGAGGCCAATATAGCCGTGACGTTTTTCACGGTCGAAGGTTCCTTCGTCACCGGAGACATAGCCTCGCGTGTAGTAGCCCAGGTGCACCTCCAGCGCGCGCATCACCGGATCGTCGGTTTGCAGAAGTCCGCCCAGCTTGAAGGCCAGCAGGTATTTCTGGCCGGAGTAGTCGGTGAAGGGGTCCGCTCTGTCGCCCCGTCGGAACTGGCGTGACGGAATCCACTCGAGCCGGAAATCTACGGATTCGGCCAGAGAAGGATTGAGCAGGCGAGCATAGGCGAACGCCGCACCAAGCGTATTGAAAAGCAGGTCCTCCCAACTGAAACCATGGTCCTTACTGAAGCCGTCACCGATCTCCACGAGAGTAGTGTGGGCCCAACTGCTCAAACTCCCGTATAGGGCCGCCTCGTGCGGTTCGAAATCCCAATCGGCATAGAGCCGGCTATACAATACGGCCAAGGCATAATTCGCCCAGGCGTGGCCCAGTTTGTCGGCTCCGCCGTATTTGGTGTCGTGCTCGAACCAGCCCTCATTCTCGAACGCGAAGCTCGAACTGCCATGCTCCCATGCGATGGACCCAAGACCCAGGATCGCCGCGGCGCCACCGACGTTCAACGCGAGCACCTTGCGCCGGCGGGTCCAGAAGGTGTCCGACTCGTCGTCATCAAGCAACGGTCGTTCTGCCCGTTCGGTGTCTCGGGCAATCGACCAAAGGGTTGACTGATGGGTTTCACAAGGGGCATCCCACGGCGTTCCATCGGGCGGGAGACCCGGCCAGAGACCGACGGAGGCTCCCGCCGATATCGGATAGGCGAGCGCCAGCAACAGGGCCGCCGCGACCGACCACGAGTATGCCAAAGGACGGGCCGAACCGGTTGCACGGACGGTCAAGGCGATCACCGGCTAGGATCCCACCAATGGACAGGCTCGCCTCGCCCTGGGCCCTGTCCGCTTCGGCAATTTCAACATACGCAGCAACCCCTGTTCTCTGCTCGCTCAAGTCGCGAGATGTTCTCACCAGCACTCCGAAGCGCGCCCCAATCCTTGCGTCGGACTCAACAGCGGTCTATGCTACCCGATGTCAGCGCTTGCATGCAACAACAATGTGGGCCTGTTCCCCCCGGGGCAGCAAGACGCAAGTGGGATGTCCGCGAGGGATTGTGATGCATGCGTGTGAAAGGACATCTGCATGGTCACATGGCGGTTGAAGAATCTGAACGAATCGGATAGAGATGGTGGGGGCGTCTCGCTCACCGCCGACGGATTCTCCTGATCTGCAACGGAATCTGTGGAAACGAGCCAATAGTGGCCCGAAGCGATAGCGGCGAGGACGCCCGATGTGAAGCATCCGAGAAGGCGGCGATGGCGGTTCGATTCATTCTGGGCAGGAGCGGGACGGGCAAGACGACGCACTGCGTCGAGGCCGTCGCGCGGGCGCTGCGCGAGCCGTCGGGCCCGTCGCTGCTGTTTCTGGTGCCCGAGCAGGCGACGTACGAGGCCGAGCGGGCCATCCTGTCGAGCGGCCCGGCGGGCTATCACCGGCTGCGGGTCCTGTCGTTCAACCGCCTGCAGTTCTTCCTGACCGGCCCGGCGGCGGGGCAGACCGTCTCGCCCATCGGCCGGCAGATGATCGTCCACAAGGTCCTGCGCGACTGCCGCGACCGATTGCAGGTCTTTCGCTCGACGGCGCTATTGCCGGGCTTCGCCCGCCAGATCGCCGAAACGATCCGCGAGCTGCACCGGTACGATACGACCTGCGAGGACTTGGACGCTCTCCAGACCAATGGGACCGGGCGTGCGTCGCCTCTGTCGGTGATGAAGTTTGCCGATTTGGCCCTGGTCTTCCGCGAGTACACCGAGTCGATTCGCGGGCGGTTCGTCGATCCCGATGCGCGTGCATCGCTGGCCTGCAAGCGGATCGCCGATGCTGAGTTCCTCCGTGGCGGACGGCTTTGGGTCGATGGCTTCGCCGGCTTCACCGGCGCCGAGATGGCGATGCTTGTCGAGCTGCTCAAGGTCGTCGATCGCGCCGAGATCGCGATGAACCTCGACCCAGCCGGGTGGCAGCCTCAAACGCCGCTTGGGGATGGTCCGGTCGAGGGGCTTTTCGATCCGACGGTACGGACGTATCGCGAGTTGCTGGCGCGGATCGAGGCGCTCGAGATTGACCTTCGCGCGCCGCTGCTGCTCAAGGAGCCCCGGCGATTCGCCGACTGTCCGCCCCTGGCCCATGTCGAGGGGAACGTGTTCCGTCCCGGCGCGGCCCGGGCGAAGGCCGACGGCCGCATCCGTCTGGTGGCGGCGCCCGATGTGCGGAGCGAGGTGCGGTTCGTCGCCCGGCAGATCCGAAGGCTGGCCCAACGCGAGGGCTACCGCTATCGTGACATCGCCGTCGTCGCCTCGGACCTTGGCCGCTACGAGCATGCCCTCGTCGCTGGCTTCGACGATTACGACATTCCCTACTTCATCGACCGGCGCAAGCCCCTGAGCCGGCACCCGGTTGTCGAGCTGGTGACATCCGCTCTGGCGGCGGTGATCGGCGGGTTCGTCGGCGCCGACGTCTTCGCCTATCTCAAGAGTCCGCTGGCCCCAATCGATCCCGTGCAGGTCGATGTCCTGGAGAACTACTGCCTGGCCTTCGGCGTCGACGGCCGCGACTGGCTCAAACCCGAGCCGTGGCGGTTCAAAGGCCCCAACGATGCCAGCTTCGACGAAGATGCGATCCACCAAGTGCGTATGAAGGCCGTCGCGCCGCTGCTCGATTTGCAGGCCGCCGTTGTGGGTCGTGCGTCCCCGCACGACAAGGCGAGCGAGGACGCTCGCCCCACGCGGACGGCCACCGACTTCACGCAGGCGGTCTTCGGTCTGCTCGATACGCTGAAGGTCCAGCGGACGCTGGCCGCCTGGGTTGATGAAGCGCAGGCGGCGGGCGATCTGTCGGCGGCCGATGAGCACCGGCAATTCTTCGAGCGGTTCGTGGACGTCTTCGACGAGCTGGTCGAGGTCTTCGGGGCCGATCTGATACCGCCGGAGGACCTCCTCGCGATTGTGACGGCGGCGTTCGCACAGATGACGATGGCGTTCATCCCGCCGAGTCTCGACCAGGTGCTGGTCGGCTCGATCGAGCGCAGCCGGCATCCGAACCTCAAAGCCGTCTTCCTGCTGGGCGCGACGCAGAAGCAGTTCCCCGTGCCGGTGCCCGCGACGGGCGTGCTGAACGACGCCGACCGCGAACTGGCCGAGGCGGTGGGCGTGCACCTGGCCCCGGCGACGACGCAGACGCTGGCCGAGCGGCAGTACCTGGCCTACATCGCCTTCACGCGGCCGTCGCAGTTTCTGTGCATCAGTTGTCCGGCGGCCGATGAGAAGGGCGGGCCCGTGGCGCGGTCGCAGTTTGTCGATGACCTGGCGGACCTGTTCGACGACCTGCCCGTTGACGACGGGGCAGAGGCGGCGGACATTCACACCGACGCCGAATTGGCCGAGTGGCTGTGCAGCGGCCTGGGTCGTGACGTGTTCGCGCGGGATGAGCGGGCCGATGCGCGGCTGGAAGGGCTTCTCGGTGCGATGGCGGCCGACGCGGACCATCAGGCCACGGTCGATTTGGTCGCCGCGGCGCTGGCCTATGACAACGTCGCGACGCTGGCCGGCCCGGTCGTCGCACGGCTGTTCGCAGGCCCGCTCAAAGGGTCGGCGACGCGGCTGGCGACCTTCGCCGCCTGTCCCTACAAGCACTTCGCCCGCTACGCGCTCGATCTGCGGCCCCGCCGCGAGTTCAAGCTCGAACCGCTCGACCTGGGCAACTTCTATCACGCCGTGCTCGATGGCCTGCACAAGCGCCTGGCCGCCGACGGGCAGAACTTCGCCACCGTCGCCGACGACCGGCTGGGCACGCTGCTGGCCGAGCAGGTCGAGGCCTTCGCTTCGCACGACCCGTTCCTCGCCAAGTTCAGGGCGCGCTGCGAGCACAACGCGTTCATCATCGCCAATGCCGCCGAGACCCTGGGCGAGTGCGTGCTCGACATTGCCCGCATGGCCCGCGCCGGCGCGTTCCAGCCGGTACGCTCCGAGCTGCCCTTCGGCGACGCTGGTGACGAGGCGGGTCTCAAGCCGTTGGAACTGGTCTTGCCCGATGGACGCATGTTGACGCTGCGCGGCAAGATCGACCGGCTCGACGTCGCCGAGATCGATGGCCGACGCATCGCCCTGGTCTTTGACTACAAGCGAACGAAGGCTGGCGCGACGTTCGACTGGTCGCAGTTCTATCACGGCTTGAACGTCCAGCTTCCGATGTACCTGCTGGCCCTGGCCGGCGAGAGGAACATCGACCACGTCGCCGGGGCCTTCTGCCTGCCCATCGAGCAGGCCCCCGACAGCGCCGCGATCGAGACGGTGGCCCAGAAGGCCGAACGCTCGATCCGCAAGGCCCGGGGCCTATTCGACGGCGACTACGCCGACGCGCTTGACCCCGAGGCGGGCGCGCATTGGAGCCGGCTCTACAACTTCGCTGTCACGAGCAAGGAGGCGCATTACGGCTATTACGCCACCAGCGGGTCACTGAGGCCCGACGACTTCAAGCGCGTGCTGGCGTTCGCGAGGGAAACGATCGTCGCGCTGGCCGGCGGGATCGTCGGCGGACGGATCGAGGTGCATCCCTATCGGCTGGGCACCGCGTCGGCCTGCTCGTCGTGCGACTTCAAGGCGGTGTGCCGCTTCGACTGGCAGGTCAACGACTATCGCTTCCTCGACGCCAAGGGCAAGCTCGACGTGATCGGAGGGCCGGTGACATCATGACGGGCGAGAAGAAGATCCAATGGACGGACCAGCAGCGGCAGGCGATCTCGGCCCACGGCGCCAACGTGCTGGTCACGGCGTCGGCGGGCACGGGCAAGACGGCGGTGCTTTCGGGCCGGTGCGTGCAGATTGTCTCCGATGCCGCAATCTGTCCGCACGTGCTGAACGTGCTCGTGCTGACGTTCACCGAGGCGGCGGCCGAGCAGATGCGCTCGCGGATCGGCCGACGGCTCCGGGAGGAATACGAGCGGACGCGGGACGGCCGGCTGGCCCGCCAGCTCGTGCTGCTCCAGGGCGCTGATATCAGCACGATCCACGCGTTCTGCAAGCGGGTCCTCAGCGAGAACTTCCACGAGGTCGCCCTCGATCCGGCGTTTCGTGTGATCGACGCCGACGAGGCCATGCTGCTCAAGGCCGAGGTGCTGGATGAGACGGTGGCGTGGGCATGGACGCAGCCGCACCTGGCTACCGATCTCGAATCGTTGCTTCGCCGTCGCGACGTGCGCGACGGCGGCGGCTTCCTGTCGAGCGTGGTCTGGCTGCACGGCTTCCTCGACGGCGTCGCCTCGCGTAACGCCTGGTGCGAGCGGGCGCGGCTCCTGGCCGAGGCGACGGACCCGCGCGCCGGCGACTTGGGCACGGCGCAGAAGGAGATCGTCGCCGAGACGCTGGAATCGATCCTGACCCGCCTTCGCGCGGCGCAGCGGATCTATGAAAGAGAAGCGGCCGGCGGCAAGTGGGGCGCTGCGCTCGAAGCGGATGTGATCGCGCCCATCGCCGCCTGTCGCGACCGGCTGGCCGGCGGCGATTGGGACGGTTGCACCGAGGCGATTCGCACCTTCGCCAAGCCGCGAGCGCCGGCACTGAAAGGTTTCGACGATGTCCTCGGCGATTTCATCAAGACCCTGCGAACCAGGGCGATGGACGACTTCGTGGCGCTGCGCAATCTGGCGATGGTCCATCCCGACTATATGGACGTGGTGGGCCGGGCCGCGGGGGTGCAGACGACGGCGCTGATCGAGCTGGTCCGCCGGTTCGATGCGCTCTACACCCAACGCAAGAGGGCGCTCAATGGCCTGGACTTTGCCGATCTGGAGCACTACGCCCTCCGCGTGCTGACGAAGCCGGCCGAGTCGGGCGATGGCGCTGCGCCGTCCGAGACGGCCCTGGGCCTGCGCGACCGCTACAAGCACATCTTCGTCGATGAATACCAGGACATCAACCCCATCCAGCAGGCGATCCTCGACGCCCTCAGTTCCGGCGACAACGTCTTTGTCGTCGGCGACGTCAAGCAGAGCATCTACGCCTTTCGCGGGGCCGAGCCGACGATCTTCCTGCAACGGTTGCGGGCCTCGGCGTCGAGCGAGACGGCGCGCGGGCTTCGCGTGGACCTGAACTACAACTTCCGGTCGGCCAAGGGGATTCTCGATTTCGTCAATCTCGTTTTCGGTCGGATCATGACGGCCGAACTGGCAAACATCGACTACGACGAGGCGGCCCGCCTGCGGCCGGGCCCCGAGGCCGCCGATTCGACCGAGGCGCCGCTCGTTGAACTGCACATCCTCGACGAGAAGGCCGAAGAGGCGAATGCGAATCAGGACGACGACAACGGCGAGGCCGGCAGCACCGAGGTGGTGCGGCCCCGCCAGCGACAGGCGGCGCTGATCGCCCAGCGGATTCGGCAGATCATCGGCGCCGAGCCGGGGCAGTCGGCGATGCAGATCTTCGACAAGGACGCCGGCGGTCCGCGCGACGTCGAATGCCGTGACATCGTCGTGCTGATGCGCTCGCTGGCGGTCAAGGCCAACGATTATATCGAGGTCCTCCGCCTGGCGGGCATCCCCGTCAGTTGCGACGCGACCGCCGGCTACTTCGAGACGACGGAGATCGCCGACGTACTCTGCCTGCTCAAGGTGCTCGACAATCCGCAGCGGGACATCGAGCTGGCCGCCGTGCTGCGGGGGCCGTTCTTTCGATTTACCGACAGCGAGCTGGCGACGATCCGCATCGCTGCCCGCGAGACGGTGCCGTCCGCCGATTTCCATGCCTCGGCGATCCGGTATAGTGAAGATGGCGCCGACGCGGCGCTGGCCGAGAAGCTGCGGCAGGCCTTGGCGACGCTCGAACGCTGGCGCCGGATGGCCCGGCGGGGCCAGTTGGCCGACCTGCTCTGGCGGATCTATCGCGAGGCGCAGTTGATCGCCTTCGTCTGCGCCCTGCCCAACGGCCAGGCCCGCAAGGCCAACCTGCTCGAACTGCACGACCGGGCGATCCAGTTCGAGGGCTTTGCCAGCAGCGCGGGCGTGCCGTCGCTGACGCGGTTCGTCGCGTTCGTCGAGAAACTCCAGGAGGTCGGGCAGGACTGGACACCGTCGGAGCCGGCCGGAGCGGGCAACGTCGTTCGCATCCTCAGCGTGCACAAGAGCAAGGGGCTCGAATTCCCCATCGTGTTTCTGGCCGAGTTGGACAGCGAGTTCAACCTGCGCGATGTGCGGAGCGATCTGGTGGCCGATGCCGATTACACGCTCGGGCTGCGCGTGATCGACGCCCGCTCGAACGCCAAGCTGCCGACGCTGGCCCATCAGGTGATCGCCGAGAAGAAGCGGGCCGTGACGCTGGCCGAGGAGATGCGGATTCTCTACGTCGCGATGACGCGGGCGAAGGACCGGCTGATCGTCACCGCCTCGCAGAAGCGGACCGATTGCGGCAGGGCGCTGGCGAAGGGCCTGCTGCTGAGCGATCCGGCCGTGCCGTCGTGGCTGCTCAAGAGTGCGCGGAGCCCAATGGAGTGGCTGCTGTATGGACTGGCCGATCAGCGGGCGCTGCACGAGGCGTTCGAAACGCACCTGACGCCGCCGGCCGACGACGCAGCCCTGTTCGAATTGCACGTACATCGCGCCGACGCGATGGGGCAGTTGACGCAGCAGGTCCGGGCCCTTCGCGACCGCAAGCGGGCGGTCGCCGCAAAGCCGAAGGCCAAGGTTTGTCCTGATGTGCAGAACCGGGAATTGCTGGACGAGTTGAAGGACCGGCTGGACTGGCGGTATCCGTTCGCCTGGGCCGCGCGCGAGGCGGCCAAGCAGTCGGTCACCGCGCTGACGCACCACGATGACGAGTTCGCTCGCCTGGACTGCTCTCGCGTGCTGGACCGTCGGCCGCTGGCGCCGGTCGCGTCCGATCCGGCCGCTGTGCCACCGGGCTCGGCTCGGCAGATCGGTGCGGCCGTGCATCTGGTGATCTCCAGCGTCGATCTGGCGCAGCCGGTGACGCGTCAGTCCCTCGAACGCACCCGCGATCGGCTCGTCGAGACCGATGCGATCGTGTCGGATGTCGCCGCCGCGATCGATCTCGATGCGATCCTGTCTTTCTTCGAGAGCGAGCTTGGCGCGCTGGCGCTGGATGGGGACAATGCCGTCCATCGCGAGTGGCCCTTCACGTTCGGCTTGCGGGTCGGCCAGCCGGAGGCGAGCGAGCTGGTCGTCGTGCAGGGGATCATCGACATGCTGGTGCAGACGCCCGACGGCCTCGTCGTGATCGACTTCAAGAGCGACCGCGTCGCGGGCGAGCAGATCGCGCAGCGGGCCGAGGCCTATCGCGGGCAGTTGGACCTGTACGGCCGGGCGGCGAGTGACATCCTCCAATGTCCCGTCCGGCAGAAGTGGCTCTATTTCCTGACGCCACGGACGGCCTTGGCGGTATCGACATGATGCAACTCTCGAAATTCGGTCGGCAGATCGCGGTTCAGTCGGGCATCGGGCAGCTCATGGACGATCTCGGCGCCGCGCCGTCGCAGCCGGGGCCGGTCTACATGCTCGGCGGCGGCAATCCCGCGCAGATCCCGGAGGTCGAACGCGGCTTTCGCGCCGGCACCACGGCGCTGCTCGCCGATGGGCGGCGTTTCGAGCGGGCGGTGGGGCAGTACGATCCGCCGGAAGGCGACCGCGAATTCATCGCGGCCCTGGCCGATCTGCTGCGAGAGCAGTTCGGCTGGGACATCGGCCCGCGCCACATCGCGCTGACCAACGGAAGCCAGTTGGCATTCTTCATCCTGTTCAATCTCTTCGCGGGCGAGCAGGATGACGGGACAGTGAAGAAGGTGCTGTTCCCCCTGACGCCCGAATACATCGGCTACTGCGACGTGATGCTGGCGCCGAACGCGTTTGTCGCGATTCGGCCCCGGATCGAGATGCTCGACGAGCACCTGTTCAAGTACCATATCGACTTCGACCGGCTCGATGTGGCCGACGACGTCGGCGCGATCTGCGTTTCGCGGCCGACGAATCCGAGCGGCAACGTGCTAACCGGCGACGAGCTGCGCCGGCTGGGCGACCTGGCCCGCGACAGGGGCATCCCGCTGATCGTGGACAACGCCTACGGCCTGCCGTTTCCGCACATCGTCTTCGGCGAGGCCGAGCCCGTCTGGAACGAGCACACGGTCGTGTGCATGAGCCTCTCGAAGCTGGGCCTGCCGGCGGTGCGGACGGGGATCGTCATCGCGCGCGGGGAGGTCGTCGAGGCGGTCGCGCGGGCCAACGCCGTGATGAGCCTGGCGCCGGGCGGCCTGGGCACGGCGATCGTCACCGACCTGGTCCGCTCGGGCGAGATCCTTCGCCTGAGCCGTGAGGTGATCGCGCCGTTCTACGAGCGTAAGGCCCGCCGGGCCGTCGAGCATCTCGCCCGCCGTCTCGATGGAATTGACTATCGCCTGCACCGCCCGGAAGGGGCGTTCTTCCTGTGGCTGTGGCTGCCGGGTCTGCCGATCTCCTGTCGGCAGCTCTACGAGCGGCTCAAGGCCCGAAACGTGATCGTCGTGCCCGGCCACTATTTCTTCCCCGGCCTGGCCGAGCCCTGGTCCCACGCCGACGAGTGCCTCCGCATCAGCTACGCCCAGGACGACGCCACCGTCGCCGCCGGCCTCGACCGCATCGCCGAAGAAGTCCGCCGCGCATACACCGGCGCTTGATGCACGCCGTCTCCGCCCCACATAGGTCCTATTGGTTCTATAGGTCGTATGGGACCTATGGCGTCCAGCGAGTCGTGATGGGCTTGTCGAGGATCTTGCCTTTGTCAGTGACCCATTCGTTCTTTGTGTAGTCGAAGGGAATGGCGATGATGCGGTCCGGCGTGATGCGGAAGACGGTGACTTCGTCGGGCGAGTTCGGGGCGGGCTGGGCAGTTGGACGAAATCGATCTCGCGGTAGCGGGTCACCTTGGCCTTGTGGTAATGGCCGCCGAGGATGCAGAGCACGTTGGCGTCGTCGAGGGCATCCACCAATTCGTCGTGGTTGGTAATCGCGTCGAAGCACAGGTGCGTTGCCACAATGACGGGTTTGCCTTTGGGCACGTCTGCCAGCGTCTCGCGGAGGTAGTCCAGCGCGTCTTTGGAGATCGGCTGGGCAGGGCTGTTGAGACTCTCGTCGTACTCGCTGAACAGCGCGATGAACAGCACGCCGCTTTCCTCGAACGTGTAGCGCAGCGCGCCATGGCGGGCAATAAGCCAGTCGAGTACGGTTGGCACGGGCGAGTTGCCGCCGATGTCGTGGTTGCCGGCGACGTCGTAGCTTGGGAACCTCAGCCGGGTGGTGATGAGCCTTTCGTACGTCTCCTTGGCGGCCTGGCTGGGCCACTCGGTGATGTCGCCCAGTCCGAACACGAACGTCGGCTCGGCGACGGCGCCGCCGACAGATTCGGGCCAGGCCCGACCGGGCAGGGCGTTCATCGCGTCGATGGCGGGGATCAGGTGATCGCCACTACCATCGACCTGCACGTGTTGGTCCGACCAGCCGAAGAACGTCAACGCTGCGCCGGCGGCACCGGGCCAACTCGTGCAGGCCAGCAGAGCGTCGTACTCGGCCCGGCTGATGGCGATCATGCAGCCGTGACGGACCTTGGGCGGCAGGCTGTACTTGTCCCAATCGCTGAAGAAGGTATAGCCGGAGATCTGGTGCCACGGCCCGTCCAGGTCGGTCGCCACCGACAAGCCGTAGGAGACGCCCGGATACTGCTCGTAGTAGAGGTACCAGACTTTGCCGTCGGGCGATGGGATCAGCGTCGGGGCCTCGCGGAAGTTGGGACTGATCGGTGCCGACGGCTCGCTATATGGCCCGAGCAGCGCCGGCGATGAACTGACGCGAACGGTCTTGCCGGTCGGCCAGTCGAGCGTGGGGTATCGCTCGTCCTTGACGATGGCGTAGTAGCGATCCGCCTGCTTGCGGATGATCACGTCGATCGTCGCCATGTCCCAGTCGAACAGCCGTCGCGGCGGATCGGAGAAGGTCCGTAAGTCCATCGACGTCAGATACAGCGTCCGCTGGCTGGCCCAGTAGCGTTCGGGGTCCTCGGGCGTGCCGTGCTGGTGCGGTGTGTGCCAGGTCAGGACGTACTGCGACGAATCGGCGTCGTAGAAGCGCTTGGGCGCGCCGATGCGCGGCAACGCCTGCGCATAGCCGGGTGTGCGCGGCAGGTCGGGCGTCACGTCGCTGTAGCGTTCCCAGCGGATCAGGTCTTCGGACACCCAGAAGTTGATGTCGGGCGCCGAGTCATTGCGATTGCCCACGAGGTAATACCGCCCATCGTGGCCCTTGCAGATGTCCGGATGCCCGCGATAGTCGTCGCAGACGCGCCGGCCCTCGTTCAAGGCGGTCCAATGCAGGCCGTCGAGGCTGACCGAGTAGTACAGCCGCCCGTAGTCGTCATGCACCATGTGGGCGAACAGATAGGCCTGATGAACCGGCTCCGTCCCTATCGCCTGTCCCGGCGGGTTCGGCTGCTGCGCACCGGCCGCAGCGACCCACAACAGGACCATCGCCATCACAACGCCAACATGCCAATGTCTCATCGATCTTCTCCGTATCTCTTCAGCCGGTCCCTCGGTCGCCGGCGTCACGGCAGGGGCGGCGGGCCGTCGAAGAGGCCCTTGAGTTCCTTGACGTGCTCGGCGGCGACCCAGCCGGCCATGCCTTTGCGCCAGACGAGCGTTTGCGGCGTGAGCCGGCCGCTCTCGATGTGCTGCTGCATCGCTGCGAGGTCGAACGGGCCGGCCTGCTGGCCTTCGAACGCCGCGTAGAAGGGGCCCGACTGCGGCAGCGGCGGGGGAGCGGCGCCCTGGTCCGCCATCGCCTGGCCCATCTGGTTGGCCATCGCGAACCCCATGCCCATGCCCATGCCTCCGCCGGCCATGCCGCCGGGGTTCTTGGCCGCCTCCTCCATCGCGTTGGCCGCCTGGAACTGCGTGTACTTGTGCAGGTCGCCAATCGCGCCCATGCTCGTTCGCTTGTCGAGCGCCTCTTCGACCGTCGGCGGCAGCGAGATGTTCTCGACCAGCATGGTGGTCAGTTCGAGCCCGTAGTTGGCGAACTCCTGCTTGATCCGCTCGGTGACGAACTGCCCCAGTTCCTCATAGTTGGCCGCCAGGTCGAGCACGGGGATCTTGCTCTCGGCGAGGACGTCGGCGAAGCGCGAGACGATCAGGTTGCGGAGCTGATCGGTGATCTCGCCGGTGGTGAAGTGCCCGTCGGTGCCGACGATCTCGCGGAGGAGCACCTGCGGGTCGCTGACGCGCACGACGTACGTTCCAAACGCCCGCAGCCGCACCGGGCCGAACTCCGCGTCGCGCAGCGTGATGGGGTGTTTCGTGCCCCACTTCAGGTCGGTGAATCGCCGCATGTTGACGAAGTACACCTCGGCCTTGAACGGGCTGTGGAACCCGTGACGCCAGCCCATCAGGGTCGAAAGGATCGGCAGGTTGTCCGTTTCCAGCGTGTACATGCCCGGCTCGAAGACGTCGGCGATCTGACCTTTGTTGACGAAGATCGCCTTCTGGACCTCGCGCACCGTCAGGCGCGCCCCCATCTTGATCTCGTTGTCGTGGCGCCCGAAGCGGTAGACGATCGTGTCGCTGGACGAATCGGTCCACTCGATGATATCGATGAACTCGCCGCGTATCTTGTCAAACAGTGCCATGCCGCTCTCCGAACAAGACGTTATGCCTGAAATCCCGACGCGTCGGTCGATCCGCCGCCGTCAGAACCGCCTCTGCAACTGCTGCCAGTTCATGTTCGAGTGTTGGTTCGGGTCGAACAGGTGGTCGTTCGAGACGATGTACTCGCCCAGGCCGTTGCCCCAGGCTTGGTCGTAGCCGCCGGGCAGTTGTGGGCTGAAGTCGCACGTCGGATCGATATAGGAATCGACGCCGCGAATGGCCTCGCTGGCCATATCGCCCATGCGGTCGTAGGCGGCCGAACGCGCCATGTAGCCGTCCATGATCATGTCGCCGGTTTCGCTGATCGACTTCGACACGTCGCCGAGCCGCTGGAGGGCCTGTCTCTGGCTGGCGGCCATCTGGGCCATGGCCCGGGCCATCATCGCCCGCTCGTTCATGATTCGTCGGCTCTCCGCCTGGCAGGCCTGGAGCCACTGCGGATTGACCTGAAGCGACTTGACCGAGGCCATGCAGGCCTGGCCGACGGCGTCGAGGTGGCCGGCGGAGGCGCGAAAGGCGTACAGGGCCTCGGCGGTCCAGAAGATGTTCTCCTGGGCGCAGAGCCGCGAGCCGGTGCGCGTGACCACCTGGGAGACGACGCAGAACAGGTCCTCTTCAAGGGGTTTGCCATCCAGCGTGTAGGCGATGCGGATGCGGGCGCCGTCGGAGGTCATCGGTCCGCCCACCTCAAGGCCACCCCGCAGCGCCTCGGCCAGTTTGGGCAGCGGTTCTTCGGCGACGACTCGCACGGTCACGTCGTAGGGCTTGTAGCGCGGTGCGGTGGCCTTGGCGAGGAGCTTCTTGGCCGAGTCGAGGCCCGGCAGGAACCGGCGCAGCATCTGGACGCGCTGCTCGAAGGTCTCCTGGCCGATCAGGCCGGCCAGCAGGTTGCCCCGGCCGGACCACGGACTGCGACGGGTCTGCTCCTGGCCCTCGACCTGGCCACGATAGCGCGGGATGACCAGCGACCGAAGCATTTCGATCGGGGCCAGAGGCGCCCGCTGCTCGATGCCGTCCTGCTTGAAGGCGAAGGCTTTGATCCGCCACTTGCCCAGCGCCTCGGTGAGGATGTTCTTCGACCACATGTTGGGAATGGTCGGCAGCCACTCGATCTGCTCGGAGCCGTTGGGGTTCCAGGCGCGGAAGACGGGAATGGCGGGCATGGTGGCGCTGTCCCGCCACCAGATGTCGCCGGTGAACTCCCAGTCGGCGGGGATCAGCGACTGGAAGGCGATCAGGCCGCTCTTGGGGTCCATGCAGGCGGCCCGTTTCATGCGGACGCCCCACGCTCCGGCTGCGGCGGCCGCCGGATCGTGCGCGTCCATCGGATCAGCGCCGGCCGGTCCCGGCCCCGGCGGCGGCGACAGACGCACCAGCGACGAGCCGCAATACTGACATGTTGTCTGGTTGCCGTACCCCGATGCAATGGCCCCGCCGCACTGAGGGCACGTCTCTGCACAAATGGCCATAACCGCACTCCCGCAAACCGTTGGACTGCCGATACGCAGATCTGCAATCGTGACTGCGTCAAAGAAATCGCCGCATGTGACGGTCACATCATACCGGTCCGCCCCCCGCAAGACAACCCCCGAACAGAACGAAAGACGAGGGCCATCGATGCCAGCTCTCGCCCAGGCTCGAAGCGGATCGGGCATCGGTCGTCGACCGGACATGAATCACGAGAAAGGGGCCTGCACCGGAATGGCGCAGGCCCCTTGGAGACGCGTCAGTGGGGGATGAGAACCCACTGGTCAATCGACAACGGTGCCAATCAATTCGATCTCAGCGATCTGCATGAGCCCGTCGTTGTTGGGACGAAGGGTCGGGAACAGAATCTGATAGTACCTGTAGGCCGTGGTGTTCTCGAACTGGATCGGCGTGGCGTTCCGGGTATGCCGTGGCCACACCTCGTCCTGACTGAAATCGACGATCTCGCCGGCGGCGATCAGCTCATAGGGCCCATCGATGCTCGCATTCGAGCCGTACAGCTCAAACGAGGTCGGGTCCCGGCCAAAGTCATCGTTGGCGGTGGTGAAGGTCAGGCCCGTAACAATCGTGGAGCCGAGCAGGGGCGCCACCTGGAGCCCGGTGGCCATCTCGCCCCCCTTGAAGTGCAGGAACTTCGTGTTGACGTTGCCGTCAATGGCCATCTCGGGCGTCTCATTCTCGGGCCAGTCGCCGTCGTCGGGAACGCCCTTAACAGTATCGCCGGCACCGGTAATACTGGGCGAGATGTAATCGAGGACCTCGGGATACAGCCGAATGTCGTCGATGTACACGACACCCGTCGCCCCGGCGCCCTCGACGCCGATCGTCAGCGAGCTGATGTTGCTGGCGTTGTCGACCGCGGACAAATCAATGCTCCACAGTTGCCACGATGGACGCTTGAGGTTCACGGCTGGCCCGTCGTAGGCAATCTTGGTGTTGTTGATCCTGACGTACAACTGGCCGGTGTTGTCCAGGTTGCCGTAGAAGTACAGCGATAGGCTCCGGATGCCGTTGGTCGTCCAGTCGGATGCCAACGCGAGGTCGGCCTCGGAGACGGCGGCCTCGGTGTTGTCGTAGAACAGCGGCATGGACTGCCGGCCGCTGCGGACAATGGTCCGCTCGGCAAACGGCGTCTGCAGGTGGCCGACGGTCGAGCCGGTCTCGTTGACCCAGCCGTCGAGCCAGGTGTCGAAGATGGCCTCGCCGGCGTCGATGTCGTCGGTGTAGCTTTCGAAATCATCGACGACGAGGTATTCCTGCGTTGCGAAGCTCCAGACGTCGCCTGCCCACGACTCGGCTTCCTGGACGGCGTTGACCTGCCAGTAGTACGTGGTGTCGAGATCCAGTGCGCCGGGGTCGTAGCTTGCGGCCTCGACCGTTGCCGCCAGATCCAAGGCATCGGAATCGGTGCCGAAGTAGACCTCGTGCGAGACGGCATCGCGACCGGCCCTCCAGGCCAGCGTGCTGTCTACGTCCACGTTGACTGCGCCGTCGGCCGGCTCCGGCTCGCGGGCCTGCGCAGGGATGTACATGAAGCGGACCTCGCTCAAGCCACGCTGGTCCATGCCGCCCCAGTTGCTGTGGACGGTCAGCCGGACAAATCTGGCGGACACACCCTGGAAGTCGACGGCTGTGTTGGCGACGTAGGTCGCTCTGGCGGTGGCCTGGTTGAGTTCCACGTCGCCGAGCACGATCCAGTCCTCACCATCCGCAGAATATTCGACGGTCACGTCCTTGATACCGAAGCCGAGGATTAGCTCGAACTCCTCATTGTAGTTCCAGACGAGCATCTCATAGAGCTTGTAGACGCGGTCGAACTCGTACTGGACGTACAGCGCTTCGTCTTCGGGGGGTTCTGCCAGCCACATGTCGGCGTTGCGGGTCGAGTGCTGATCGCTGGCGTTGAGACCCGAACCATCGACGGTGTTCTGTGGCCCCGCTTGCTCGTCCGAGATCCCGTTGCTTGTAGCGATGATGTTGGTCATTGCATAGGCAACCGGCTCGGCGGTGAAACTCCAGACATCGCCCTTGAAGATCGTGAAGTCGGGCGCCCCGTTAACCTCGTCGACGCGCCAGTAGTACGTCTGCCCGAAATCGAGGATGCCGGGCGGGTCGAACGTCGTATCCGTCTGGCCCTGGCTGAGCAGCACGTTCAGCGGATTGTCTCTGTCGGCGGCGTTGACGTCCTCGAAAGACGTGCCGAAGTAGACATCGCGGGTGACCGCGTCCGGGGCCGGCTTCCAGCTCAGGACCACGTCACGAGGGACATCGACAGCGCCGTCCACGGGCGACGGAGCCGAACTCGTCTTCGGAGCGGCAGCGGCTGGCAAATACCAGTTGTTGATCCACTCGCTGATGATGTCGCCGCGTATATCCGTGAGCACATCGGCTACCTGGATGAAAATCCCCACGCGGCCTCCCGTCACGGCATTGCGAACGATGACGGGGTCCGCTCGCGATCCGTCCTCGGTTTGCGCGAGAATCAATTCGGGATACCAGTCACCCTCCAGTTGCCCGAGGAAGAATGGCCGGGTGCTCGGGATGTTCACCAGCGACGGAGTGATTCGCTCGCCCTCAGGCGTGACCACGCAGGGGATCGCATCGTCGCCCCACATGGCGATATCGGGAAGGTCCATCATATTCTGCAAACCACCGGCGTCGTTGTTTCCCGCCGTGCCGACGTAGAAGATGTAGTCGCCGGTGTTGATAATGGTATTCCCATCGTCAAGAAACAACTCGGCCAACGACCCGTCCGGCTGGGCATTCCCCGCGGGATAAATGCTGTCCGGGAAGTTCCCGCACATAATCAGAAGGTCGGGCACGCCGTTGCCTGTATGGGCCACCACCCAATCGGCAAGGGCTGCTTCGTCGGCACTGGTAAACAGCTCGACAGAGGCCCCTGTCACGTTCTCAACGATTTTCTGCATTTCCTGGTCGGCCGCCGCTTGCGGCCACCAGCCTGCCTGTGTGAAAATCGCAATGTCCACAGCCATCGCCGTCGTGCTGAACGCCAAGGCGATGACACATACCAACATCAGCTTTCTCATCTTCCATTCCTCCTACGTTCAAACTTGAGACTTACAAGAAACCCGGCTCCAACATTGCGCCGACGCACCATCGATGTGCTGCCGTGATCGCAGACGGCATCACGTTGCGCGTCCTGTCGGCATCGAACCGGGGCAGACCTCCCCCTCCCACATGGTTGACCGTGTAATCTCCTCGGGTTCACCTCCTTCCTTCCGTTATTTCTCGGACCCGCGAGGCACCGATTGCCGTTGTGCCCTGATGGGGCTGTCCGGACCGCTACAGCGGCAACAGGTCCGAAAAGGACTTCAGCGAACAACCCATTTGTACCAAATCATCGGTGGCAAAGCAACGGCTTTCTTCTGTCTTCGCATCTGCTCGGTTCTCATTGGTATAGTGGGCGTCGGTCTTCGCGTGTGCATGCCACGCCCGCCATCCCAGGGGGGCCTTGCGGCGGCACATCGTGCGGAGTACCATTGGCGGGGGCTTCGTTGGCTGGCAGGAGTTTATTGCTGTGCGTGCAAGGTGGTTGTTACGTCTGCTTCACAGGGCCTTTGCGGACCTCTACAGGTGTCTCTGGTCGCTGCTGCTGTACGATTCGGTCGTGGCGGTGCTGGGCTTCTTCGTGCTCAGCCCGGTGCTTTCGTGGGCGGCTTCCTCGATGGCATCATCGGGTGGCCGGTTGTCGATCACCAACGGGGAGGTCCTCTCGTTCCTCTTTTCGTTTCGCGGCATCCTTTTTGTTCTTCTGGTCGGGTCTCTGACGGCGGTCTCGCTCTACATCAAGCACGCCGGGATGATCCTGATCGCCTGGGAGGCCCTGGCCGGGCGGCCGATGGGTGCGATTCGGGCGTTCCGGGCGGTCGTGCGAAGGTTGCCGGGACTGATGCTGCTGGGGTCATACCACGTGGCCGCACACGTGCTGCTCCTAGCCCCGTTTGCCGTGCTGGGTACCCTGGTCTATCGGCTGGCGTTCTCGTCGATGCGCGTGTACTTCCTGTTTCTGGAGAATCCGGCGGCCCGCTGGGCGGGCGTGGCCGTCGTGTCGCTCGTGATCGCGGCGATCGTGGTCCTGCACGGGGCGGTGTATCTGCACTGGGCGTTCTCGCTGCCGGCCCTGCTCGTCGACGACCGCTCGGCGACCTCGGCGCTGGCGTATACGCACGGCCTGCTGAAGGGGACGCGGCGTCGGATCGGGGCCGTTCTGTTGGTCTTGTGGATGGCCATCATCCTGTTCCCGTTCGCCCTGGCGCAGGGTTATCACAGCCTCGGCGGCCGGGTCTTCGCGCGCCTGCCGGAGGAGCATCGGCTGGTCCTGCCGGTTGTCCTGACGCTGATGGCCGGCTATCTGGCGATGTCGTTTTTCGCTGAGTTCCTGACGGTCTCGGTCAGCAGTCTGACGATCACGCACCTCTACGCCCATCTGCGCCGGGCCCGGGGCGACGAGAAGGTCGAGGAGATGTTCGATTCGGAGGTAGAGGCGTTGCCGATGCCTCATGGAGCGCGAAGCCGACACCCCAGACGAATCGTTGCCTTTCTGCTCCTGGGCGCCGTCGTGGCCATGTCGGTGGCGGCGGGAATCCTCAGCGAGTTCGAGCTGCGCGACAGCGTGAAGATCACGGCGCATCGCGGCAGCTCGTACCGCGCGCCGGAGAATACGCTGGCCGCGATCCGCCAGGCCATTGAGGACGGCGCCGACTACGCCGAAGTCGATGTGCGTCTGACCGCCGACGGGCACGCCGTCCTGCTGCACGACCGGGATCTGTACCGCGTCGCGGGCGTGAAGAAGAACCTGTCCGATTTGACCTATGAACAGGTCCGGACATTGGACGTTGGAAGCTGGTTTTCGCCGCGGTTCTTGGGTGAAAGCGTGCCCTTGCTGTCCGAGGCCGTGGCGACGGGCAAGGGGCGGATCGGGCTTAATCTCGATCTGAAGGCCGAGAGCGCCCCGCGCCGGCTGGCCGAGCGTGTTGTTCAGGTCCTGCACGAGCACGACGCTGTGGCCGAGTGCGTCGTCAGCTCCACCAGCCTCGAAGCCCTGGAGCACGTCCGGATGCTGGACCCGCGCATCCGCAGGGGCCACATCGTCGTCCAGTCCATCGGCGAGGTGGCTGCTCTCGACGTGGACTTCCTCAGCGTCTCGGCGCGTCTGGTGACGCCCGGACTGATCGACGCGGCCCGAGCGGCAGGCAAAGAGGTCCACGTCTGGTCGGTCAACCGGCCCCGCACGATGGTCCGCTTCATCGATATGGGTGTGGACAATCTCATCACGGGCGTGCCCGCCACGGCCCGGGGCCTGCTCGATGAGCGGGCGGCGATGAGCAGTGAGGAACTCCTGTTCCTCAAGGTCCGCAGTTGGCTCCTCCGTTGATGCCGCCGGCGGCGGTCCGTTTTTGGGCGTTGGGGGTTGAGAACCGACGGTCAGCCGGTATAATAGCCCGTCCGTATCAGGACCGAATGCTGAAACTCACTATGGGAGACCCATTGACATGGCAGAATCGCTGAAAGGCAACGCAGTTGTAGGGCAGTCGGGCGGGCCGACGGGCGTGATCAACGCCTCGCTGGTCGGCGTGATCGAAGAGGTCCGCAAGCACCCCGAGATCGGGACCTTGTATGGGGCCGTGCACGCGGTGGCGGGCATGGTCAAGGACGACTTCATCGACCTGGGCAAGCTCGACGCCGCGACGCTGGAGACCGTGGCGGCCTCACCGTCCTCGGCCATCGGTACCAGCCGGGACAAGCCGGACGAAGAGTACTGCCGCAAGATCATCGAGGTCTTCAAGAAGCGCAACGTGCGGTATTTCTTCTACATCGGCGGCAACGACTCGGCCAACACCGCCCACATTCTCAACACCGTTGCCGACGAGACGGACTACAACATCCGCGCCTTCCATGTGCCCAAGACGGTGGACAACGACCTGCTCGTGACCGACCACTGCCCCGGCTATGGTACGGCCGCCAAGTTCGTTGCGCAGGCCCTGATGGGCGACGACCTGGACAACCGCGCGCTGCCCGGCGTCAAGATAGATGTCATTATGGGTCGCCACGCCGGCTTCCTGACCGCGGCGGCCGCACTGGGCAAACAGCGCGACGACGATGGTCCGCACCTGATCTACGTGCCCGAACGGCCCGTGTCGATGGACAAGTTCCTGGCCGACGTGGACGCCGTGTACAAGAAGTACAACCGTTGCGTGATCGCGGTCAGCGAGGGCATGTGCGACCACGACCACAAGACCTGGGCCGAGAAGCTGGCCGAGAACGAAGAGCGGGACGCCCACGGCAACATCCAGCTCTCCGGAACCGGTGCCCTGGCCGACTTTCTGGCCGGACAGGTTAAGGGCAAGCTCAAGATCAAGCGCGTCCGCGCCGACACGTTCGGGTACCTCCAGCGGAGCTACGCCGGATTGCAGTCGAAGGTCGATGTCGATGAGGCCCGCCAGTGCGGCCGACAGGCGGTCGAGTATGCGATGGAGTTCGACAGCGGCTCGGTGGCGATCAAGCGCACCGGAGACGGCGCCGCCTATGCGGCCGAGCTGTTCCGCACCGAGTTGCAGAACGTCGCCGAGAAGACCAAGTCGATGCCCGACGAGTTCATCAACGCCGACGGCAACGGTGTTACCGAGGCCTTTGTCAGGTACGCCATGCCGCTCGTCGGCGGGCTGCCCAAAACCGAGTACCTCGGCACCTATCCCAAAATCTAAACGAACCCGCGCAATCTCGGCCCCGCGCATGCACGACCTGTCGCATGTTCGGGGCCTTTTTCGCCTCGTTGGAAACATTCGTGGGTGCCGCCAGGCCGATGTGCGACATAAACCGTTCTCTGGAACCCGCTTGAGATGCCTGGACCATGCTTGCATTTTGAACACAATGACTTCAGCCGCTATCCTCTCGGCAAAACCGATTGGGCAGAGGCTCAAATCAGGGCAACCCTGGGGGGTAATTTGGGCCTCTGGGGCCCCGAGCGGTTTTGCCGAGGTAAGATTCGCTGAAGTCCTCAACCCACATATCATTCAAGAGATCCCCTCTTCCTTTGCGCGTCGTGAGACTACAAGACGCGGGGATTCCCAGGATCATGACGGTCGACGCGAGGAACTGGCCCAGCGGGGTCTGCGGGGAGATGTCGCCGTAGCCGACGGTCGTCAGCGTCACGATCGCCCGGTACATGCCCTGCGGGATGCTGGTGAAGCCGCTGTTGATCGAGCTTTCGATCAGGTACATCAGCGAGCCGAGGATCACGACGATCAGCACGATGTCGAACCACTTGTCGACAGGGGTGTCCGCCTCGAAGATGATCTTGTACAGGCGATCCCGCCGGGGGCGGTTCGATTTGTGCTCGATCCGTTCGTTCACGCTTGGCCGCTCCGTGGCTCGTGGGCATTGGTCTGCGGTGCCGTTGCCGGTACGCCGGTGACAAAACCGCCGGAGGGTGATACTATAGGGTAGTCAGAAGGCGTTCAAGCGAGTTCTTGGACGCGATTACCCGTTCTGGTCTGGGGCCAGGGTCTGGTTCGTAGTGACGCCATGAGGCGTTACTTTTGCCGGGACAAGTATGCCCTTACGGGCACACTACAAACGGTTTCTTTCCACTCCCGCAAGAAGCGGGCAATCGCGTCTGTTTTGCCCGACCCCGGGCATTCGATACTGAGGAACGCATGGATCGGCGACGGCACATCACTCTTGCAGTCGTGGCGGCGGCCTTTGTCGCGGCTATTGCGGGAGGCTGGGCTCTGCGCTACTTGGCAGGGCAAGACCCGGCAGAATGTCCCCGTCCCGACGTCTGGGCCGTAGATCCGTGTGCCGGTGCCGATCTCGAAGCGCGCGTGGTTCGAGCTGATGAGCCTCCCGATAGGACCGACGACATTGACGACGGCGATAAGACGGCGCCGATCGAGCCGAATGATCTTCCTACGATCGCGCCCTCCGAGCCGAATCTGACGGTCCCGGCCGCTGAACTTCCCGCCGGGCCTGCACGGGCCGAACCGACCATGGCTCAGGACGAGCCGCCGGCGAACCTGATTGACGTGTTCCTGGTCGATTCCGAGATGCACCCGATCCCCGGCTTCGTTACTTTGGAGGGGATGGCCGGCGATCCGAATGTCGAGCCGTCCGCGTTTTTCTCGATCCCCGAGCCGGCGTTCCAGCCTCCGGGAGGGTTGCTGGGCAGCGCGTGTGATGAGTCGGGCTTGCTCGGCCGACGGTTCATCTGGCGCAGAGACCCGAAGAGCCCGGAACTGACGGTCATACTGGAAGGGGGTGCGGCGATCTTCGGCCGCGTGCTCGGCACGGACCGCAAGCCCGTCCCTGACGCTCGCATCGCCCTGCAAACTCTCATGCTCGACAACCGCTGGCGAGGGGAAGGCGGCTCGCCCCATGCGACCATAAGTGACGAAGAAGGCAACTTCTACCTCGACGGTGTGTTCGTCGGCCCTCGGGTCCGCTGCGTTGCCTTCCTCGGCACGCTCAGCGGTCAGTCCAGGTCGCTCGACCTAACGCCCGGCGGGGTCGCCGAAGCGGGCGAGATCGTGTTGGCCGGCCGTGCAGCCGGCTCGGGGATCATTCGCGGACGGCTCACCGACGAACGCGATTTGCCCCTGATCGGTCGCACTATCACGGTGCGCGTCGAACGGGTTACGCAAGAGATGGTGACCGACGCCGACGGTTGGTATACCCTGACGGATATGCCGACGGATCGGCCGATCACCGTAACGATTGACGTACCCACCTATGGCACGTGGTCCCGAACTACGGTTGCGGACGACTTCGCCTGTGATTTTCAAGTGGTCCCTCCAGGCTGGGGGGCCTTGGGACAGCCGGCCCCCCTCTTGTTCGCTGATAGGTGGTTCAACCGCCCACCGATGGTTCTCAAGGACCTCCGAGGTCGTGTTGTGCTTCTGACGTTTCGGGATTTCCGTATGGACGGCGATCCGGGCCTTACGGCTATGGGACGTCTTCTGACCGACTTCGGGTCCGAACAACTGGTGGTCATCGCGGTCTACAATCATCTACCGGGCGGCAATTCCATGGCAAAGGACCTTGTCGCGAGCCACATCACAGGGCTTTTCGGAGGGGCGCCCATCGCGGGTTTTCTGGATGCCGACCCGGCCTTGGTGGCCGACCTGATGCCGCCGGGGCGGCCCCCCGGCGTGGCGGCCGGAGCGACGCACTGGCTGTATCAGGTCCACGAGCGACCGGCATCCTTCCTGATCGATAAGACGGGCATCGTTCGCCATCTGACGGCAAAAGAAGGCGACCTGCGAGAGTGGATCGTAGAACTTCTTGAAGAGTAGCGCATCAATTTCTTTGCAAGTGTTACTCTCAACGGTAGGACGTGCCTTATAGCTGTGGCTGAAGATCTCGAATCAAGGACATGGCTATGAATCTCGTGCTGGTCATCCTGCAAGTCGCGGTGCTGGTAGCCATCCTCTTCGCCTACGGTAGGGATTAGCGGAGGGGCGGCAGCCTCGCATGCGCTGAAGCCCATCCTTGTATATTGGTCCGTGGATAGTTTATGGTCTCTTGCTGTGGCAGGAGATGTTCGGGCCGGGGGGTGGGTGGCCCCCCACCCCCCC
>Ga0334890_1000917_pt1 | contig 45542 bp, 33 predicted proteins | sample GraSluR1_MG_3_FD_207220 | JGI IMG/M metagenome (GOLD analysis project Ga0334890, IMG submission 207220) | Sludge microbial communities from methane-producing bioreactor in Wageningen University, Netherlands - Granular Sludge_31_08-R1 | ecosystem: Engineered > Bioreactor > Anaerobic >... | reverse complement strand
AAAGGCAAGACCAAGATGACCGCCCTCGTCGCCGCCATGAGAAAACTCCTGACCATCCTCAATCTCATGATCGCAAAAAATGAACCCTGGAACCCAAATTATGCTTGATCCACAATACAGTCGCTACGGCTTCACGCTTCACGCTGATCTCCGCTTCTACCCTTCCACGCTCCCACGGGACGACGGGCGGCGGGAGCATGGGGCTGTTTCCGTATGTCAGGCGAAGGACTCGACGTGCGTCAGGAGTTGCTCGCTCAGGCGTGCGAGTTGCTCGAAGTTCGGGAATTCTTCGCCGGGCAACTCGTAGCGAAACTGAACGGCAAAGGGGTTCAACTCCAGCAGCGGCCAGTACGGCCCGATCTCTTCGTCCTGATCTTCGAGCAGTCCGAGAAGGACGTTGAGGTCGTGGGTTCTCGGATAGTCGATCCCCCGTCGAGCCAGCCACGCCTTCAAGGACTTCTCGACGCTCTGTTGCAGGTGGAAGCCCGCCGCATCTTTCTGTGGATTCTCCGCGTGTGCAAGGATCAGCGCCGCTTCGTAATCCCTTCGCGCCAGTGCAAGCAGCTCTCTTGGCATTTCAGGCGGACTCATACAGGACTCTTCCCTCGCGCAGGGCCCGGGCGATGACATGCTGGCGGCAGTCTTTCCATCGGTCGATCTCGGCCACAGAGTAGACCAGGACATCGGCCGGCACGCGAAACGGCGAGAGGCACCGCCAGATCCGTGCGGCCTCCTGGCGGCGGCTCCGTTGCGGGCCGAACGGCTCGCGCTCGACGACCAGGAGATCGACGTCCGAATCGACATCGGCCTGCCCACGGGCCCACGAGCCGAACAGCACGATCCGTTCCGGCTCGATCTGCCGGGCGATCTCTCGCGCCATCTGCCCAATCACTTCATCGCACACCTTGACCATGCCGCCATCATACCCCCGCCCCGCCCGCCAGACAACCTCGAAAGCGCGCGCCCGGTCCCAGCAATAGACCTCCGGCTATCTTGGGGTCAGCCCTCAAAAATACAATTTAGCGGCTTGGAATCCGACGGGGACAGTTGCCTGGTCTTCGCGCTGTCTCGTCGCATCGTTGCGGGTTTTCGGTTTCGCACGTCTCTTGTCCTCGGTGCCCGCCGGGGCGGTTCTGCGGCCGGTGCTCGTTGGGGGGCATTATCGCCGAACCACGGCGACTGGGCAAGAAGAAGACGTATCTCTCCTCGACTTCGCTCGGAGCAGGCTTCTCTCGTTCTTTATTAGGGACAGTCACCAATTATTTCCTCCGTTTGGCGGGTTTGGGGTCAGGGGCCTTGGCGTTTCGCGGGCGGCCGACGGGCAGGGGGCGGACGCGGCGGCCGAGCACAGTCTCGAGCTTGCTGAGGAAGGCGTCGCTGCCCAGCGGCCGGCCGGTATGGGTCCGCAGGCGCAGGGCCTCCATCTCGGTCGGTGTGAGCCCTTCGGTCAATTCCTCCCGCCACTGGTCCGCCGACATGTGCTTGCCCCATTCCTCCAGGTCGAGCAAAACGGGGACCGCGCCGCCAGTCCGGAGCGAAGCCGAACGACTTCGCCCGCCGGGTCGTACCGGCCCCCTCTTTCCGAACTCCCCGACGTGGGCGGCGGCGCTGGACCATTCGTATCGCCAGGGCTTGCGGCAGAGCCTCGCCCGGACGGGGTTGAGTTCGATGTACTTCATCGCCGTCCAGAAGTGCCGCGCATCGAGCGCGCACGAATAGAATCGCCCCTGCCACAAATGCCCGCTGCGTTTGTGGAAGCGGTTGATGTACTGGGTATAGCGAAAGTGGGTCCGGCCCACCGCCTGGGCCAGCGCCTCCTCGCTGCTCGGCACCGCCACCAGATGCACGTGGTTGCTCATCAGGCAGTAGCCCTCGATCGCCAGACCGTACCGGCCCGCCTGCTCGGCCAACAGTTCCAGATACACCCGCCGGTCGTCGTCGACGAAGAACACATCCTGCCGGTTGTTGCCCCGCTGCACGATGTGATGGGCGCAACCGGCCACAACTGTTCGTCCTGCCCGTGGCATAATGCCAAACTACACCCTTCACACATCCCGTCAAGCTTAAAATAGGTGGCTGTCCCTATTATCCCTCGTCGGCGTAGCCGATAGGGTCGGTTTGGAGGAAGCGGCCGATGGTGGGGTTGTAGTATCGGGCGCGGTAGTAGTACAGGCCGGTCTCGGCGTCGAACTCGCGGCCTGTGAACATGAAGGGGTTGGGGTGGCCCGGGTCGGCGGCGGCCGGCTGGCCGTAGACGTCGTACTCGTAGACCGCTTCCGATTGATGATTGCAGATTGATGATTGACGATTCGCATGTCGTACGGCGGGCCTTGGTTCACCGATCATCTGCGCGAACCACTCGACGTCGCCTCGTGGCGTCGGTACAGTGGGCCGGATTGTGGGAACCTCTCCACGCATAGCTTCCCTTCGCATATCCGGCTACAGCCTACAGGAATACCGTGTCCAAGTCAAGGGCGCATCTCGTATCTCGGGGGGAGGGTACACCCGCAGTGACGCCGGGCGCGATGGCGACGTCGGCGTGCTCCATGAGGTCCGCGTGGGAATCAACAACGGGACTTCTGTTGCTGGCGTGTCTTGTTTTCGACGGTTCTCTCCGCGACGGATGGAATCGACCTGTTCGGCCCTGGTGCACCTTCCGTTGGCATTCTCTGCACAGGTTGCTATACTCTGGGCGTCTCGCGGCGATGTGATCGCGCGAGTCTTGTGGTGAGGTGACAACAAGCGATGATTGGATTGGCCCAAGTCATAGCAACGCCCTATCTGATCCTGGGCGTTTCGATCCTGCTGCTGGCCAGTATCCTGGCGAGCAAGGCCTCGGAACGTCTGGGCGTGCCGGCCCTGCTGATGTTCCTGCTGGTCGGCATGCTGGCGGGCTCCGAAGGTCCCGGCGGGATTCACTTCGACGACCCGTACGCCGTGCGTCTTCTGGGCACCTTTGCGTTGGCTTACATCTTGTTTGCGGGCGGACTGGACACAGACTGGCCGAGCGTCCGGCCGGTGCTTCGCAGCGGCATGATTCTGGCGACACTGGGGGTCCTTCTGACGGCGGTTCTCGTGGGGGCCTTTGCGGTCCTGGTCCTGGGGTTCACCTGGCTGGAAGGGTTGTTGCTCGGCTCGGTGATCTCCTCCACCGATGCGGCGGCCATCTTCGCGGTGCTCCGTTCCCGCCAGGTCAGCCTGAGGAGACAGCTCAAACCATTGCTGGAACTGGAATCCGCCAGCAACGACCCCATGGCCATCTTCCTGACGGTCACGATGCTGAGCCTGCTGGGCGATCCACCTTTGCCGTGGTGGTCCGCGATTCCCTCGCTCGCCCGACAGATGCTCATCGGCGGCGCCGTGGGGTTCCTGCTGGGCAAGGCCATGATCGGCGTGGTCAATCGCATCCGTCTGGAGTATGAAGGCCTCTATCCGGTCCTGACCACAGCCATGGTCCTGTTGGTCTTCGGCGTGACGGAGGCGGTGCGCGGCAACGGCTTCCTGGCGGTCTACATTGCGGGCCTGGTGCTGGGCAACGCCGACTATATCCACAAACGGAGTATCGAGCGATTCCATGACGGGCTTTCCTGGCTGGCTCAGATCGCGATGTTCCTGACGCTGGGCTTGCAGGTCTACCCGTCGCATCTGACCCCTCTAATCGGGTCCGGACTGCTGCTGTCGGCGTTTCTGATTCTGGTGGCCCGGCCGTTGGCGGTGACCGCCTGCCTGATCCGCAGCCGATTGACCTTCCGAGAGAAGCTGCTGGTCTCCTGGGCCGGACTGCGCGGGGCCGTGCCCATTGTCCTGGCGACATTCCCGATGACGGCCGGCATCCGGCAGGGTGAGATGATCTTCAACCTCGTCTTCTTCGTGGTCATTGCCTCCGTGCTCCTCCAGGGCCGGTCTCTGACGCGTGTGGCACGGTGGCTGAGGCTGGACCGGGCGGAACGGTCCAAGTGGCGCATGCCACTGGAATTCGACCGAACGGACAGGACGTTTCGCACCTCGATGGTGGAACTGGTCGTCTCGCCCGATTCAGCGGCGGCGGGACAGCCGATCATTCACGCGAAGTTGCCGCCAGGCGCGCTGGTTGCCATGATCGAGAGGAACGGCGAGTACATCGTCCCTAACGGAGGCACGGAGTTTCGGGCAGGCGACGTCGTCCTCGTGCTTGGAGACAGCGAGGTTCTGGAAAAGGTCAGAAGCCTGCTGATGTCGGCGTAATCGCCGAATCGCCTCTGTCGGTCTCCAGAACCCCGGGCCTCATCCAGCTACTTCGAGGCCTTGGCCTTTCGGATGGGTTTTTCCTGGAGGAATCGGCTGATGTTGCGGATCGCTTGGCGCAGGCGCTGCTCGTTCTCGACCAGGGCGATGCGGAAGTAGCCTTCGCCGCTCTCCCCGAAGGCCCCGCCAGGGCTGATGGCCACCTCGGCGTGCTCCATCAGGTCCATCGCAAAGTCGATCGTGCCCTTGCCTCGCAGGTGCTCGTCCGGGACGCGGGTCCAGACGAACATGCCGGCTCGCGGCTTCTCGACGCTCCAGCCGATCCGTTCGAGGGCCTCGCACACGACGTCACGGCGCAGGCGATAGATCTCGTTCTGCGCGACGATGGTCTCCTCGCAGTGCCGCATGGCGATGATGCCGGCGATCTGGACCGCCTGGAAGATGCCGTAGTCGTAATAGCCTTTGATCGTGGCCAGGTAGTCGATCATCTGCCGGTTGCCGGCGACGAACCCGACGCGGAAGCCAGCCATGTTGTAGGGCTTGCTCATCGTGGTGAACTCGACGCCGACGTCCTTGGCGCCCTTGGCCGAGAGGAAGCTGGGGGCCTTGTAGCCATCGAAAACGGTCTCGCCATAGGCGAAATCGTGAATGACCGTGAACTTGAACCGCTTGGCCAGATCGACGACGGTCTCGAAGAACCCTTCATCGACCGTCATGGTGGTCGGGTTGTGCGGGTAGTTCAGGATCAGCAGCTTGGGCTTGGGGAACAGGTGCTCGGACACCATCGCGATGGTGTCGAGGAACTTCTGATCGTTGCCCAGCGGCACGGTGATGACGTTGCCGCCGGCCAGGACGACGCCGTAGTTGTGAATGGGAAAGGCCGGATCGGGAACCACTGCCGTATCGCCCGGACCCAGCATCGCCAGGCACAGGTGGCTGAAGCCCTCTTTGGACCCGATGCAGGCCAGGACCTCGTGCTCCCAGTCGAGATCGACGTTCCACTTGCGGGCGTATTTCTTGGCCATCTCGATACGGAGGCCCTTGATGCCCTTGCTGGCGCTGTAGCGATGGTTGCGCGGATCACGGGCGGCCTCACAGAGCTTCTCGATGACCAGGGGGGGGGCCGGGTCCTGAGGGTTGCCCATTCCCAGATCGATGATGTCGGCGCCTTGCTGTCTCTTGGCGAGCTTGAGGGCGTTCAGCCGCCCAAACAGATATGGGGGAAGCCGGGTGATCCGCGTTGCCGGCTCAATCGTGTATTCGGTGCTGTTGCTTGGCATCGTCGAAACCTGCTCTTCTGTGGCGGGCCTGACGCGTCCCGTCCCGACGTTCATCGGGATCGGGAGGATCGACCCACGCCCTTTCCGTTCCGGCGGTGGACCCGCGGCCCACGCGACAAGCCGGCATTGTAGCATCCCCTCTGCCGTTTGCAAAAGCTTCCCGCCGTCGCAATCCACCTGCTTTGGGCAAATTGTCTCTGCGGGCAAGTGCCGGGCTGCGGTCAAGGGCGGTTCTCGTATCGTGAGGACGCCTCGTATTGCAGTCCCTGCAGGGTTGTTGTGGTCAACGACGACGTCGCATCTTGTAAGGGGCCGTGGTCGAGTGTATTCTGGCCGAACAGGAACCACACCGTTCGGCGTCTCGGCTCGTCGGATCAGTTGGATGCGCCTGTATGTGACCTGCGATCTGGAAGAGAAGGAGATGGCGTCCCGATGGATGTCGCCACGAATCGAACGCGGAAAGAGAAAAGCCGGCCCCACGGGTACCCCCCCGGTTCCCGTCTGGCTGCAATGGGACAGTTGTCGAGCTTCGACGGCGCGGTGCTGACGATGTTCGCATTGTCTTTCGGACCGCTGACACGAAACGATCTGGTCGCCGCCCTCAAGCAGGCTGGCTTTGCCATGCCCGACGGCTCTGCCATTACCGCGGTGAAGCTTGGACCTTCCGTTCGGGTGCTTCGACAGAAAGGTTGGATTGTCGAACGCGGCGGCAATACGCCCGAGTGTCCCGCCGACGTCCGTGCCGATGCGATCGAGGTCGCCCGGGCCAGGGGCGATCTGCGCCGTCTCGGAGAGGGTCTGCGAAGAGCCGTGCCAGCGGAACTGACGCTCGATTCCTGGGAGTATCGGTGGCGCCGGCAGCGTTTCAAATCGTTCTCTCACGCCTGCCGGGATGCGTTTCTGGCCTTGGAGAAAGCCGATCACGCTGCGCTGGATTGCCTGTCCCAGCTTTGCCAACAGGACGAGCGCGTGCAATCGCTGGTCAACGTGCTATTTGAGGTCTGCGGCGATCCGTTCCGGCCCGAATACGTCGAGCTGGCCGGGCCTTACCGTAACGATCTGCTGTATGGCATCCTGCGATTTGCCGTATACAACCTCGATCTGGAAAGCCCCGTCTTCGCCTACACACGGTCCAAAGTGCTGACCGAGCGTGATTCCTTCGATAGATCCACTCTGGAGATCTGCATCAACCACATTGCCGAACGGGATATTCTGGCCGGCGATTTTGCCGGGGCACGCGCTCTGCTCAACACGTATGCCGACCTGGACACCCATATCATGCGAGGGACCCTGGAACTGCTCTGCGGCGACTTGCCCGCTGCCCGGCTGGCGTACCAGCGGGCGGTGCAGCACGCGGGAAAGACCAAACGAGACCAGATGGCGTATCTTGGGAGCCTCCCCGGACTGTTGCACGTGTTGCTTCTCGTCCAGTCCGAGTCGCCACCGACGTCGGGACAGGATCGTCGCCAGGCCCGGATCTGGCTGGGGTGGGTCCTCAAGGGCGGATCCCATGCTCCGTACTACGGCGCCTACTTCTTTGTGGATGCCCTTCTGTCTTTCTATGAGGGCGGTGCGACGCCGGGCGGGCCTGCCTGGCGTCCGTCGCATCGCCAGGGGCCGTCGCTGGTCTGTCTGGCCACGTGCCTGATGCAGATGATATACAGTCTCTACGCCTCGGATGCCCAGTCCCTCAAGGCTCGCAACGGCGCAGCGATGGCGGACGTGGAGAGTCTGCTCGACCAATGGGACCGACAGGGCGCTCGCTGGCCCGTGATGCAACTGTCGCGACTGATGGATCGGCTCGGCGTGGCGCTGCCGCAGTATGCGGCCCGGGCCGAGTCGTTCTTTGCGCAGAGTCCGGCGCGGGACCTGTCCGAACTCTGGACCGTCAAGGAGATGTGGGAAAGCCAGATCGGCGCCCTGGAGCAGCTCGTGCAGGAAAGCGAATCGTCGGCCGGCGAGGTTGCTCAGAACGCGCGTCGTCTGGGTTGGAGGCTCTCGGATGTTGGGGAAGGCATGATTTCGGTCACGCCGGTCGAGCAGAAGCGCACCAAAAAGGGTTCCTGGACGGGCGGTCGCGAGGTGGCCCTGCACCGACTGATGAGTCCTGAGATCAGCGGATTGGATTACCTGACCGATCAGGACAAGGCGACCCTGGCGGGCGCCGCCGGGCGGCGCTCGGGCGGGTATTACAGCTACAACTACGCTGTGGACCTGAACCCCGGCCCGGTCCTTCAACACCTGGTGGGCCATACGAACGTCTTCTGGGAGGGTGCCCCGGACATTCCGGTGGAGATCGTCCGAGGCACGCCGGAAGTGGGTATCGTGCCCAAGGGCCAGAAGCTCAACATCACGCTGGATCCTTACCCCGATCCCTATTACTGCGATGGCGTCTGGGCCATCGAGAGGGAATCTGCGAGCCGGCTGCGCATCGTCAAGTTCGATTTGGTGCACCGGAAGATGGCCGAGATCCTCGGGCCGACCGGCGTGACGATCCCCAAGGACCATTCGGAAGAGGCCCTCAAACGCCTGCAGGGGTTGTCCCGGCACGTCGCGATCCAGTCCAACGTGGCGTTGGCCGGCGAGGAGGCCGAGGCCGTCGAGCCGGACTGTCGGCCGCGACTGCGCTTGCAGCGGTTCGCAGAGGGTTTGCAGGTCCAGATGGTCGTCGTTCCCCTGGGCGGCGAATCGCAACGGGCGTTTACGCCCGGCGCAGGCAATTCACACCTGCTCGAATCCGTTGCCGGGCGGACCGTTCAGACCCGCCGCGATCTCAAGGAGGAGACTGTCCGCGCCGCGGAGGCGGTCGCCGCCGTTCCAATGCTCGAGGCGGGAGCGGACCACGACTACGCGTGGACGTTCGGCGATCCCTTCGAGGCGCTCGAACTGCTGGAGCAACTCCAGGGCATCTCGCCCGAACTGCTGACGGTCGAGTGGCCCAAGGGCGATCCGATCACCGTACGGCCCGTCTCGGCTAAACAGTTCCAGTTCTCGATCCGCTCGGCCCAGAGCTGGTTCGAGGTCGAGGCCGCCGTCCAGGTCGATCGGGACGTGATGATCAAGATGCAGACGCTCCTCGACCAGATCGAGAGCGCCAACGGCCGGTTCATCGCCATCGGCAAGGACCAGTACATCGCGCTGACGCGCCAGCTCCGAAAGCAGTTGCAGGGGCTTTCGATGAGCGGCCAGTCCGTGCGCAAAGGCGGGGCCCTTCGCATCCATCCGCTGGCGGCGATCGCGCTGGAGCAGTGGAAGGACGAGGTGGGCCGGTTCAAGGCCGACGCCGCGTTCACCGACTGCGTCGAGCGCTTCCGCGCGATCGAATCGTATCAGGCGGCGATTCCCTCGACGCTCCAGGCGACGCTGCGTCCCTATCAGCAGGACGGGTTCCTCTGGCTGGCCCGCCTGGCCGAGTGGGGCGCCGGCGGCTGTCTGGCCGACGACATGGGCCTGGGCAAGACCATCGAGGCCCTGGCGCTGATCCTGCACAGGGCGGTCCGGGGCCCGACGCTGGTGGTGGCCCCCACGAGCGTCTGCGCCAACTGGGTGAGCGAGACGCAGCGGTTCGCTCCGACGCTGCGCCCGATTCGGTTCGGGATCGACGACCGCGGCCGTCGCGGGCAGGTGCTGGAGAACGTCGGGCCGTTCGATCTGGTGATCTGCTCCTATACGCTGCTTCAGCAGGAGGCCGAGGCGATCAAGGACGTGCACTTCGCGACGATCGTGCTGGACGAGGCGCAGGCGATCAAGAACGCCGCGACGAAGCGCTCTTCAGCGGCGATGGGGCTGGCGGGCGATTTCCGCATGATCTGTACGGGCACGCCCATCGAGAACCGCCTTGCCGAGCTGTGGAACCTGTTCCGGTTCATCAACCCCGGCCTGCTCGGCTCCGAGGACTGCTTCCGCGACCGCTTCGTGCGCCCCATCGAGATCGACCGCGATTCTTCGGCTCGCGCGACGCTCAAGGCCCTGGTCCAGCCGTTTATTCTGCGGCGCACCAAATCGCAGGTGCTCGAAGACCTGCCCGCGCGCACCGAGGTGATGCGCCTGGTGGAGCTAACCGAGGAAGAGCGGGCCCTGCACGAGTCGCTGCGCCGCCGCGCGCTCGAGCGGCTCGAAGGGGTTCGTGGCATGGACAAGGGTCAGGCCCATATTCAGGTGCTGGCCGAACTGATGAAGCTGCGGCGCTGCTGCTGCAACCCGCGCCTGGTGGTCCCGGATTGCGGCCTGCCCGGCTCGAAGCTCGAAGCCTTTGCCGAACTGGTCGATGAGTTGATGGAAAACCAGCACAAGGCGCTGGTCTTCTCGCAGTTCGTCGATCACTTGAGCCTGTTGCGCGAGCACCTGGACGCCAGGAAGATTCGCTATCAATATCTGGACGGCAGCACGCCCGCCCGGACGCGGCAGAAACGGATCGACGCCTTCCAGAACGGCGACGGCGATCTGTTCCTGATCTCGCTGAGGGCCGGCGGGCTCGGCCTGAACCTCACCGCCGCCGATTATGTCATCCACATGGACCCGTGGTGGAACCCCGCCGTTGAGGACCAGGCCAGTGACCGGGCCCACCGCATCGGCCAGACCCGCCCGGTGACCGTCTACCGCCTCGTCGCCGCCGAGACCATCGAGGAGAAGATCGTCCAGCTCCACCACGCCAAGCGCGACCTGGCCGATTCCTTGCTCGAAGGCACCGACGCCGCACATGCCCTGACCGCCGACGACCTCATCAACCTGCTCCGAACCCACTGAGTAGGACGAGCGTCCTCGCTCGTCTTCATATCGCAGTGGTTGGGCGTGGTCTTCTCATGGGACAACAGTAGATCTTGTGAGGGTTGCTTTGAACGGCCGAGTATGCTATCAACGGGCGATGGTCTATTTCACAAGGAGGATTGCATGCAAACGAATCGACGTGAGTTTCTGAGGATGACGGCGGCAGCCGTATCGGTGGGGCTGGGTGCGGGGCAGACGCGAGGGGCCAACAACGGCAGGGCGATCCCGCGATGGCGGGGGTTCAACCTGCTGGAGAAGTTCTATCGCAACGACCCGTTCCGCGAGAGCGACTTTCAGTGGATCAGCGAATGGGGCTTTGACTTCGTTCGCCTGCCGATGGACTACCGGCAATGGACCGATGCCAACGATCCGTACGCGCTGAAAGAAGCAGTGCTCGAACACATCGACCAGGCCATCGAGCTCGGCCGCAAGTACGGAATCCACGTCTCCTTGAACCTGCACAACGCGCCGGGCTACAGCGTCAACGCCGCTGCCAAACACACGCTGAACCTGTGGAAGGACGTCGAGGCCCAGAAGCAGTTTGCATTCCAGTGGTCGAATTTCGCGAAGCGCTATCGAGATGTCCCGCCGGCGCAACTGAGCTTCAACCTCGTCAATGAGCCGGCGAGCATCGACGAGGCCAGCTACGCCCGGGCGGTGCGCGGGGCCATCGACGGGATTCGCGCGGCCGATTCCGACCGGCTGGTCATCACAGACGGCCTGAACTGGGGCCGCGATCCGGTCCGCGCGCTGGCCGCCGAGGGCGTCGCCCAGTCCACTCGCGGCTACGAGCCCTTCGGACTGACGCACTATCGGGCCAGCTGGGCCAACGGAGACCGGTTCCCGCTGCCGCAATGGCCCGTCCCGCAGGTCAACGGCCATCTGCACGGGCCGGGCAATCGCGACTTGCACTCGTCGCTGGTCATCGAAGGCCGCTTCGAGAGGGAGACAGCCCTCCGCGTTCGCGTGGGCCAGGTCTCCACTCGTGGGCGTCTGCGCGTGCAGGCGGACGACCAGACGATCTTCGAGAAGGACTTTCGTCCGGGCCCTGGCGCCGGCGAGTGGACCGAGGTCGTCTTCGCCGAGCAGTGGAACACCTATCAGAACATCTACGATCGCGACTACACGACGGTGGTGCCGGCCGGCACGAAGCAGGTGCGACTGACCAACGCCGACGGCGACTGGCTCACGCTCAGAGAGATCGGCCTGCGTCCGACCGGGGCGCAGGATGAGTCGGAACACGTCTTGAAGATAACGGACACGACGTGGGGCCGGCCGCAGCGAGAGCCGGTGAAATACGATCCGACCGGCGACGGGGCGGCCTTCATCGCCCCGCGCATGCAGGACCGCCGGTGGCTGTATGAGGACCGCGTGCTGCCCTGGAAAAAGGTCGCCGATTCCGGGGTGGGCGTGCACGTGGGCGAGTGGGGGGCGTACCGGTATACGCCGCACGATGTAGTGCTCCGATGGGCCCGAGATCAGCTTTCGCTCTGGACGGAGGCCGGCTTCGGCTGGGCCTTGTGGAACTTCCGAGGCTCCTTCGGCATCCTCGATTCCGACCGGGCCGACGTGCAGTACGAGGACTTCCGAGGTCGCAAGCTCGACCGAAAGTTCCTCACCCTGCTCCGGGAGTTCACCTGAGAAACGCCTGGGCCATCACTCGTCGAAGTCGGCGCGGGCGGTAAGAGGCACGGCTTCCACCTGCCTCAGCAGGCGTTCAAGGGATATCGCAGGCGCAGAATCGCGGGGCTTTCGCAAGCTCATCGGTGTGCTCTGTGTCCAGTCACCACCATTGGGGATTGGCGTCGAGGAATTCGAGGACGGCCTGGTACTTGGGGGCCTCGGCGGCGGGCTGGCCGTGGTATTCGAGCAGGCCCCAGGAGCCCCACTTGGAGTAGGTGCCCATCGAGCTGAAGATGGCCATCAGGGTGCCGCCGTTCTGCTTCCAGCCGGCGAGGTAATCGAGGTAGAGGTCTTTCATGCGCGGGTGGCGATTGGCGGCGTGGAACAGCTCGGTCAGCTTCTCGTTGTTCTCGGCGCCGCCGTAGCCGACGAGGTGCTGGCCGCCTTCGTAAGCGACCAGGCGCAGGCCGCGCTGTGCGGCGAGTTCCGCCTGGCGGGCGATTGTCTTGTTGCCCTCGGCGATGAACTCGGCGCATCGGTCGAGCACCTCGTCCACGGTCATCTGCGCGACCTCGTCCTGTCGCCTGGGGTCGCCGAGGGCGTTGCCGAAGTACGGGGCGATGCCCAGCATGTCGGCATTTTCGTAGGCCCGCTCGAAGTCCATCACCTGCTCGCTGGTCCAGGGGTTGGCGCTCTGGGCGGCCAGGACGCGGACGAGGCGGTCGGCGCCGCCGAAGACCTCTTCCCAGAGGCGGAAGATCTCGACGGAGCGTTTCGAATAGTATCGAAGTTGGGCCTGATAGTCGTTCTCGCTGAGCCCCATCTCCTTGCCTTTGTCACGGCAGTAGCGGGCCTGAGCGAAGATGCCGTTCCAGCATTCATTCGAGTACTCGACGTAGATCCTCAGGTCGGGATCGAGCCCGGCCTTGACCATCTCCGCGAAGCTCCGCACGTAGTCGTCGCTCGCCAAATGCGGCATGCAGAACCACGGATTGGCGCCGAGCGCGTTGCTCAGGCGGATCATGTATTCCAGGGCGACGCCGGCGTCGGCGCCCTGCGTCTGGGACGCGGGCGTGGCCCGGTCGGACCACTGGGTCTGTTTCGAATTGTTGGTGCGCTGGAAGTCCATGAAACGCAGTGTGCTGAACCGTTCCCAGCGTTTGAGGAAGTCCGGATGGAAGGGCTGCTTCTCGTATGTCTCTTCGAAGCCGGGCAGGATCACGCGGATGTTGCGGATCGGGTCGCTCGGATCGGTCTCGACGACGCGTAGCGTCAGCAGGTTCTGCTCCGCCTTGACATGGATGTGTATTCGACCGGGCCGTTCCTCGACCGTTTCGACGCCGTAGGCGAATGCGATCTTGCCCTGGCCATCGTACAGGCAGGTGTAGATGCCCTCAGGGTAGCCCATCGTGGGCCGGCTCAGGACGATCGAATCGGCGAACTGGCCCCCGGCGGCCAGCGAGCGGACGTAGCCGTCGTCGGTCAGATCGAGCGGGCCGCCCTGGGCGTAACCCTTGCCGGGGGCCTGGCTCTTGAACGTCTGCGAGTGCTTGAACAGATCGACGAAGACGATCTCCGACGACCAATAGGTCACGCCGCCCAGGTTGATGCCCAACGATGCGTTGTCGTTCGGCGCTGCGCCCGCGGCGCAGGCGGCGTGGCCTGCGGCCAGAACGGCGATGCACAGGAGTCTTGCTCTCATTGTCTGTTCCTCACAATCGTTCTCAGCGGGACAGCCTGGAGTGGAATTCGAAGGTCCCCGACTCGACCTCGAACACGACGTAGCCGTCTTCCAGGCGGGCAAAGCGCACGTGGTCGCCCGAATGGATCGTGCTCGGTCCTTCCTTGGCGAACTGCTCCTCGTCGCAGGGGACGTACACGGTGGCGGTGGTGTTCGTGGGGACGGCGACCTTCAGGGTGAAGCGGTCGCCCTTGATGTCCCAGGCGCTCTTGATCGTGCCGTACATCGATTCGTGCTCGGCTCGCACCCAGGTGATATCGCCCAGCAGTTGCGGCTTGATGACGAAGTGCTTGAATCCGACGGCGTCGGGGCTGAGATTGATGCCCGCCAGCGCCTGATAGAACCACGCGCTGATGTGCCCGAACATAATGTGATTGCGCGACTCGCTGCCGTCCCACTTCTCCCAGAGCGTGGTGGCGCCCTGTTCGATCCAATGGCCCCAGCTCGGGTACGTGGTCTTCGTCGCCATCTTGTAGACCACGTCGGCCCGGCCGTTGGCGGTCAGCGCGTCGATCAGGTACTTGGTGCCGAGAATGCCGGCGTCGAGATGGTTGTCGTTCTTCTCGATCATCGCGACGAGCTTGTCTACGACCCGCTGTCGCTCGGCGGGGTGGACCAGTCCGTGGTAGAGCGCGCAGCTCATCGCGGTCTGCGTGCCGCCGGCGTAGAGGCCGGTCTTCGGGTCGAAGAACGCCCGGTTGAAGGCGTCGCGGATGCGCATCGCCAGGTCGGCGTAGTGGCGGGCGTCGTCGGTCTTGTCCAGCATCGCTGCGACCCGCGAGACAATCAGCGCATCGCGGTAGTAGTAGCCGGTGGACGTGACCTTGGCGGGCGTCTCGGTCCTGGCGGGCACCCAGTCGCCCAGGCCGATCGAGACGATGCCGTTGTCGGCCTTGCTGGTCAGATAGTCCACATAGCGTTTGAACCGCTCGTAGTGCTCGGTGAGGATTCGCGTGTCGTCGCGGTACTGGTGCATGTACCAGGGGATCAGCAGATACGCGCTGTCCCATGCGGGCCCGTTGCCCCAGTCGTAGCCCCAGCCGGCGGTCGGGACGATGCCGGGCAGCTCGCCGCTGTCGCGCTGCTCGTCTTTGAAGTCGGTCATCCACTTCGTATAGGCGGAGGACGCGTCGAAGTTGTAGAGTCCCAATTCAGCGGCCAGGTGGGCGTCGCCCGTCCAGCCGTTCTTCTCGCGATGGGGACAATCGGTGGGGTAGCCGTGGAAGTTGCCGACGTAGGCCCAGAGCGTGCAGCGTTGGATCTTGTTGAACAGGTCGTTGGAGCACTCGAAGACGCCCGCCTGGTCGAGGGCGGTGTGGACGATCCGGCCCTGGATCGTGTCGGCGTCGGGTTTGCCGGGCAGGCCGGTCACCTGGACGTACTGGAAGCCGTGGTAGACGAATCGCGGCTCCCACGTTTCCGTGCCTTCGCCCTTGAGGATGTAGGTGTCGGTCTGGAACGGTGTGCTTTTGGTGTGGACGGCGATGTCCTTCTGGTCGATGGTCCCGTCGTCGCTGAGGCGTTCGGCGTACTGCATCACCACCTTCATCCCAGCCGAACCGCTGGTTCTCAGCCGGGCCCAGCCGGCGATGTTCTGCCCGAGGTCGAAGACGTATACGCCGGGTTTCGGCTCGGCGATCTTTACCGGCCTGAGCGTGCCGATGACCTGAATCGGCGGCATCATCTGGGCGCTGAGCGTGCCCTTGGGACCGGGGCCGACCTTCGCCAGCGGCCAGTTCGCGTCGCTCATGCCGGCGGTGTTCCAGCCGGGAATCTCACGCCGGGCGTCGTAGGTTTCCCCCTGTCGGATGCAGTTGAACGTGATCGGGCTCGGCGCGACCCGCCACGTCCCGTCGCTGGCGATCGTTCGCGTCGTGCCGTCCCTGAAGGTCACTTCAAGCTGGCACCGCAGAGTCGGTCGGGCCCGCCAGGCGGCTTTATTGAAATCCCACGCCGCCTCGGCGTCCATGTCGTACCAACCGTTGCCCAGGACGACGGCGATGGCGTTGAACTCGCTGCTGAGGTGCTCGGTGACATCGTAGGTGACGTACAGCGCGCGCCGGTCGTAGCGTGTGAACGCCGGGTCCAGGACGTGGTCGCCCACCTTCCGGCCGTTCAGGTGCGCTTCGTAGTAGCCGAGCCCGCAGAGGTAGAGCCGTGCCTGCCGGATCGGCTTGGAAAGGACGAACGACTTGCGAAAGATCGGCGCCGGCGGCATCCCGTCGTCGCTGCCCGGCGCGGTGATCCAGTTCGCCCGCCAGTCGTCCGGTTCGAGCAGGCCCATCTCCCACGTCGCGACGGCGCTGAACGGACTGGGCTTGTCGTCTTTGTCCCAAACGCGGACCTTCCAGAAGCACCGCATCCGCGACGCGAGCGGTCGGCCGGCATAGGCGACCTGGATTGACTGGTCCGATGTCACCTTGCCTGTGTTCCACAGATCGGCGCGATTGTCTCTGAGCAGCTCTTCCGTGCTGGCAACGAGGACCTGGTAGGCGGTCTGCTTCTGGGCTCGCCACTGCGACTGGAGCTTCCAGCTCAGACGCGGCTGCGTCACGTCGATGCCGAGCGGGTCGCGGAGGTATTCACATCGCAGGTCGGTTACCCGCACGTCGCTGCCCAAGGTGGGCAGGGGCAGGTTGACGGTCGGCAGGTTTAGCACCGTGGTGGAGACGGCCGAGAGCTGGATCAGGAGCATGGTTGCCAGTTGCGTCATGGTCGTGTACCTCCAGTACCGGATTGGAAAGACTCCTCAGGGGAGCCATTGTGGCGCATGACGCTGCCGAACGCAAGGTTCAATCGTGCGCAGGCAGACTATGAGACTATGGGGGTGTAGGCGTGACTCTTGGGAGAAATCTCGGAGGTTACTGCGGGGCGGTCCGGCGGCGGCGCTCGACGAGCAGGACGCCCTTGGCGGCGGCCAGTCGGACGGTGTTGGATGGGTCCTGGAGCATGTCGGGCAGATGTCGAAGCAGGTCGTGCGTGGCGATCTTTCCGATGGCCAGCGCCGTCCAGACCCGGACGCGCTCGGCACTGGCCGGGTCCATGTTGGCCAGGAGGTTCTTGCGGATGACGGCCTGGACCTCCGACTCGCCGATGGTCTGGCCCAGCTTGCCGAGTTCGGCGGCCGCCGCCAGTCGCACCTCGAGCACGGCGTCGTCGAGCAGCGTGACGATCGCATTCTTGGCCTCTTCCGTGCCCAGGGCCCCCATTCCGCGAATGCCCACAATGCGGTCGTCGGCATAGGCGCTGATCAACTGCGTCCAGAGCTTCGGGTAGATTCTCGCGTCCTTGAGCATGGCGATCGACTCGACTGCCTGGAGCAGCACCTTGTCGGCTGAATCCCTTCGCTGGAGGATCCAGTAAAGATACCGCAGCGCTTCCTGCTGGCCGCTCTTGCCGAGCAGCAGGGCGGCGTTGGCCCGGAGGGTCTGGTCTTCGCTGGCGACTGCGTCGCGGAGCACCTGAAAATACTCCGGCAGGCCGAGTTTCGTCAGGGCATAGGCGGCCGCCAGTCGGACGTTCAGGTCTCGGTCGTTCAAAAGGGCGCCGACCTGGTCTTTGGCCAGGTTGTATTCGAGATCGCCCACCGCCAGGGCCGCCAGAAAGCGAACGGGAACGGCGGGGTCCTGGAGCAGAGCCTGGGCCCTCGGCATCATCCGCACTTCACCCGTTGTGGCGATCACCTCGATCGCATTGGAGCGGATGCGCGGGTCCGGATGGGCCAGGGCGTCGAAGACGATCTGGCGGGCCACCGTGGGAGGGTCGCCAGGGATGGGCTGGAACGGGGGCGAAACGAACTCCGGTGCCGTTGGCGTTTGGTTCGCCGGCTGGCACCCGCAGACGGCCGCGAAGAGGCAAGCGACCGCGATGATCCGCCGTGACACGCGTGCGTGCTGCATATCGAGAACCCTGAAAGCCTGGGATCGTTCCTCTGGGGTCAGGTCGACTTCCTGGCCCTTCGTCGAGCCAGTCCGACGAAGGCGGGCCCGACCAGGACGGCGACGAACGCGATGGCACAACTGGTGTCCAACCACTGGCCGTGCCGGCTGAAGAACGTCACCCTGCTGTCTATCGGCATTCTATCGAGGAACCATCCGGACATTCCGGTCCGTTGCATCGCCTCGGCGGGGAATCCGTCGCTGGCGGCGATGGGCTCGTTGTAGATGCGGCCGGACGAATCGATCAGGCAACTGATGCCCGTGTTGACGCTGCGCAGGATGGGCAGGCGGTTCTCCACCGCTCGAAAGACGCCAATCGCGGCGTGCTGGGGCAGTTCCGTGCTCGGAATCACGCGGGGCGGATCGTCCAGAAATCGGACGAACCAGCCGTCGTTGCTGATGTTGACCAGCCAATCGACGCGTTTGCGGCCCTTCGGGTCGAGAGCGAAATTCCGGGCGACATAGGGAATTGCGTCCTCATAACAGATGATCGTGCCGAAACGATACGTCGATTCGGACGTATGCGGCGGGGCATTCGGGTCCCCGCCAGGGATCGGCACAGCCATCTCGTAGATCGTATAGTGCGTGCCGTGTTCGAGCGAGTAATCGTAGTTGTACTCGGCCGGGGCGAATCGCTTGAGCTGCTGGTAGAGCCAGTTGAAGCTGCGACGGAAGGGGATGTACTCACCGAACAGGACCAGGTGGATCTTGTCGTATCGCTGCGGGTCCCGCGTTCCGTCGGGCCGATAAAAGTACGCGGAGTTGTATTGCCCCAGGAACAGCTCCCCGCGGGGGTCCGTCATGATCTCGCCGCCGTAGGCGCCGACGAGAAGGTAGGCGGTGCCCTTGGCGTGGCTGCGCAAGGCCTCGTGAAAGGCCATGTCTTCGGTCCAGTCCCAGTTGGGTATGCGAGGCCAGAGCTCCGGCTGGAGGAAGGCCTGGACCATCGTTTCGGGCCAGACGATCAGCTCGGCGCCGGCGGCGGCCGCGGCCTGGCTCTTGACCATCAGATCGTCGAACAGTTGATCGCTGACGCTGAAGCTCCGTTTGACCGATTGGGGCACGTTCGACTGGAGCGCCGCCACCAGCGGTCCGTCCGTAACAACCTCGGCCGTCTGCCTGATGCGCCAGTGTCCGTAGGCGGCGGTTCCGGCCACGGCCAGGACTGTCGCCACTGTTCCGATGGCGATTCTTGTAGGGTGTGCACCGCACACCTTTTCTTTGGCCACGTTGTCGAGCTGGTGTGCAATGCACACCCTACGAGCTGAAATCCACCATTGGACCCAGTCCACCACGACGCCGTTGACGGCCGCGACGAGGAAGGAGACGCCGGCGACGCCGAAGAGGTCGGAGATCTGGATCAACGTGAGGTTGGCGTATTGACTATGGCCCAGCAGCCGCCAGTAGAAGCCGCCCAAGGGGAAGCCCTGGAGCCGCTCGGCGCCGACGACGAGGATAGGCAACGCCAGCGTCATCGGGACGTTCCACGTCCGGGCCCGGCGAATCGCCAGCGCGAGCAGGGGCCAGAGCACGGCGACGTACACGCCCATCGCCAGCCAGCCGGGGATGGTGATCGGCGCGATCCAGTAGATGTTGACCAGCCAATACACTGAGCCGACCAGCCAGGCGAGAAGCGCCAGCGTTCGCGCCCGGATCTTGGGTCGGCACGCCAGTGCGAACGGGACCATCGCCACCGGCGCCAGGAACCACGCATCGTGCGGCGCCTGGATGACGCTGAGCAGGGCCGCTGAAACGGCGAAGGCAATGGCTGATGACAGAAGGGTCTTACGCATTGACGACGGCAGCCTATATCGAGTTGACGCGGCCCGAAAGTTGAGCGTTGAGCTTGCAGAATCGCTCCATCTCGCCCAGTCGGTCGAGGACCTCCTGCGGTGTATAGGGGACGCTCCGGCGCAGGCGATCGTTCAGCTTGGCGGTGAACAGCGAGAGCAGCGTCGGACTGGCTTTCAACTGCTTGTACGGGGCCTTGTTCTCGCTGTAGAGCCAGCGCAGCTCGTCCTCGGCGTGCTCAGTCCAGTCGCTCTCGCCCTCGATGGGCAGCCCTTCGGCCTCGGCGATCCGCTGCCGCGCCGCCTCGACGTACTGCTCGGAGAGGTCCATGCTCGTATAGAGGCGATTGAGCTTGTGTGCGACGGTGGCGGTGGTGCCCGATCCGCAGAACGGGTCGAGGACCCAGTCGCCTTCGTTGCTGCTGACGCGGATAATCCGGGCCAGCAGGCTTTCGGGCATCTGGCACGGAAAGCCCGTCCGCTCCACGAACGTGCCGCAGATGCGCGGGTACTCGTTCCACACGTCGTCAGGCATCTTGCCGGCCGGGTTCGCCCGCTTGTCGCGATAGCGCTTTTGCCGATCGCTGATGACGCGGACGATCTCGTCGTTGAACGTGAAGTTCTTCGGGTCCTTCACGAAGTAGAAGATGTGCGTGTGGGCGCGGGCGAACTTGGTCTTGGTCTGCTGGCCGAACGTATAATGCCAGATGATCCAGTTTCGCATCACCAGGCCGTGGGCGTCGGCGATCAGCTTGATGTTGGCGGCGTACTCATCGCCGATGGCGATGTAGAACGAGCCGTGCGGCTTGAGCGCCGCGGCGCACGCGCCGATCCAATCCTCAGTCCAGGCCAGGTACTTCTCGTGGGCCTTCCTGTCGTGGTACTTGTCGTATTTGTATCCGATATTGAACGGCGGGTCGGCGAACACCAGGTCGGCGAACCCCGGCGGGTTTGCCCGCAGAATCTCGACGCTGTCGCCGTGCAGGATTTGATTTCTCAGGTCAGTCATGGACGTATTCTACCGTCTTGGCAGTCTGTGGCAAGCCCTATCGCCGAGGGTGCGTGGCGGCTTCAAGATCCGCTGCCGTGTCCCGTGTGCAGGGGAGATGGGGGCTTATCGGCGTTTGAAGAGGTTGCCGGGCAGTTGCCGGATGAGCCCCTTGAGGCGAAGTGACATCAGGGCGGCGTTGACCGTCCCGGCGGGCAGGTCGGTCTGGTCGATGACCTGGTCGGTGTGCAGCGGTTCGGCGCCGAGCGAGTCGTAGATGCATTTCTCGTGGCCTTTGAGGTTGAGCCGGGCGGTTTCGAACAGGGGGGCCTCGGCCCTGGCCGCGGCCTCGCCGGCCGCTTGGGCCGTGTGGTCCTTGAGCTGCTCGCCCACGTAGCCGAGGGCTTCCATCACATCCTCGACCGACTCGACGAGCTTGGCGCCCTGTTTGATGAGTTGATTCGGCCCTTTGCCCAGGGGCGAATCGACCTTGCCCGGCACGGCCATGACTTCGCGGTTGCTGTCCAGGGCCGTCCGGGCGGTGATCAATGCACCGCTGCGCAGGCCCGCCTCGACGACGATCGTCCCGATTGACAGTCCGGCGATGATGCGGTTTCGCGGCGGGAAGTTCTCGCTCAGTGGTTCGTACTGAACCGGAAGCTCAGAAATGCACGCGCCGCTTTGGCTGACGAGATCGAAGAGCCTGGCGTTCTCCGGCGGGAAGATGTTGGCCAGCCCGCAACCCTGCACCGCAATGGTGCGGCCCTCGGCGGCCAGGGCCCCGTGGTGAGCGGCGGTGTCGATCCCCCGCGCCAGGCCCGATACGATAGTAAAGCCTGACGCCGCCAGAAGATGCGCCAGACGCGAGGCCTGCTCGGTCCCGTAGATGCTCGGTCGCCTCGATCCAACGACGGCGATGGCCAGGTTGTCTTGGCGGTCGAGCGTCCCCTTGACGTACAGCACCGGGGGCGGATCGTAGATCTGTTTGAGCAACGGTGGATAGCGCGGGTCGGCCATGTGGACGATCCAGACGCCGAGCTTCCGGCCCCGCTCCAGTTCGGCAGACGCGTCGAACCGGTCTCGCGTGGAAACGATCCGCTCGGCGGTCTTGGGCCCGATCCCTTCGATTCGGGCCAGCCCTCCGGCCGAGGCGCCCAGGGCCGCATCGACCGAGCCATAGAACTCGATCAGCCGGCCGAATGACACCGGACCGATGCCGTCGGCCCGGATCAGCCTGATCCACTTCTCGATGTCCGGGGAATTCTCCGGAATCACGCCCATTGCTCTTGTCCTCTGTCCCAGTCGGAATGTCTCACCCCGCCGTAGCGGCTGCTCGCGCGCCCACGTCAGGCAAAAACGTTCGACGTATCAACACCGATGCGCGACAACCCCGCAATAGCCGACTTCTCAGGCTTCAGATTCTTCTCCTCGCAGGTCGTGCGCTTGTTGCTGTCGGCAGGCCGCCCTCGCCGCATCGTCGGCCACGGATGGGTAGTCTCATTCACACCTGATATTCTACGAGCAGTTCCGTCCCCTGTCAATCAGCAATCCTGGTTGTGCCCCGGGTCCCGGATGGATACGATGTTGCGGGACCGGGGGAAAAAGAACCGATCGCACAAAGCAAGATGGGTCGCGAGTTGTTATATTGGTGGGCGTCGATCGTTTGCCGACGCGGCCTGCAACGGGATTTGTGTGTGGTTGCCGAAATCAGAATCTGGATTCGAGAAGGGAGGACACTATGAAGGCAAAGGGCATCGTATGGTTGTCGATTGGGCTGGCGGCGGTCCTGACCGCACCTCTCATGGCCCAGGATAGTCTCAGAGACATGGTCGCCCAGGGCGGGTACGACTGGCTGGTCGGGCGATGGGCGGCGACGACCGACGAAGGTCAGGGAGTGACGTTCGAGCACAGGTGGGTGCTGGATCGGCACGCGGTCGTCGCTGAGTTTCGGATGGGCGAGATGGCCTATCGGGGCTTGATTCTGTACGTCCCCTATCGCGAGGAGATCATCCAGGTCGGCGCCGACAACCACGGCAGCGCCTGGGAGGGGACCTGGCGCGATGAGTACGGCAGCGCCGTCCATCGGATGGAGCGCAGGCAACCCGATGGCCAGATCCAGAGGGCCGAGATCGTCCACACGCGGATCGACGCCGATACGATGAGGGCGACGATGTATCCGATCGAGCCCGGCGGCTACCGTGCGTCGGAGCCTTGGATGAGGCTGACCTACAATCGCCAGAGGGCAGAGGCCCCGCTGGCTGCCGCTCCCAGTGCCGGCTGGACCAGCCGGATGACGTTGGGCGACCTGCTGGCCCAATACGGCTACAACGAGATGATCGGCCAATGGGCCGGTCGCAGCGAGCAGGCCGACGGCGAGATCGACGTGCAGTATGCCTGGGCGCTCGACAAGAACGCCGTGCTCGTCGAGGCAAAGATGGGCCGGTTCGAGTATCACGGGATGATCACGCTGGCGCCTTCGGGCGAGGACGTCGTACAGATTGGCGCCGACAACATGGGCGGGATCTGGAGGAGCACCTGGACGGAAGGCTACGACGGTCCTGTCAACCGGCACGAGATGCGCAGGCCCGATGGGACGGTCCAACGGATCGAGCACGTCTACCGCAAGATTGACCGAGACAACTTCAGGGTGACGGAGTATGGCGTCGCGGCCGCCGGGTACCGTGAATCGGGTTCCAGGGGTGTGACGACGTTCCGGCGTCGCGCCGAGACCCCGCAGAAGTAGGCGAGCGCACACGGTTGGTATCAGGGGCCCGGCGTCCATCGGGTTGCCGGGCCCTTTGTGGATGCATTGCGGCTCAGAAGCGAAAGCGGGCTCCGAGCATGTACATCGGACCGCTGAAATCGAACCCGGAGTCCTTCTTCTCGAGGTCGTACTGGAATTCGAGCAACAGTTCGACGTTGTCGTGGACGGCGACGTTCAGGCCGGCCGTGACGAACGGAAAGAAGCTCTCGGCCACGGTGTCGGTGCCTTTGCGTCGATCGGTATAGGTAATCCCACCGACGGTCTCATAGTGTCGGTCGCTCCAGGAGTTCATGAACCAGAAGTACCCGACGCCCGCGCCCAGGTAAGGCCGGAGCAGGCCATCCTGCCCCAGCGGGTGCAGACGTGCCGCCAGTCGCACGTCGAGAAGCGACAGAACGTCCTTGAAATATGACTCGAACAGGACACCGTCGTCTATCTCGGCGTAGTAGTCCCTGTGCGTGCCCAGCGACGAGCCGCCGAGCGACAGGGCGAAATCAAGACGATCGTTCGCGAAGAGCTGGCTGGAGATCTCCAGCTCATAGCGGGTTCGCGTGGTGTTGCGCAGGCTCACGGGGCTCTCGAAGGTCTGCACGCCCATCTTGACCGCGACCCCAGGCCCGTTGCCGGCTGAGGCGGAGTTCATCATGCCCGGCAACATGACAACGGTCGTCGCCAAGGCTGTGATCCAGAGGCTCTGCCGTATTCGAGGCCCTCTTCTTACCCCATCGTCTGCCAAGCGTCTTGCGCGGGCGGTTGCTGTCGTTGCCATTTCGTTGACCTCCTTCAATGCATGGTATATGCGTCTACCCCGTTCGGGGTCGGCCTTCAACAGACAAAGGCATCTCGACGCCGCCGGGTAACGGCACGCCGGGCCGGGAAAGCGCTTGCCAGGGACGACGCCCGCTGGTATCCTCGCAGCGTTTGTTTCGTGGGTCGCAAAGGCAACGCTAACTCTTTGTTACGGGAAGATTGTGATGAGTCATCCGGGTTTGTCGAAACTTGATGAATTGTGTGTCAATACGATCCGTTTTCTGGCCGCTGACGGGGTGCAGAAGGCCAATTCGGGCCACCCCGGGATGCCGATGGGCATGGCGCCGGCCGGCTATGTTCTCTGGACGCGGCATCTAAAACACAACCCGGCCGACCCGCAGTGGCACAACCGCGACCGGTTCGTCCTCTCCGCCGGCCACGGCGGCATGCTGCTCTACTCGCTGCTGCATCTGACCGGCTACGATATGGGCCTCGACGACCTGAAGAGCTTCCGGCAACTGGGCAGCAAGACGCCGGGACACCCCGAGTACATGCCGGAACTCGGCATCGAGGCGACGACCGGCCCACTCGGCCAGGGCATCTCCAACGCCGTGGGCATGGCCATCGCCCAGAAGTACCTGGCGAACTACTTCAATCGCGAGGGCTTCCCGATCGTGGACTACAAGATCTATGTCTTTGCCGGCGACGGGGATCTTCAGGAGGGCATCTCCAGCGAGGCCGGCTCGCTGGCCGGCCACCTCGGCCTGGATAACCTCGTCGTCGTCTACGACGACAACCATATCAGCATCGACGGGCCGACGGATCTGTCGTTCACCGAGGATCGGGCCAAACGCTACGAGGCGTACGGTTGGTATGTGCAGGAGGTCGCCGGCGACGGCACCGACATGAAGAAGTTCGAGAAGGCCCTGATCAACGCCAAGAGCGAGGTTCAGCGGCCTTCGATCATCAAGTTGCGCACGCACATCGGCTATGGGGCGCCGAACCTGGAGAATACGGCGAAGGTTCACGGGGCGCCGCTGGGCGACGAGGAGATCCGGCTGATGAAACAGAAGTTCGGCTGGGATCCCGACAAGAGCTTCCACGTTCCCGACGAGGTCCTTGCCCATATGCGTCAGGCCGTCGAGCGGGGCAGGGAGGCCGAGGAGGAGTGGAAGGCCTTGTTCGCATCGTATGAGAAGGAATACCCCGAACTGGCAAAGGCGTTCCGCAACGCCGCCGAAGGGAAGCTGCCGGTGAAGATTGATTCGCTGCTGCCGACGTTCGATGTGAGCAAGCCGATCGCCACGCGGCAGGCCTCGGGCCAGGTCCTCAGCGCCCTGATGCCGCAGATGCCTCTGGTGCTGGGCGGTTCAGCCGACCTGACCCCGTCGAACAACACGCAGTTCAAAGGGGCCGAGGACTTCCAGAAGGACGCGCCGGGCGGCCGCTACATCCGCTACGGCGTCCGCGAGCACGCGATGGGCGCGATCCTCAACGGGATCAACCTGTCGGGGCTGCTTCGGGCGTACGGTGGCACGTTCGCAGTCTTCTCGGACTACATGCGGGGCGCGGTTCGCCTGGCGGCCCTGTCGAGGTACCCGTCGATCTTCGTCTGGACCCACGACAGCATCGGCCTCGGCGAAGACGGGCCGACCCACCAGCCGGTGGAGCATCTGGCGGCGCTGCGAGCGATCCCCAACCTGCTCGTCTTCCGTCCGGCCGATCCCAACGAAGCGGCCCACGCCTGGAAATATGCCCTGGAGCACCGGGATGGCCCGGTGGCGTTGCTTCTGACGCGGCAGGGTGTGCCCGTGATCGACCAGCGTAAGTTCGCCTCGGCCGCCAACGTCAGCCGGGGCGCTTACATCCTCACCAGCCGGGGCAAGCCCGATGTGGTTCTGCTCGCCACCGGCTCTGAAGTCGCGATCGCGATCGAAGCGGCCAAAATGCTCGACGCCGACGGCCTGTCCCCGCAGGTCGTGAGCATGCCGTGTTGGAAGCTCTTCGACAAGCAGGACGACAAGTACAAGAACTCTGTGATTCCGCGCGACGTCAAGGCCCGCGTGGCCGTTGAGGCCGGCGTCGAGATGGGCTGGCGCAAGTGGCTCGGCGACGACGGGATCTTCATTGGCATGTCCGGTTTCGGCACCTCGGCGCCGTGGAAGGTCTGCTTCCAGGAGTTCGGCATCACCGCCGAGAACGTCGCCGTCGCCGCCCGCGACCTGGTCAAGCGGCTCAAAGAAGAAGGTTGATCGGGCCAAGTCGCGGGTCAAATGAGAATCCTCTGCGGGCGTGCTACTGACGGGTGGCACGCCCGTCCTGCATACGATGGACGCATGGATGGACGACTATGATTCGCATCCGCTGCATCACCAGTCTTGCTCTGCCGTTGGCGCAGGATCGCATCGCCCAGGTCCAACAGATCTTCACCGAGAATTTCCCGCTGCCGCCGAATGCGGACGACGCGGCTTATGTCAAGACGCTCGACAAGGCCCTGTCGTGCATCGACCGGTTCCGGCCGGGTCGGGCGTTCAGGCGAAGAAGTTGCAAACCCGCACGTGGCAAGGGCGTATAATGGGTGCAGTGTCGCCTTGGAAGGGTATTGTGTCTACGTTTGTCAGGAGAAGACCGATGTTCAGATCCGCTCTCAGACCGATCGTTCTGGCTGTTGTCGTCGCCTCGTTCTTTGTCTCGGCAGGCTCGGCGCAGGAGAAAATCGAGACCCTGGCCATCGGGGCCAAGGCGCCGGATTTCGCCCTTCCGGGGGTCGACGGCAAGGTCCACAAGTTGTCCGATTACGCCGGGGCGAAGATTCTCGTCATCGTTTTCACCACCAACCATTGTCCCACCGCGCAGGCGTATGAAGACCGGCTGATCCAATTGACCACCGACTACAAGGGCAAGGGCGTCGCGGTGGTGGCAATCTCGCCGAACGATCCGAAGGCGGTCCGTCTGGATGAACTGGGATATTCCGACGTGAACGATTCGCTGGAGGATATGAAGATCCGCGCCAAGCACAAGGGGTTCAACTTCCCGTACCTGTACGACGGCGAGACGCAGAAGGTCTCGAAGGCGTATGGTCCGGTGGCCACGCCGCACGTGTTCGTCTTCGACGCCGACCGGCGACTGCGATACGCCGGCCGGATCGATGACAACGAGCGCAACCCCAAGCAAGTCAAGTCGCACGACACCCGAAACGCCATCGAGGCCTTGCTGGCCGGCAAGCCGGTCCCGGTGGAGACGACGCGAACCTTCGGCTGTTCGGTCAAGTGGTCCGACAAGCGCGATTCCGTCGAGAAGGCGTTTGCCGCATGGGCCAAGGAGCCCGTCAGCTTGGAGCCAATCGACCTCAACGGCATCAAAGAGCTCGTCAGCAACGACACGAACAGGCTCCGGCTGATCAACGTCTGGTCCACCGCCTGCGGCCCTTGTGTGATCGAGTTTCCCGAGTTCGTCACGATGAATCGGATGTATCGAGGACGGCCGTTCGAGATGATCGGCCTGAACGTCAATCCGGCCAGCCGGGCGGACGAGGCACTCTCCTTCCTCAAAGACACACAGGCGTCGTTCCGGAACTACCATTATGCCGCTGACGACGTCTACGCATTTATCGAGGCGGTGGACAAGGATTGGCTCGGGGCGATTCCCTACACGCTGCTGGTCAAGCCGGGCGGACAGGTCCTCTATCGCCACATGGGGCTGATCGACCCGCTGGAGATCAAGCAGGCCATCGTCGGATATCTCGGCCGCACCTACCAGTAGCCCCGAACGCAATGGACCCGATCGGTCCGATACAGGTCGGAGTGTTCCGAGGTCCCGTTTAGGGATCTGTGCCGTTCTGGATAACCTCTTGTCATATAAGGCGTTAGGGGTCCGTGCGGGGCGGAGAGGTTGCCCGTCTCGACTAAGGTCCGGGCACAAAATCTGTTGCCGACCGGCCTTCAATCTGATATACATGGTGTATTGAGACACATGTGCTTGTGTGGCAAGGTCAGGGGGGGCCTTGCGGCGAGCATCAAGCAGGCCGATCATGGCCGTGGCCGGCCGGAGGTCCTGGTGTGGTGTGGTTCTCGATGCGGATAGCAGCGCGGGGGCTGTGCAAGTCTTCTTGCATTTCAGATCAACTCTACCCACGTAGGAGGAAGAAAAATGAACAGGCTATGGTCGATGTGTGTCATTCTGTTGGCGTTCGGCACGGCGGCGGTAGGGGTTGAGATCGCGATCTCGACGCAGGCCAACTGGTGGTCGCAAGGTGCAGCCGATCGCGAAACGCAAATGATCGTTGACAACGTGACGGCTGTTCCCGTTCACCGGTTCGCCTCGAACGAACACAATGCACTGGCCGACTGGGTGATCGCTCACACCGGAAACGGCGTATCCGACCTTCTGATCCTTTGCGGCGTCGTTCCGGACACGATCTATCCGGCGGTCAATTTGCAGCCGGATGGTTCGTTGCTGGAATTGTTCGTGGACGACGGCAACTGCGTCATCAACACGGGCGACTGGATCTTCTATGTCGGTTCGGCCGGCATCAACGGCACGGTGGCGCTGCCGAATGTCATGGACATTCCCAGCATGGACATGTGGGACGACGATACGCCCGTGACGGTAACCGCCGACGGTCAGAAGTACACCCCCTCGCTGGCGGATTTTCTGACGGACCGCGCCATACACCTTGATGCGCTCACAAACAACTGGTATGCAGAACTGATTCTGGCCTTGGCTGCTGATGGAAACCGAGCGGAACCCGTGATCGTTCGGAATTCCGTAACGGGCGGTCGCATCGGCATCTTCTTTCAGACTGCCAATCAAGACAACGATCCCCGCGGCGCCGTCATCAGTGAATGGATCAACAACTGGTATCTCAAGGTTGCGGCCGATCCGCGACTGGCCCGCAATCCCGATCCGCCCGATGAGGCGACCGATATCTCGCGTGACGTGGTGTTGGGCTGGACGGCCGGACAATTCGCCGCGACGCACGATGTGTACCTCGGAACGGTCTTCGACGACGTGAACGAGGCGACCCGGGTCGATCCGAGAGGCGTTCTGGTCGGCCAGGCGCAGAGCGCGACGACGTACAGTCCCATTGGCCGTCTCGATTTCGAGACGACCTACTACTGGCGCGTGGACGAGGTGAACGCGTCGCCGGACCACAGCATCTTCAGGGGCAAGGTCTGGAGTTGGACATCCGAGCCGTTTGCGTACGCGATTGCGAACGTTGTGGCCACGAGCAACGGTGTTTCGGAGGACGACGCCGGGCCGGAGAAGACCATCGATGGCTCCGGCCTCAATGTCGACGACCAGCACTCGACCATGAGCGACGACATGTGGCTGGGCATGGCGGCCGACGAGCCGCTGTGGATTCAGTTTGAGTTCGACCGCGTCTATCAACTGCACCAGATGTTGGTCTGGAACTATAACGTGCAGTTCGAGCTGATGCTTGGCTTCGGGGTCAAGGACGCCACGATCGAGTACTCCACCGACGGCGCCGACTGGACGGTCCTGGGCGATGTGGAACTGGCCAGAGCCACGGCCAGGACCACGTATCTCTACAATACGACGATCGAGTTCGGTGGCGTTGCAGCCAGGTACGTTCGCCTGACGGTCAACAGCGCGTGGGGGGGCGGCTCAAATGCGGGTCTCAGTGAGGTGCGGTTCCTGTTCGTTCCCGCCCACGCGCGCCAGCCGGAGCCGGGCGATGGCGCCACCGGGCTCGCCCCCGACACCGTTCTTCGCTGGCGGTCAGGACGGCAGGCCGACGTGCACGAGGTCTACCTTGCGACCGATCCGGACGCTCTGGCTCCGGTGGGGACGGCCGCCGACAGCCGTTTCGCGCCGGACGACTTGCTGTATGCCGCCACCTACTTCTGGCGAGTCGACGAGGTCAATGACGTCGAGGCCGTAACCCGCTGGGAAGGGGACGTCTGGACGTTCTCGACGGCGGCCTACGGCGTTGTCGACGACATGGAGGGCTACACGGACGACGTGGACGCCGGCGAGGCTATCTTCCAGACCTGGATCGACGGCTGGGAGAACGGAACCGGATCGACGGTGGGCTATCTGGACGCGCCCTTTGCCGAACGAACCATCGTCCGCTCCGGCAGACAGTCCATGCCGCTGGAATACGACAACACCGTCTCGCCGAACTACTCCGAGGCCGTGCGGGCGTTCGATCCTCCGCAGGACTGGGCCCGTCATGGTGTGCAGAGCCTCGGCCTGTATTTCCGCGGCAGGCCCGGCAATGGGGGCCAACTGTACGTGAAGATCAACAACACGAGAATCGACTATGACGGCGATCCAGCCGATATCGGCGCGGCGCTGTGGCAGCCTTGGAATATCGATCTTTCCGGGGTGGCGGCCGATCTTTCCAGCGTCGCCGAACTGACCATTGGCGTCGATGGCGCCGGCGCCAAGGGTCGCTTGTACATCGACGCTATTCGCCTGTATCCGGATGTCGTGGAGTTCATCACGCCAGCGGAGCCGGATGCGGCGGGTCTGGTGGCCCACTACGCACTCGACGGCAACGCCAACGACGGCTCCGGTCACGGCTATCACGGCTCGCTCGTCGGCGCGCCGACCTACGTGCCCGGCGTGCAGGGCCAGGCGATTCAACTGAATGGGATCGACCAGTACATTGACTTCGGCAACCCGACGGGTTGGCCGGCCGGCCGCTCGGCCCGGTCGATGACCGGATGGGCCAAATCCAGCGTGGTGGATGCAGGCTGGCGTTGGATTGCCGCGTACGGCTCGGCGGGTACCGGCACGGCGATGTTCATCGGCATGAGTGGAGACGACCTCTACGGGGGCGGCTATGCCGACGATGTCATGCTGGCCGACTTCTGGCAGGTGGATGAGTGGCATCACATCGGGCTGACCTACGACGGCGACGTTGCGAGGCTGTACGCCGATGGGATCGAGGTGGCCTCGGCCGCCAAGAGCTGGAACCTGACGTTGAGTCGCGCGCACATCGGCCGGCAGGTCAACGACCTCGCCGAGTTCTGGGTCGGCGCCATCGACGAGGTGCGCGTCTACGGGCGCGCACTGTCGCCCGGTGAGATCGCCTGGCTGGCGGAAAGGACCGTGCCGATGCACAAGCCATTCTGAGGCGGCGCCGCAGAAGCCCCTTGGTGGACTTCTGTGGCTGCCTGTTGATGTAGTGAACTGCCTGCTGCCGAAGGGCAGGGCGGCGCTTGACCGTTCTGCCCTTCGTTCTCAATTGTAATTGCGGTTGGCCCGTTCGGCCGATACATTGGACCGATCGTACAAGGTTCCGTCGGCTACACAGACGAATGGGAGGACAAATCCGTATGAGTCCGAGAAACAGAGTCACTTCCGCATTGCATGTGGTCCTGGTCGGCTGTTGTGTCGTTGGCTCGGCTGCAATGGCGTCCGATCTGGACGAGGCGATTCGCAAGGTTCGCATGGGTACGCTACTCGTGGAGGCCGAGCCGGGTGCCGATGTCCGCGTCGAGCAACTGCGCCATGAGTTCTGGTTTGGGGCCGCTCTGGCCAATCATGCGTTCAACGGGCGAATGAGCGAGGAGGACCAGGCTCGATACCGCCGGGTCTTCCTGGACAATTTCAACGCCGCCGTGACGGAAAACGCCCTTAAGTGGCACGTGATGGAGCCGCGTCAGGGACAGGTGGATTACTCCGTCGTCGATGCGATCCTTCAGTGGACCGAGCAACACGACGTCCCCCTTCGCGGGCACAACATCTTCTGGGGCATTCCCAATCGCGTGCAGTCCTGGCAGAAGGCGCTCGACGACGATGCGCTGCGCCAGGTCGTCAAGGCCCGGGCGCTGGACATCGGCACGCGGTATCGAGGCCGCTTCGCCGAATACGACCTCAACAACGAGATGATCCACGGCAACTATTACGAAGAGCGTCTGGGCCCGGAGATCACCCGAGACATGGGGGCCTGGGTGCGGCAGGGCGACCCTGACGCTGTGCTGTACCTGAACGACTACGACATTCTGACGGGCAGGCGGCTGGACGACTACGTCGCGCACATCCGCGGGCTTCTGGACCAGGGTGTTCCCATCGGCGGGATCGGAGTGCAGGGGCATCTTCACGGGGATTCGTTCGATCCGGCCGTCCTGCGAAGCTCGCTGGCCCGGCTGGCCGAGTTCGATCTGCCCATCGTCATCACCGAGTTCAACTTCCCCGGCCAGCGTTCGAAGCACTACAACAAGCGTGATGTCCGCCTGTCGGACGAGGAGGAGAAGGTCAAGGCCAAAGCCATCGTGGATTACTACCGCATCTGCTTCGCCGAGCCGGCGGTCACGGGCATCTTGATGTGGGGATTCTGGGAGGGGGCCAACTGGATTCCACAGTCCTCGCTTTACCGCCGGGACTGGTCGCCGACGCCGGCCGCCAAGGCGTACCGCGACCTGGTCTATCGGCAGTGGTGGACCGACCGGCGCGGGCAAGCCGACGCCCAGGGCCGCTGCGAGGTCCCCGCGTTCTATGGTCGGCATCGTGTCGTCGTCGGCCAGCGCGAGCGGATCGTCAGCCTGCAGCGGTCCGAACGAGCCAAACGAGTGTCCTTCCCGCGGCCGTAGCGTGCGCCAAATCACGATTGCGTTTTTGCGGTCTCGCGGTTAGAGTACCTTCGCATACGAGGTCGGTATTCATGGAATCTGTGCGGGCGCGACAAACGCCCGCTCTTCATGCAGGGTGAACGATATGACCGAACGAGTGCCCACGCGCGACGAGGCGCTGGCCTTGCTGAGGCAGTACAACGAGAACGAAGCGCTGATCAAGCACGCCCTGGCCGTCGAGGCGGTGATGCGCCGTTGGGCGCGCAAGACCGGCCAGGACGAGGAGATGTGGGGCCTGATCGGCCTGGTTCACGATCTCGATTACGAGAAGTTTGCCGATCGGCACTGCCACAAGAGCGCAGAGATCCTCCGGGCGCACGGCTGGCCCGAGTCCTACGTCCGGGCGGTACTCTCGCATGGCTGGGGGATCTGCACCGATGTGGAGCCGCAGACCGAGTTGGAGAAGGTCCTCTACACGATGGACGAGTTGACCGGCCTGGTGGCGGCCACGGCCTTGGTGCGGCCGAGCAAGAGCGTGATGGACGTGAAGGCCAAGTCGGTCAGGAAGAAGTGGAAGGAGAAGTCGTTCGCCGCCGGGGTCAATCGCGAGATCATCGAGAAGGGGGCGGCCATGCTTGGCGCCGAACTGAGCGCTCTGATCGAAGATGCGATTGCCGCCATGCAGGAAGTGGCCGAGGAGATCGGCCTCAAAGGCGCATCGCCGGAGATGCAGTAGCGGCAGTGCGAGTCTTTCTTGTACGACCGAGGGATCAGCTTTTTCATGCAAAAGAGCAGAATAGCGTTGAAGTGCGAACAATGGATCGATAAGGATCGGTTCCTGGAGGCGGTTGGGTTCTGCCGTTCGGGCGCGTTCCTGCATCTCATCGCCTTGGCCGTCGCCGTGGTCGCGGCGACAGCCGGCTGTGGCGGAGACCAGGCCAGGAGGGCGTCGCTGTCGGAAGAGGAGATCGAGCGCCTGACCCAGACGACCAGGCCCGTGGCCCCCGACGAGATCCTGGTCAGTGGCGAGCGAATCACCTGCGAAGACATCATGGACATTGCTCCCGAGCGAGGCGCTCCGAGCGGGTCGTTCAGGGTGTGGCTCGAGGAGATGGCACAGGTTCTGACGCTGGAACAATTCATGGAACTGGCGCGCCCTCGGGTGCGCCAGCGGCTCGGCGCCGACGTCAGCAGCATTGTGCTTTACAAGCGGGCTCGGCGTCAACTGGGAGACAAGATCGACGAGACGCTTGACAAGCTGGTCGAAAACGAGCTGCGCGCGTTCGTACTCGAGCACGGGGGAAACAGCGCCAAAGCCGACGAGGCGCTTCGGAAGATGGGCATGAATCGTGCAACCTTCAAGGAAGACAAGAAGAAGCAGATTCTCAGCGAGTATGCGGTGGCGTCTCAGATGAGGAGAGGTCGGCCCATCACCTACAGCGAATTGGTCGCGACATACGATCGGATGAAGGACCAGGCGTTTGTGCAGTCCGGCCTGATCCAGTTTCGTCTGATCGATATCTCGGCCGCCAGAATGGAGCTGACCGATCCGAACGAAGATCCCATCGTGGCGGCGCGGCGGCTCGCGGAAGAACTGGTCACGCGGATCGTGGCCGGCGAAGACTTCGGACCGTTGGCGGAGGAGTACTCCAAATACGCCGGGTTCTACGTCAGCGGATCAGAGGGCTTGTGGCCGCCGAGAGATCCCGAATCGCTGGCCGAACCTTATGCGGCCTTGGCCGCAGTGGCCGAGAAGATCGAGGTCGGCCAGATCGCCGGGCCCATTGATGTGCCCGGTCGTGCGTTCATTATGAAACTGGTTCAGAAACGCGAGAAAGGCTACGTCCCTCTGTCCGAGGTGCAGGAGCAGGTCGAGGCGAACATCGAAGAGACGCGTCGTCTCGAGGCGATTGCGCGGCTCGACGCCGAGATCGTTGAGCAGATGGCTCTGGCCAACACCGACCAGTTTCTCGACGACTGTCTCGAACGCGTGTACCGTTCGGCGAACCCGCCGGCGCCGGTGCCGTAGCCTGAGAAGCCTTCCTTGCGAGAGACGTATGGACATCATCGCGCACGGTATTGATTTGGTGGACTGCCCGCGCATCGAGGAGATGGTGAAGCGGCACGGGGAGCGGTTCCTCGACCGGGTCTTCACGCCGGCCGAGCAGGCTTGCGCGCGAGGTCGGTACAACTCCATCGAGAACTACGCCGGACGGTTCGCCGCCAAAGAGGCGATCCTCAAGCTCGTGGGCACCGGCTGGCGGGGCAAGATCGCCTGGACGGACATCGAGGTGACCAACGATCCGGTCGGCCGGCCCGAAGTGACGTTGTCCGGAGAGGTCCGCAGGATCGCCTGCGAACTGGGCATCGAACGCATCAGCATCAGCATTACGCACACGGCCAATTTCGCCATTGCGTCGGCCGTGGCGCTGGCACGGTCCCATGAAGGGCGGTGACTTCGACTGCATCGTTGTGGGGGCCGGGCACGCGGGTATCGAGGCCGCCCACGGTGCCGCCCGGATCGGCGCGCGGACCGGCCTGATCACACTGTGCAGAGACACGATTGCCAAGATGAGCTGCAATCCCGCCATCGGCGGTCTGGGCAAGGGGCAGATCGCCTGCGAGGTCGATGCGCTCGGCGGTCTGATGGGTCTGGCGACCGACGCGACGGGCATTCAGTTCCGTCTGCTCAATCGCTCCAAGGGTCCGGCCGTCCGCGCGCCGAGGGCCCAGGCCGACAAGTACCGCTACCAGGATTTCATGCGGGCCGCACTGGAAGAGACGCCCAATCTGACTCTCGTCGAGGCGATGGTTTCGGATGTCCTCGCCGAGGGCAATCGCGTCCGAGGCGTGCGCTGTCGAAGTGGGGCCGTCTTCTCGGCTCCGACGGTGGTGCTGACGACCGGGACGTTCTTGCGTGGGCTGATGCACATAGGGACCGAGAGACAGCCGGGCGGGCGGCTCGGCGAACCGGCGGCCGATGAGCTCTCGGCAGGTCTCCAACGACTGGGCTTCGAAGTGCAGCGTCTGAAGACCGGCACGCCCGTGCGGCTCGACGCGGCGACCTGCGATCTCGACCGGCTCGAAATCCAGCACGGCGACGACGACCCCGTCCCGTTTTCGTTTATGACCGACCGGATCGACCGCGAACAGATTCCCTGTTGGATCACCTATACGAACGAACGGGTCCATCGGTTGATTCGCGACAATCTCGACCGCGCCCCGTTGTACACCGGGCAGATTCAGTCGACGGGGCCGCGCTATTGCCCAAGCATTGAGACCAAGGTTCTTCGCTTCGCAGACAAGCAACGCCATCAGGTGTTTCTCGAACCCGAGGACGAGGCGCGAACGACCATCTACTGCAACGGCATCAGCACGTCACTGCCGCGAGAGGTGCAGGAACAGATGCTCCGGCTGATGCCGGGCACCGAGCGTGCACGGATCGTCCACTATGCCTACGCCATCGAATACGACTATTGCCCTCCGACGCAGTTGCAGCCGAGTCTTGAGACGAAACGCATCGCCGGCTTGTTCCTGGCCGGGCAGATCAACGGGACCAGCGGCTACGAGGAAGCGGCCGCACAGGGCATTCTGGCCGGGATCAACGCGACGAAGAAGCTTCGCCGCGAAGAACCGCTGGTCCTGGGGCGCGATCGCGCGTACATCGGCGTTCTGATCGACGATCTGATGACGCGAGGCATTGACGAGCCCTATCGCATGTTCACCTCGCGAGCCGAGCATCGGCTGGCCCTGCGGTCCGACAACGCCGACCGGCGTCTGACGGAGATCGGTCGGTCCGTCGGCCTGGTCGATGACGTCCGCTATGCCCGGTTTCGCAGGAGGATGAACGACATCGAGCGCCTTCGCTCGTATTTGCACGCGACGCGCCGCGAAGGCAGCAGTCTATGGGACCTGTTGCGAAGGCCCAATAGCGACTTGGCCGGACAACTGGCGGAGGTGCCCGAGGTCCGGGCGGCCGGCTACGGTCCCGACATTCTGGAGGCGGTCATCGTCGATGCCAAGTACGAAGGCTACCTGGTCAAGCAGCAGCGTGTGGTGGCCTTGCAGCAGAACCTCGACGGCAAGAAGATTCCCGCCGACTTCGACTACGCCGCGGTGGAGCACCTTCGCTGCGAGGCCATCGAGAAGCTCTCCGCTTTCAAGCCGGCCACGCTGGGGCACGCCTCGCGCATCAGCGGCATCACCCCCGCCGACGTCACGGTCCTGCAAATCTGCCTGAAGAAGCTGGCCGGCTCGGCGCCGAGGGCTCCGCAGGAAGGACCGGACTGAGCCGATGTTCGACCTGTCGGACAACGTATACAACCGCGGTCTGGCCCGTGACGAGCCGAAGTACAAGCTGTGGCGTTCGGCCGGACTGCTGCTGACGTACCAGTGCAACGCGGCGTGTGAGTTCTGCTACTATCATTGCACCCCGGAAAAGGGCGGGCTGATGCCCGTCGAGATGGCTATCGCGGCCTGGCGCTCGCTGAAGAACCTGGCGGGCGATGCGGCAAAGGTCCATCTGACCGGAGGCGAGCCCTTTCTCTACTGGGACCGCCTCACGGAGATTCTCGCCGAAGGCAAGCGCCAGGGCCTTGGTCCCGTCGATCTGGTCGAGACCAACGGCTTCTGGGCGGCGAACGAAACGCTCGTCCGCGAGCGCCTGCGAACCCTCCTCGATCTCGGCGTGCATCGCATGAAGATCAGCGCCGACCCGTTCCATCAGGAATACGTCGATCTCCAGCCGGTGCGTTTGCTGGCGGCGGTGGCGAAGGAGTTGCTCGGTCCCGGTCGCGTCCTGGTTCGCTGGGAAGAATACCTCGATGGTAGTCAGTCGCGATCTGTGGATCGCGGCCCTCCGGTCCACGATGCGATATACGTGCGCGCCTATCATGCTCGTCCGTTCCGGTTCTCCGGCCGTGCCGCCGGCCGCCTGGGGGACCTGCTCGCGTCAAAGCCTGCCGAGGCCTTCGCGAATGCCGATTGCCTGAGCGATTTCCTGGGGGCCAAGGGCGTGCATATCGATCCTTACGGCAACGTCTTTAGCGGGACGTGCAGCGGGATCATCCTGGGCAATATCCACAACACGCCTTTGCAGGAGATTTGGAGGCAGTTCTATCCTCAGGCAAATGCGTTCATCGGTACATTGTCTGAGCGAGGTCCCCACGGTCTGCTCGACGAGGCCGAGTCCCTGGGCTACCGGCGGCTCGATGCCTATGCCGACAAGTGCCACCTCTGCACGCACATCCGCCAGTTCCTCCTCGACCGCGCCGCCGGACCGTCCTGCATCGGTCCGCCCGACTGCTATGGATAGGATCACCACTCCTCTTCTGACGGCCGGAGTGTGCTTGAGCGTCGGTCGACTCTCGCAGGGGCAAGCAAAAAGGGAGACGAAAGGATGGCAAAGCACTTCTCTTCATCACCCCTGTCTCCCCACTGCGAGGTGCCTCGAATTCAGTCCATTGAAAACTGCTCCAAGAGAGTCGGTCTGCACCCGCAGATTCACCGGTCATTGTCCAGCCCGAAAATGGGGCCGTCAATTGTGGAAACTACGTATTTTCTGCGTGATCTACGGCCCATGTCCGCTGGGCGACCGGGCAAGCGGGCTCCGGCGATTAGATCTTGAGGGCCTCGACGGCCTCGGCAACGCCGGTGCCGTGATGGACCATCCGGCTCAGGGCCTGGATCATTCTGTCCGGGTGCTCGTGCTGGAAGGCGTTGCGCCCGATGGACAGGCCCGCCGCTCCCGCCTCCAGCGCGCCTTCGACCATGCGGAAGATCTCCTCGTCGCTGCCCATCTTCGGCCCGCCGGCGATCACCACCGGCACCGGACAGCCCTGGACGACCTCGCGGAAGCTCTCGACGCTGCCGGTGTAGACCACCTTGACGATGTCGGCGCCGAGCTCGGCGCCGACGCGGGCGGCCAGCTTGGCGTGCTCGACGTCGTATTCGTCGGGGACCTTTGGACCCCGCGTGTAGACCATCGCCACCAGGGGCATCTGCCAGAAGCTGCATCGCTCGCTGACCTGGCCGAACTGGCGGAGCATCTCGCGGTCGGTCTCGGCGCCGATGTTGACGTGGATCGAGACGGCGTCGGCCCCGAGCTTGATCGCCTCCTCGACCGTGCAGACCAGCTCCTTGGCGTTGGGGTCGGGGCTCAGCGCAGTGCCCGCTGAGAGATGGACGATCAGTCCAACGTCCTGGCCGGTTCCGCGATGGCCGGCCCGCACCATGCCTTTGTGCATGAGGATCGCGTTGGCGCCGCCGCTGACAACCTTGCTGATGGTCGTTCGCATGTCGGCCAGACCCTCGATCGGGCCGACCGTGACGCCGTGGTCCATCGGGACGATGACGGTCCTCTGCGAGTTGCGGTCGATGATGCGTTCCATTCGTATGGCCTTGCCGATCATGGCGGGGACTCCTGTCATTTCGGGTTTTGGACTTCGAATCGCGGACGGAACCTGCGGTCGCACCGCACGCACTCGCCCGCCCCAGACTTGCGACCTACTGTACTTGCCCCCGCCCCCAAGGCAAGAAAAAAAACGCTCTGCAGGCGGACAGATCGGTCTCTACTCGGCCGGCTTCTCGGCGAAGCCGCGTTTGCGACGCAGTTCGTTGTCCTGCTTGACCAACTCGGCGAATCGCTCTTCGGTGACCCACTCGACGTGCGAATCGACGAAGAGGACGTTGCGTCCGCCTTCGTGATTTCCGGCGCGGTCGTGGACCATGATGATCATGGGCTCGACCCAGGCGCCGCCGGTATCAACGCCGCGGTACACATAGGACTCGTAGTCGGGCCGATGGCGCATCGCCGGGCAGAGTAGATCGGAAGGGGGGTACTCCTGTGTGGCCAGCAGAGTCTTCAGGTCGGGCGGCCACTTGTCCTCGTAGTCATTGGCGTAGATCAGCATGGCCTTGCCCATGCCGCTGAGGACCGTCGCACAGCGCAGGCGCAGAATCGACTGGTGCATCGCGAACAGGCCGGGTGTCAGCAAGTCGGCCACCAGCCGCTGAAACTGCGTCTTGTCGAGGCTCGTGCGGGCGGTGTTGCCGACAACCTGCGGCGTCAGCAGCTTGACCGCGGTGTCGAGGTTCGGGTAGGCCTGCTTGAGCGTCGGGACTTCGCTGAGCTGTGTCAGCGCGGCGGTGACGACGTCCCTGACGGCGGCGGCCGAGGCGGCGTCAGCAGACTCTATGTGCATTTGCAGCGTCCCGACCGGCGGCGGATCGAGGCTGATCGTCGCCCATTGCAGACCCTGGACCAGCGCGCCGTCTCTCAAGTTGAACGCCGGACCCAGCATCGTCGGCAGCATCGCTTCGAGGACACGCCGTGAGTCGGTGCTGGGGATCAAGTAGACCTCGACCGGGGCGTTTGTGCCCTTGGCCGCCGCCTGGCTCAGCTCCGCCCGGCGCCGCGCAGGTTGCGCCTTCCTGCGTTCGATTGCCCACGCCGGTGCGCCGATCAGGAGCCCGTCCTTGCGGATGTACGCGAGCGACCCGCTGCCCAGTCCGTCCATCCAGGTCTTGATGGCCGATTCGTTCAGCCGTGTCGTGACAGGCACGACCAGCAGCAGGTCGCTCAGGTTGCAGACGATGTAGAGGCGTTCTCCGCCGGCGGCAGAGAATTGCGCGAGACGTTGTCTCCACGTCTGGCTGAGGCGCTGCACGATGTCTTTGAGCTGCTGAGCCTGCGAGGGATTCATCGGACTTGATGCGGTGTCGATCACCATCTTGGCGATCGCGTCCACGTCGATCCGGCCGGCGTCGATGCTCACAGCGGCCACGGTGTCTTCAGCGATGCACGGCGCCAGCAAGTGAGCGAGGTCTTCAGTCTGTCCCATCGAGGTCGATGCCGTCAGGCCCAGTGCGACCAGCGTCAGAATGGCACGAGTTCTATAGCGTATCATGGTGTTCCTCCCGTTTTCAGATTCCAGAGAAAGGGTCGTCCGGGTCGCAAGAAGCTATCGGAGCGTGATTTCGTAACGCAGGCCGTCCCTGGGCCCACCGTCGGGCGGGATGGCGCTTTCGAGGACGGCCTTGCCGCCGGTCAGTTCGTAGTGGAAGGACCCGCCGTTCAAAGGATCGGACGGGACGGGCACGGCGCTGATCTCGGCCAGCGATCTGGGCAGCTTGCCATCGTGGTCGGCAGCGTACATCCGAATCGCCTCCACGCAGCGCAGCATCGCGATCTCCCGCGCCAGGCGTGCATCGAGGAAATTGATTCGCTGCGTCGCCGGCAGGAAGATCAGGAACGGATTGGCCATGGCGGCGGCGTCCCGCTGATAGAGCTGCGACATCTCCTGGTCGGCCTGTTTCAGACCGTGGCGCGCCTGTGTGTAAGGTACGTACGTCCACTTGAATATGCGATCGCGCACGGCGCGGAACTGCTGGTGCTGGTCCAAAAGAATGACGTGGAGAGGAGGCCAGGCTTCCACCGTCTCGGCCGGGTGCCCTTGTTTGATCAGTCGGGCCTTGGCTTGCGGATACAGCTTCATGGCGCCTGCGATCATCATGGTCTTGCTCAGCCACCAGCCGGGGTCCTGTTGATCGCCCCCCAGCATTGCAGCGGCCCGCCACCAGAGATCGAGGACCTGCTCGTTGGCCAGCACCTTGTCTTCGAGCGTCAGCAGCTCAGGCAGCTTCGCATAGAGGCCGGCCGACTCCATCTGGATCGAGGCGCGGATGTCGATCAGCGGGTCGGGCAGAACGGTCAGGGCCCAGTACAGGTTCGGCGCGCGGGCGGCCTGAACCCATCCTTCGATCTCGCGGGCCATGCCGGCGGCGATGGAGACCCCGACGAGATGTTGGATGATCGAGGGGCCGCCGCCGAGGTCCCGAGCCATGCTGACGCCACTCCGCAACGTTGCCAGAGCCTGATCCAGGTCTCCATCGTGGATCTCCAGACGCGCCTTGAGGCACAGAAGCCGGGACAGGGTGCGATACTCTCCGAGCTGAGGCATCATGTACGTGAAGCCCTCCTCGCGAATCGGGTACTCCCACGTGCACCGTTCGCACCTGGCCGCCATCTCCAGGCTGCGGAAGGCCGACCGGAATCTGGAAAGGGCGGTCCGGACTTCCTCGACCGGCAACGTCTCCGGCGGGCTGTTGTACCAGTGGCTCAGTGTGTCGCGATCGATCGCTCCTTCGGCGCGGTTGGCTTCCAGCATCTGGCCGATGGCTGTCTGGTAGAGCAGGGCGGCATTGCCGGGCGACTGCTCCATGTAAGGTGTTTCGAGAAGGTACTGCAGGGCGAATCGCGGCTCGGGCGCGGGGTCCACCTGCAACTGGACCGTGCGGATCGTCGGGATCCTCGGCGGATCGGCCGCGCGAGCCTGCCCGCCATACAGCGCGAGCGCGATCGCCGCAACGGTCGCAAGGCGACATGCATTTCGTGTCATGATCGTTCTCCATCGTTTCGATTCGGGTTTTCCGATTGGTTGATGCTCTCGTTATCGCAATGACGACCGCGGTCAGGTCGAAGAAAGCAATTCGTCGAGGCTCTCTCGTGTCAGAGGCGGATCGATGCCGCCCGGAATTTCGGTCGAGGCCGGCAGCGCATCGACGCCTCGTTCGAGCACGGCCTGTCGCATGCGAAGGTACCGACGGAATGCCCGAACCTGTTCGGAATCGATGGCCTGCGTCGAGGCGGCCGACAGGGCGGCAGGGGAGATGTCCACCGGGTGTTGGGCGACCGTTTCAGCCGGCCGTTGCGGCGCCGTCGGCGTCGGACGCCAGACGACGGAGGCCAGCAGCAACAGGGCCAGAATGCAGGAGCTGCCTTGCCAGAGCCGGCTGCGACGGCGGGCCGAGGCGCGTCCCGCATCGAAAATCACGCCGTCGCGGCTGATTGCTGCCGGAGCGATTCGCAGACCTCCCAGCGCCGCCTCCAGCTCTCTGTCCATTGGCGTCAGTCCATCGGTGTTCTGCATGATTGCTCCATCCTTTCTCGGATCGCGGCCAGGGCCGCCTTGTATCGGCTGTGGACGGTGGTCAGCGGACTGCCAACGATCTCGCCGATCTGCTTGAGCGAGAGCTGGCCCCAGATTCGCAGCAGGACGACCTCGCGCTGCTCGGGCGGCAGGGTCAGCAGGACCTCCTGCGCCGTGCGGGCGTCGATCAGGTCGTCCGGGCGGCTCTCGAACCAGGGCAATTGCCCGGCCGACAGTCCCGCATGCCGTCGGCTCCGCGAGGCCCGACGGCGAAGGCGGGTGATCGCGCCGTTGCGGACCGTGCGAAACAGCCACGCCGGCACGTCGTCTGGCGTCGCCTTCTGCGTCATCAGCCGCACGAACGCCCCCTGCACCACGTCCTGGGCAGATTCCTTCGGCAGCCAGTTCCGCGCGTACAGCACGAGCCTGTCGCAATGCCCGTCGTACCACGAAGATAGCTGCCCGGCGTCCATCGTTTCGATCATGTCCTCTATCATAGAGTTTCCGCAAAAATGGAGGTTAGGCCTAACCTCCATTTTGCAGAAGTCGAAATCACATCCACCCTTATGACGCGCCGCAAGGCCAGGATTACGAGGAAGAACGGAATCTTTTCGCCGCGTAGACAAGTGGAAGCGTCGATGGGTAGATGCGCGGAAGCGTAAATGAGCCGTAGCATGGGCTTTCGCCCATGCGGAACGGGACCGAGTGTGAAGCGTGAAGCGTGGGCACCGTGGCCTATGGCCTCCAGTCTCCAGCCTCCCGCCTGCACTCCGAGCGACCAGCGACGAGCGACGCACCCTCCGGTATCCCGCTTCTACGCATCTACCCATCTACGCTTCTACCGGCCGCCGAGCGGCCCCGGCCCCTGGCCGCACTTTTCCCTTGCCCCGCCCCCATCCTCCGCCGACAATACCCCCAACGAGCCCCGGCCCCAGAATGCGTCCCGGCGTGCATCGAGGACAAGAGACGTGCGAAACCGAAAGACGGCGACGACGCGAGAAGACACGAACAGGACAGGCGATTGTCCCTCTCGAAGTCTGCACGAGCCGCAAACAAACCCTCTGGGCAAACGGCCCAGCCACCGGTCGACCGAAAGACAGACAAGAAAATGGGGTACGTCCCCTTAAATCCCCACAGTTGCCTTTTTCAATGATTGTATTGGATCTGAAGATCGAGGTGAAATACCCATGTCAAAGATGATTCTGATCGGTCTTGTTGCGTCCCTGCTGACTGCGGACTCCAGGGCGGATTTGTCGGCCGTCGACATTGCGGACAAGATGATCGCGGCGAACACGCGAACAGCCTTCAACCTGGAAGGCCGGTTCCTGTGTGTAACGAGAGACCGGCTGCGGGACGGCGGCCAGGCGACCATTGCCCTGTATGAAAAGACGTTGAACGACTCGACTCAGTCATCGCACCGGGAGCAGGTCGCGCGCCGACTCGAAGCTCTGAAAGAGGACTACAGAGACGGATTTGCCGAACAAAGCCTGGAGTTCTCCGGCATCTACGTGTCGCCGACCCGGTTCTCCCTCTTTCGCAAGGAATTGGACCTGCCGGAGCAGCCGCTGATTCTCTTTAAGGCCAACGACGAGAAGTCCATGCAGTATTACGAAGAGGGCCAGCATGTGGTCATTGACAGATGCGACGTGAAGAACGGGCTAGTGAGAGACAGAAAGAACGAGCTCGGCCTGCTGGAGAAATGGATGGGCCCGGTGAATGACATCCGCACCAATGAGAAAGTGCAGATCACAGGCAGGACGACGTACCGAGGCGACGAAGCAGTCATCCTGAAGCAGGAACCGACCGCGTGGTCGCTCGGCGAATTCTCGATCACCCACACGGTCCTTCCCGCGAAGGGCTACGTTGCCGTGAGGAGCGAATATCGGGACAAGGAAACGGGGACGCTGGTGCGCCTCGTCGAATGTAGCAACGTCGTGGAGATCCAGCCGGGCGTGTGGAGGCCCCTCGAAATGACGGAAACGCGATATGCCCTGTCCTCCTACGATCTTCCGGAATATCAGGAACTAGAGGTGGACACCGTCAAGAAGCTGACATTCGCGGAAATTCCTAAGGCGAATGCGGACCTCCCCGCGGACACCTTCCATGTCGTTGTCCCGCCGGGCACGACCAAGGTCGTCGACAAGACGCTGGACAAACCGCTTGTTCTCGAACACGATCCGTGCGACATGGGTGCGGCGTACATCGAGGCCGTGCTGGAGAACAGGGGACAGGCGGCTCCCCGGCCTCTCAACGACCAACAAACGCAGCGCACGCATACCACCCGCGACGAAGGCAATCGCTCCGAAGCCGGGGCGCACCCGGATGCGATGGAAGAGACAGGCACGAAAGCCATCGGGATCACGATCCTGATGGCCGTCGTCTGTGCGGTTGCGACCGGTCTATTGTGGATGAAATACAGGGGCGGACATGATTCTCACCCAGCATAAGGTCTTGTTGGCCGGTATCGTCGTGGTCTGCGCCACTGCGCAGTTGACAGGCTGTCGGCGGAAGAAGGAAACGCTGTACGACCCCACGCGTGTCGTGGCGGAGCAGATGGAGACTGCCTATAAGGAAGCGGAACAGACCAATAAGTCGATCCTGGTTGTCTTCGGGGGAGACTGGTGTTCCTGGTGCATGAGACTGCACGAGGTCTTCCTTACCGATCCGGCTGTTTCCGCCACCATCAATCGCCAGTACGTAGTGGTCTACGTCGACAGCGACAGCAACGTCGGATTTGCCCGGCACTGCAAGGCACAGATCGAATCGGTGCCCTACCTGACAATCCTGGACTCCTCGGGGCAGGTTCTGGTCAACCAGAGAACTGAGCCTTTCGAATCCGGTCGCACCTACAATATGGGCAAATTGCAGGCGTTTCTGGATTCGTACGGTCCCGCTGCCGCCCCTCCGAAATCAGAGTGACGGCCCGGGTGGGTGGCGCCGAGCGTGGTTCGTTCGTGGGCAACCGTTCTTGAGCGGTCCGTATGGACCCCGAGCCCATTCCACGAATGCAGTATCGGTCAAAGACAGGCACGGAAGACTGCACCCTGCGAAGACGGGCGACGCCCGGCCACGGACCTCGGGCGCATTAACATGCGAAGTGCAACACGATAGGTCGTGACAGTCACGAACCGACCGGTAGCCACTTTGGGTTTTTTGTTTCTGGGGACTCGGTCCCCAGGCCCCTGGGATTTATCGCTTTGCGCCA